>ERZ1699260.1-NODE-1-length-371618-cov-12.964077_pt1 | contig 371618 bp, 371 predicted proteins | sample MGYA00581519_ERZ1699260 | MGnify/ENA primary metagenome ERZ1699260 (study PRJEB42319, sample SAMD00040324) | human oral metagenome | material: saliva | host: Homo sapiens | study: EMG produced TPA metagenomics assembly of PRJDB4115 data set (Metgenomic analysis of... | reverse complement strand
TATAGGTCTGATTTTTACCCAACGCATCCTCCTCTCAGGTAGCATGGTTTATTGACAATACGGCTAGTATCAATAATACTAAAGCACATGTGCAATATTAACAAAATTGGCAACAGTCATCAAGACTACATGTACAGGAGTGGTACCAATAAGCACGTGGCAACTGGTTACGACAGTAAGGTGCGCGCCCTTATCCGCTACACGCAGGAAAACCTCGGTATCGGGCACTTTGACTACACCGTGAAAGACGGAGACGTCCGCAAGGCTCTTCGAACCATTAGCGCCGAGCACCTTTCAAATGTGGCAGATGTTGAATCCGCCCTAAATGAGTACCTGGCTGAAAACACATTCACCGACGAGGCAATTAAGGTTGCCCAGGAAGCAAGCATCAATAATGATGAAATCCTGGCGATTACTCAGCGCGAGGATATTTCCGATGAGGAAAACCTCAAGCGCCTCGAACTTATCAAAGTTAAAGCACGTGAGCTGGTAGACCTTATCGACTCTCTTAGCACTTACGCTTACCTAACCACGCTCGATATTATTGGGGATGAGTATGCGGATATGCGCCACTACCTCACTACTGCCTTGAGTGAGGAAGTTGATGATATTCGCGCAAACCTCACCTAACACCAAAAAGAAGCGGGAGCGCCCGTCGGTAAAGCATTATTACCTGTCGGGCGCTCCCGCTTCCCGTGCCCCTAACAGATATTTTCCTACCAAGGGCATGTGTTATTCTAAAGAAGCCCTTATTAACCACTACATGTAAGAAGGCAACCGTGAGTTTAGAACCCACAACTCAAGCGCTTATCGCGTACCTGGTCATCTTCCTCACGCCTGGTTTCATTAGCGGAGCCGTAACACACTGGAGTACCCCCAGGGTTGTTCACCAAGCCCGCAAATCAGGCATCACAAACCAGGACTCCGAGGCTCTACGTAAAGCCGCCAATACGTGCATAAGCATCTTCGGAATAGGCATTATCGCGTTCCCTATCTTGCTCTCTTGGACGATGCCTCTCATTGGTGAGCAAGCGGTGCAAATCTATAAGAGCACGTTCATTATCGCGTTCTTCGCTTACCTACTCGTGGACGCGCTCACCGGCAGGTTCCTCACCCTGTTCGTTCCCGCAAATCCGGAACTTGAACGTGCCGCCGCCCAGCGCTTCCTTGCAGACATGAAAAACGCGGCAGGGGAGAAAGAAGAAAAGCAGGAGCCCGACCTTATTTTTATGAACATTCCGCTATACCAACCCATCACAGACATGCAACCGTTCAAAGCTATGCGTGACTTTGCACGTCGCACCGGCGGGGAAGACTCAGGCAACAGCCCAGACACCAATACCGTAAGCAAAGAAACCACCTAACCATACACAGTAGGTAGCTTAGCGACAAGCAAATACCCCTCAGAAACTAATTCAAAGGTTTCTGAGGGGTATTTGCTTGTGCATAAAACACCTTATAAAGGCTTCAACCTACAAGAGATTATTAACGGCGTACATAAGAAGCATACCCACAATAATGATAATAATGAAAGCAACCAGTGTTCCAGCAAAATTGCCCGTCCGGGCACCAATCTGCGCAACCGGGAGTAGTGCTAGTAAAGCAATTAAAGGAATTGCTACCTGTAGCATACTCTTAGCTTTAGCTATACTTTCCTGGGTCTTGCAGTATTCGCTCTCTGGGTTTCCGCCGATAGTACCAATACGTTCCTCGCGTGAAAGACACTTTTCAGTAGGTTTAGGGGACGGCTTAGGTGAAGCAGACGTAGGCGACGGTGATGGTGTACTAGATGGGGTAGGCGACGGTGTTGCAGATGGTGTAGCGCTCGCTGACGCAGACGCGGCAACCTGCGCGTTCTTACTAGCTTCCTGCGAAAGATGCGCGATACCCATAACGGCGGCAATAATAACACCGATGATAAGAGCGAAAGCGACCAGGAACGCTGTAACCTTACCAGCGAGCCGGAGCCGTTTCTTACGGGCTACTTTCCGCTCCGCACGCCGCTCACGTTGCTCTACCTCTTTTAGCCAGGCGGCTTGCTTCTCGGCGTACCCGAGAACCTGTGCGGCACCCGCATACCTAGAAGCCTGAACAGCCTCTAATGCTTTCTGTGGGGTTGAGGAATCACTCATACGGGACTATTCCCCCTTACCGGCACGGAACTCTTTATCAAGACGCTCACTAGCTTGCAAACGGCTAAACGTCCCATTAAGAACCCTGTCCTCGGCATCCGCCTGAACCTCACGCATACCCTGCAACTGAGCATCAGCCTGGTCTGCAAGACGCGCAAACATCTTCGAGTCACCCACACCAGCAAGCTTGGAGCTCAAATCAGCAACCAGCTCCCTCTGCTTCTGAGCAGTACGGGTATCAGCTAGACGACGCAAAGCACTCTCCGTCTCACGGAGAACCTCCTGGTTGGAACTAAACGCCACCTTCGTATTCTTCAAAAACGCCTTAGTCTCCTTGATACTGTCCTCCACGTTGGTTAGTTCCATTACCAAATCCTCGTTAGCGGAGATAACAGCCTCTAAACCATCATCATTGGAAGAGCGAAGAAGCTTCTCTTTAGCAACACCCGCCCGGATATCGTTACGGATGCGAGTGGCTTTAGCTTCCAATAGCTCCAAATCGTCAATGTAATCAATGATATTAGGAGCCGCGTCACCCAAAGTCTCGCGGGTACCCGCAATCAGCTGTAGACCTGCCTTAATATCCTCGTCCTCAATCACATCGGCAGAACTCATACGGTCAAACACCCTCTCAAAAGTAATAATCTTCTCTAACCTGTCATCTGGCGGCAAAGTACCGCCAGTGTAGTAAATCTTCATCGCTTCCAGGGCTTCCCGGCGGATACCCGTCAGGTCTTCATCACTCATCACTGCGGCACCAGAATCTTTCTGGTTCCTACGCGCCTGCACCAAAGCACCCCTAAGCCGCACATAACTACCGCCCGTCTCAAAATACACCAGCAACGCATCAGCAAGCGTCAGAGACTGCTCAAGAACCTTCAACGGGGCTGGGGTAGCAACAGTGGGGGTGGGGGTTTTCTTGCGGAAAAACTTCACAAATATACCTCCTTAGAGTTAGCTAAAACAATCCCCATTGTATCACCCTAAACACCTAGTAAGCCGCGTTCCACACTGTGAGATTTTCAATGGTTTTTCCGCAGCCAATTCGGGCACAAAAAATCCGCCCCAGAAAGAGCGGAAAACAAAAGGGCGGGGAAATAGAGGAAGCCCCGCCTTCCTTTCGGTTAGCGGGGCTCCTAGAGGCTTTTAAAGGGTTACTTCAACCGCACCCTCATTCGGCAGGTAGTTGAGGTGCTTGACCTTGATAACCTTACCGTCGTTTTCAAGGAAGAACTTCATAGCTTCCTCATCGCTAGTGCGGAAAGCGAAGATAATCGGCTTTTCGGGAACGTTGGTACCTGCGGGGTTAAATACGGCATCCACCTGAACCTCACCGTCCTGCTCCCAGGCTTCAATGATAACGTGCATGTTATCGGTGTTGCCCTTAGCAAGGAACTCGTTGAACATGACGTTGAAGACTGCCTTAGCATCTTCGCGTCCGGTGATGTTGCCGTGGAACTGAACCTTTGCCATGATGTGTAACCCTTTCGGTAGGAAGTTTTGGTTTGTAGCTTTGGGGCTTTTCCTCTAGCTCCTCGCTACATTTATATAGTACCACATGTTTTTGATGATTCGCAAGCTATTTGTCGTCATTTTTTGGAGTGATGCTACACGCACCCATAAGTACCCCTAAGATTAACAAAAGGTTAAAAACATGTGGTATCATAGAGATAATGGAGAAGAGTCTCCCTTTTTTACACACCCAGCAACGAGAAAGGAAAACCCGCAATGGTCGCCCGCGTCATCCACTCCGTAGGAACAATCTACGCCAAACTAACCATCATCACCCAGCAGTACGCGAATCTACAGGTCGAAGCAGAACAAACGTATAAAGAGCTCGTCCATGACACCCAAAACCCCGCAAGCTATAACGCCGCAACCCTCTCCAGTATCAGCCTCATGGCACAGAAAAACGTCACCAAAATCCCTTACGAAGCCGTAGAAATCAGCAATCAGCACCTCACAGGCGGTGCTAAAATGGCTCTAGAAAACTACATTGATAACCACTTCCGCACCATCAAAGACGCAGAAGCAACCATCAACAAGATTAAAAACCTCACCTAGAGCAAGGAAAGCCCCTTTATGTGGAATGGAACCCTAGACGCATACTTCAACAAAGACGGAACCTTCGACCACACCCTCATCTGCGGAGACGACATCACCCAAATCACAGCCGTAGACAAACCCACCAAAACCCGCTGGCAACTCCCACTAGAACTACCCCCAGAACGATACAAAAAAGCCCTCGTCCACCTAGAACACCTCATCTTAACCAACTACGCCGGATACACATTCCCCCACAACGGAAGCTACTACAGCATCGTAGACATTGACGGCAACGCCTGGGACTCAACCGCCCTGGTCTGCAACGTAAAGCTAGAACGAGTAGAAGTACGCCGAGGAGACTGGGGATAAATTCAAAGACGAGCTCAAATATCGCGGCAAAATAAACCCCGCTACGAAAGGTAAAGCCCATGTCCACACTAGATAGGGAAACCGTAGAACGCACCCTAGCAATCATCATCGCAAGCAGTGCGCTCTATCCCTTAGCTACCAGCGCCCTGTACCACTGGCGTGCGAAAAGCCGGGATAAGCGCATCAATATCCCCTCCTATAAGGTAAGAGGCGTGGTACTAGCCTATAGAGTAATCTTTGCCGGATATATCCTCGCAATCATTACCGCAAACATTATTCTGGTCGCGTTCTACAGGGAGCATGTCAGTCTGGGCGTGTTCATTCTAGCTATCTTTGGCATAAATCTGTGTTGTCTCACTTTTGGTGCCGCCGTAAACGCAACATTACTGCTACATTTCAATGATAAGAAATGGCACGTTGTGCATGATTTTAAAGTCCAAACACGCGGAGTTGAATCTGGAACCCCACCCAGGCGCAGTTGGGTTATCCAGAGGAGAGTAGAAGAGGAGCTAGAATACCCCGTAAGAACCGTAAAGAATAACACCCCCTAGTAGAGGAGCCAATAATGCTTACCCAATCAATTGATATGGCTAACGTCCTGTGGGAGCTTTATGAGAAAGTTTCCCCGGTAGCGTTTGGCGTAGCAATGACCGTCCCGTTTATTCTGGCGGCTATCCGTGCTCTAACAAGCTTCAATCTGACCTGGCTGTTTGTGGTTTTAAAGAAGTTCCCGCTGTGTAAAAACGATGGGGAGAACGTGTACACGGTGCTCCTTATGCTGTTCATGATTACACACCCGATTATTTGTGGGTTTCATGCGCACCCGAACGACCTTGTTAATAGTTCCTCCGCTATCATTGGCTTGTTTATCATGAATACGCTCGTAACAGGTTTTAGCTTCATTGGTACGCTAATCCTTGCTATCCCAATCGTGATGACCCTCGTCCTCGTTGCACCGGCGCGGAACATTACGGGGGCACAGAAAATCTTCAAGGAAAGCATGAACCGCATCCTCTAGCCAAGAAAGGAAGGCACGCAAGCCGATGAACACAGTACAACAGTTAGCGCAAACACACGCGGATGCTTTACAAGCCGTCTTTGTTCCAGCGCCCCTCTTCTACGCCTGCATCGGCTGGGGTACATGGGTGCTACTCACATACCTATGGGTTACCATCCGAACAGCTTTCCACCTCAACACCCCCAAACCGTACCCGACCGTTTGGAAACTACTAGGCGGCGCGTCTGTTGTAGTGGCTATAGGTGCTCACCTGTACACCCTCACTACACTCACTATTAGCGGTGTGCAGTACGTCATTGAAGAAGGGGGTAAGGGGGAAGCCGCCTCCTGGAGCGTTAGCCTGCTCTTAGCGGAAGCAACCGCACTGAGTATGCTCATCACCGCAACGTTCATATTCTTTACGTTCATTGCACGGGAATCCTTTACGCACCTCAACGCCTTGTATGTTCGCAACGTACACGCGAACGTCAGAAAGATTAACCGCGCTCACTCCCTCTACGCCCAACTGGAAGGTAACTCCGTACCCGACGCTGTAGTTGAGGAGCTGGACGTTATGGAGGTAGAGCGGCAACCACCCGCCAAAGCAAGCAGTAACACAAATACGGGCGGAAACACAGGTAACACAGCCACGAACACAGGCGGAAACGGGGCACAAATCCTCATTGTTGCAAATCCTTAAAAACATGTGGTAGACTTACTATAGAACGTAAGGCGGAAACACCCCGCACCACACACAACACCCCTAGAAAGGGAAAACAACATGTCAAACACCACTGCACAGGAACTGCTGAACGCCGCAACCGAGCTCAACAAGCTGACCAACAAGCTCAACGACCTGGAACGCGAAATTAGCGGACTCATCTCCAGCACCTCCGACCGACTCGCAACCGACCTGCTCCGCCTCCAGAACGGCAACCTGAACCTGACTACCCTCAACAACGGCAAGAAGCGAGAACGCCTCAGTAAGGCACGCAAGCTGAAGGTCGAGGTAGAACAGCACGCCGGGTACAACGAATCCCTCTCCTGGGTGTACGCAGAAGGCGCATACGAAATCATGAGTGATACGGAAAACGCCCAGAACACCAGTGTTCGAGCTACCGTAGCCCAGAAAAACGTCAAGACCGCCCAGGATGTTCTTGAACGTCTGCGAGGCGAATGGGAAAAGTTGGAAGACGGCGAATAACCCCTAGTGAAACACCCAAAAGGTGAGATGTACGGTATTCTAGATACTAGGAAACCAGCGCGTCTCACCTTTTTATTTCCCCAAAACCCGAAAGGGACAAAAGGCACCCCTCGTACTCTGAAAGGAACCCCACAGATGCTCACCAGCGAAACATACGCCTCTACGGTGGAAGCTCTCACTCACGCCGTGCATACAGAGCTGAAACGCCAGAACAGCTTAGGCGTGTTTACTCAGGCACCCCTCGTTAAAGAAGTTTACGACCTTGAGCAGGGTAACTATACCTCAACGGTACTGTGCAATGTGAAAGCGCTCACCATCGCTATTATTAGGCGCTCCAGGCAGATAAAACTTAACGACGGGGAAACCCTGCGCGACCTACTCCATAAGAGAGGGACGAAGCAACACTACCAGGACACACTGGACGGTATCTATGCCGCCCACAAGAACAAAGGGATTATCAACAACTACTTCTACGGTGGAGGCATCGACTACAACAACCCTGCACGGGAACCCTATAAGCGCCTCTACTATCTGGAAGAGTTCGCGGCTGAGTTCGCAAAATGCTACCTAGAAATTTTAGGGATTAGCGGTGAAGAAATCGGCGGTAACCATCTCACGCAGGAAGAACAAACGACCATGAAACACATGCTCCAAAATATTGGGCGAATCAACCTCAAGAAGCAGTAAGGAGACATATCATGCTTGCACGTCACCTATGGATGCAAAAAATATGGGATAACGAATACGCGGACTATGAGAAATATGCGGAAGCGTTTAAGAAAGCAGTCATTGAAGCGCTTAACACCCAGCCCGCGTCTACATACAAAGACCGCCCTATCCATGAAGCGCTCACTTATTGGAACGTAAACTTTGCGGAATGGGTGCTGTTCCTACTCCGTAAGGACGAGCTGTTTAGTGACTATAACTACATGAGCACCGGGCTTCTTACCCGAAATCTTGAGGAAGCATGCCGCAGGACGGATAAGGAGAACCGCCTATATGCGGTACACGTGCAAACAGCACAACACTCACATGTAAGTATATCTGACGCGGTGCGGGCATACATTGACGAGTGGGCTGAAGAGCTCACAATGCACTACTACTTTATTGCCGCCAATGGTGCCTGTTACACGCCAGATAAATACATGTCTGGTTACTGCACCGGCTACCCGCACGCTGGTAAACTGTGGGGTGTAGCCGCAATCCTCACAGGGAAATGTGTTAAGCAAATCAACCGGCACAATTAACTGGCACCCTAAATTCTGAAAGGAAAACAAATAATGCAAAAGAACCGAACCATGACTGAGGACACTGAATGGTGGGAAAAGTTCAGGGCTGATAAGGGGTTTCGCGAGACTTTTGAAGCTCATGAGCGCGTCATTAGACAAGCACTCATGGGAGAAATGTGTGTAAACAAGGACAAGCTTAACGAAGACTATAGGTTACCAACCCCAATATTCCCGTCCACGAACCGTTACCCACAGGGCGTGTTTGAGTTCTACCCCATTTTTAAAGATTTACAAGAGTCGGAGACGAGAGGGCTCTATGAGCATGCGTCGTATCAGTCCTTGTTTCCTTATCTAGAGCAGGCGGCTTACCGAACAGACCCAGACGGGCAGTTATACCAGCAATACCGTATCAGTAACAAACCACATAACCTAGACATAGATAGTGACCCAAACCAGCAAAAGCTAGATAATCTAAGCGAATATTTTAAAGAATACGCTGAGGAGTTCACCTACCACTTCCTGAAACTGGCGAGGTATGAGTTGGGTTACGAGTTCAACACGTACCTGACTAGGCATCCTCTTATGAATAAGTACGATAACCCCGCAGGTGCGCCCCTAACCGACTTAAACATTATCGATAGCTCACCGGAGCTGGAAGCTCAGATAAAGGCGGTAGTTGGGCGCGTGGGGCGCTTCTAGGTATATAGACAGTCCTATAACCTAACCACGCCGGAAAGGAAGAACTATGCTTAGTGGCAAATTAGCCAAACACAGCTAAGGCACGGTGCGAGCGGTGTTTAGTACCATTAAGTGAATAACTCATGCAGAACAATCACACCCTCCAAAGAAAGGATGCTGAGATGACTGGAAATCGTGCCTGGCTACACAAGCTACGGGAGGATAGCCCGTATCCTGCAAGTGACGAAATCGTGGGCGCTATTCGGGACATCATTATTGATGTGCTCATTTCACGCGACCTTCTTGATTATGCCGATGTTCCCATTACCGTGTTCACAAAAAGCACCGACTCGGCAGACAGCACACAGTTCGTTGAAGCTGTGGTGCATTATATTGAAACGCGGGAATCCTTAAAGCCCACGTTTGGTCGGTGCGGGTGGGGTTTCCTTATGTCAGTAACGGAAGAAGCCGCCCGACGTACCGACCCTGACGACCAACTGTACGATAAGCACATCCGTACCGCACGGAAAAACGGTACACGTATGCTGAGCGCGGTGTACAGCTACATTGACGAGTACGTCGAAGAGTTCCTGTGTCATTGGTTCTTTGCCGGGGAGTACGGCAAAGAGTACACGCCCGACCAGTACAGGCACCTATAAGGCTCTGGTAGTGCGTTACCTGAGCTACAAGGCAAAGAATCTCTACGAACCTTAATCGGCGGTATCGGGCGACTTGATACACATACAACCAGCAACGAATAAGTAGGAGGAGTGATAAACCCATGATTAGGGACACGGAATGGCGTGCGGAACGCCGCCGGGACGCCGGTTTAGACATGTATGTTGAGTTGCACGAAGAAGCTTTCATGCTGATTTTCCACGAATGGGCTTCAAGTAAGCTGGAACATTTTTCGGGACAGTACATTTTTGCCGATTTAAACGCACAGCACATTTTCCAACAGTTGCAAACCTCGGATATTATGCCTGAATATAATGGCGACACCCCTACCCGTACATTACGCCTGTTAGAGCAGGCGACTTACCGCACCGACCAAGATAGGCGACTCTATGAGCGCTATTACCTCCGTTTCTACAAAGCATATAAAAAAGAAAACGAGGTAACGTGGGAAGCAGGAGAATACCTGGGGTGGTACATAGAGAAGCTGGCTAAAGAGCTCACCTACCATCACTTACACTTCATTCTAGGCAGGAAGGGATATGAGTCGGACTCATACCTAACGGCGCACCCAAAACCCATAAATACCTACATAAGCCCCCTGACCCTTTCTGAAAGCACCTCGGATGGGGATGAGAATCTAAAGTCGGTAGCGCGGCGGGTGGGGCAATTCAATACACATGCAACCGGCAACAAGTAACCATAAGGAGTGATAAGCCTATGACTAGGGACATGGCGTGGCGTGAAGAGCTACGTAACGACCCCGCACTGCGCTCGTTTGTTAAGAGGCACGAGGATGCTTTCGACAAAATTTTCAAGGAATGGGCAATTAGTCGGTTAGAACACTTTGAGAAGCGCCGTAACTTGGGAGCTTTATCTGTAGAGTACATCTTTCAACAGCTACAGCAACAAGGAAGCATCACCATATATGAATACATGGAGCCGGAAGACGTTACCCCCTATCTGCAAGAAGCGGCTTTCAGGACAGACGCAGACCAAAGATTGTACTCCCGATACTATGCGGAGTTCTACGAAGACTACAAGCGTGAAGGTGAGCTCACAAATTATAATCTGAGCTACCTGGCGAGATACATGACGGAGATGGCGGAAGAGTTCACCTACCACTATATTAAACTCATGCGGGGAGCCGAGGGGTACGAGTTAGGCACAACCCTACCTAAACATGCAAGCATTTTTAATACCAATATAAGCTCCCTAACCCCTAGCGAAAGCACCCCGGATGGGAAAGAGAATCTGAAGGCGGTACTGCGGAGTGTAGGGCGGTTCCAAGCGAAAGTGACTACCCAGCCCGAACCCTTTAGATGAAAGGAACAGGACATGTTCGGTAAGAAATTCACCGCGTACCGCCTGTGTAAGAAGCAGACACAAGAGGTGACCGAAGCTCTGGAAACCGCCCTAATTAAGGCGTGGGAGCCGTACTGTAAAACGTTCTTTGCCGCGATAGAGCCAACCATTCAAAGGATATTAGATACTGGCTATTTCGAGGATGTGGGCAGGTATGACGAATCACCTAAAACTACTAACGCGCTTATAGAAGCTATCTATGATGTAGGCATCCCTAAAGCGCTTAACCTAACCCCGGCGGATGTAGAACTTACAGTACAAAGAACCTGGTACAGAGACATCCTTAACGAAGCGCTCCGAAAGAGTTACTACAGCTACAGCATTAAGAACGGCTTCTACGTAGATATAACCGACGGGATTCAAATCGTCATAAAATTTGATAACCCCGAGAACCTACAGAAAGCATATATGCGTGCTGTGGCTAAAGCTATATGTGCAGAGTTTATAGAAATAGCGAGCTCTAAGAAAGAAGCCATCGATAAGAAGTACGCGCCCGAGAGGGCTAGTAGCAACAAGGAGCCACTGAAACAGGTGGGCAAGTTTAGCACCAGTGTATCTAAAACAGTGTCCGATATGCTTTAAATAACCCAGCTACACCCCTAAAAACAGGTGGTACCCTAAAGGGACAGCAATAACCCTATAGATGTGATAAGGATGGAACCCATGCAAGTACAGCGCCAATACGTTATCCCTAACCTCACCGTCGGAGACGGGCTACTCATCTATACGACCCAAACAAACTACGCCCGAGAGTATCAGACATTCACCCTGTACCAGGTAGACGAAACTGACGGTACGACAGCTACCGCGCACCGTATCACCCGCACTGATAAAGAACCTGAAACAATTCATATACATCTCAATAACCCGAAAATAACCATCACGCACCCCGCAAGCCACACAGATGTACCCGTCATCCACGCCGGGGAACAGCAAAAAGTGGGGGATAGCCCCTTTGAGGAAATATTCTTCATTACTGACCTGGAAGAGGACAATCTCACGGCTGTACATGTAACGCATACCTTCACAACCGGGGTAGGATACGTGTCAGCTCCGCTAGAAAAACTAGTCGTCACTGATGGGGCTACAGAAACTATCCACAACTACCTCAAAGATGTGCATCAAATCGTGGTTGGAGTTACAACCGCCCTATATAGGGACGCTATCACGGAGGATGAAACCTATAACGCCTTCCCGCCTGTAGCAACAGAAGCCCTGCAAGAATTTATCAACTACTCAAGACACGACACAATCTGGAAACTACTAGGCGAAGCACACTACGCTGTAACACCCGAACAATGGGTAGACCCCACCGTAGAGTACGCCTGGGAATCCATCTATAACGCCGACGAACGGCTCGTAGACTCCGCCCAAATCGATGACATCACCTGGTGGCACAATGATACGGAAATGGTAACCAACACTGTAAGGTACCTTGAGGGTAAGCTTGCCGCCCTAAATATGCTAGGGGATATTAGCATCACGGAGCGTGAGAAAGAAATCGTTAATGACTACACGGCGTTACTAAACCGGCTGATAGCCCGTCTTAAAGAATCCGGACTCTACTAATACCAGGCGGATGCGCAACCCGGCTCTATATTTATGCTTGAACGTTAAAGGTCACCTCCCGGTGTTTCAGGAGGTGACCTTTAACAATTATTTGAAAGAAAATATATATTACGGCGTGTTCTTACGGTTGCGGCGCTTCATAACAAGCTTATAAACAGCAACACCCGCACTAGCCAGTAATCTGGAAACCCCAACCCCGGTCACAACAAGAATCGCTGACGCGCCTAAAACATACCTTTGCATAGTAGCGTCCGGCTGAGTTTTAACCCCGTTCAAGCTTGCCGCCATGAACCATAAGGTAAACATGAAAGCGATAAGGAGGCTTAGAGGCACCGGAATATAGTCCCTATCAGTAACTTTGAACCACCAAAACGATAAAGAGGCGGTAACTAGCACGGACAGCCCAAGACCCACCCATAGTAAGCTAGGGATACCCAGGAAACACGCCGGGTTGAGCAAATCACTTGTACACGTCGTTGAAGAAATCAAAGAAAACAGTACCTTTCAAGAGTAGAAGATAGCAATAAGAACGGCTAAAGAACCGCATTTTTGTTATACTGATACAAGGCAATGATAACACTACAGGAAGAAGCACATCATGAACTACACAGCAAGCCCTGAAATCATTACCCCCAGTAGGAGTACCTTTATAGACCTGCCCGCCCACCTATTAGTTACTCCTACACACAATCTTGAGCACCCTTATGAGTTTTTCCTCTACCCTGAAATACTAGGGGTTGAGGAACCCCAGCCCCTGGCGCTAACTACCCCATACCCTAACGTGAAGCGTAACCTGCCCTGCACCCTCGACCCCGAAAATCTGCCCTCTGAGGTGGAACAAGTGCTTAACAACCCGAGTACCCGCTTTCAGGGAATCACACCCGGCGCAATCAAGAGCGCACTCCGTTACGGAACCAGCGTTACCCGCAACCACAGTGAGCCTATCGAGCTGGCGACAGTGAAAGGTTTGCAGGTGGTAGATAAGCTCAACGGCGGGGAAGCTGAATATAAAGACGCTACCGTGCTAGATATTCCTTGCACCATGACCCTCGTAACCTATGACACCGTTGCTGAGTTAGGTAAGGGTGGCTTCTTTACTGATAAGACCGACACCCCTAAGCTCCCCGGTTGGTTCGCTTGGGAAATGGTAGAGCCTGAAACTCTGCTTGTCCGCGTGTTCGCTGGCGACCCGGATAGCCCGCACACAGGTGAACTTATTCACACCGAGCGCCTGACGGGGAATCATCTTCGTGGGCTTTCCTCTAAGGAGAGTATTGATTGGGATGGCATATTATCTTTCGACTTCCTCATCAGGGGTAACACTTACGGTGGACTTACCGTTGCTGGTTACCTTACTAAGAAGCCGGTACGTGACGGAGAAACCCGTTACCTCCCTATTGGTCTAGTACCTGATTACAATTAGGAATAACAAAAATGCGTAGTGTATCCGTGCCTGCAAATATACAGAGCGCGGATACACTATACTTGTACTTATACGACCGCACCTTCTACCTATAGATTGAGGTTACTCACTTTATGGTTAAAGTTAAACCTACCTCTGAGGCGCATCACCTCACGGAAACAGCTTATGATGTTCCGTTTACTCTGCTTATTCCGGCGGATATGGAAACGGGTAACCCGGATATTGTACACAGCTGGCTTGTAGCGCCTGTGTCATTAACGGAAAACGTGTTTATTCCCGTTAGTCGGTACCTGGAAAACGTTGTGTTCCCAGGGTATGTACCTGAGAACCTCCTCGAAGCATATAACCTGTGCTACGAAATCCTTACTGAGCTCTCTAAGGAAGCGGGAGCTTTAGGTCACACGTCTATCCGTCTCGACTCGCCTGTGGTTGAAATTACTAGTGGTGAGAAGCCGTATGAGATGACGGTGCCACTACCAGCCGCTCCCATGCCTCTACCTGAAAAGCTGACTAGCACGTTCAAGGATGCTGTAGCTAAGGGTGGCGTGTACACGCTCACGGGTACCTGTAACATCACTACACATGTTGGTTACCCGCACCTGCGTGAAGACGGTCAAGCTCTCACATGGCTTACATGGAAGCAGAAAGACCTCAAGAACACCGACCCGGTGTTTAATATTGTTATCGGCAGGCTCGGGGAAACCCTTAAAGCCTCCCCTGTAGAGGGTGTTATCACGGTGGATGTTCCTTTACCTAAGAAATGGTGGCGACGTAAACCCCCTATCGAAGAGGCAGGTAACGCGGTCTGCGACTTCCTGAAAGACGACCCGGAAGGCGTAGAGCGCGGCTTAACCGTTCCCGAACCAGGCGTGGTGTATATGCACCCATCGGAAACGGACGGGCTCCCCCGATACTATATGCCCATCATTCTTTCCGAAACACCCGAAGAGGTGAAGCGGGCATACGAGCTTCGCGCATCCCACCTCTACGCATCCATCACACCCCAGGGAGGAGAATCCTAAATGACTAACCATAACGTAGCGCCTGGCGACGCTTTCGTAGGAGTCCTCGCTTTCGAGAAATCCCCATACGTGCTAGAAGGCGTACTGCTGAAAGTAATGGAAGTAGACGGCGACCACCTCACCCTCAACACCATCCCCGTAACAGAGGGCGGGGAGCTTTTCCCTGAAACCGTAGAAGGAACACTACAGGGGAATGGCGCCCTAAAAATCGGTACCCAAACCGGCGAACACGAACTTTTAGGCGCTATCCACCTTGGGATGCCTGTACAGGAAGCTACCCTCACTGACGTTTGGAGTGACGATACTGGAGTTGTGGATATTCACTACACTGCTGGTTCACCTGTAGCAACCCTCGCCCCCTCACCAGCACGGGGATACCATCTGAGGATGGCACCTATTGACGCGCTCTACGATGGTGCTTTCACTGTAGAGGGAGACTCTAATATCTACCTCTCCAACAACCTGGCAGAAACGTTCGCTACCGAGGCAAACATTAGCCGGTGGAACATCTACAACGTGAACTGCTTCAAACCAGCCTCACAAGCCACCCCAGTGACCACAGAAGACGCACAGCGGTACGAAACAATCAACCCAGACCCGTACACGGCTGACGCGGCGCTCAAAGCTGTAGGAACCGCTCAGAGGCACATGTACCGGATTCTCACCACAGGGTTAGCAAGCACCCTAACCCTACACTCTTCCACCAGCTCTACCGGCGAATGGGAAGCCAAAGACTGCACCCCCATCATTCATCAAGAGATGCAGGAAGCTGTAGCGGCTCTAGACGAAGCAATCCAGCACATGGAAACCCTAAAAACCCGCATCAACACAACTTTCAACCCGAACAAAGGGGCTTAACCTATGGTTATCTCACCCGCAATCGTCATCACTTTCCACATTATCTTCATTGCCCTAAACGCACTCATGTTTTTTGCGCACCTGAAGTTCGAGCCACACAAGAGCCAGCCGAGCAAAATCCGCATCATGCGAGCTATCTCAGACGCTACCGGCGCGCTCGGTTTCACCGCCGCCCTTATCGGGTACCTCAACTCAGGCAACGAGGTTCTAAGCGCGGTATGCACCCTCGCGGTAGTTATTCTACTCGGAACCAGCCTCGCGCTCCTCATCCCTCTGTTCATCTACCACCGGAAGAACAAGAAGGAACTACAGGCGAAAACACCCGACAAAACGGACATAATGATTGATGAGCTCGAAAAGGCAGTCGGAAAGATTAACAATAAGATTGAAGACCTGCGCGAACAGAAGAAGAACAGCTCCAAAGAGTAGCAAGTAGCGACTACACGAATACCCGCCTGCTTTTACACATTGAAATGATGTGAGAAGTAGGAGGGTATTTTTTATTTACTCTCAAGGCAGGTCACGATATAATTAACCTTTAGTAGAAACGTCACATTGACCAAAGGGACTAACCTATGAGTACAGCAACCATTGCCGCTATCGCATTTAACGCCGTAATGCTCATCGTGAGCGCGGCTATGTTCTTCGTCCATTACAAAAAGGAACCGTGGAAGAGTGAACCCCGCAAATGGCGAACCATCATCACCATTACAGATGTTGCACTCACACTAGGTTTCGCCTCAGCTATTGTAAGCAACCTGAGCACCGGAAACGAGCCGCTACACACCATCAGTAGCTTAGCCGTCATTATCGTCCTTGGAATTGGTTTAGCGCTCCAGCTCACTATCATCATCCACTACTACCGACTAGGTAAGAAATACCAGCGCGAAACGGAAGAGCTACAAGCACAGACTTTCGCCACAATGATGGAAACAATAGCTCTACTAGAACAAACCGTAGCACGAAACAAGCAAGCTACGGGTGAGTCAGCGGAACCGGAAACCCCACAGGAAGAGCCTATCAGTACTAACGAGAAGACGGAAGACGCTTCTAAATAGCCCGTAGAGAGTATGGTTACACCTATCTAACTTGAGCATATAAGATGCTAGAGTTAGATAGGTGTTCTTTTTTATCTGTTTTACGGAAAGGTTGCACGAATGTAGGACGCGCTTAATGTTGTTGTTTTCTGGGCGGTTTCGCCGTCGCAGTGATTATTCACTTTGAACGTTTACGCCGGTTATTTAAGGTGCGAAAGATAGAAGACCCCGAGGGTGAGCTTGTGGGTGCCTGGTACAAAGCATCTCTGCTGTGGTTATTGGGTGCTTGGAGTGTACAGAGCTTAGATGTGCTGTTCTTTACGCCCGACCGTTTGGGTGCTCACGATGCGCTTATTGCTTTTGGTTTGGCGGCGCTCACGTTCGGAGGTTTGATGTATTATTGGGGGTTTGGGGCGGGCTTGAACCCTTATTTGGAGACGACTTATGACCATGCTATTGATTACAGGAATAATCTGATGTTTACCTCTAGCGCCATGCTTGTGTTGTTCGGTGTTGTATGTGAGTTGCGGCTGTGCGGCGTTAAGATTGATGTTTTCAATGCTTGGAAGCTCTTTGTTATCTTCTAAACGGTGCGCCTTATAAAGAATAGTAGGGGAGTCACGACGTTCTTGTTATGGATGTTGAGGCTCCCCGCTTTTTACCTAAAACTTGCAAACCATTAAAGACATGTGGTACACTATGAGTACACCAAGCGAAGGGGTAAACTCTTCGCGTAAACATTGCATACCCATGAGGAGAAGATATGCAGTCCAGTATTGTCGTTAGCCCTGAACTTCTTGCTAAGCTTCACGCGGAAGCACGCGCTCTGCGTAACGCCTCAGACACTAAGACCCGCACCCTGTTTGTTACTAAGCGCGGTGCCCGCATGGAGCTGAAGGCGATGAATGAGCTTATTGACCAGCTCACTAAGGCTCTCGCTCAGGAGCAGTCTACTAGTATTTCTGTTCGCCGCTCTCTTATCACTCCTACTGAGGCGGCTGAAATGCTGAACATGTCCCGCCCGGAGGTTGTAAAGCACGCCCGTAACGGTGAGATTAAGTTTGTTCAGCGCGGTAAGTACATGCATCTTGCAACCCGTAGCGTGGAAGCTTTTAAGGTTAAGCGCGCTCAGGAGCCTGTTGCTACTAAGGTTGCAACTCCCGCCCCTGTTCCTGCACCTGTAGAGGTTGTAGCTACGCGCCCTCTTTCCCGCAAGGTTGTTGCTATGAGTAAGCGAGCACGTAAGGCAACTCTCTCTTACTTTTGGGGCGTAACCGAGTAGGCGTAGCGCCCTTTAGGTAAAGGCTCCGGCTTGCTCTAATATTTGTTTCACGTGGGTAAGCCGGAGCCTTTTTTGCAATTAGTAAAAACATGTGGTAGAATATTTATAGAACGTCAGGCGGGACAAAAACCATCACCACACAAATCCACGAAAGGGGCACTATATGTCGTATCCAGCTTTCGCAGTGGCGAACACCCTTATCGAAAGGTCTAAGATGACCGGCGTGCCGCTTACCCCTTTGAAGTTGCAGAAGGTTATGTATTTCTTGACCTCTGAGTATGCAAAGGTGACTGGCGGCGACAACCTCATGCTGGATAATTTCCAAGCGTGGGCGTATGGTCCTGTCGTTCCGGCAATTTACCAGGTGTTTAAGTCGTTTCGTGCTAACCCGATTACTGGCTACGCGACTGATAGCCAGGGTTATATCCTCAAGGTGACGGTTGCAGAAAATCCTGCTTTTGAGCGAACTCTGAACCGTGTATGGGGTGCTACGGCTAGTAAGACCCCTACTCAGCTTGTGACTATCTCACAAGCTGACGGCTCAGCATGGTCTCAAACTTGGAATAATGAAGCCGGGGACGGTGACCCGATTCCGTTCGAAGCAGTCAAGAACGATTCCACGTATAAAGAGCACTTGGGTCTGTAATCGAGGGTATAGCCCATTTTCTTTGCAATCAGTAAAAACATGTGGTAATATATAGATATAAAGTTTTTGTACACATTCTCCAAACCTTGAAAGGTGAGCACTTCATGATTCCCACCAGCACTAACCCCCTGAACACTAAAGCAACCCTGCAGGCTATCTATGATGCCCTGTGGCGCGAAAGCCACACCTTTAACATTAACGACATTACCCAGCCCACTGAAACCGCCAGCGGCTCTAATATCATTATTGAAACCGCCCAGGGTGAGCTGGCTCTGACCTCATATGAGCAGAGCGACGGCGTGCGCGTTACCAGCATCACCACCTACGCAACTACCCCTGACCAGCCCGAGCTGGATACTCAGGATGAGCTGTACAAGCGCATTGTAGGGTTTATCGAAGCTCTCTAACCACCCCCCCCAACTACACACATACACAAACTTCTATAAAGGTTACTAACCCCACATGATTACTGATTTCCAGTACGCCCTCACGTCCATTGTCCTAGTTCCGTTCTTTACCGCTATCGGTGCCGTACTAGGTTCCAGTATCCTGCACAAGTTTATGCTTCGTATCACCCGTGGTACGCGAATTAACTCCAGGGTGCTAACCGGCGTGTATAGTGTCGCGTTCATTGCGCTACATATTGCTTTGACGCTTCACACGTACACTACGCTTGAAAGCTGGAACACTGTAGCATCTACCCTCTATGGTGTAACCGTTATTGCTACCGGCTCGGTAGTGTACTGCATCGAAAGCCGGGATTAGAGCCACCCTATAAGCGAATCTGTCCCGTGTGTTTAAAAATATTTAGGCGCACGGGGCTTATTTACGCCCCAAAGTTGCAAACCACCAAAAACATGTGGTACTATATAAATGTAGTGAACAGAGAAACCTAAAAGCTACACGGAACCAAACGAAAGGTAACCAAGTCATGACCTCTCTCAACATCCTCATCAATGACAGTGGCTCTATTCACGCAAACATTGAAAGTTACAACGCACCCGACCAGTACACCGAGTTCACCATCGACCCGAACCAGCCCCTCGAGGGCACCGACTGGAACCCCACCGAGCCAGTAACCGACGAATACGGCGACTTCATTACCAACGAAGACTTTAACGCTTACCAGGAAGCTCTCAAGGTCTACCTACCCGCTTTCCTGGAGGATAAGGTTATCAACTCTTACCGTGTAAACAACCTCTCTTTCCTCCATGAAACCGAAGGCAACCTGGTCTTCAATATTGAAGAAACCCTGGTTATGACCGTAGTTAAGGACGCACTCCAGCCGTTCCGTATCTAAACCTTTTATAAGCTTCCCGCCTCTAGTGAAACCCGCTAGGGGTGGGATAACCCCCTAATTTGTAAGCCACTAAAACATGTGGTACAATAAATCATGTGGCATTAAAGAAATAGGTACCCCAACAGCACGCCACAGCGGGGATGATACGAAAGGCAACATACGTTATGCGAAACACCGCATAAAAAACGCTGACACCCACCACAAAACACAAACCGAAAGGTAAAACAATTATGTCTCTCACCTACACCACCCTGAACGACGCACTTAATAAGCTTGTATTTAGTCGCCTTGCGCACCTCAATCCTGAGATGCACACCAAGCTCAAGGCATCTTTCCTGAATCACACTCTGGCGGTTGCAGACATTGTTGCCGCCACCCTAAACTTCGATGCCGATAACGCCGGCTTCAAAGAAGCGAACCTCTCTGATTCTGAGTTCCTTGAGGTTATCGAGCGTAATATCGGTACCATTGCCCGCGTAACCCCCGCAGACGACCTGCCGGACGGTACTTATTACACCACCGCTGACGAACGTAACCATACCGATGAGTTTTTCGGTGCCGCCGAATGGGAGGTCGATTACCCCCTATTTGACGCGCTTACTGGCGGCGTTACTATCGACGGCTTGGATTCTCGCCCGACTACTTACGCAAGCGTTAGCCCCATTTACATGGAGGGTAGCAACCCGGACATGTTCGATATTGTGAACGTTATTCTGCTTGCAGAGGAGGCACGTGACGCTCTGAAGCTCACCATTCACACCAGCAAGAACACTGGAAAGAATAGCCTCGTTGTGAATCGTTACGCCGCGAATCTGAACCGTGAAGCGTTTGATAGCAACTTTGAGTCGCGCGGTAAGGAATGGCGTGAATGTGACCCGGCGGGCGTACAGGAAGTGCTGGATAAGGTTGTGGCTTTTGAAAGCATGAGCCGCGATGAGCTGGCGGAAGTTATTACTGACCTCATGCAGGAAGCGCCGGTGAATGAGGATATTGACCGTGAAATCCTGACTGAGCTTGCTACCCATCTCGTGAACAGCCTCGAAATGTAGACGGCTAGTCAATAAAGCACCCCCGATTATCTCTTTAATCAGGGGTGCTTTTGCAAACCATCAAAACATGTGGTACTATATAAATATGAGAGGGGTTGATAGGGAGCCCCATCAACGAAAGGTTACGCAATGGAAACCCGCACCGTAAAGTTCACCTCCAAGGAAGCGCACAACTACCCGGAATCTTTCTGGGAACGCGACGTACACTACATCACCAATGTTAAGGCTGTTCCCGCCGGTGAAGACGCATGCAACATTCAGGTAACCCTGGAAGACCTCAAGGTAACCCTGGAAAGCACCGAGCCCCTCGATGCGGAATGGACTGAATGGGTAGAAAGCGCTCTCGAATGCAACGCCCGCCACTCACAGGGTATCTCCCTTGAAAACGAGGCAGGCGTAGCAACCTTTACCGGCGACTTCTACCCCGCATAAAAACCCCAAACCAGCACAAAAGCAGTACCAATCTAAGATAAAACCCCAGGGAAATACCTTAAATTGGTACTGAAACCCCACTCAACCTTAATAATTGAAAGGCATACTACTCATGACCCGCCACATCCTCACCGCTACCAAGCGAAACGAAACCTACACCTACACCGGCACCCTAGAGGAAATCCTCAACGAACTGGAGGACGAAGCTCTACAGTTTAATGACTCGAGCATGTTCTGCCGCTCAACCCGCGATATTATCAACCTAGAACGCGATTATGGCAACGAGGCGGCTTTCTATAGCTACGACAACACCGAAGAGGGTGAAGAGGATAAGGAAGTCCGCTACCTTTGGTTCTCTGATGAGCACGCTACTACCAAGGCGGCTGAGGGTTTCCTGAACCGTGTAGCCATCATTCTTGAAGCAACCGAAACGTTTAAGCGCACTCTCGAGGTGGAAGGCGACGAGGAACGCGAGGTGCTCAGTCATGTGACCCTGCGTAACCGCCCGCTCATGCTCACCCCCGACACTCTGTGTGCTTACGCCGAATACGTGCTCGACACCCCTATGAGTTGCATCGACTGCGTCCCGTCTACCGATAAGTAACGAAGCTGTAAAATAAAGTAACCAAGCCCCTCGATACTGGTTCATGGTATCGAGGGGCTTTACTGTGTGTAAGATACAGAAAGCTGAACGGATTGACTTTGCATTTTGGTGCATAAAAACACTGTAGCGAGCATGAAAAAACAACCCCACAAACCGATATATTATCTATAACAATGCAAAACATGCATGCCACCTCCAACAGGAAGACGATATATGGTCACCCAAAACACAACCCACCAGCTCGACGTAAACGACCTGCACACCTACGCCGCACGAGCAAGCCGCGCACTACACGTAGGCTTCAACATTGAAGACCCCTACCAGCGAATGATTATCGCAACCGCCGCAATCCTCGTAGAAAACGTAACCAGCAAACTCTCCGAAACCAACCCAACCACCCCCGAAGAGCTAGACCTCGCCATCGAGGAAGCCTTCTACACGCCCGTCCTGGCACACCTACGCTCCGTACAGGAACAATACCAGCTCGTACCCTTCCCCGAGGAAGCCCCCGCCGACCAGGTAGAAAAGTTCGTAAACGCAATCCTCGACTTCTGCGACACCCTAGAACAGTACGCCTGGGGTGGCGAAGACGTAATGGGTATCCTATTCACCGAATGTGGGCGCACCCAAAAGAAATCAGACCTCGGACAAGTCTTTACCCCACCCCACATTACAAACCTTATCTGCGAAACCCTTAATATCGAACCTGATGACAATGTTCTCGACGCGGCATGCGGTACTGGTGCGTTCCTCACCGTAGCTAACGCAAAATACAGCCACAACACCTACGGCGTGGAATACCACCCCATCATTCACGCGCTCACCCAAGCGAACATCTACCTCGCAGGCGGCAACCCTGACAACATCATCCTCGGAGACTCACAAACCGAAGAAGTCTCTAAATGGATAACCGACCAAAACATCACCAAAGTAATTATGAACCCACCCTACGAAAACAAGTACGGGTGCCTCAACATTGTCGAAAACGTCCTAAACTCCGTCCCCGCCGGGACACAATGCGCGTTCATCCTACCCAACACTAAACTAGAATCAGGTGCGCCCACCCTCGTAAAACGAATCCTCAAAAACAACCGCGTCACCCAGATTCTTCGTCTGCCTGACGACATCTTCTACAAGGCAAGCGTCCTCGCCAGCATCTTCTACATTACAGCCGGTGAACCACAAGGCGATAACGAAATCATCACCCACCACCTCGCAGACGACGGACACAAAACCGTCTTCCGAAAAGGCAGGCAAGACCCCGACGGCAACTGGAAACTACTAGAACCCCACTGGGTGAAAGTACTCACCGGAAAAACCACCGACAAGAGCACAGAAACCATTAACCCTGCTGGACACTTATCCTGGCAAACACCCCGCCCGGAAATCACTGTAACTTACGAAGACTTCTACAAGAAAGCCGTCGCCTACCTTGAGTTCATCCACACCGAAAACAACCGCACCCATGACGCACAGTAAAGAATACGTACTCGGGGAACTGTTCACCATGACGAAACCCCGAGCCCGAAGCATCAAACAATACGAACCCGGCGACGTGCCCTTCGTATCCCCCTGGATACACAACAACGGCGTAACCACCTACAAACAACCAAAACCCGGCGAAACGCTAGACCCTGCGAACACAGTAACCGTAACCCCGCTCGCAGGTGTAGCGTTCTACCAACCGGAACCTTACCTCGGCAGGGGAGGCGGCGGGTCAGCAATCACCATCCTGTCTCACCCGTGTTTCACCCCGAACACTGGACTATATGTTGCTACCGTCATCACCAAAACCCTCGAAGGCGCAGATTATCGCAACCCTGTAAGCATGAAAACTCTCAAAGGAAAAGCTATTACCCTCCCCGCTTTAGAGAATGGCGACCCCGACTGGGCATACATGGAGCGGAGCATGAGTGAAATCTGTCAGCGCGCCCTAGAGGAAAACACCCTAGACGAAGAGCTAGGCGAACCTGAGACGCGCCTCTTTAAAGTAGCAGACCTGTTTACACTTCAGCGCGGCAAACGCCTCACAAAAGCCAACCAGACCCCCGGCAACACCAGGTTCATTGGCACCCGCAAATACGACAACGGCGTATCCGCCTGGGTAGGAAACACAGAAAACATCCACCCCGGCAACGCACTCACCATTGCAAGGAACGGAGACGTAGGCTTCACCTTCTACCAAGACAAACCATTCATCGCCGGGGACGACGCTATCATCCTCAACAGTAAAGCCCCTATCAGCAAAGAGGCACACCTGTACCTCACCCCGCTCTTCGAAGCAATCGGCGCGAACTACAACTACATGCACAAACTATCCTTAACCCGCCTACAGGAAGAACTTATCCCTCTACCTATAACAGCGTCAGGCGACCCGGACTGGGAATACATGCACAAATACATGTCAGGCGTACTAGAAGCCGCACAGAAAGACCTGGAGGGTGCCAAATGAGTAAAGAGTGCATCCCGTACCCGCCCGCCCTCACAGGCGCTAATCTAGGCTGTACCTGGGGCAGGTTCAAAGTCAAAGACATCTTCCACGTAGCAACCGGACGGAAAATCCCCAAACGCGACCACGAACCAGGAACCACCCGGCACATTACAGCCTCCAAATTCAACAACGGATGCTCCACCTACCTGGGCAACACAGACAGGATACACAGCACGCCAGGTATCACAGTCAGTAGTTCAGGAAGCGTCGGGCACGCCTTCTACCAGCCCGCGCCGTTCTACCCGTCAGGCGGCGTGCTCATCATGACACCCAAAGAACCAATCACCCCAGAGGTAGGTTTGTTCCTCACGCCTCTCTTTGAGCTCATCAGCGAGAAATACAGTTACGTGTACCAACCCAACATCACAACAATGGGTGATAATGAAATCCCGCTACCCGTAACCGAAGCAGGTGACCCGGACTGGGGTTTCATGCACGGCTATATGTCTGCTGTATTACACGCCGCCTCTGACACTACAGAAACAGAGCAGGCTAGGTGACGGCAATAAATGCTGAAACTAGAGTACGGTTCACCACTCACAGAAAGCAGGTGGAAAATGTTCAAAATAAGCGACCTTTTCCACCTGCGAGTGGGGCGACCAAACCCGAAACACAAACGGCAACCAGGCACCACACGCTACATCACCGGCTCCCTATTCAACAACGGTTGCACCGACCATGTTAGCAACACCGACGGGATACACAGCACATCAGGCATAACCGTCGTAAGAGCAGGAAGCACAGGGAGTACGTTCTATCAGCCCGCCCCGTTCTACCCGGCAGAAAACTTGTTCACGCTAACACCCAAAACACCCATAACAGATGAAATAGGGCTATTTTTAGCGACCATCATCGAAATACTGTGTTTAGAACATGAGCAGTACGTTTACAAGAATAAACCTAAAATCGGTACATTGGGCAACAATGAAATCCCGCTCCCTGTAACCGTGACTGGGGAGCCAGACTGGAGTTTCATGCACGGGTACATGTCTGCTGTACTACAAGCGGCTTCCCGTGCTACAATTGAATAGATTCAGCCACACATAATCAGCCCCAAGCTTTTTGCAACGCTTGGGGCTGATTCTTACCCACCTGAAAGGAAAACCCATGAGTAAAAACTTTGACCTCAAAAACAACACCTACATCGCGCTCGCTACTAGCGCAAGGCTCTGCGACGATATTTTCCCCATCTATCGCGTAGAAGGCACGGACGGTGAAAGCGCGAACCTAAGCCCGCTAGTGGGGGATAACACTAACTTTAAGCGCCTCTTGAAAGCTCCGCTCGGCAACTATGCCCTAACTGACCTGGACGGGACGAAAAACCCACGCGACGTTAAAGTCATTGATGTTGTGAACGGAGAAGCATACAAGCCCGCACTGGAGGTGGCACTGTGGTTGAAAGCTTATCTTGAGCGTGAAACTTACCTAAGCGAGTTTTATAGTGACGGTGCGCTCTATAAAGCATCCTTGAAGGCGCAATGTACGTATCTTTCTGTTTCCTCGCCTGAGAAGTTCGCCCAGTCCCTTATTGCTGTGTTGGAAACCTTGCATGGTGAAACCCAGGCGGCGTATGACGACGCTAAGGCGGCTTTGGAGGAAGTGTTCGCCCGCGTACACGAGATGCAGAACCAGTCGTACAAGACCACTATCGCTTTCCATAATACGGATTATAGTAAGCACCCTAAAACAGATAAGGGGTACTACACTGAGTCGGGGCTCCCAGCCGTCATAGTGGGAGACACCTTAGAGGTGGTATCCGACGATAAGGTGATGTATTGCCGTATCCTCCGTATCAACCGTAAGGAATCTACGGTGCGGGTGAAAAGCGCGAAGGGCGGCGAAGGAACACTTATCAAAACCAGCCGATGGAATGATACGTGGGTTCTAGCCGGTAACGACACGGCATACCGCGTGAAATCTATCCGCGTTGTGCCCGCTCGTGATGAGAAATCCGCTAAAGCATGGGTGGAAACCTGTGACCACCTCAAGTCGCGCACCGATGCTATTCAGGAAATTTTCGAGCAGTACGCTGGTCAGACGCGCGGCGAAAATAGCCTATTCACACCTAAGTCACTCCAAGCCCCGCTATGGGAGCTGTACTCTGCCCCTAACCCGTGGAATGAGGGGCAGTTCCTTATCGCTCAGGAAAACGGTGACGCTGATACTGGGGCAGAGTGCTGGGAGTGGAAGGCGCGCCAGCTACTCTCTGAGGAGGGTTATATTGGTGCGCGCGCTACAGAAGCTCTTACTCAGATTAGTGGCGCTCTGGAATATTTGAAGAAGCTCTACCCCGAAAACTAGCGAATAATAAAAACATGTGGTACACTTTTTGTAGAAAGTTTTTGAATCTACGAAAGGTGTACCCCATGTTTATCGGCTCATTCTTAGCCGCTGTAGCTCTCAGCCTATATGCAATCTACATGGGCGCGTTCATCGCTGTAGGAGCCGGTATTATTGTTACCCACAACAACCTCAGTGAATACATCACTAACTCTACGAAGCGAGCGGGATACACCCAGGCACAAGACCTAACCCGCCAAATGGGATACACCCTCATTATCAGCGCCCTCTACGTTGTAGAGTTCTTCATTATTCGCCAGATGCTCGGCATCTAAAACACGGCACAAACAACACCTACTTACTGAAAGGCAAAACATCATGAGCACCAACACTAAGCGCCCCCTAGTGCCCGTAGCACGCCCGTACAACAGCTACAACAAGTACGTTAAGCCGGGCATCTGGGCAATCACCCTCGTAGTAGCATTAACCCTCCCTATTGCACTACTACCTGCGTTCCTTGTAGCCGCTCTCTTCTACTTCGCTACCGGCATCGTAAACCGCGACTCCTTTGCAAGCTACATCCTCCTCAGCACCCGCAACGACTGCGACGTGAAGAGCGGCGCTATTGGTCTAGGCGTACTCGCGTACCTGCTTATCGCTAACACCGGATACCTTATCCGTACCGGCTTCCCGCCGCAGGCAATCTACCCCGCCGAGCTCTACAACATCTTCTACACTCTCGCCATCGCGGTTACTGTTATCGACATTATTGCTCTGGGTATCACTTACCTGCGCGTCAAGAAGAACAAGTAACAGAACCCTTAGAAAGGAAGACAAAACTCATGCGTGACCACAACTGCACCGGCAACATCACCGTAACCCGAAACGCAAACACTACGGCGAAACCCACCCCGCCCGGTATTGAACACCTCGAAATCCAAATCAACACCTGCGATAGCGACTGCCCCTTAACCCAAATCGCCGCACAGGAGCCGCTGTACGCCTCTCTAAAGCACCCAAGCACCGAAACCGCACAGTTTATCATTTGCGAGGAAATCAGCTACGCACACCCCGACCAGGACTACGAACTTATCGAGGAAATCATCGACAAGCTCCCCGTCTACTTCACCAACTAAGGAGAAACCCCTAATGCGCGACCGCGTAACCACCGGCTTCCTCAACAACAACGACGGAATCATCCTCATCACCAGCAACAACACCACCGGGCTCGAACCCCACATCTACCAAGTAGACACCCTAACCAACAACACCCACTTCACCGCCCACGCCGTACACCCCGCAAACCGCAACACCATCACCGGACACCTCGAAAACGGCAACCTCACCATCACCAACCCCGGCAAACTCAAAAACCGAATCCTCAAAGCCGCAGGACTCGGCGCAAACCTCGCCAACGGAGAGTATGTCAGCATTGACGACATCACCGCAAACAGCCGCCTCACCGGAACCACCAGCTACTACAGCACCAACAACCCCGCCGTAGAACACAACCTAACCGAAAACAAGCTCACCTACCCCAAAGCAACCCACCACTACGACTACGGTGTACTAGTCTTCGCAAACCGCAACCAAATCCTCATTGACGACACCCTTGCAAGCGACCTCACCTACGACATCTACGCCAACAACCCTGGATACCGCGGATACCTCAACCACCTCGACCCGACCCTCATCCGCCCGGCAACCCGCGAAGCCGTAGAAGCCCTCCAAAAGGTCGAAAACCAGCCTGGCTTCCACCCTGCCGACGTGATGCTCCTACTCAACGCGGCACAAGAAAAGGAACACGAAACATTCCAGGCGCGAAACAAAACCATCAACAAAGCAATTAGCACCTACCTGGGTACCCTCAATCTAAACGGTGAAAACCCGGTAGTGACTGAGGCGATTAACACGCTCCTAAAGGAAGCAGGTAAGTAATTGTTTATGGATGAAAAAGCCGCCTGGGAGCTACTCGCATCCGCTAAAGAATCTCTGGAAGACGCAGAACAGAAACTCAGTGCCCTAGCCGCCAATGCGGAGAAAGCCCTAACGATGGTGCGGGTGCTTCCCTCGCTTATTGCAAACACCTAGCAGGATATACACACAAGTGTGGTACACTCGAAACGTACCCAAAGCACTCTCACTTCCTAAAGGAGAAGAAAATATGACCGAAAAGCTCTATAAGCTCACCAGCATCGTAGACTGCTCCCATCAGCCCAATAAGCTGAAGGCAACCGTCGAATCCTACGGGACGCTTGAAAGCATCGTGGAAGACATCCGCGAAAATGTGCATGCAGGTTTCTGTGAGGATGTAAGCTTCTTCCCGTACACCGCAACTCTGGACGTTCTCACTGAACATGATGCGTTCATCAATGAACATGGTAAGAAGACTTCCGCAGAAAACCTGCACGACCATTTCTTCTCCATCTACGAAGATGCACTAGAAAATGATGCTGTGAAGGCATACATTGACCAGAACCCCGGTAACTACTTCATCTCTCAGGAGTACCAGGTACTTGCCACCATCTTCGATGAGCCTATCTTCGGTGACCAGGTGAAGGAACGAGGCAACCTATTCTACAATGAGCCGCTCCCGTACACTCTGCCGCTGGTACAGGCATACGCCGAAACAGCCGCAAACACGCTTAATGCAGACAGTGAAAACACCTACATTTTCACTGTAGAACCCGTACACACCGGAAAGAAGAACCGAAAGCGCAAGAAGAACGCGGACGCTAAGACCTCTAAGAAGAAGTAACCTAGCCCGCTTCTAACGCTCCTATATTTTAAGCCCTCCTAATAGGCACCTACTAAGGTTGCCTTCAGGAGGGCTTAACTGTGCCTAAAATCAACTGAAACCGGGCAGATGCGTGCCTAAAATTACACGCCTGCACCCCAAAACCTGCTACACATAGTGAAAGTTTTTGCGCTATACTGGCAGTGACAGGCGGACAATACACACGCCGGTCAAACAGACTATTTATTGTACGTACACAACACAAAAGGAGACGGTATTACCGTGTCTAACACTTTCAACAAGACTACTCCCGTTAAGGGTGTAAAGAAGAAGGCTCTCGGCGGCGTGCTTCTTGCTACCCTCACTCTCGGTGGTGGCGCAACCAGCGTAGCAATGCTTAATGTGGCTCACGCCGCAGAAGTAACCGCCGCCGCAACCGCCCAGGCGCGCACCGAAAAGACCGTGAGCCTGACCGCTCAGGACTTCACTGCTTACGCACCGAGCGAGACGTTCCAGAACTACGTGAACTGGACGCTCAAGACTGATAAGCTTCCTCAGCGAAGCGATGCAACTCGTACCGTTTACACTGTTGATGTTGCGAAGCTCCTTGAAGGTATTAACTTTGATAAGAGCTCCCTGAAAATTGGTTTGGGTGCAATGCCTGGCTCCACGCTAGGTGAGTTGGAGAAGGGTGGCGACTTCCCATTCCCCATGTATGTGAAGGATGAAGCGGCTGAGCCGCGTCAGGGTGCTCTCCCATACGGTGCAACAACCATCACCGCAAACGCTGACGGAACCATTACTATCCCTCGTGATGACGATAGTCGCCAGACCATTTCCTTCCTTTACAGCGTCAAGGACGCTAATGGTGACCTGATTACTCAGCGAATCACTATCGCACCGACTTTGCCCAAGGTTGCACCTGGTACCGTAAACGCTTCTACCACCATCGGTGAGCTGGGAACCACTAACGGCAACCCAACCACCGTTAAGGCAGGCGCTAACGGTGAAGTGACCTTCACTTACACGAACAACTCTGAAATTACGGCAACTACCGCCGCACGCCAGTCTTACAATGATGAGAAGATTTATCTTTCTCTTACCCGCGATAGTCAGGCAGTAACTCTGCCGGAGATTGAAATCGCTCCGGGTGAGACTAAGACCATCAGCGTAAACACTGTTTCCGCTTCCACCACCCCGGAGGAAGTTACTGGCGCGGAGTTTACCGTCAAGGAAGAACTGCCCGGCTTTGCGGGCGTAATTGCTGTAGCACCTTGTGACAACCTGTCCGCCACCCCGTTCATCCTGGATGTAAATGGTCAGGGTCAGAGCGGTAGCTACAACGACTTCAAGGGCATGTTCTTTAGCGGTAAGGAAACCAAGAAAGCACCTGTGGTTCCCACAGGAGTGAACGTGGTTGATACCCCAATTCTTGCAGATGCGGCTGACTACACTATGGGTCTAGGCGCGAACTCGGGCTACAGTGGTTCCTGTCCCGCATTCCTTAACGTCATCAGCACCGGGCGCACCACGCCTAGCACTAACGCGAGCGGCTGGTACGTACAGGACGTAACTTCCAAGACTTACGATTACAGCGTCTACGTGAAGCCCGTAGCGGCACCCGAGCCCACTCCGGTGCCCACACCCGTTGAAACCCCTACCCCAGCTCCCATTCCGAGTGAGTCTACTACCCCGCCTGCTCCTACTGTAGAGCCTTCGCCGTCTACTCCGGCTGAGTCTCCCACTCCGGAGCCGGTTCCGACTAGCCCGACTGTTGTTCCTTCTGTAGACCCGACACCGACCGCTACTACTCCGGCTCCTTCTGTAACCCCGTCTGAGCCTGGCGTGAAGCCGAGTGAGCCTGCTAAGCCTGTTGAGGCTAAGACGGGTCATGAGCAGGGCTCTGGTGTTCCTATTGCGGGTATTATTGGCGGTATTGCTGGTTTGGCTGTTGTAGCCGCCGGTGGTTTCTTCCTTTGGAAGCGCCGCCAGTCCTAAACTGGGCTAAGCTCTAACGTTCACTTGCACCGCTTCTGAGGAGCCTTGTGAAAATTTAGACGCTTGATTCTAAGCCCATTTAGTGGGGGTATCTTATGTTGCACGTATTGTGTTTCGCGTAAGGTGCCCCCACTTTTTGTACCCAAATATTGTCGGCGCGCTTTTCTTGAGTGCGTTATTGTGTGTGAAATGTTATTGTTAGGGGTGCCGGTCTGTTTCCAAGAGTAGCGAGGGTACGCAGTACGTATTTTGGGTAAGGGGTACGTGATTGGCTGGGGCGGGAGTGGCAAACGTACCCGCGTAAAGTAAGTGGTCATCCCCCTTTACCTTAAAGGAATTACTAGGAATATGTGGTATCCTTGGTCGTAGAAAAATGTTTGTAAACCTCTAGAAGGAAACCCCTCCATGTCGTTGTTTAGGAAGAAGAAAACTTCACCTGCTTACGAATTTAAGAAAGATGCGTCTCCTTTGCGTCAGCTCCGACAAGAGCTTGCACAGTGTAACGCTCTACTCTTGTATTCCCGTTTAGGCTGGGGTGGTATTGATGAGGCGGCTGACGAGCCTCTCCCGGAGCATGTTGAGTCTCTGCTTGCGGGTATCTGCGCATACGTCACCATTATTCACCATGCCCCTACCGGCGGAAAGTGGAGGGATACGCATGTGGGCGAAGCTGTAGCACGTCTAGCTGACGCTACAGAACGAGCGGCATGGGTTGAATACAAAAGCAGTGGCGTAGCCCGCAAAGCTTTAGAAGATTACATTACAGGTGAAAGGATTATTAAAGCTGTGACCCGAGACAAAGAACTCCTCAAGAACGAGGCTACTCTCCAGGAAGCCCTCGATTCTATCATTGCTATGCGCCGGTCGCTAGGCGAAGCGTCCCTGCCTATCATGGAAACCATTACGGAATGACTTATCCTCCAAGCAGAGGTGGAAAAGCTTCAGAAACGCATCACCAAGAAGCTGAAGCGTGAAAAGGAGCTCACAGAGAAAACAACCCTTACTGCTAAGGAGCAGGAAGAGCTCACCAATATTGAAGAAAAGCTCACCAAAGAAGCCGTAGAGCTACAGCACAAGAAAACACAGGCAGACCACAACACCAGCCTGCAGGTCGAATACAAGAACCTTGTAGCGAGCAAAGACAAGCTCCTCAACACCCAGGAATCTGCAATCCTGAACCTACAAACCTACCTTAAACTCAAACGCGATGAGGAACAGCTACAGGGAATCACCGCTAAACTCAGTGACGTAGCAGGCGGAGGTCTAGAGCCTGTACAGCGCGCCGCCGACGAAGCAAAAGCGACCCTACAAGGCTGGAACGAAATCCGTGCCGGACAGGAAGAAGAACTCAACTCCCTCTACGCACACAACAACGCTGAAGAATACCTCAACGAACAACGCAAAAACCTCTAACAGCCAGCTATACACCACACCCAAATAGGAAGGAGAATGTGCTTATGTGGAAAACGAAGACGCTTAAACGCGCCCAAAAGGAACTTGACGACTGGGGCGCGGGTAACAAGGATTACAACAACGGTAGGAGCGGCAAATACCCCGCCTTTGAGGAATACCTCGGAGCCGACAAAGCCGATGAAAAATACCGCAACAAAATCAACCGCCCCACAGTCATCAAAAACCGGGTAATAAGCATCTTTGTGGTGGCGCTCATCATCGCACCCGCCCTATTTGGAATCTTCCACATCGGCTCTCACCTATTTGGAGGCGCAACAAACGGGAACAATGAACCAGCCGCCGAAACAACAACCTCCGCGCCCGCCCCGACACCAACAGAGATGGTAACCCCCTCTGAAACAGCAACAGAAAGCACGCAGGCGCGCCCAGAGCCTTACGTGAACAAGGAAGGCGCTACCGTTTACCCGGCGGCAGATAATGGTGGCTTTAAGGAAGATGTAGCTCGTTCCGTGAGTAGAATTTTAGCTGGCGTTATTGGTGCGTTGCCTTATATACTAGGTTTCCTTGTCTTGTTATTTATTCTTGGCTTATTCATCTCATAAACATAAAGAAGTACAAAAGGGTTTGGTTGCAGTAACTAGCTAAAGTTTTACTGCGACCAAACCCTTTTCCGTGTAGGAGTGGCATTTAAAATGCAAACCCAACAATAGTCGGGAAACATCTGCCACATGTGGTAAAATAAGGGGTAGATAAAGCGGCGTTACATGCCGAACAGCACCGCTTCTAAACAGCCCTAGAATTAAGGAATCAAACCAATGCCCGACAAGAACTTCTTCCATGTGAACGATGGCACCGTACTTGTAATCCCTAATAAACCTAACTCTGACGAAACGGAGCGGCTCTATGACATGTACGTCGTTGTTGAGTCAGCAAATCTTGAATATTTCACCAGTCACTTCGCCCGCGTAGCATCACTTAACCCCGAAGATGAAGGCACCCGGTGGGAAATTCATCAAGACCATATTCAAGATGAGGACTGCACCCGCATCACGCTCCGCTACTACAGCGAAGCAGACGGAACCAGTAAAAACCCCGCACCAGCTGATAAGGTTTACCCGTATCGCCCGCTACGATACAAGACCCGCACCATCTACCCGCGCGTAGAAGCCGCAAACAAAATCTACGCCCTGCTCACATGTGTCGACAAGCTCCCCTACAACACCGACCTGACCCTCTGTATCCACACCGATACGCTCAGGAAGCTTTTGCTTGCGAAAACCTCATACCGGGAACTACCCAACAACGGTACCGATAAAGAACGCGCAAAGAACGCGCTCCTACGACACATCACCAATACACGAAACACCCTCAAAGAACTACTGGAAGAAGATAAGAAGGTACTCGACTGGTTAGCAGAAAACATTGACCGGGCAAACAGCGTGCGCCCCGATGGTATTACATTGAAAGACTGCCTCCGACAAGCACGACGACTAGTCAATAACGACACCCAGCACACGGAAACAGCGACCGCCGCCCTCCAGGAAGCGCTCAACACCCTAACCGAAGTGGTAGAACCACCCAAGACCAAAGGGAAAAGTAACCCTGTTAAGCGTCACGCTAAGAACGAGTACCTCCTCGCATGCGCCATACGGAACCTGGCACTCACCCGTGACACGCTCCTCGACCCTGTAGAGCACTGGTATAGTGAAATTGTGCAGGCGCTCAAGAAAATCTAACCTACCCTAACAACCATCGAGAAGGAGAAGAACTCTCTTGTACGAATCAACGCAAGCTGAAACTACTATCGCCCCCGACGAGGTACTTAACATCTTTAAAAAGCACCTTAAAGAAGCGGGTGCAACCGCAACAATTACTACCCGCCCACCTGTAGGGTATATGGAACCGCGCCTACTTACCTGGTGTGATGAAGACAGTATCAATACCGTTAGTGATGAGCCAACAGGTAGGTACTACATTACAGATGCTGATAATAACGTCTTCGCGCTTAATGTTACGGGCGGGGCTTTCGCGCAAATGCTGGGGTTGGAACACACCACGGTCACCGCAAAATCTCTCGCCCCATATACGGAAGACGATTACCGTCTCTACAACACCACAACCCGAATCGGTGACATCCCTCAAGAGCTACAGGTGAGCACTCACGGGTATAACGGGGCACGCTCAGTGCGTGGGCTCCATGAAACACCTGTGGGGGAGGCGCTCACCCAAACCGTACACGACATCGTTAAACTTCCTGCACCAGACACGGTTGCGAACACAAATACAGGCGTGCTAACACCCGGTGGCTGGTTTGCTTCCCCGGAGGAAATTGACGAAACCGCGTTCACAGCGGGGCACCCGGCGGCTCAGGCGCTCGTAAACCGGCACGGTGCTGTAATTGGGTATAAGGCAACTTTGGGGCGTTCTATGAATCATATGACGGCGTTTAGCTTTATTGGTGCCCTAGCCGGTCTGAACCTTGACACAGAAATGATTACGGATACCGCCCCAGCGGGGTACGCGGCACCCAAAATCGGAGACATCCTCCGCAAGCTCGGGCTTAACTTCCCAACAACTACCTTCACCTACTTCGTTACCCGAAACAACGAGACGTACCTGTTACTTGCAGGTGAAGAAACAGTACGGGTAAGCATGAAGGAAGAGCCGCGCATCTGTACCTCTGTAGTCATTATTCGACTAACCCCCAGCACGCCCTGGTACAACACGGCTACACCCGTAACCCTATATGGTGACGTGCCTGTGAGTGAAGATATGCGACACAGCTACTACGGACGCTCCTTTAGCCAGGCGGCAAAGGTTCTTCAAGAAGAAACTATTACTCAGATGAAAGAGATTATCGCTTCCCAGCATGGCGTAGACACCGAATAGGTGAAAGTCCTCTCACAGGGCTTTACAGTGGGGTAGGTGCCGTATGTTTTACGGTTGTCTACCCCTCCTTTTTAGAGCGCCCCTGTGTATCACTCACACACTGGGGCACGCCTTAGCGTCATCACAGGTAAGGAAGGTAGAATTATTAGAATGAACACCTATAAGAACAACATTAAGGCAGGAAACCTTGAAGTCCATGTCCGACTTAAAGCTGTCAGCCCTAAAACGCACAAGACCCTCATCCGGTACTACAAGGCGTACATTGCACTCTGTAATCTCATCAGTGAAGCGGCATACAAACACAACACTGTAGATTTGAACCAAATCCTCCCCCGAATAAGAAGAGACGCGGAACCTTACGCGAAAAAATATCCAGGGCTTCTATTCCGCGCCTTCAACACCGTAACCCGAGAATACGCAAACCATGTCGCCGGTACAGAAAGGCTTTCCCAGCCCCGCAAATACACCCTCAACAACATTCCCGTAACTTTAGGGGAAGATTATACGGTCACTCTTTATGGGGATAACCAGTACGGTTTAGAGCTCCGCCTAGCTCACCGCACTAACGCTTTCTCCAAGGGTGAGCAATTCTATGCGGAATGGGTGAATCTCCCCGCAGGGTACTCCTGTACCGATATTGCCCCGACAGGCACGCTGTCCTATGGTGCTGAGCAGGGGTGGTGCTTCAAGTACGACCTGCCGGTCATTCAGAATAAGGTGGTGGGTGTTGATATGGGTACCCGTTTCTTTGCCGTAACCTACGACGGGGAGCGTACTAAGTTTTACCACGGAGCCGGTACACCTCTCCAATATGAGATGGTCACCTACAGCAACCTCCGTAAGAAACTGAAAGGGAAAGGTACCCGTAGTGCCCGGAAACGTCTTAAAATCATTTCAGAAAGCTGGCGTGACCAGCTAGACGTAAGAATCAGGGAAACAGTCGAAGCTGTCCTCAAAGACGCGGAGCCGGATACAGTTTTCGTCCTGGAACGTCTCTCCGTCCCCTACAATCTGAAGGAACGCCTCGCTACAGCCGATGTGGGTAGAATGTCTACCGCTATCTTCGCCCTGTTCAACAAAGCCCTGCGTGAAGAAGCGAAAAAGCGCGGATGTAGTGTTCTTTATGTATCAGCGTCTGGGACTAGCACCCAGTGCCCAGCCTGTGGTATCTTTAGAAAGCGAAACAGGAAGCAACATAGCCAGTTCTACGAGTGCCAGTGCGGTTTCAGGTCTAACGACGACCGGGTAGCCGCAATGAACATTCGCGAACGCGGTATTACATTGCTTACTGAACGTTTAACGTAAGCGCCGGGGAACAGGTTTTGTCGGTGCGGGGTGACGCTACCACCCCAACAGGTACCAGAGGTGAAGTTTTAAAGCTTACTCACCTTTGTGGGCTAATAAAAATGCAGAGCGCTCAGATAATTTGGGGTGCGTCCTGTAAGCCCACCTGATGACGTTCCACTCGTGCCGACATGTTAGGTATGTAAGTCGGCGTAGCTTTTGGCGAAGCATATAAGAGAAGGGACAAGCCAACTCTATACCCCATACAAATACATGCCGCATGGTTTGAAACCAAGCGCTGTAGAGAGGGGGTTATATTGTTGGTAGAATAGCGACACGCCGGTGCTGTACACGCTGGGAAACTAACGGAATAGCACAAGGCGTAGATAGCGCCCCAGGTACGGTTTCTGTTAAACCATACCTGGGGCGCTATTGTTACCCCTCTAGAATCACTCGTGAACAGGGGATAAGAAGCTCAACACGCATCCCGACTTGAAAACCATCAAAAACATGTGGTACTATTATTTATGCAAGGTTGAGAGGTTACGGAAATACCTCAAAGCCAAAACTTGAAACTCTACTGAAAGGTTTACAAAATGGCTACTATGCACGCTAAGTTCACTGACATTTACTTCCCCATCAAGGGCGTAAGCGTTGGCAATACCGCCGCTTGGTGGGGAGATGTTGAAAATGACGGCGTAACCTCTGTCTGGCAAGCACGAATCAGCCTAGAGCCTCACTATGGCGACTATGCTTACGAAGTGGCTAATATTGATGGCACCGTCACCACCTGTGATGGTGTAAAGCACCCTATCACCCTCGACCCTGTTCACGAAATGGGTATGTTCATTCTCGATGCTGTGAATGAAGGCGACATGCTCGTTGTTCGCCGGGGCAAGGAGTTCTACGCTTACATCAAGGAGCTCACGGTCGACATTTAGCAATTACCAAACAAGGGCTGGTGTACATTACCCCGCTACATCAGCCCCTACCTTACCCCCCCCCTATAAAACCTCAAAATAACGAAAAGGAAACCCTCTAATGACCAAGCAGACCAGCGAAACCCTCGAAAGCTTTACCCTCACCAGCGAGCGGGGAGGCATCCTTATCAACGGTGACGGTGACCAGCTCCTCCCCAGCAATATCCCGGTAGGTGCGACCATCAAGTTCACCACCATCCGCAACGACGGCACGCGCGTCACATCCACCCGGTTCGTAGTAGACGGAGACAGCAAGCACCTCACCCTAAAGGCATACACCGGCGAGATTACCGGCACCCTCAATGTCACCCAGTACACGCGCGAATGTTTCACCTACTGGGAGGACTCCTTCGATGCAATGCACGACGAAGACGACTGCCGTGGCACCCTAACCTTCGACGGGCTTGAATATATTAACACCCGAGGCGTAAACTTTGGGCGGGCGCTCAATATTGAGGTGACAAACCCTTAAACGCCGCGCACGATACATATATACATCTAATAGGCGAACGAAAGGAGAACCGCACATGTATGAATTTAAGTATTACAACCCTGATGAATTTTACAGCAGTTCCGCCAGGAACGATGATAATGATGCCTGGCATGAGTCGCGTGTAGCCCACCTAGAATACGCACGTGCAACCAAGATGATTCTCAAGCTAGAGCTCGAACTTCGTGAACGACTCCAAGAAGTAGAATCGGACATGTGCCAAAGTGAAGGGCTAACCGAAGCAAACGATGAATACGCCGAAGAGCTTCGCGATACAATTGACTGGCTTACAAACGCAACGCTCGACCTCACTGAATCTAACTTCCAAGAGCCCTATTCCTTAAGTAGCGTACTGTATAATAGGAACGGTTGGAATACCTATGCTGAGAAGTCGCTCAGGGTAGAAGAATGTATGAGTACCATTAATCGCCATATCCGCGTCCTTGCTCATACATACAATACACATGGAATGAAAGCTAAGGAGCTCCTAGCCTACGAGCGCGCCTAACTACCCCCTATCTGGGAGGCACCTGTAACGAAATAGTCCGTACAGGTTAAGCCCCTAAGACCACAAGCCCCCACACCACCCTAAAGCAACACTAAGGAGACATATATGTCATTCCCCCGCATTCACCCCACACTAAGCCGAGTATCCGAAACAGCAACCCGGTACATTACCGCCAAGACCCCCTCAGCAGAAGCTCGCCAGGAGAAGCTGGAAGCCGCCGCACGCCAGCTCCTAGCCCGCACAGCAGAAGCCAATACCAAAGCACGCGCCCTCACGCAGACAACCCACGAGGAAGCCCTAGACGACTCTAAATGGCTCTCTGTGCTACTTGAGGCAAAAACCCAGAGCATCGGTGCAACAGGCGAGCACCTAAGCCAAGACGATAAGGTGCGCCTTAAAGCAATTACCCGTCTGAACGCTAAGCGGCGCACCAAAGCGGCAGGCGCTATCTTCTCCCTAAACTCCCTCACAGCAACCCTTCTAGAGGGAGGCTCCTTCTTTGAATCCTACGAGGATACGGGTTTAGTGGAATACGCAGTACTCATGGGAGTTATTACCCTTATGGACACCCTCATAAAGCTGGGCAACCACAGCTTTGATAAGGTTACTCGTAAGCTGGAACGTGAACAGGCGGTACAGAACACGCCCGCTAAGGTACTCTAAACGCTACTAATAGGTTTAAATGGTGTATCGAAGTGTTGCAAAAACAACTTTCTGTTACACCTTTAATTCATAACAGTTTTACCTGTTATAGGCACCCTACGATACCTCTAGCCCATCACACAAAAATGTTTAGGGTTACGTGTATAGTTAAACCAACTTATCATTAGGTTCTTCACCGATACCCTTGACGACAAGGGGATGAATTAACGGGTCACTCTTCTGCAAGGACTGGTGGCTATTCATCAGCCCTTTTTGCAGAATGTTATACGACCCATTAACGTCAGCATTGATTAGCCGCCCGTTGCCTGAGCGATAAAGTCCGCGCTTAATTCTACGCCCTGAAAACTTCGGGTTTTCTGTTTCCCCGTAAACAGGAATATTGTCGTTATCTAAGAAACTAGCCTTAGACGTGTACGACTCCTCCTGGGTAATAACAGTAATTCCGCGCAACTGACACTTATAACGCAACTGCTCAATGAAGGTTTCATAAGGGAGATAAGCGAAGCGTTGCTTAACCTTCTTACCAAAAGGCAGGTTCTGCTTCCAGCCAGTATTTTTCCCAATGAAGACCTTTTCAATCTGCATCTCGTCAAAAAGAGTAGCAAGGAAAGCCGTCATCTGGTGGATTCTCGTTTTAAGAATCCACGAACGGCGTGACCAAAGACGGTGGATGGGATTACTTGTCTTCTGGGGCACTGGGAGTAGAGACTGCGCTTTAGCGATAAGGCGGTTATAGCCCTGGTTAATGGACTTCAGCTCAAGACCCTTAATAATGAGTGGATTGTTTTGGGTGGAGAATGTGATGGTAGCAAAGTTATCTACTCCTAAATCAATACCAGCATACTTAGACGTGCTTTTAGGAGCACGCTCATCAACATTATAAATAACCTCAATAATAAAATTATTGTGGTCAGGAACAACGCGAACCTGCTTAGGGTTAGCAACCTTAGTAGGAATAGGCAGGTTTAGACCTTTAGGGCACAGGAATAGCTCCCCGTTAGCGCCACGCGTTTTACCAAATGTCTGGTAATTAAAAGACACGGGATAGCGCCCCTCAGTCTTATGCAAATAGCCAGGAAGTTCGGGGTTTTGAGCCAGCTTACCGCTATTTTTTAGGCGCACCAACTTCCAAAACGACGAAATGGATTCGCCCAAGTTTTTAAGCACAGCATTAGCAACCTTAGACGGCAAAGCACGAATATCCTTGTGTCCCTCTGTTCGCAGGAGATTATCAATCTTATTCCAGATTAGAACGGGCACATCTGGGTTCTTTTGGTGCTCAAAATAAGACTGACGATAAAGATATAACCCGTGGTTGTAAAGATTCTTCGCCTTAAACGTCAAGTCATCCAGCGTCTTATAAAGCTCATGGTTCGGCTTGATAAGGTGTCGCTCCGTCAGTTGCATCAGGTTCCTCCTTTCATATGTTCACATTGTACCACAAGGTGGTGGTATCAACAATAAGCTATAGAAAGCTACAAACTTTTACAAGTTGGATTAACGGTTAATTATACACCCTGAGGCAAACAGGTAAAAAAATAAAAGGTGAGTCCCCTATAGTTGCTTTCTATAGGGGACTCACCTTTTTTACTCAGCCGCTACTCGTAACGAACATAAAGCGGTGCGGGTATAGAGTGAACTACACGTCCTGCAACTTACGATGCGAGTACCTTTACGGGGCGGTTACCCTCAAGAAAACAGCAATATGAACCCAGTCGTCTAGACCCGCTCAAAACCGCGTTACTTATTTACAGTAACTACCCAGCGTTCCTGCCGTCCATGTGGTGCATAGATAACCACGCCGCGTATCAGTCTCGCCGCCTTACAAACAAAAGGTGCAACATCACCACAAATACCCCCTACACGCAAAAATATGTGCTACAATTCAAAAGACAAGCCTTACCCGAAGAAGAAAGGCAAAGAACCTCAACATGTCCAACCGCGACGGCAAATACGACCACTGGCACTGGAAAAATGGCAAACGATACATCCTCAGCAAGAACAGCAAGCGCAAAGTTTACTACCCCTGGCGTGACAACAAAGACCTCGCTAACATCACCAAAGCGTACAACACTGAAAAGGTAGTGGACGCGGATTACGAAGATAAAGCAACCCGGCTTCAAAACCGCCCACACCCAGGTAACTGTGGTATCAAAGGTTGTGACTCCTGCTGGTACATCGCTTTGTAGCACAAACGTTAGTAGCACGCCTATCGGGGGGGTAGTTGTAGCGTCTAACGGTAAACTATGAGACTCACGGAGTAGTAGACCTTATAAAGAGGGGTGCGTATGCGTATGGTTACTATTACCCCTATTGTAATGACAGTAACCTAAAACGCGCTTGTAAGTCACCAAAAACATGTGTTACTATAAAGGCATGAAGCTCCTTTAGACCACTATTTATGGTGGTGCGCTACCTCTCGCCCGTAAAAGACGAGAAGAGAATATGCGCAGGCAGGTGGCTTCGGTTACCTTTAAAGCTACAATCAAGGATTTTTTATGCTGACACCACGCATCCTCCACCCAGACATGCTAAAGAGCGTTAATGAAAGCGCGCTACTTACCTTAGAAGCACCTGCAAAGAACCACAACACAAACAAAGACTCAAACGACTTCCTTGCCACCTACAACACTTGGCTCAAAGACTACCTGTTGCAGGGTAACAGGATTACCCACTTCTATGACTACCCCTGCCCGCGTATTGAAGTGGTGACCGACCCGAGTCGCCAGCGACCATCGTCTACGTATGGTATGTGTGGCACTAAATCCCGCAACTACATTCTGTCCATACATCCAAGCGTGGGTACCGCCGCAATAGCCGCGACGATGAAGCTAAACGAGTAGGACGCGCTATCAACTGGTACGCCAACTCTAAGGACAACAGTGGCGCACCCACTCTCAGCCAGCCGACCATGACGATGTTTGTGGACTTCAATAAAGGTGACAACTGGGCTTTTGAGACGTTCCTTTACAACGATTCAAAGTTCTCCCACTTTAAAGGTGTAGACCCCGCAGAATACCTGTCCCACATGAGGAACGCCACTGCGATGTTTATTACTGATAAAGTGGCAGTCATTACTGGTGCTGACGTGGGTTACCGTACTCCCCTCATTATCCTCACCGCAACCACCCCAACCGGGCAGAACCTCGCAGGATACAGCTACACTATCGACACGGTGAAGCCTGGTGGCGAGTGGGAACCTGCGACAGTAACATTTAAGGTGTAGCGGCTTCCCAGGGGTTTAGTAATGTGCTACTTGTAACGCCGTGCTCCCTATATGCACGGCGCTAACTCTCATTTTACAGACAGGAATTTGCAGGATGAAGAAGCAGATTGATGATGTGCTAAAATTGCTAACTTTTAAGAGCAAGAAGAACAAGGCGGAAGCTAAAGCCGCATCTCACATTCAAATTACAGAGGAGCAGGCAGAGGCATATCTGACTGAACGCTACCCTGAAGGTGCTGTGCGAGATTTTGAATATGCTGAGCATGAGGATATGAGGGACAGTTTCACTGTCTCGGTTCATTGCCGTAATTTGCATAATCATCGTGACCCGGCAGGTTTCATGAAAGCACTCGCGGCTAGAAGCCCTGAAATGTTCCAAAACGTAACCCTTAACGCCTGGGACGAAGAGGAGTCGGTGGGCTGGGAAGAAATGTGGGTCACATTCAGAGGTGAATCTGGTGCAGACTTCCATGTTTCCTGCTACAAGTTTCACCGTGGCAATTTTGAGATAGACATGTCCGCCGGTAAGCATGGAGGTGCCACATTCGTTACAGAGCAGAACCTAAAGGAGCTAGAAGCTGTCATAGAGGCGTTTCTCTACATTGATTCCATACCACCTATCAGAAAGGATGTATAACCAACATGGGTATTTTTGAGTTTGAGGGCGGCTACCCGATTCTTAACCTTTTCTTCGTTCTTTACGCGGCTATTGCACTAGCAGTCACGCATCTTGCTTTAAGGAGCGGGGCGTTCAGTAGTTTAAGTGAAGTACCCAAATCACTGCTAGTAATTTTCCTCTCGTCAGGTTTTTACGCAGGAATAGCCAGTATTTCCTTCGGTCTTCTAGCTTGGGTTGTACGCAAGGTAGACAATGTGCCTGGCGACTGGTCTACGCATGGCTTTACGGTTACCATTGTGGGCGCTTGTGTTACGACTTTAGCTGTTTCTATCGCATCGTTGTTACTCACCGGGCTAATCCGACTCATTGCCTTTGCTGTGCGCGCCTTGTTTGTTAAACAGTGACACACAAAGAATGTTGAATATGTGAGCGGCTAATAACTTAGGCGATTTCTAGCCTGCCTAACGTATCATGCTTTCAGTGCATCGCCAGAAGTGGTGCTCTGAAAGCATGATATTTACCCTCATGCCCGATACCTAGAGTAATCAAGCCACGGACTTCCCGGTACATACAGGGATGTCTTTTGTGTGTACTTATACGGAGTATCTACCTGTGATGTAGATAACTTAAAATCAGGTTGCAGACCATAAAAAACATGTGGTACAGTAGTATCTGTAAGGCGGGGAAGCCGCTAGATGTTACAAAACCGCATACGCCCCTTTAGCTTAACGGATAGAGCATCTGCCTTCTAAGTAGACTTGTGCAGGTTCGATTCCTGCAAGGGGCACAAAGCATATAAGGGAAACCTTAGTGCTAAACAAGGTCTATTAGCTTAACTGGATAAAGCGCTACCCTGTCACGGTAGAGGATGCGGGTTCAAATCCCGTATAGACCGCGCGTTATTTGCAAGACTTGCAGGCGGGGCATGTAAGCCCCCTAAGTAATGTGACGCAGATAACTTAAAATCAGGTTGCAAACCACAAAAACATGTGGTACGCTTGATATATAAGATGCGGAGGCTTGAAAAAGTTACCGGCGTAAAGCTCATTGAAAACAAAATAGTGTAACTATTTAATATATAAGCCGTTGCACTCCTATTGGCGAAGGAAGCAGACTGTAAATCTGTCACCATTATGGTTTTGGGGGTTCAAATCCCTCCGGCGGCACTCAGAGAAAACGAAAGTTTACAAACAAGAGATATGTGGTAAACTTATTTCTCGCAAGCCCGTCTAGCTTAAGGTAAAGCCGCAGTCTCCAAAACTGCAAGATATCGGTTCGAAGCCGATGGCGGGTGCTTACAGGTTACAAAACTGGAGTTCTAACCGAAGGTGGCGAAACCTGTAGCGTGTAATGACCACGAAGGCAAGTGGAGAGCTCTGTTAGAAAGGGCACGCAATAGTAGGGTTCGACTCCCTTCTACACGCTCGTAGCCGTAGAAAACCGTACATTTTCTGCGCGCTCCCCTGTGGTGTAAAGTCACTAGCTAACCGCGTGTTAGCTTAAAAACATGGGCAGGGAGGTGCGGGTTCGAGTCCCGTCAAGACCTTAGTATGTCAGTGTGCCCCGTACAAGCACCCTGGCTGTCTTGTAGCGTAATTGGTAGCGCACCCACACAGGTTGCAGGTGTGAAGTCCTGCCAGGGGGTTCATCTTTAGGTTCGTTAGCTCAGTTGGTAGAGCAACGCTTTTACACGGCGGAGGTCGGGGGTTCAAATCCCTTACGAACCACGTAGAGCACCTATCTACACAGGGTGTGAGTCTCTTTAGCTTAGTTGGTAGAGCGCCTGCCTGAAGAGCAGGAGGTCGCCGGTTCGATTCCGGCAGGGGACACGGAACCTGGCGTTTGTTTCTCGAATTGCGACAGCGTCAGGCGCACTTCCTTGGAACTGTCTAAGGATTGTTTAACACATTGGATATACTATGCTATAGTTATTTGTGTTGAATATTTGGCGTACTAGTTTAATGGTAAAACCTCAGTCTTCCAAACTGATGACGCGGGTTCGATTCCCGTGTACGCCTCTCGCGCAAGGAAATTTTTCTTTGCGTTGCTATTTAGTAATTAAATAGTTAAGCGCCCGTGGTGGAATTGGTAGACACGCAGGATTTAGGTTCCTGTGCCTCGCGGCGTGTGGGTTCGAGTCCCACCGGGCGTACTTGGTGTCCACAAGTGCATGTGGGTGCCCGCTTCCGTATCCAAGCTAGGTTAAGGGGAGCGTCTTTCATGAGCCTTCTGCACATAACGGCTATGGGAGCGCTTGCGGTGCATGAGAGTGCCCGCGCGCCGGTTCAAATCCGGTCGGAAGCACGTAACGTGAATATGCTGTACAGATGTTTACGTTCCTCGGTTACGTAATTAACGTTAGGTGAGAGGTGCGGGTTCAAATCCCGTCCAGGGACGCTTGAGTCTCTGGTAGCTCAATAGGTGGAGCCTCACTGATATGCCGGTATTAAATCCGGTTCGAGGATTCAGTTTCGTAGGGGTAACCCATCGGAACACCCTTATTGCAATAGGGGAGCCTTCGGGCTTCTAACTTTTTTACTCATTCTTTTTGTGAGATTGAGTTGGCGAGGTATGATTTTCGTACTTACGCTTTAGGCGCTTGTGGCGGAACTGGCAGACGCGGCGGACTTAAAATCCGCTTCTTCGGAGTGTGGGTTCGAGTCCCACCTGGCGCACGCAACCACCCTTAACTGGGAGGTTCATATTCCCTTGTAGCTCAATTGGCAGATGCGCCCGACTGTTAATCGGGAGGTTACTGGTTCGAGTCCAGTCTGGGGAGCTTACGTCACCTATATGTGGCATTGATACCCTAGCTTTTTGTTGGGGTTATGGGCGGTTAGCTCAATTGGGAGAGCACCTGTTTTGCACACAGGAGGTTACGGGTTCAAGTCCCGTACTGTCCACGTAACATATTCTCTTTTTGAGTTGTGTTGCACACCTCGCCTACTGAGAGGCGGGAGAGGTTGTAAAAATAAACGGGTGTTACCTTAACGGGTGGTACCAAGACCAAGAATGTTAGCTCTAGGGTTGATTGTTTAGGTCACAGCTTGGCGTAATGCCCTAGCTCATCTTTTATTGCATCAGCCCCGCTCCTAATGGTTGCAGAGGTAGCGCCTCTGCCTGGGGGTAGGTAGCTTCTATGCTTGAAGATGTCTCCCCGGAGGTTGTCATGAGTCTTCGGGTACACCCTGGGTTGGCTCCTTTGGGTGTGGTAACGTTCTTAGCTCAACGGATAGAGCCCTGCCTTAGCCAGGTGGGTCAAGCGGAGCGGGTTCGACTCCCGCAGGACGTACTTGTTGAAAGATGGTGTAGGCGGCGCATCTTTCAGGTCATCACTTTTTGCCGCTATGCAAGCCGTTGCACTCCTATTGGCGAAGGAAGCAGACTGTAAATCTGTCACCATTATGGTTTTGGGGGTTCAAATCCCTCCGGCGGCACTTTGACTATATGGATACGCTCTGATATAGTTTCATGTGTGAGTGTTTCACGTCTTAATTCTGCCCTCTTAAAAAGGGTTGAAAATTTTTCGGATTTCGACTTGCAAAGCTGAAATTCATGTGGTACACTTGATATATATGGTTCAGGGAAACTTGAAAAACCGATACGTTATTTCTTAATTGAATGAAATATTTTGCCTCCTTAGCTCAATTGGTAGAGCGTTCGTCTTGTAAACGAAAGGTCGCAGGTTCGATTCCTGTAGGAGGCTCGCAAAGTAGATAGTTTTACTGTTTACTTTATAAGGGCGGTTAGCTCAACTGGTAGAGCGCCTGTTTTGCAAACAGGAGGTCACGGGGTCAACTCCCGTACTGTCCACTCACACACCTGTTCCAGGTTGTGTGTTGAGCCCCTTTAGCTCAGTTTGGTCAGAGCTACGGACTTTTAATCCGCAGGTCGTGGGTTCAAATCCCACAGGGGGCACGTAACATGAGGGGATGTAGCTAATCCTTTCGTGATACACCGGATAAACACTATCCAGAAGGTCGTAGGTTAAAATCCTGCCACGTGCCACATTGCACGTGTAGCTCGGTGTTATTAGAGCGTCTGGATGGTGCCGGTAGTCGACTTAACCATATACGGGGAGCGTTCTTGCGCGCGTACCCGAGGGTAGCTCCCTGGTTGAAACGCAAGATAAGGGTACCCCTTAGCGGGGGTACTCTCATGGTCTGTTAGCTCAGTGTTGGTTAGAGCACCGCCCTGTCACGGCGGAGGTCGCGGGTTCGAGCCCCGTACAGACCGCTTATGTGGCGCACTGACCGCCTAAAAAGTCAGTCTAAGCCCTTGTAGCGCAGTTGGTTAGCGCGCCGCTCTGATAAAGCGGAGGTCGCCGGTTCAAGTCCAGCCAAGGGCACTGTGTGTGAAGCCGGATAGCGAGGCGCTTGCTTGTGGCGCAAGTAGTAGCGGGTGCGATTCCCGTCACACACCCCGCTCCTTTAGTTCAGCCTGGATAGAATATCTCGCTACGAACGAGAAGGTCGCAGGTTCAAATCCTGCAAGGAGCACTCTCTACATTCTATGTAGACTTATAATATGTCCCCGTGGTCTAACGGCTAGGATACCGCCCTTTCAAGGCGGAGGAGCGGGTTCGATTCCCGTCGGGGGTACGCAAGCTCCGATGGCTATGGTTATAGCTTTCGGAAGCAGGCATGGGGTAAATCTACAGTTTTCGATAATGTAGAAAAACTATGAAATTTTTCTCACATTTCGACTTGACATGGCTCGCAGGTTATTGCTGTAATAATGACATACAGCCTTATACAGATGTAGCCACGCGAGACAGTGGCGCATCTCCCTTTAAGGCAGTGATTTATTAGAAGCATAGGTGATAAGTCTGGTTGTGTGGCTCTTTAGTCGAAACCAGGTGAGCTTATGTGGAGTAGGTTAGCCGTAAGACCTTGGGTTGAAAAACCCTAAAATTAACCTGGGAATAACGAGTATCGTTTCGCGATTTTCATTATTTCTGGTTACGGTACGCAAGCTTTAAGAGCTATATGTGTAGCTTTTGGAAGCTGGCATGGGGTCATGCTGTTTTTAGTCATGGTCACAAACTACCTTTCGTTACATCGAGTAGCGGCTCACCCTATTTTTGGTTGCCGCTATTCTTATCCCAGTAACTCAGTGGATAGAGTAGCCGCCTCCTAAGCGGATAGCCGCAGGTTCGATTCCTGCCTGGGATACTTATAGGTAAGCTCTTCTTTTAGGGTTTACTGTTGCCCCTCTAGCTCAGAGGATAGAGCGCCCGGTTCCGAGCCGGGAGGTCACAGGTTCGATTCCTGTGAGGGGCACGTCCCTGTCGTCTAATCGGGAGGACGCCGCTCTCTCACAGCGGTAATGCGGGTTCGAGTCCCGTCAGGGGTACTTTCATGCGCGGCTTTTTGTTGCGTGTGTTTATGGTAGCTTTTCGGTAGTTACCTTTTTTGCACGGCTTGGGCTGGGTTTGGTTTTTCCTCACTTTTGCCTACCTTGATTCCTGGTCGTGTTTTGCGCCTTTAGCTCAGCTGGTAGTAGCAACGGACTCTTAATCCGTGGGTCGTGGGTTCGAGCCCCACAGGGCGCACTAAAGGGATATTACATTTTTAGATATGCTCTTTTTAGTTGCACTATTTGAGTGTTTCTGTGACCTGCTCCTTTTTGGGGTGCTATTCCCGTGTAGCTCAATTGGCAGAGCGTTCGACTGTTAATCGAATGGTTCCTGGTTCGAGTCCAGGTGCGGGAGCTTTTTAATTTTTAATATTGTTTTTACACCCTACGCCGGTTTTGTTTGCTGGCGTAGGGTGTTTTGTTTTATAATTAGTTGTAGCACATATTTTTGTTTTTATTGAAAGGATTTGTGTAATGTTTGGTCGAAAGAAGGCTAAGTCTTTGCCCACTAGTGGTGGGTTCCCTAATTTTGAGGGTGCTGTTTTTGGGGGTCGCCGTGAGCCGGTAGATACTTCGTATTTGTCGGATGTGGAGATGGATGTGCTTAATCCGTCTATTCCGTTTACGCCTGCGCATATGGTTTTTATTTATGAGCGTGGTGCTGTTGCGGGGGATGCTGATTTGGTGGGTGCTTTGTGTGTTTCGGCTGACCCGGATACTTTTGACCCGGTGTCGGGTTCGGGTGGTGTTATTCCTGCGGCTGTGCCTGAGCCGGTTCTTCGTCGTGTGCTTGAGGATGTTCCTACAGGTGAGCGTGTGAATTATGGTGGTCATGCTCAGCGTGTGGCTTCTAGGTTGTTTGCTTTGAAGGCTTCGGCTGTTTTTGGTGCTGGTTCTGATGAGGGTGTTACTTTTGCGTTGTTTAAGCCGCATGATGGTGTGAAGGCTGTGTCTGGTTCTCCGGAGCAGTTTGGTTTTGTGCTTCCTTGGTATGATGCGCGTAAGCATTTTTGTTATGCGGTGCCTGGTGTGAGTACTGTTAGTTTCTTTAAGACGGTTCGTTCTGTTGTGAAGGAGCTTGTTGGGGTTGATTCTGCGGGCGAGTTGCGTATGGAGGTTGCTCAGGCGGCTCGCAAGGCGGGTAATCATGCGTATGTTGGTTGGGTTCAGTGGTTTGTGAGTGCTGACGGGAAGGTGAGTGAGATTCGTCTTGTTGCAGGTGACCCGACATCGAATGGATGCCCTGTTGAGACGCTACCGTTTATTGTTGGTGTCCCGAACCTACCAGATGTGCCTGTGGAGGAGTATGGTTACCGCATCGTCAATGACATGTTCACGAATTGCACGTTTGGCGATGTGACCGTGGGTGACCCTTTGTTTGAGGGCAACCATATTTGTTATGATGCGGGTAAGCGCGCGTACTCTCTCCCTGTTGTTGTGACGATGGCTCCCTAGTAGGTAAACCCAGTAACGTAATGAGTGTTACGTTGGTAAGCGAGGGTTTTCTTGCGTGATGCGCTTTAGCTGTGTTACACTGGTATTGTTCATTTGGGTTGTGAAGGTACGCGTCCTTCACGCCAGCCTTGACAGTAAAATGCTGTTAAGGTTTCATTCCCGGCTTCTTATGAAGCCCCTAACAATGGCATTTGGATGATTGTGTGTTCAGGAGGGGCTTTGGGACTCTAACCCAAAGCCCCTCCTTTAGTGCTTGTGGCAGAATTGGTAGACGCGCCTGACTCAAAATCAGGTACCGCAAGGTGTGTGGGTTCGAGTCCCACCGGGGCGCACGTAACGTGATGAGTGTTATCTTGTAAAGCTGGGGTTTTCTTGCGTCACGTGTTTTAGATGTGTTACACTGGTGTTGTTCACAGGGGCAGGGTGCATATGCGCCGCCCCGCCTTTTCAGTAAAGTGCTGTTAAGGTTTCGTCTCGTAGCTACAGTGTAGCTACATTAGCAGTGTGAATATGTTTGTGGTTAGGTGGGGCTTTAATTGCCTCTTCAAAGGTTATTAGCCCCACCTGTTAGCGCTTGTGGCGGAATTGGCAGACGCGCCTGACTCAAAATCAGGTACCGCAAGGTGTGTGGGTTCGAGTCCCACCGGGCGCACGTACCCGTAACGGCTGTAGTGCCGTACCCTTTTTCACTTCGTCTTTCGGGCGTGGGTACCAAGCTTTCTTTTCCCCGTCATCTCAATTGTGTGGTGACTTTGGTTGGTCAAGATAGCGCTCCTAGGAATGGTGGCGGTTATCCCGGTTTTTGGGTAGCCGCCACTTCTTTTACCCTAAATTTTGAAAATATTTGAAACATGTGCTATACTTTTTACTAAGATTAAGGCGCGTTAAGAGCGCGAAATGAAACATGTCCCTTATTGAAAGGAAATAACCACTATGACTACTGCTAACACTGAACTGCGAGCTATCCCTGATTTTGATGTCAAGGTTAAGGAAGCGAAAGAGACTGCTGACGGTTTGCGCGGCACTTCTCACTTTTACCGTAAGGTTCTAGGGGTTAATGCTTCCCCTGTGGAGACTGATAAGTACCGCGAGGTTGGAGAGCGCCACTATGCTGTGGGTGCTCTGGAGGTGCTTTCTGTTAAGTCTTTGGCTAAGCTTACTCGTGATGCTTCTGTGGAGAAGCCGGTTGTTATTGATGGTGTGCCCGTTGAGTTGGTTGCTCGGATTGGTAAGGGTGATGGTGTGCGCCGTTTGGTGAATCTTAACCGTGTAAATGTTTCGTATCCTTATGGTTATGGTCGTTTTGTTTATACTGAGCCTGTGCGTGATGTGACGTATATTTCTTTGCCGCGCCTGGTTACGCTTCACCCTGACGTTTTCCTGAGTGCGCATAAGGGCTATGCGGTGCTTGCTAAGTGGCGTGAGGAGCATCCTGGTTACGGTGCTTATGTGGCTGAGGATGAGGTGGATGCTCTGTGTGAGTTCGCTACCGAGCTTCTTGCTACTGTTGAGCATGTTGTGCCGAAGAGTTTTGACCAGAATCTTTCTATGATTCCTACTGTGGATTCTTTGAAGGGTTGTGTTGCGGATAAGGGTGTTGTTCTTTATGGTAGTGAGGTTGTTGCGTATGGTCTGTATTTGAGTGCTGAGGCGTGGAAGGCGCGCGGCGGTAAGGGTGCCCGTCAGCCTATTCACTGTGGTACTAGTATGAAGCAGGTGGCTCAGCTGTTTGAGGTTATTAGCTGTGAGCCTAAGTACCGTATGGTGTGGTGTAACTCTGAGGAGAAGACTTACCTTTACACGCATGAGGAGCGTGAGTTCCTGCGTGATTGGCTTCAGGAGGAGGCTGGTTTGGGTGCTCCGTCTGATAAGTGGGTAAAGGAGGCTAAGTGTAGGGGTGTTTTCCAGAATGAGCAGTCTGAGGCTCTTTACGCGATTAGCCGCCCCGTTATCACTACCGCTAAGCAGGAGGGGGAGGACGCTGTTCTTAAGGTTCTGCGTAAGCATAAGGCGACTGGTGTGCGTGTGAAGCGTATGACTAAGACTCAGGGTGTTGCGCCTGCCCGCATGTCTGATTTGCTGTACACGGCTGATGTGGCTGAGAAGATTCTTGCAGAAACTACGGGTCTTACTTTGGCGGAGACTTACCCGCTCGCTATTGATGCTTAATTTATAACGATTTGCGGTAAGTAAAATACTGGTAGAGGGGAGCGGAAAAATAGCCACTCTCCTCCCTCAAACTCTAAAAACATGTGGTACAATGAAGGTAGAAAATTCTTGTGATTGCCACTCTATTGAAAGGAAACAATATGGTACCCACCCATAACGTTATGCCCCGTAAAACCCCGGCAGGCTCAACTATTCGACGCAACACACGGAAGCCTAATACTTCTAAGCGGCGCAATGAAGCAGGCGAGAAGCTGAACGCCACTGTAGAGGCAAAGCTTCATTACCCGGAGTGGTATCGCGGCAGGCACGCACGAGCATACGCTAAAGCTGTAGAAGACAAGCTCAAGGAAATTAAGCGCACCCACCGGAAGCTCACCTATACCGCCGCCTATAATCGCGGTAGCGGGCAGTACACCATTATGCTCCGGTATAAGAACGCGAAGAACAGCCCCGTAACCGTGCAGGTCGGCAAGGGCGAAGCGCACCCTATCAAATTCACCACTAGTCCGTACACCCGCGTTCCCGGTTATGGTCGTGTAGCGCCTTATGAGCTTGAAGCTTTCACCGGCGTGCTAGATAAAGTTTCCATTGCACCGCGCACCGAAATTAAGGTTATTGAAACCCCATACACCACTACCCGCCGTGTTGAGGAAACTCTTACGAACGCCCACTACCTTATCTCGCTAAAGCTAAAGAATCAGAGTGGCGCGACCCGCCGAGCAATTCAGGTGAGCAAGAAGCATAAAGCGGCTAATCGCGCATCTTAGAAAGGTTGTAAAATCATGTCCCAAATCCATGAATGGTTTAACCAGAACCCCTGGGCTATCTGGCTTATCGCAATTATCGTTATCCTTATCCTACTGTGGCTTATCCTACGCCACACCACCTCCAGCTCCTCGCAAGAGGGCGGGCAGGGTAACTCCGGCAACGGTAACGGTTCCGGTTCGGGTAGCGGCAATAATAGTAGCTCGAACGGTAATGCAGGCGACTCATCCGGCGCTGGCGGCGGCTCTGGCAATAGTGGCGGCGGAGGTTCCGGCTCTGAAAGTGGAGACGAAGAAGAATCAAGTGACGACGAAAGTGCTGGTAGCGGCTCTGGAGCAGGTAGCGGAGGTAGTGGAAACGCGGGTGCTACAGCCGCCGAGATGCTAGAAGCTATCGAGCGCGAGCAGGAACACGAAGAGCTTATGCGCCGTGAACATGAACGGCGTATGCGGGAGCTACGTCGTGAGCGTGAAGCAGAGCGTCAAGCGCGGATGATGATGCAGATGCAAGCCACGGGTAGCGGTGTAGGTTCTAGTGCGGGAAATACTGAGCTGGACTGGGGCGACGCTATTCGTACTAGCCACAAGGTTCCCGACTGGGTATATGTGATGAACCGGAGTATTGCTCGTAAGGCTTCTCGTAAGCGCGCTAATGGTGACCAGGTGAAGACGTATCAGCGTCATAACCCGCGTTCTATGCGTTTTAGCAATGTGATTCGCCCGCGAACTTTGACTATCAGCAAGCCGGATAAGCTGTCTGTTTACGTGGGTGTTGATACGTCAGGCTCTATGCGTTCGCATAATGGTTCCCGTCTGGCTGTTGAAGCTGTAGACCAGATTCTGCGTCAGGACAAGTATGAGACGCACCTGGCATGTATTGACACTAGGCTTTACCCTTGGCAGAGTGCTGAGAATCTGAAGAATATTCGCTTTACTGGCGGCGGTGGCACGTATCTGTCTACGTTCTTTAAGGAAGTTCTGAATATTGACCGTAACCCCACGGAGGAAACCCCTAAGCCTGATGTGGCTGTCCTCATTACGGACGGTGAGCTTGCTGATGAAGACTGGGCGGAGATGACTAAGCAGGCTTCCCTGTATGACAATAAGGGTATTTCGATGTTTGTTCTGATTACTGACCCTCGTGTGTCTTGCCCGGCTGAGCTCCGTAATCTCGCTAAGGTGTTCCACAGCACCAAATAAAACTATGCATCCACAAAAACATGTGGTACAATTTCCTTAAAAGGTTTTTATTGAAAAGGAGAAACAAACCCCATGCATGAAGTCCAGGAAGTAAACCTCGATGACGCATTCCGACTCATCCACCAGACCGCCTACCCCACGGTAGACGAAATTACTGGCGATGTGATTGAACACGGCTCTAACATCTGCCTTATCGGTTCCGCCGGTGTAGGTAAGACTAAGGGCATGGAAGCACTAGCGGAACGTACCGGCTATAAGCTCCTCACTCTCATCACCTCCCAGATGAACGCTGAACAGTTCCAGGGCATCCCCGTTCCCGACACTATTGAGGTGACTAACCCCGACGGTTCTAAGACCACTAAGGGTGCCGTTCAGTATCTTATGGATACGTGGCAGGCAGAGGTTTTCGCTCAGGCTGATAACGGTCAGCCCGTGATGCTGTTCTTTGACGAACTGAGGAACGCGCCCGCCGACGTTCTAGCCGCCTCGCTGAACATTCTTGCCGACCGCAAGATTAACGGCGTGCCCCTCCCCGCGGATACTGTTATTGTTGCCGCAACCAACTCGGAACGAGACTCTGTTAGCCCCACCACTTTCCACACCCCCATTCAGGGTCGATTCACCTGGTATGCGGTAACTCAGAAGCCGAGCGACTGGTGCGCGGGAGCTATCAACGGCTGGGGTAAGCGCATGACCCATAACGAGTCTGTTATCCGAACCAAGATTGTTACCCACATCCGTAACGGCAAGGCTACCCTCATGGAGCCTATGGATGGCGACGAGCCCGCACACCTGACCAAGGTGAGGGGCTACACCCCCGAGTCTGAGGAAGCATCCGATTTTGCGTGGCGTTCACCCCGCTCGTGGGATAACTGTATCAAACAGCTGTCCCGCCTGTTCACGAAGGGTGTGAAGCCGAAGGATTGGCTCAATGACGCTAAGAGCGTTACGGTCGGTACTGTGGGTTACCTGGGTTTCTTGGAAATTGAGAAGATTCTTGAGGAGCTGTCTAACTCTCTGTGTACTGTTTCTGTTACGGGCGAGTTTACGACTATTCAGGAGAAGCGTAGCGCGGCTGAGGCGTTTGGTAGCCGCCTGTTCCACGACGTGATTAGTGTCCGCAAGCCTGAGAATACGCTTGAGGAAAATATGCGCCTTGGTGCTGAAACTGCCGGTCGCCTGTTCGCTGGTTATCAGGCTAAGTTTGGCGGCTGGTCTGAGCTTGATGCTTACACTAATAACGTTATCGAGGCGTACATTACTCAGATTCGTGAGCATATGAGTCCGGCGTTCGGTAAGGGACTCTCTGATGAGGAGAATCAGGCTATTTCGGATACTGTTCGTTTCGCCTTGGATTCGCTTGTTCAGCTCACTACCCGTTCTAAGGAGGAAGCTATGAAGCGCCTCCAGTTGAACGATATGGTTATTGGTCGTATGGGTAACCAGGCTATTAAGGAATGGAATAACTACTACGACAATATTTTCTCTTAACCGTTAGTCGCCAAGGTTCGGGGTTTTGAACGAGTCGCATCGTTTGGAGCCCCGAACCTGGAGCTATAGTAAAACCTACTTTTGTAACCCGACCGGAAGGAACGCCTATGCAGGTTATCCCCATTGCAACCCGCGATAACATCACTATCCCCGCGAACCGTTATATTGCGTTACATGCCGAAAACGTCGCCTGGGGCACCCCTAAGCACATTTTTGATAAGTTTATGACTCTTAACGTTAAGGACGGGGACGAGTACCCCGGCTCCGTACTGTACACGCCCGACGGGGTAAACGTGGAAGACCCCGACACACGCGAACCGCTCGGAACCCTACAGGCAGTGAAGGAAAGTAACGGTAACCGCCTCGTACATTTCCGCACCATCGACGGTAAGCACGACACAGTACTTTCCCGAACCGTTATCTTTGATAGTGAGAGTCACGACGACGCGGTAGCTCAGCACCGCGCCTTGTTCCTTGAAAGCGTTGCCGATAAGCGCCTAAAGCTGTGGGAGCCCGCTAAGCGGAACCTCATCAAGGCAGGCATCCCCGCCGAGCATATTGCCCCTGTAGAAGAAGCTCTACGTAACGGCATTATTAACGGCACACCCCTCGAAGCATACGCTGAAGCTTTCAACATCCTCACCGATGCAGATACGGTAAACAGCATCATTGCTCACTTGAATGACGAGCTTACCGCCGGGCTGGAAGCTATCAAGAACCTCAAGACCGAACTCGAAAGCGAGAACACCCATGAGTAACCCCACCACCACTAACTACATCATCATTGAAGGCGTATTCGCTGACGGTAAGCACCTCATCTCCGCAGAACTTACCGAGGCAACCCCCTCGCCGGGTAAGACCCGCGAAATTCCACGCGAAGTCTTCAGCACCATCCGGCAGGTATTCAAGGGAACCTGGTCTGTAGGTTCTGACGAATACCCCTCCCAGCTCGTATCAAGCTTCCTCGAAGCGGTGAATGTAGCCCTCGATACCCACGCCGTAGGGTACACGCTCCGGTTTAAGCCTGACACTAAGGATATTGGTGGCGGCAAGACCCAGTACACCGAAACACTCGCTGTACTCGAACCCTAACCACCCAACCTGGAAAGAAGGAACAATAGCTTTGCCCAACGACAATGTTACGCAGGCTCTCGCCAACATCTCACACGCCTACAAGGTAAAGAAAGCTCTAGCAGGCACCTCACCTACCCTGCTACAGCACATGGAGCGAATTACCCTCCGCACACCTGTTGAGTACCAGCTCAAACGCGCCCACGACAAGGCAACACACAACCTTGTAACAGAGATTGACAAAGCCAACAACCTACTCAACGAAATTTTGAAGCCTATCCGACAGTAACAGCGCTTCAAAAACACAACATTCTAAACAACACAACAAGAAAGCAACCACACGAATGGGTTTCCTAGAAGAAAACACCACTACACCCCGAAACCGTCGAACCAGCTACGTACCCGCTGACGCACTCAAAGACGCAACCAGGTACTACAACACTAACGCGGTCGCAAACCGCATCCAAGAAGCCTACAAAGGTATTAAGGGTGCCCCCGTACCGAACCTCACCCATATTGCCTCCACCTACTACCCAGATGCTGTTCTCACAGTCACACCCGAAAGCGCGCTCACTAAACACCCGCCAATGTACTGGCACGAGGACACGGTGAAGGAAATTGTGAAGGCATACCCGAAACCGCTCCCCAAGCAGGGCAACCCGAAGCGCCCAGACATTTTTGTGGCACCCACCCCACTTATCCACACATTCCTCGACTACCCACGTAACAACACCCGCCAAAACTATAAGGCAGGCTTCCAGGAAGCTCTAGCGCTACAGCCGCACGACGCTAAGGTGGATAGGCGCGGTAACCTGTCCGTCATGTACGACGTGGATACCGTGAAGAAGAACGTCACCACTATCGAAAGCGTCTACAGTTTCAATAAGAGCTGGGAGGGTAGTCTCAAGAAGACGAATCAGCTTATCGACCAGATGAACGAGTCCTTCAGTGTAAAGAACTAAACGCTCCACAGCTACGGAGTTAGTTAGCGCATAAAGCACAGCCCCTAACCGTTTTTTGAGTTAGGGGCTGTGCCGCGTTTTAAAGAGCTAAAATTTTAAAAATTAGCGCTTGTACACCTGGACACCGATAACGCGGCTAAGGCGCGCCAGAGGCTCTTTAGCTACATTAAACACCGTGTGCCCGGTGGCGAAAACAAGTAGAGCGAAAGCTTGACCAATAAACCATGCCACCGACAGGGCGATAAACCCCACCGGCGTACCTGACGGCGCAATAAACACAGTTGCATCCCCGTGGATAGTGCGCAGGGCATTATTTGCAATAAGGAACACGGTAAACAGCACGCCGGGCGCGTTCAAGCCCAGAAAAATAAAAGCTTTACTCAACTTCATGCGGTAAAATCATCCTCTCTAGATGGTTGTTTCGTTAAATATTTCACACCAACCTTACCATGCGGGGGAGTAGACCCCAAAGAAACATGTGGTAGACTAAACAAGCCCCTAAACTAGGTGGCTTTGAAAGGAAAAATATGTACAAAACTAAGAAGCCCTACAAGTATGGCGCACCACAAAAGTACGCCTTCACCGGCGAATACAAAACCATCCCACACCCCCGGTGGGCTGGACGTGAAGTAACCCTTTACCGAATCCAAGCACTACGCGACATCCCAGAGCATAACGTCCTGGCTGGTGATATTGGTGGCTGGATTGAATCAGAAAGCAACCTCTCTCAGTTTGGTAGCGCTTGGGTATCTGAAAACGGCGCTGTGTTCGATGGCGCTGTGTGCATGGTGGGAGCGCACGTTACCGGCAACGCGCGCCAGTATGAGTTTTGTGTTAGTCGTGGTAACGCCACATTGGGCGGTTACGCCCAGCAGTGTGGCACAAGCCAGATTAGCGGAAATAGCTATATTGGTGGCTCAGTTACCGTGACAGGTAATGCTTATGTTTGGGGCGAGTACCGCAACGAAGGCGACGGCGTACAACTCAATACCGGCGCTCACGGATATATTGTTAATGAGCTGACTGGCGAGCACCAAAATCATGTGCTACACTATTGTTAGTCGAGCAGTTATGCCCGATAATGCGCCGTTAGCTCAGCCGGTTAGAGCAAGGGACTCATAATCCCTGGGTCGTGGGTTCAAGCCCCACACGGCGTACATAAACAGGAGCCCACACGGTAAAAGTGTGGGCTCCTCAATCTCTAAAAACAACGAAAGCGAGCCTTATGTCTCTTTGGAAAAAATATACGCATGACGCGCTAAGCGGCGATGAGAAAGATACGAAGCATCATCACGGTGCCGCGCTTCTCACTATCGCTTTCCTCGTCATCATTACTATCAGCAAGCTGACCGACTGATACACTGCAAACTTCTACGAAAGGTAAAACACCATGTCTTACATGCCTGGTAAGTACAACTACACGTACACTACCGCCACCGTGCAGTCGCTTTTGAAGAAGCGTAATCTCGAATACATGCGCGACGATTTTCGTGCTGAGATGGAGCGCCTAGCAAAGAATGATGCTAATGTTACTTTCATTAGCCGTAAGTTCCATAACCCGGCGACGAAGCGCCCTGATAACCAGTACTTCCCTGTAATGTTCACTAACCCCAAGGTTCAGGCTCCGTGGCTCCCCGAGATGGAGACGGATAAGACTTTGGTTAAGGCGGAGGGTGAGGTTGAGCGCGGTCGCCTGCCTATTGATGTTGAGCCTGGTAACTTTGTGACCCGACAGGTACCTGAAATGATTGTTATGGATAATGCTGTGTTGGAAGACCCGAACAGCATTATGGATAGTGATGGTGAGGCGCGCGACGTTGAGGGTGTTCTCAAGGGTAACGCCCGTATCACCTCGAAGGCTCGACTTGGTAATAAGTTCAATATTGCGGGTGATACTGTTATTGGTGGTGCGTTCGTATCAGAGGTGAACATTAAGGGTTGTGTAGATATTACTGGCGGTGCCTCTGTTTTAGACTGCGACCTGGACGGCAATATTGTTATCAAGGGTCAGATGCGTTTCTTCAGGAAGTACGTCCGAGGTAACGTGACTATTGCTTGCCGCGCACCCGAAGACGCTACCTGGGTTCATGCTGTTCGCACCCCTGATTATGCGCCCTTTATCAATAACGGGTTTATGACTCTTCAGCGTTCACACTTGAAGGACTGCCTGAATAGTTCCCGCTGTTCTTCCTTTGAGGAGATGTGGGATAACATGCACCAGCATATCGAGGAGAATCTTGTCTTTGACACGTTCTGCCTTGATACGGTGAATCACCGCGAGTTCTGCCGTTGCGGTCTATACTTCCCGGCATACCTGGCGGGTGTTCCGGCGGCTATCCAGTACTACGGCTTGGTAGATACCCGTAAGCCCGCCCAGCTACAGGACGACGTTATCCTGAGCCTGCTAAACTCCTACGATGTGGAGACGGCTATTAGGGCTGAGATTCTTTCAGGTACTCGAGGTAAGTGTCCGTCCAGCTATGATGCTTGGTGTGCAATGATGGTAGGTAAGACCGGCGTACACCCCGATACGTACCTGGTCGATTAAACAGGCACACATTAGAGGCGTGTAGCCGGTAGGTTGAGAAACTTTCTACCGGCTACACGCCATATTTTTACCCCAAACATGCAATTCTTTAAAACATGTGGTACTATAGAGATGTAAGGAGGTTTTGAAAACCTCAATAACGAAAGGTGAACAATCATGCACAACAACGAAACCCACAGCCCCGAATTTGAAAGCTACGAAGAAGCACAGGCAAAGGTTCTAGAGTGTCTGCCGAGCTACTACCAGAACGCTAACATTCTTAACGAAAAGAAGTACCTAGCAGAGCTGTGCGCACGTCTTCGCCAGTACCGCCAGGACAACAACGAGGAAGGCATCGAATACGTGCTGGAAGAAATTAGCTACGCCAAGGAAACCATTGGGGAATATGAGGATGTTGTAGACGAACTTACCTACGGATTCATGGCGGGCGCTGTGCGCCCCTGCACTGACGAGGACTGGCGGGAGTGGCTGGAAGCCGCGAATATCCCCGCAAAGTCCCAGCCGGAAAAGCCGCTCTTTTTCATTGAAAACCCCGAGTCTGTAAACATTCCCCCTGTATGTGGCGCACCAAAGTTCAACGTAATGCTGGCAAAGGGGCACAACATTAACGAATTTGCCGAAACCCTCTACAAGGAAACTAGCCACATCGACCTGTACGGCTGGAAGGGGGACGGTATCACCCCCGCAAGCATGGACAACACTGCTTACCACATCCTGAAGAGCAAGAGCGCCTGGATGTAACAACGTCTGCCCCTTACCCGAACAGGCATCAAAACGAAAACTGAGCAGTCATAGAGCACCAACAAAGGAGGTAGTAGAATGTTGCAACCTAAAGGCACCCAGCAGGGCGAGCTAGAACACCTCATTAAGACCTTAACCAATAGAGGTTTACCTGATGTGCAGATTAACCATGTGTACATTCCACTCAGGTACGCGAAAGAAGAACATGCGCCCCATGACGACGACTACTTGGAAATGCTCAATGAGAAACGCCGCACCGCCCTAAAAGATAGAGATTTTAGGCGTGCCGAATATTTCGAGCGGCGCATCAGATTCGAAGAATCATTACCTCTTGCGTATGAGGATGTGCGCGCCCAATTCCACAAGGGTTTCACGCGAAAAGCTCAACCAGCCGACTGGGGAGAATGGCTCGATAGCGTGAAAGGTAACCGTTCTGGCAAGCTCTACCACCTTGAACAGCCCGAAATTTACATCACAGACCCAACACAACTAAAGTTCCCCAGTGACAGTATCAATTAAGGCTACATAGCCTACATTCGTAGGATACGTTTCCTTGATTGAGTGCCGCCTTATTGGTCTCCGAGGCACCGTATGTGCCCCAGTCCGCTAGAACCGTGGTATCCACGCAAAATGCTCGTACCCTAGCGGGGCGCAGAGGAAGTTTCACCCCCTTAGAAGAACGTCGTTTCTTCCTCTTTGGGGTTGGATAATTCTTGTTCCTGCTACCGCCAGGATGCTTGAGAGCATCCCGAGCAATAGGGGTTTTTAAGGAAGTCTTTTTCTGGAGCTTCTTACTCTTTGCGCGAGTATTCCTCGCCGTCGCCACATTTTTTACAGCGCGGGAGGCAATATTGGCGGCGGCATTAACGTCCCTATCCTTTGCGCCACACTTCGGGCAGTCAGAAATCTTATGCTCGGGATGAGTAACTTTAGAACCACACTCATGGCAAATCTGTGACGTGTTAGCCGCGTTCACAGATACGACCCAGCCACCATTCTGTGACACATAATGCGTGAGCCATTTAACAAATGTGCCTCTGTTCCACCTGCCGTTTTGCATGGTGTTGCGCACCCAGCTCAGGTCTTCAACCACAACCACAGCGTTATCGTACTGGTGGGATAGGTCAGCAATTTCCTGTGCGGCAAGGATAGCCAACTCACGCTTTTTGCGCGAAGCGGCTTCACGGTGGAGTTGCGCCTCGTCTAGCGCCGCCATTTTACCCTGCCGGTCATACAGCGAAAGCGACTCAGCTTTCTCACGGAGCTGACGAACCTGCTTCTCAGACGCGCGAACACTGTTCCAGAGCGAATGGACACGCTGAGAAAGTGTAGTTTTGTAAGTAATTTCCCCTGTCTTGGTATTACGAACAACAACAGTAGCGTAATTATTGATGCCCACATCCACGCCGATAACGTAGTCACCAGAGAACTGCACAGCAGGATTATCAGTCACAACAGTGAAGATAAAAACAGGCTTGCCGTCCTGAATTTTGATGACTGGCAAGGTTACTTTACCCTCAGTGAAGCGGGTGTTATTGAAAGGGAAAATCAAGCGGTATCTGTTGCCTTTAATTACCAATTTAAGGACAATCTCCCCGTCCGCAAAAGGGTCATTCTCAATCACGGCGTACTGTTTATCTACAGCGCCAAGATTAACGGTATCTTCACCATACGACGGTGGGGAAGTGTTTACGATACGCTTCCACCCTTGAGAAACATGTTTACTGCTTTCACCGTTCGCGGCTTTCACTCGCTCATCCCAGGCGCGATACTCAGTCACTACGCGATGCTGAAGCATCATCTCTTTACGAGACTTGCCCGATTTGCCAGTTACTAGAAAATCAGGCATCGTCACACCTGCGCGACGACCTGCTGTTGTCGGCTGAACAGCACCAGCCCGCGCCAACTCGTCTGGCAGTTTAGCGTCATTACGAGCCACATAAGTCGCATACGCCGAGATGCCCTGCACCTCAGCGGCAAGCTCTATCATAATAGGTACGCTATCTAACAGTTCACCATTCAAATCCATGACGTGAGTCGGGCGCGCCGAGAAAGCCTTGTACGTCTGATTCTTAGCCATATGCACCCTCCTGTTCCTGTAGTCATGGGTTATTGTTGATGGGCTTAATAAAGCCCATATTAAATCATGTGTATAATATTAACAAACTTGGCGACAGTCGTCTACCCTCTAGCATGTAAGGTTTAAAGCTCTATGGTTACCCCTAAGCCCCGTACAGATATTCTTAAACTCATTCAGCATCTCAAGGCACACGGCTCAGTGGGTGCCCCGCCGGTAAACCGTAGCACCCAGACGGTTTTCGCTAACATGTACGATATTCCGCCCGAGGAGTTGTATGCGGGGGATATGGTGTGGGCGGACGATACTGCTGTTAAGAATCTGGCTCTCGCTTTAGCGGATTTAGCTCAAGAGAACCAGCGATTGTTTGAGGATTTGTGTGGCATGACTGCTTATAGGGTGGCGCACCAGTTTGGTCGCCCTCTAATGCACGTTGAATATAATGCGTGGCTGGATGAGTATCTTGCGGAAGGTATGTTACCTACACCCTGGTTTGTGTTGGAAGAAGAAGGGTACACACGTGAGTACCTTGCTTTTGAACCGTTGGATATGCGTTTCATAGACGACCCAAACTCTCTACCAGTGCATGTTGCCGCTGTAGATAATGTGTCACTCATTAGGCATGTTCTAGTATCGCGCGACATTGACCTGAGCAAAGTTCCTCTCGCACAACAGCTAAACAACAACAATATTCACAAGCACAGCATCCTTAAAAACCGCCACTCATCCATTCAGCTGTACGGCTGGGCTGACGACGGGAGCGGTGTAAAGAAACCTGTCATGTATCCATCTCAGTTAGCGGGCGGTAAGGTTTTCGCATACACGCCTTTAGATGTTGCGCGTGACGCGGGGCACCTGAACGTACAACGCGCCGTGAGTGGGCTAATAGACCAGCAAGAGTGTAGGGATGAATCAAACCTACGCCTCCTCCTTGTCGACCGCCCCGACCTATATGATGATGCTACGCGCCAGCTACATGCTCTCACAGACGTTATTAGGGATGGTTGTGATGGTTGGCGCGCCGCTGATGTTGCCGCTTACCGTGAATGGGTTACAGACCGTCTAAAGCTTCCATATGAAACCAGTCGGGGCAATGTGCCGTATTGTTTTGACTCGTCACAGGTGTACTCATGTAACAAGCCTGACACGTTAAACCCCGCTCTTGAGCATATTGGGAATGAAACCCCAAAAGGTAGCCATTTTGAATCCGTATGTTACCCCGCGATTATTGTTGCGAAACCTGGTGTCGCTGACCTAAATAGAATCAGCTTCCCGCACAGGGATAACATTAAGCGGGGATATATGGTGTGCGGTTGGGGTGAGGCATATCCGCATACCCGCCGTTTGAGGCACCATAACGCACACTCTTACAACCCGAGCAATGTTTCTGTGTACCCTAACCTGCTTAGCCCTAAAAGCTTGGAACTCGCGTTTAAACAAGTACTGGACAGGGAAAGGGTATCTCAGCAACTCCCGCCTAACCACCGGATATTTGAGCTTATCGATAAGCCGTCTCCTTATATTCCCACCAGCTGGGTTTCATAACTTATGAGGAACATGTGGTAAACTTTATTGTAGATATTCAGTAAGTTACTTCTAAGTTCTTCAAGGAGTGGTAGAAGGTTATGGTGACATATAACCCTAGCGATACAACCTATACAAATAATCTGATTCATGTGGGTGCTTCGAGGAGCCCGTGGGTTCCTTTCGCTAAAGACACAGCTACCCGCACGGTTATCATGAGGACGGACGCACCCCATATTTACAGTATTGTGGACGCTATTACGCATGAACCTGTGGGGCATGTTGCTCGTGTTGGTGGTTCCCGCCCGTGGCTTGCTTATATTGCGCCCCTACATGGCGTATATAAGGATGTGAGGGCGCGTGAGGCGAACGGCTGGCGTGCTAATAGTCTGGAGGAGGCGTATGGTGCGTTCTGTCACGCCATGACGGGTAAGGGTAAAGCCGCCTGGTTGAACCGTGGTTAGCGGCTAATGTGCTATGATGGTTTCACCCCGTGTAGCTTTCTATACTAGGGAACCATTGTTTACAACTTTTTAGGAGCTATTATGAGTTTCTTTGATTTTTGGAAGAAGCGTAAGAAGCGCTTGCTTTCCGGTTCTGGTAGCGACACGCCTGACGTGATGCCTTCCGTTTTTGATAGCGACCTTGATGACGACCGTGAGGTTTCTGAGGTTGAAGAGGTAGTAGAGTTTGATGAGTCAAACGAAGAGCCTGACTTGGACGAAAGTTTCGAGTCTGAGGAAGACCCGAACGAAGATGAAGGTGGTTTTGAGGATTCTGTAGAGTCCCCCGACTCGTCCTACGACTCGTCGGATAGCTACGTTTCAGATTCTTCATCTTCATATGATTCTGATTCTAGCTACAGTTCCTCTTCTTATAGTGACTCTAGCTCTAGCTACAGTTCTTACGACTCCGGTTCTTCTTATTCGAGTGATTCCGGTTCTTCCGATAGCGGCGGAGGCGGCGGGGAGTAGTAGCGCTTCCTATGCTTACAGAATGGCGACTGGCGACCTATAAAAAGGGGCTGGTCGCCATTTCTAACCCCTCTGTTTGAAAATTATTAGAAATATGTGCTACACTAAAGGTAGTGTTTTTGAAAGGAGAATAAACCCCATGCATTTTGAATACTTCTCACCGGACGTGCCCGTAAAGGTACGTAAGCCCACAGCGCATGAGATGGAAGTTTTCATCCATCACGCCTCCGAGCTTACCCGCTTCGGTATGGTGCCCTACTTTGCACCTATTATTAACGAGATTCGTGTCGTCATGATTAACACGAATAAGGCATACGTGGATAAGGACTGGCGTGTAGCTCTCCCGGAGGGTAGCCTCGATAGTTTCGATTCACGTGATACTCCTACTAAGATGCTCCGCGAAGTCTTGCGCCTCATTATTCTCCAGCACGACCGTGCCTCTAAGAACGTGATGAATGACGAGGAAGTAAGCCGAGTATCCTTTGACCTGGAAATTAACCAGCGACTTAACGGATTTAGCGGTCGTTTGAAGCTTGACCGTGACGGTGAAGAAATTGTAGACCTCCTCCCCGAGGACTATGACCTGCCTGCTTTTGGTATCGCTGAGGAATACTACTCTACCGTTCTCTCATATATGCGTGGCGACGAAGCTCAGGTCACGGGCAACATGAACGCTCCGGGCGGCTCTAGTGCAAATCAGAGCGGTGCCTCTGGCGCTTCCGGTGGCTCTGGCGGTTCCCTGTCGGGTACGCCTATTGATGGTGAAGCTGTTGAAGGCGAACTTGTAGTAGGCTCTATGAGGGGCGGCACAAGCGGCTCAGGAAGCTCTAACGCCACCCAGCCTAGTGGTAATGCGGAACAGGGCAATGAAACCGGCGCAAGCGATTCTGGGGGCGAGGAAGAATCTAACTCCGAGGGTGAAGGTGACGGTAACACCTCTGATACCTCTGATGAAGCTGATGAGCAGGGTAACGGCTCTGGTGACGGTGGCGAGGAAGCCGAGGAAGAGGGCGATGATGGTAGCGAGTCAGGCTCCGGTGATGAGGAAAGCGACGAGGAAGGTACGGGTGCTAAGGCTGGCTCTTCTAAGTTCGTTACCGAGGCTGAACTAGCCGCAATGCTGGACGCGATTGGTCTTCAGCGAGCCGACAGTCAGGTGAAGCGACGTAAGCGTAACGACATGCTTGCCCTTGTTCAGGAGGAGATGTCTAGCAATAAGAGCATCGGCTCGGGTGCGGGTAACTCTTTGTTGGATTGGGTTGCTAAGTCTGAGGCTGGTAATAATACTCACTGGGCTGAGATGCTACGCCGTGTGCTTGTTATTGCTTCTAATCAGCGCATGCCTGGTGATACTATCCGCACTTATCGCCGCCCTAACTTCCGTCTACAGTGCGCCCTGCCGGATACGCGAATTATTCTCCCTACCAGCTATGATGTTCGCCCGAACGTCTATGTTGGCGTGGACACGTCTGGGTCTATGATGAACAGTGAGGATATTGGTCGCGCTCTCGGCAACATTGAACGTATCTTTGAGGAGTTCCAGACTCGCGCTGAGGTTCGTATTAGCGCCATTGATACGGTTCTGGGCGAGTTCCAGTCTGTGAAGCAGATTAAGGATATTGAGTTCACGGGCGGTGGCGGTACCGACATGGCACCGTTCATTGAAGCCCTAAACAGCTACGAGGGTGGCGTTGATAAGGCTCACCCGCCCGCTACGCTCGGTATTCTCATCACCGACGGTTACATCGACTGGGACGACGTGGCTAACGCTCTCAAGGAAAAGCATAGCTACCGCCTCGCCATCGTGCTAACTAGCAAACATGCGGAAGATGTGGTAGAATCAAATAGGAAGCATTTCAATATCTTGCCTCCTGATGCTCGACCCGAAATTATCCCGGTCACCATCTACAACTAACAAACTTTACCCTGCGGGGTAACAATAAGGGGCACCCTAACCTAAATAGGGGTGGGGTGCCCCGCAACCCTAAGTTTTCTCACGAAAGGAAAAACCCATGTCTAAGAAGACCAGCTCTGTCATCCGTAAGAACGCTATCGACCTCAAGGACGCTATCGAAAACATTAAGTACACCGCGTTCCCTGGTGAGAATGAAGACGGTTCCCTTACCCCCGGCATGCCGGTAACCATGATTGGTGAACCTGGTATCGGTAAGACCGCTTCCCTGCTCGCCCTCGCAGAGGAAATGGGGTACGAAGGTGTGGAAGTCATTATCGGCTCCCAGCTGACCCCCGAGATGGTTTCCGGTATCCCCTCCGTTGGTGAAACCACGTTCCTGGACAAGGACGGCACCGAGGTTAAGATTCCGACCGTCACGTACCTTAACGAGCGTTTTCAGGTGGAAATTATGCGCAAGAAGAAGGTTATCCTCCTGCTTGACGAGTACTCTAACTCTCCGGCTGGTGTTCAGGCGGCTATGCTCCGACTCCTGAACGAGCGTGTATTCCCCGACGGCTCCCCGGTACCTGATGAAACCGCTATCGTTCTTGCAACTAACTCGGCTCGTTCCTCTGTGAACCCGGCACTCATTGCCCCGCCCACCCAGAACCGTATCAGCTGGCTCCCTGTGAAGCAGAACCTCAAGGACTGGACTGAGGGCATGGTTGAGAAGTGGGGTAAGCCTATGATGAAGAACGAACGCAATATCCGTAAGATGGTTGCTAAGTATCTGGAAGGTAGCCCCGGCGCGTTCCAGGAGCGTAACCGTGATGAGCGCCTAAACAGCTTCGAGTCCACTATGGACGATAACAGTAAGGACGCGGTTACTTACGCTTGGCGTTCGCCCCGTTCCTGGGATAACCTGATTATGGCTCTCGCTAAGCTCCCGCACGATAACGCGGCGTACTTCCGTAAGCACGCATACATGCAGGGTGAAAGCATTATCGGTGTTCTGGGCATGAATGATTTTGCGGACGCTCTCGAGTCTTACATTGGTACTTACATTAACGGTGCTCTTGAGACTATGAGTGTTCAGGAAATGTTCGCTAACCCCCGCGAGGTTGCACGACGTGCAGGCGACAATGACGCTAACCTCACCAGCGCCGTAAGCGCCCGCATCAAGAAGTACTACACGGACACGCTGGAAGCCTTCATTGAGAATAAGAACGCCGCTAACAAGGCTAAGCTGATTGAAGCTACCGCCCAGGTTGCCTCCCTCATGTTCGCGCTAGGTGATGAACAGTCGCCCGCGTACAGCCCGGTATTCCGCCCGGCACTCTACCCTGTATGCAAGGAAATTATGAGCCTCCTTATGACACAGGGTGCGGGTATCTTCCTGAGCGTTCAGAACACCCCGGAGGTTCCCCTGAAGATGCTGGACAAGCGTCTCGCTACCGCAATTATTGCTACTACCCCCGTTAAGGCAGGCGTTAAGGAAACCAATAAGCGCTCGCTCCTTGCAGTGTTCGCTAAGGTAGGCGAGATTGCTTACCCCGAGCAGTGGGCACAGGATAACAAGTAAACGGTACCTTTACCGCAAAGATTAGGGTGCCCCTAGATGGCAGAAACATCTAGGGGCACCCTAATGCCCATCTTGCGGAAAACTATTAAAACATGTGGTAGAATAGGGGTAAGTTTTTGTTGTAAAAGGAGAGAGAGACTATTATGGGCACCCTGGCTTATAGCCATCCGCATAACACTGTTATGCCACTTTTTCTGGAAGATAAGCTACGACTCAAGGAGCTAGAGCTCCCCGTTAAGGAAACCACCCAGAGTGTTTACTATTACCGCCACTCTGACTACAAGCCGACCGCTGATATTATCTTCGACTCGCCCGCAAACATTCCCGGCGCAACCCTGGTAGAACAGTCTGACGGCGACACCGGCTTTAACCCTGGCGGTATTGAGGTCACTGTTGAGGAAGAGATTCCCTTTGTGTACAGTCAGAATCCGCGCCTCACGACTATCATCCTGGAGGACGCTACCCTCACCGGCAAAACCGTTATCAAGCCCGCTTCCACCTTTGACGCACCCACAGAGCAGAAAGAAGCTGTGAAGCGCCGCCCTAACACGCTCCCTAAGTTCATTCACCCTGAGAACATTCTTAGTGGAACCGCAAACGCCGAGAACGCAACCCTCGCGGGCGGGTGTGGCATCTATGGTAACGCTAAGGTTCTAGGCGGTGAACACCTGTACCTACTAGCTTCCGGTAACGCCCATGTCGAATGTGCCCGTACTCACCGTACAGACTTCATTCTAGGTGGCACGATTAAGGGAAACTATGCCGTCGAGGATTTAACGTTCTATGGTGACGGCATAGAGATTAACGACCTCGGAACCATGCCCGACGGTTCAGAACCGTTCATCCTTGAACTGCAAGACGGCGACCCGGACGCGCCCACCTACGAGTCCTTCATAAATGAGGGGTGGACGGGATTTTCAGACACTAAGTGGGAGAACATTAGCCGGTTTAACCGCATCACCTGTTCCATTGTAAAAGACGACAGGTTCTGGAGTCAGCGCCTATGCCTCGATACGCACCTGCATAAGCAGTACACGGAAACTTGTCATTGCTTTGTGTGGCTCCCACGTATTTTAACGTTTGACCCGCGCGCTATCAGCTACCTAATCCGCGTATCCGGTCAGATGGGCAACCCGGATGCGAAGAGCCCTCTAGCTCACGCCGGAGCCGATAATCCGCTGGCTAACGTTACCCTACGTGCTCTTGAAGAATCACTCGCTTCGGAGATTGGTGAGCCTAACGTGCTCACTGCCTGGCATAGTAACGACACTGTTAAGGAGAGGTGGGGTGATGCGTGGTTGAAGAATCTTGAAGCATGTGGTATCCCCGCGCCTGATACAGAGGGCTGGGAGGATAAGCTCACAGAGCTTTATGAGGAAAAAGTAAACCGCCTCCTGGAGTATGCATTTAAACCCCACCGTGGGGCGGGTAGAGCCAATCCATAAGGTTTTTGCCCGCCCCATAGCGCCCGCACTTACAAGCATCATTTATAACGAAAGGAAAAATAGTAATAATGACTGCCCCTAAAACTGTAACCGTTAAACGTATCCGGTTGGATTACGCAACAATTAAGGACTGTTGCTTCCCGCCAGAACCTGATTACCGTCCCCCTATCTGTTATAGAGAGGACAATAAGCGCGTTTTAGACGTTATCACTATCTGGCACCCCGATAATGCTGAGGTTTTCAATAGTGTGGGCGTGGGTGATGCTGTTCAAATTGACGGATACCGCATCGAGCCAGGTGATAATGGTTGCGAGGTGTTGGGTGCTCTGCGCCTTGGGTTTGGTAGACTCAAATATGCAACCACTTCAATGATTCTCCTCTCTAACACCCTGAACTTCATTATTGATGAAGCTATTATTACAGGCACTACACACCTCTCAGGATGTAGAAACCTTGTTAAAGATAGGGCGCGTATTCACGACTCAAGGCTAAATGGCGGGTGCTTAGTAGAAGATGAAGCCACCCTTGTGGGTGCGAAGGTGCAGGATAGTGAAATTGGCGGGCACGCCCACGTAATAAACAGTGTGCTCGACCAGGTTTCCATGTGTAGCAGAGCTAAAGTGAATAATGTACATGCAAACCGCGCTCATATCCTTAATAACATTGAGATTGACGCTTCGGCGCTTCCTAATGGGTGGTTGGATGTGTGTAAACCTGCTTGGGATGAGTGGGTTATCCCAGGAAATATGTGTGGCGGTTCGTACTCTGAGAAAATCACCCGCCGTAAACTCAAGCGTAATCTACAGGCGTTTAAAATCCTAAAGAGAGATGTGTTCCCTTACCTGCCTTACATTCGGGCTTGTTTTGACTCTGAGAATCACCGGAACCAGACTGAGCGGTGCCATTGCCTTATCTGGTTGCCTCTGATTCTTTCTTTCTCACCCTTAGCTTTGCATTATTTAATGCGCGTTTCTGGCGACACGCCCATCATTACCAACGGGGATAGTGATTTCCTGAAAGATGTGCGTGAACGTGTACGCGATACTAGCTTCAACAATCCCCTTAGCTCTATACCATTGCGCGACCTGGAAGCCATGCTGGAACAAGAATACAAAGAGTACGTGAAACAGATTGACTCGGGCTGGAGGCTTCCGCTTTATCTGAAAATGCTAGGTGTTACAGATGATGAACTGAAGGTTTATAAGGGAATATTTAGAGACGAGCTGAGCCGCGAAGCGTATGCCCACCTGTTCCAGCATGTGACCGGTATCCGGCTGGGTGATATTCGCCTAACTAGCAAAATCTAGAAAATGTTAGAGACATGTGGTAGACTAAAGATGTTGAGTCGTTAGCTTCTACCGCATGTCTCTTTTTGACTCCCCAGATTTAAACGAAAGGTAATAAATCATGTACACCCCCGAAACCGTAACGGTTAAACGTCAATCTTTCCCCCTACACAATTACCAGGTCACAGCATCTAAGCTGGATACTGATACGGGTGATACGTCCCGCTGGGCTGATTGCGACTTTATTACCACTCTCTCCCCAGAGGGTTACAAAGTAGGAGTGGTGGTAGATTCAGCGGCACGCTTTAACGCCGACCATGTGACGTATGGTGTGGTTAGTCAAGAAAAATATCTTGGCGACATGCGCCTGGTTTTCAATTCGCGCACGGGGTGCTACACGGACGTGGCTGTAAGTAACTTCATCCTTGAGAACAGCACACTTGAGCGTGATAGCGTTATTGGTGGTATAAACAATATTGTTCGCGGTTCCGCGCGTGTCATTAACTCTTCTCTTTGGCGTGAGAATCTTATTGAAGGTAACAGTATTCTCGTTGCCGCGCACGCCGTGTTCTCCAAGATGACTGATTCTGCTTTTTTTGGTGGGGGACACCTTACAGATTCAAAGCTAAGTGGCAACGTTTTTACTGTAAATGCAAACATCAACCACTCAGACCTTGAAGGCGACATTGAAATTAACGCCGAGAATTTAGAGGAGTCTCATCTGGGTGTTCATGCGCTCTGCATCCCTAAGTGGCTCATTCCGGGTAATAGTGAACCTATCTCTGTCACTAATAAGGTTGATTTTTCTGACCTAAGCCTGGCAACGCGCGCTTTCCACGTTTATGATGGTGACCTATGGCAGGCGCTCCCTAACGTTCGCTTATGTTTCAACCCGGCGGAGCATAAGAAGAAGGTGGAGCACTGTCATTGCCTCTTGTGGCTTCCTTTGATGCTTACTTTCTCACCTGCGGCTCTTCATTACCTGATGCGTGTATCGGATTTGGAGAAGCCTCTTGGTGGGGTGTTTGATGCGAAGCTTTCCCGTAAGGAGGCGGAACATATGCGTGACGTGTGTGCGTCTGTTCGTGACATGACGAGCAATAACCCGCTTGCTTCTTTGCCTATGCGTACCCTGGAGGAGCTTCTTATGCGCGAGCTCAAGGAGCTAGAATCTCTTAATGGTTCGCGACCTGATTGGTGTGAGAAGATGTGGGTGAATCTACTTTCTTTGGGTGTGACAAAGCAGGAGATGGATAAGCTTATTCATTGGGACTGGAACGGGCGTAGCGACCACTTTAATTTTGCACGCATGTTTGCACGCCTCACTGGTATCCCTCTCGGTAGCAAGGCGGTGAAGAAGTAGAAGTTGAAATTTACATAATGAGTTTTACAGCGCCCCGCCTGGATGCAACATAACCAGGCGAGGCGCTACAACTATCTGAAACATGTGGTACAATATTGCTAGAAGAATTTCAGGAAAGGTTACCCCATGACAAAGACCCCCACATACAACTATGCGCACGTTAAGAGCGACCTGTTTGCAAAGACAAAGCCGCTACCGCTCGGTAACGCTATCGATGAGAAGCTAGAACGGTTCTATACTAACGTTTCCAATGATGGGTACGTCCTTGGTGTGGGCTTGCACGACCCTGAAGGTTCTCCGTCTGTGCTACTCACGTCGCCTAAAAACATGCCGGAGCTCAACTTCAAGGATTACAGCCGAGATAAGTTCCTAGCAAACATGGGCACCGTGACCGTAGAGGGCGGCAAGAAGCTACCCAGCGCCCTCAAGTCCCCCTCTGTACCCCTGGCTGTTTTTAAAGACGCAGAGGTGCGAAATATTGACGTTAAAGCAGGCTGTACAGTTGTAACTGACTCCTCTACCGCGACTAACACAACTTTCAAGGGAAACAACATCCTCGCAGGGGATACGCACGTAGAGGGTGGAACCCTTGAATACCTGAGCGCCGCTGGTAACGTCACTATCAAAACCACAGGGGAACTGAAACACTGCATCTTTGCAGGTAACGTCACCATTGACGGCAACGTCTCTCTTGCGGGTATCGACTTGCACGGCGACGTACACTTCTCCACAAACCCCGGTAGTGACTCTATTACCATTAGGCATAAGGATGGGCGTAGCGCTCACGCGGTCTACGACCTAAACCACCTTAAAGCACGTGATAAAGGGTTTAACTACTCCATCACCGGAATTTACCTATCTGTCTCCTTGCAAGCACTCAAAGAGCACCCCGGCGTACTAGACGCAACCCTATGCATGAGTCATAGTGTTCATTCGCAACACATGAACAGTTGCCGATGTGCACTCTGGAGCCCGCTCCTACGACTAGCAGAGCCTGTAGCAATGCATTACCTACTCCGCGCGGAGGGACTCCTAGATACATCTAATGCAACAGGTAACCCTCTACGTGACGGAAGTTTCAGCAACCCGCTCAGTAGCCTCTCTAAGCGCCAGCTAGAAGAAACCATGTACGCACGCGCTTGTGAACTGGAAGAAATCTACAATAAGGGCAACTGGTTTGAGACAGAAAAAGCTATCAAAGGCATCCTAGCGAAGAACTATGCCCACGCCGGTCTAGAGGGTGAAAAATTCATCTGGCGCGAATTGTGGGGCGCATACAGCAACTAAACAACTAACTACTAGAAAGGTAAAAACACGTCATGCGAAAGATGCACGACCACCTCCCCGGCAGAAAGGGGCGAACCGAATACATCACCGGCGCACCCCGCACCATCCTCAAGCGCATCAACCCATTCTTGGAAGGCTCGCTAGGCTGGCGGCACCCCGTACCTAAAGTGAACCCGCCAAAGGAAGATGTTCGCTACGTCTTGCTCCAGCTCAAGGGCAAAGCAACCGTACTTATCGCCCCTGTAATCAACCACACGGACGAGAACCCTAAGCCGGAGGTGGGCTGGCAAATCAGTGTCATTTCCGACCGGGACAACCTGCACGGCGTGAAATTCACCCCGCTCCACAAAACCCGAACCCTCGAGTACGGGTACATGGACGGCAAAGACGTTCGACGCTCAATCATTAACAGCGACACGGTTCTTGAAGCCAACAGCATTATTGATGGGTGCGTCATTGGCTCAGGTAGTGAGGTTACGTCCTCTAAGCTTATGCGCGTTGAGGTAGGTAACGGAAGCGTCATCAAGGCTTCTAGCCTTAAATCACTTGACACATACGGCAGGCGTATCGTCAGTGTCGGCGCGGACGTTTTCGACAGCGAATTTACGGGTGGTGCCACTTTGGTAAGCGAAACCCCATATTACGCCAGGGATTACCAGAGCATCAGGATAGCGGATACTGTTGTCCAGGGCGGTCACCTCAAAGTTCACAACCCAACAGATGGTCTGCTGTGGATTCACCCGGACAGCTGGCACAGCGGTTCCTTCTCACGCCCCATCTACAGGGCAGGAATTTTCACAGGCGACTACGTTTTCCTTCTACCGAAGAACACCGCAGATTCAACCCTAGTCGCCACCCGGCTACTGGCAGAACGGAATGTTTGGTCGTCTAGTACCCTATGCATTGACGATAAGGGGCACTCAGGTAACCTAAACACCTGCCGGTGCCTCATGTGGTACCCTCTCTACCTGAAAGACGACCCGTTCGCCATCGAGTACGTTCGACGCGCACAGGGTAAGCCAGCGGATGCACAGAACCCGCTCGCTTCCATCACGCTACGGATGCTGGAGGAGCAGATGGTTATGGCTGTAACCGGCACAGAAACCCGCGAGTAGTAAACCCGCCTATGGGTGCCCCGTAAAGAGAAAAGTACTCCTTACGGGGCACCCATTACCCCCTTTAACTATTTTTCACAAGGAAGCCAATAAGCATGTTTACCCAGCCCATCCATTACACGCCAGAAACAGCGGGGGAGTTTAAATATGTCGCTGGAACCCCAGCGGCTCTAGAAGAATACCTAGAGAAGAACCGTAACGTAAAACCGCACTACGGTAACGCTTGGGAAGTTATCCGCTCCTCAGCCCGTCCTATGATTCTGTTCCCGGCAAAGATTAAGCAGGTGGACGGGTTTTATGGGCGAGAATCTAAGGTTATGGTAGTAGCTGATAAGTCCTCCCTCGACTCACACACATTTAACCGTACCGGCGAGCATAAGGGCGTAGAGTTCGGTACATGTACTATGCCTGGCGCTAAGCTAACCGATTTGGAAGCTATGAGCTATTCATATTGTGAAGGCGTGTGGCACCTTGAATGTGTTGTCCACGAAAACGCTTCTATTCGTGGCGGTTTCACCTTCGCGCGCTGTGTTTCCGTAGGTGAAAATGTTTCCGTTGAAAACGTTTACTTGGATGACGCAAATATCTGTCCCGGCGCGTCCCTGAAAAACACCACCTTCAGGGACAGTAAAACATCAGGTAACGTTACGGTTGAGAACGCGACTGAGGTACGTGGCGTAACACTGGAAGCCGCAAAACCAGACGACCATATCACCATCAAGAACGTACACCACCTTGAGAATGTTACTATCACCGGCTCTGTAAACATCTCCAGGGAGGAAGACGACGGTGCGCGCCTGGCGGTAATCTGCGAAGATTTTTCTGACTTTGGGGAAACCATGAAAGCGGTCTACACCTCAGAGAACCTGATGATTGATGCCCCCACCCCACGGGAATATCTGGATTATGATACGTGCGAGTTTCAGCTCACCTGTGCTGTGATAAAGTTCTCCTCTTACCCTGGTTTGTGGCGCGACAGTACTCTATGCCTCGTACCGGAAGAGCACTCTAAGAATCTGCGTAATTGCCACTGCATGCTATGGTATCCCCTATATATTCAGGGGGAGCCGCTTTCCGTGGCGTACCTCAACCGTGCGCGCGGATTTAAAGATGTGACTCTTACCGCTGACATTCCTTTAGCTCAGCTAGAGGACGCTCTCACTAATATTGTGTTCGATAAGGGGCGGCGCTACTTTGACGAGTAATTTTATTGGTTTTCCGGTATCGTAGAATCAGAAAACATTAGAGCCACTATTCTTTATTCTGAAAGGAGCCCGCTGTGGGTTTTTATAAGAACATTATTGAAGGCGTGAAGCGCCGCCTTAGCGTACCCGCAGAGATGACGCTCGGAGGAACCACCGTCCTGGACTACATCACCATCGACATGACCTCGCGAGGTAAGGTTTACACTTTCGCGAAAGTTGTCGACATGCCCGTAACCCAGGCACCCAACTACGATGTTCACGGGTTTAATATTCACCCGGACGCGACCATCAGTAACCCTGAGCGTTTGCAGGTGTGTACTGTGCATGAGAACGTCACTATCGACACGTGCGGGGAGGGCGACCTACAGCATTACCGCTCCATCTTCCGAGGCAACACGACCATTACGAACTGCGCCAGTGAAGCCTGTGTTTTTGACGATTTAGGGCTGGGCGCTCTCAATCTCCAGAATGTAGACGCTGGAAAGGAAAGCCGCGTACTAGGGGATGTTGTACTCATTGGCGCTAAACCGGGCATTGTGAAGCTTCCCCAGCACTCAACCTATCGGTACGCCTTGAAGCTTATCGGTGACCCCGAAGGGTACTATGAGGATGCTGACGTTTTCCCGTCACATTCAAGTCAAGGTGAGATGATTAAATTTGCACACACGCTAATTCACGATGAGGACAGTGTGGAGCGGTACTGTGTCGCCCCAGAACTACACAAGAGCCGTGAAAACTGTCTGTGCGGACTCTACTACCCCCTGTTCCTTTTGGGGCACGATATGGCGATTAACTACTTCATGAAGCTGGCAAATGTTGAACCCGAGGGTGACTCGCCTATGCGGTTCGTTCCTCTACAGTTCATTGAAGAAACATTGAAGAAGTTCTACGCCGACAATCTCGCACCCCTGTTAAATGAAGAGTGGGTAGCTGAGCATAAGTGGTACGACGTTCTACATAAAGCTGTCGGTAAGAAGGTGGAATCCATAGGTGACCTGCGTGTGGCTTTGAAAGATGCCGGAATCAACCATCTACCCACCGTGTGCGGCTTCCTGGAAGCGTCTAAGTACACACCTGCGTCCACTATCCCGGATGATGTTTACGCTATTCACCCTGCTGGTAACTTCGTCATTTCCCAGCACCTTAGCTACTAACCAGCTCGACCAAGAAAGCGGAGCGCCCTATGCCGAATGTCGAACATAAGAACCGTACACACCTCGGGGATAACACTCTTATCAGCACCCCCGACGGTAGCGGCATCACATTGGATAACACCTCAGTATGGGGTGCTTCGCGTCTCTGGCTACAGCCTGGCGAAAAGCTGAACATCACGGGCGGAAAACATTTTACTCTCACCGTCACCGGAAACAAGCACCGAACCAACCCCGAGCCTGCTTCTATGGTAACTATTAGCGGTGACATGATAACCTGCGGGCTTTCCATCGCCACTGTCGCGGGTGATAAAGGGTGTACGCATGACGAGTGCCTAAACCAGCCTGACATGTCTCTACGGGGCGAATGGTCGGCTCTAGACAGCACGTTCATTGGGAACCTGGATATTTGGTTAGAGCAAAACAACCGCCCGTCCGGGATAGCGAGCCTAGAAAATCTGCGCTACCAGAACACGAGCGACGACAAAGTATACGAGTGGGTGTGCTTCTACGACGCGAAAGCAGACTATACGTTATGGCACCTGTTGCACAACTGGTCTAAAGCACCCAGCGTCTATAAAGCGACACTTAAAGTTTCGTACATGCTTCTAACTAACGGGGCAACCATTAGGCGGTTCTGTGCTTTCAAGGACGCACATATAGAACCTAACTGCAAATGTGCGCTCTATTACCCGCTACTTTTGGAAGGTAACGCTTTAGCTTTGGCATACTACCAACGCGCGCAGGGCGTGCCGAAAAGCGAAGAGAACCCTATTACTCAGTCGCTCCCTAAAAAGCATCTGGAAGACGTTATGCAAGCCGCCCTGCTCGGCGGGTTAGATTTTTCCCGCCCCTGGCAGATTACCGTCTCTCCAGAGCGTGCTAGTAGTATGAATAAACTACTGAAAGTGGAACAGTTCAAGCGCGCATATAAACGCATGGGGGTGCCCGACATCTCCACCCTATATGCACCGTTTGAAGAATAAAACTCTAACCGCACGTCTTAACCCCCGCTAAGGAGCCCTCCCTTTGTTTATTGAAGCCTTGAACCTACGACTGCACCCAGTCGAGGTGTTTTACGTCGTTGGCGGCACTCTTGTTGCCCTGTACTGTATCGGGGACGCTTTGGTGTATAAGTTGCGGGGTGGAACCCCTAAAGCCAGGAAACGTCTGGAGGCTAAGCTTGCGTTCCTGTGCATGGCGGGTGTTAGTGCATCTCTTGCAACAGCTCTCTTTGCGGGGTGGGATATATTTTGGGCTCTGATTATTGCGGCTTTCCTTGCAACAGTCCCCGTCCTGTGCATTTCCCACGTCTACACGTTTAAAGAAGCATATTTTGTGAACCGCCGAAAGAAGAAACAGAAGCCTAAGATGCAGAGGCAGGACGACGAATATCTTCACACTATGCTCATGTTCGCTGGTTTCGTGTTCACACATGTCGCGTTGCTTCTTGTTGCCGCCGCGCACACAACCCCATACACGCCGGAAGCCAGTAAACCTGGCGAGCATAAAACCGTTGCCGTTTATAGAGGTGATAGGCTCACCCCCTCAGATACTGAGGCGAAAAGTGAACTTATCGGGCTGATTACCCACAAAACATCCGGAGATTCAAACACTACGGAAAAGAACCCGTACTACAGCTGGCAGGAACGCACCAGTGACGGCGAAATCAGGAACATGTACAAGAGGCAGAACTATGCCTTTTACGGCGATAACAGCAACACAGCCATTAACCTGCACGTTGAAGAAGTGCAGATAGTAGAAGACCAGGAACCGGGTACAGCCCCGTACATTATCCACCAGGTGATTTACACCGTCCCCGCAACATATAAAGACGGCGAGCCCCTATGTACGGCTTCCAAAGTGAAAACTGACGGCTGTACACAAAACGCCTGGGCAGACCACACCAAAGCAACAATCCACCTCCCCAAGGACTCATACGCAACGTATGTTACTGAGGCGCAGTAAGAGAAAGAGAGGAAACGAAATATGGGTGTTCTTGAAGCGCTAGTTGTTTACCCTGTAGCCGCGTTCTTAGCACTGCACGGTATCTGGCTCCTACTCACTCTGCTCCACGCTCACCGTTATAGGGGGTTGGCGGCGCAGTACCGTAAAGCTAGGGCAAAAGCTTTAGAGAAGATAGCCGCGCACCGTCAGCTACTGGAAGCGCGAAGTGAGAACGGCGACCAGGCGGCTAAAGCAGAGCTTGATGCTTTGCTTAGTAGGCATAACTGGTTCTGGGAGCGGTACGACACAGAGCTTGTTGAGAGTTGGATGCCTGATGAGTTGATAGCCCAGTACAAAGATGACACGCGAGAAATGTTCCTCATGGCTCACTTGGGGCTCGCGTGCATTATCTACGGTTGCTTGTTTCTCATTTTCGCTTCGTTGGGTGCTTTCTGGCTCGGGGCGGCGCTTTTTATCGGTGGTTTCATCACGTTAGCTCCCTTCCTCGACCACTACGAGACACCCCCGCCCATGCTTCATATTCAAGCCGCCCTAAGCGCTGTTGTGATAACCCTTATCACTGTTTTCGGTGCTGGCTATTTAGCTTTCACGTCGGCTCCTGCCTCATATATTGCGCATCATAGTGAGAAAGCGCTCTATGTTACCGATAGTGGCGGGTACGGGGACACGCCAGCACGTTTCAAATTAGAGGGCAAGGTGACAAAGAAAGTTTATACCAGCGCTGACGAGTTGAAATTCAGCTGGTCAGAACAAACCCCCACAGGCTCGAAGGCGTTTGAGAACTACCACCCCGCCGATAAAGAGAAAGAGGTTCACATTATTGACGACCTCAAAACAGGGGAGGAACCCTATGTGGTGCATCAGCAGGTGTTTGACGTGCTAGACAGCTACCGTGACGGCAAGGAAAGCATGTGTGAGTATTCCGGCTGGGGTATCCCGCCGTGTTTCCACAGGAACGCTTGGAAAACCCGTGACCACGCCTACATACACATCCCGAAAGACTCATACGATGAGTACGTCTACACTGAGGATAAAGGCAATCGCGACGATGGCGTAGCTCTCAATATTGAACGTGTTATAGACGATGTAAAGTAAAAAGGCACACACAGCATGAAGTGGTAGGGGCTGTGAATCCAGATAGCTCTCAGCCCCTACCACTATCTGTGCCGTGTTCCAGCCTCACAGTTTCTTACGGCAAGCGCTAAAACATGTGGTACTATAGGTATAGATTTTAATTTTTATACCTGAAAGGGAACACCATGCCTAACAACAAACGTTACCTGAAAGACCCGCACTTCACAGTTGAAAACCTAACCATTGACGACGCATCTAACTGCTACGCCGAAGGTACATCCCGCGTGACCCTACAGGACACGAACATTACCCACTCCTTAATTTGGGCATATACAGGCAACATTGCGGTTATTGGTGGTACACACGACAAGCTGAAAATTACCGCTTATGCTCCTGCGGGTACTGTCAATGTACATATTGTGGGGGATATTACCACAAATAGTGTAACCATTAATCCTGGTAGCAATGTCACACTAAAAGGCTCTTGGAATCTTGAAGATGCCTGCTTCTCGGGGAACCTATCCGCTAACGTCGAATCATTGAAGAGCGATGAGGCATATAAGGAAGAGCACTACTACGCCCCTATGGAAGACGTTCAAAAAGTATGGGCGGATGGACGTATCGGAAGGGTGCTTTTCTATGACTCTTTTTACGCGGCAAATACGCTCTTGGAAGGCGCATATAAGGTTCACCAGTTCTGTGTAGCGCCGGAAGTACACACCTTGGAAACGTGCCGGTGCGGGTTGTACTACCCGCTCATGCTCTTTGGGGAGGATTTGGCGGTACTCTACTATATGTTGGCAAACCGTAGCCTAGCTGAGTGTGTACCTGATGCTGTTAGTTCTCTACCTAAAGGTTTCCTTGAGGATGAGCTGAACGCCTTGTTTAGCAAGAGGTTTTACGACACGGACTATGGTGGGGGCGTTTATATAAGTAGTGACCTGGAATACGCCCTCGCGCGCTACGGGATTAACGCTCCAGAGCCTCTTTTCCTCAGCGATTAACTACCAGCTACTGAAAGGATATGATTACCATGTTTGATAACCCGAACATCACAACGGATAACGCTGTATTAGAGCCGCCGCGCGAGATGGAAGAACTAGTACGGACAATCGGTAGCGGGCGGATTAACTTCAAAGACGCAACCATCCTTAAAGGCTCCTACAACCCAGTAGGAATTGTGGTTAATGATAACGCCTCTCTAAATATTGAAGGTGGAACCCATAAGGGGCTGACGGTTTGCACTTACTCCGGTTTTATCCCAGACCAAAGCGTAAATAATCCCGCCACCATCAGCATTACTGGTAACGTAAACTCTGAAGAACTAGTCATCATGCCTAGTGTCTGTCAAGGGAGCACACCTCTAAACCGCAGGCGACACAACATGAAGCTACAGGGCTCCTGGTCAGCTTACAAGGTGAAGCTTTGGGGTAACCTGGGAATCAATATGACTGCGTCCGCCTACAAAGAAACCGCCTCCTATGGTACCAGTTCTGTTCCGGGTTGGTTCCAGGATGATACACCCGCAATTGTTATGCGTAACGTCCGACTGGCTTTCAACCTTGAAGAGCTCGTCACTACCGGAACACCTGACGAAAGGGATTCTGTTTTCGTAGAGTCCCTTACGCTTAGCCAGAAGCTTTTAAAGTCAGGTGCCACTATTCGCCAGTTCTGTGCCCTTATGGATACGCATAAGGATGAGTCTTGTCGCTGTGGTTTATACTACAGCCTGCTACTTATCCGTGAGCCTCTAGCTATTGCGTACTATCTGCGACATAACCCTGTTCTAGCACATCTAGAGCCGGAGCCTCTACAAGCTATCTCTGAAAGTATGCTTGAGGATGCTTTGCGGGAGAAGCTGTTCTCCCTTACCCCTGTAACGGGCGCAGTTAAGGTGCGGTATGTTTCGGCGGGTCGGTTTGAATCAGCTATCAAGAAGTACGGTGTAGGGAACATCAACCTGTTCTGGAGTGACCACCCGGACGGAGGCGAACATATATTAGAGGAGTACAAGGGGAAGTAGAATCCCAAGCGATAGTTAAAACATGTGGTAAAATGTTGTGTAGGGGTTTGGTTCTAACCGTAGAAGCCGAGCCCCTACACAACATTTATTCTCTCTAGAAAGGAAGCAAAGTTTATGTCCGAACCGTCTATCATAAACTTTCGCGAAAACGGCACATGGGACGACTTTATTAAAGTATCCCGCCCCAACGCTTTAAACTTTAACAACACTACGGTAGAGTTTACTCAAGCTACAGACATTCCGCGTATTACAGTTTGCAACAACGCTGAGCTTTATCTGCAAGGTGGAGTGCATGTAAACCCATATTTCCGGTTCAACGGTAACGCAGATGATGGGTCTGTTACTCGTGTAGATATTAGCGGAAATATATACAGTAATAAAGTACAGCTTTTCTGCGACCAATTTACCAGTGATGGTGGCAAAGTTGCGGTTTCTATATCCCTACACGGCTTCTGGGGTGCAAGCTATGCCGCTCTGGGCGGCAATCTAGGTTTTGATTTTGATGCGCCTTCGATGCCTGTTGATAAACCTGGCAATGCCTCTCAAGAAAAGGCTAAGGATGCTTGGCTTGCAATTGACTCAAGTAAAACATCCCACCTCCCGAGCATAGTTTTCTCCAGCATGGCTATTCACTATGGTGTAGATTCACTCATGTACTATGGCACGGATAAAGGTTGGGTTATTCATGAAATAACCTCTTTTGAACTAGCCAGTAAAGTTATTGAGGAGTCAACGGAAATACGGCAATTTTGCGCTTACAAGGATACACATATCCGACCTAACTGTCGATGTGCCCTATACGACGCTCTACTCCTCACAGGTGACCCGCTCGCTACCGCTTACTATCTTAAAGCTCACCCGTCTTTGAAGCATCTTGTACCCACTACGGTAGAGAATGTGCCCGTAAAGCATATGGAAGGCATTTTAGAGGAGAAAGTAATCGCTATCACTCAGAAATACGATACTCGGGACAAGCTCGTGGAATATGTAAAAGAAAACATCTTGATTCGTGAAGATTTTAAGGAGCACCTTAACCAATACGGTGTGGGTGACTCACACGACCTGTGCTACCCGCATAATAATAAGGGCTAAATATTACCTGCCTCTCAATCTGGAATAGGTGCAGGAGAACAACCAGAAAGGAACAGTATGTCTAACCCTAACCATACCCTGATTAACTGTAAATACGACCCAGCTATTGTACACATGAACGGGCGTGGTACTATCGCAGTCAAAAATACCACTTTAACCTTTGGCACCAGATTAACGGCACACGAACACTCTACCCTCTCCATCGAGGGTGGCTCACACATTGGTATAGACGCTCTTACCGGCTTCCGTGATAGTGTTGTGTTCACTAAAGCCCGCGATTGGTACGCCCCTACAGACTGTGTACCTCACCGCGAGAAGCCGGTGCGTGTAGAAATTGAAGGTAATATCCACACTTACCATGCGGCTATTGGTGAGCCAACGCGGAGCGGACATGGCGACGATGTTTATGACATAGCCGGCGTGAACCTTCATGTACGGGGCACTTGGAGTATGATGAATGTCCATCTCTGGGGAAACCTTGGGTTTGACCTTGAAACAGATAAAGTGGAACCTGTAGAGAATATGCTGAATATGCCGCGGGCAACTATTAACTATTTAAAGGGTAACGGCGTGCCAGATATGGTGCCGCAGATAATTCTTAAACGAGGGCACGCAAGCTACAATCTGTGGTATCTCATGAACCAGTTCTCGCCCCGCGAGCGCAACGAAGTTTTTACCCAGACTCTAGGGGTTGCACGGCAGGTTCTCCAAAGCGGATGTACCATCAACCAGTTCTGTGCTTTCAAGGACATCCACGCTAACCCTCATTGCCGTTGCGCTCTCTATTACCCTTTACTGTTTGAGCGCAACCTCCTGGCGCTCACCTATTTCTTGCAAGCGGCTGAACATACTAGGCAGTATGTGCCTGAGAGTTTGTCGAGTATCCCTATTCGGATGGTTGAGGATTCTCTAGACAAAACTGTTCTAGCCCACCAGGGGGGTGGCTACAATTATCACGCTCTAGAAGGCTCTGACATACACCCGTCAGATTTTGTGCGTAAATTCTCTAAGCCGCGTTTCATGGCGTTCTTAAAGTGTGTAGGTATCACTGATGCGTCCGTGCTGTGGCGCGCCCCGGAGCCCGAATAATAACCCCCTATGTTTTGAATATTGAAAGGAAAACATATGTGCCCCGTTTACTACAACTACATCAATTGCAAAGGCGGAAGTACCCCAAGGAAGTCCTCTTTTGGCGATGGTACCGTCACCGTCAGAAATGCTGTACTAAACTCAACCTCTGGATTTGGTTGCGCAAGAATGACAAAAATAACGGTAACAGGCGGCGCTCACATCATGTTTAACGTCATCATGGGAGCCCATAACTATGTTGTCCCGCCTGACCAGCTTAATAAGCGTTACAACAAGCCCGAAGATAGCGGTAAAATTTTTGAGGTAGATATTAGTGGCAATATCTGCACTTACGCCGCCTACGTTTACTCGAACCAGGACTACTCCGGCTCCTTCATGCATGACGCTTCACACCTAAACCTACACCTGCGCGGAACATGGAGCATGCGCGACACGCAACTTTGGGGAAACCTGGGGTTTGACCTGGAAACAGCAAACGAAATCACGCTAAACAAGTTAATGAAGCGCCCAGACGATGAAAGCCCGGTGTACCTTTTAGCGGATGGGTACCCGGAAAATGTGCCCGAGGTGATTTTCAACGATGTTGAACCCGACTACAGTCTCTGGCAGTTAGTCACCTACCTTGACACAGAGAGGGACGCTGTAGAGAAGGTTTACTGCAACACACTAAAAGCCGCCCAGCAGGTTCTTGAGAGTGGTTGCACGATTAACCAGTTCTGCGCTTTCAAGGATGCACATTACCGCCCCAGCTGTCGATGTGCGCTCTACTACCCGCTACTGCTTGAGCTTAATCCTCTAGCTTTGATGTATTTCTTGGATGCCGGTGTACACACGAAGCAGTACGTATCAGAACTATATAACAGCATCCCGCGTGCGCAAGTTGAGGACACGCTAAACGCCGCTATCTCGAAGCGCCCTGTTAGGCTTACCCGCACCGAGTATGGTACAGAGATATTTGAGGCTCCTATGGATGCTAAAGCAGTCCGGAGAGTTACTCGGGCGCGGTTTGATAAGTTTCTCCTCAAGGAAGCTGGTATTGAAAACGCTTCCTTACTGTGGCGTGCCCCGTAACCTGCCCCTGACGCTACACAATATACATGTACCACATGTGCCGTTTAAAACTATTTATAGGCGGCACATGTGGTACAATTTTTCTATACCAGCGCTTATCTAGGAAGGAAAATTAGCCATGTCTAACTGGTACCCAAATCTCACCATTGAGAACAGTAGTATTGATGGAGAAACCCTCATGGGGGTACATATGAAGCTAAAAGACGCTCACGGTACCGTAACTTTCAAAAACGCAACAGTGAAAGAATCTAACGTCCTCCCGTCTACGGTCTGCAACATCACTATCCAAGGGGGAACCCATGAGCGCCTGCGGGTGGGCTGGTATGGCAGTCACATGTACAGGCGCGACCAAGCCTCCATGCTCATTGAAGGCGACGTGAACACCGTGTTTTGCGATTTTCCGCCACCCATTGTAGCTACGAGGAATGTTCGTAAGGTTGATAGCTTCCATATTCGCGGGGTAGGAACCTATAAGTATGTAACTCTGAGTGGTAACCTCGGTGTGAATATTGTCGCTAAGGACGGCAACCCGGATACCGTGATTCTTAAGGAAGCTTACGCATCCTACCAGCCTGACATCTTTTTCATGCAAGGAATCGGTGGCTACGAGCGTTTCAAGCTATGGGAGTCTTCTCGCAATTTGGCGGCTAACCTTATCACTAGTGGGCATGAAATCCGTCAGTTCTGTGCTTTCATGGATATTCATGAGCGCTCTCATTGTCTCTGTGCTCTCTATTATCCTCTGCTTATGGAGGCTGACCCTTTGGCTATCGCGTACTATCAGCTGGCACATAAAGAACGCGCCGCCAATCTTCCCTCAACATTTCAGGGGGTTACTCCCGCAATGCTTGAGGATGCCCTTAACAAGCGCGTCCTGGACTCTAAGAAGGTATCGAGCGAGGAGATGGGGAAGCGTATCAATCGAATTGCTCGCCTGGGGGAGAAGAAGCTAGATGCGCGTTTCAAGAAGCATGGCGTACAGCACGCACGCTCCCTGTGGAGCTAAGTCATATTATTAACCGACAGGAACATATAGAAGGGAAAATATAATCTATGAGCTCCCCTATTCAGGTGGAAAACACTACGCGCCAGCAGTTCTTCCTGGACGTTACTAAGGGTAGTGTTTTTAAGGCGAAGGATACGGCGCTTATTAACGGTGGTGCGCGCCTTGCGTCCGGCGAGGTGGCTTCCCTTGAGGGTGGCTACCATATGAACCTTGAAATCAGTAACGCCTCTTTGAACCTTACGGGTGATATTGTTACGGCTAACTGCTCTTTCAATAACACTCTACATAATGAGTCTATTGATATGGCGGGCACTGTTGGAATGTCACGATGCACTTTTTGGGGCGGTGTAGCTATTGAGCTGTATGACCGTGAAAGCGTGCCTGTGAAGGATAAAGATTTACTTCTTGCTGAGTGGTACGACGACGATGAAGCGGGTAACCCGGTGACGTATTGGAAGGTTTTTGCGTTACGGTACTGGGCTAAAGAAATCCAAGAGATTAACGAGAAAACCTATTATCGTGATGATGACGACCTTATAAATAGTGCTAAAAAGATGGTTCACGCTGTCCGTAAGAAACTTCACGGCGTGTCTCGGTTCTGTTTGGCTCCGAATGTACACCCTGCTAAGACCTGTGTTTGTGGGTTGTTTTTGCCGCATCTTTTCCTGGGTAGTGATTTGGCTATGGCGTACTTTATTAAGTCGAACCCCGCTCTAGTGAGTGCGGCTAGGGGCACTATTTTTGAGTCAATTTCAGTAGGTCAGATAAGGGATACTCTACTGGCTCAGCTTTCGGAGGGCGTATCCGATAGGGAAACAACCTTTACCCACTGGCACCCCGACGATGAAGATGCTCTACGTTTCATGGAGCGGAAGCTACAAGAAGAATACGGTCTAGACGGCTTTGGGGAGCTTTTGCGTACCGAGTAACACCCCCAAAGCTTGCAAATCATTAAAAACATGTGGTAGTATAGAGTTGTTGGTTGAGGGAAGTCCAGCCAGCAACTCTACGAAAGGTTACCCATGAACACCCAGTACGAACACATCAAGCGCGGTATCACCACCGAAGCCGACCTGAACAACGAAGTCGCACACTACGAAAGCGTATGCAACTACTTCAAGGCACGTGTAGCATACTGGGCAATCCGAACCGCAAAAGCAAAAGCAACCCTTCAGGAAGCCCTGAAGAACGCAACCGCTATCGCCGTAGAAACCCGCGCGAAAGCACGACACGCTTACGAAACCTTCTTGAAGAACCTTCAAGAAGTAGAAACCAAAGTAGAGGAGTACCAGAAAATCCTGAAAAACCTCTACCAACAGTACGCCAAGTACACCACCCCCTACACTGTAAACTAGCCCCGGAAGGAGATACCCCATGAAAATTGACGGCTACAGCACCCGGCGCATCAACAAGAACATGTACCGCATCGTAGACCACAACGGTACTCCTGTCGGGTCTATTCAGCGCAACAAGGAAGCCGCCAACCGCCCCGGCACCGGACGCTGGCACGCATACGGCAACCGTAAGCTCACCGGCTATAAGGGGCGTGAAGCTCTCGGAAACAGCCTCCGAGAAGTGCTCACCGTGTTCATTCAAACCCCCTGCGTAACCTACGTGATTATCAGCCCGTAAGGTCTACCACATTTTTTCAACATGAGGCGCACCCCATGATATATTGGGGTGCGCCTCTACCTTATACCCCAGCTCCTAAGCTGAACAGCAAGGTACAGAAACACCGCTCAACCGAGAAGGAGAAAGCAATGTCCACTACTGAATCTCCCTACCTTTTCACGGTAACAGAAACCGCGCCCGGCGAAACCCAGAGCGAACCCTCCGTTACCGTGCTAGTCACCGACCGTAAACGCATTACCGAAGACGGGCACCGCAAACCAGACACGTACATTCATGGAACCTGCTTTAAGTTTATGCCCCGCGCTTTCAAAGTAACCAGTAGCCGCTACCAGAACGGTAAACCTGTTGCTACGTTTACCATTCTAGAAAGCGCTCCCGATAAGCGTATCGGCGGCATCGACGTGATGCTTGATGGTGGGTTACACAGCGGCACGGCGGCTAGTGAATGGATTGTGAACAGTGAAGCCGTCCTCAAGTTCGTTCGTAAGTTCGTTACCGAGCATGAGGCACCGCTACGTAACCTCATCTCAAGTAGCCGTAACTGGGCAGAGGATAACGATGAGCTCCTCAAGGAAGCCACCACCGTAACAGGTATCTCTGTGCTTACTGAAAACGTGCAGACGGCGTTCCTCGCCGCATTGACCACTCAGAAGGAGCTGGTTAATGCTCTAGCTAAGAACTACGTCACATCTGTTCAGCCGAAGCACAAAATCGCTGACGAATAAGCACCGCCTGCTCTTACCAACACAATAAAGCCCCGTAGCTAGAATGAATATTTTCTAGCTACGGGGCTTTTCTTTACAAGCGCCGCTACAAGCTTTCAGTAACCCAGGTGCAAGCACCCACAATATCCGATACATGGTCATAGGTGGGGTCTGTACAGGCTTTTCCATCTAAACCTGGGCAACTAATCATCTCGACCGCTAAAACCCCCACAGAGGCGCTTACAGACTTCACAAGCTCCACCCAGTCTTTCGCGTGAAACTCATCCCGCACACCCAGCTCATTAAACAACCCCGACATTAGAGTGTGCATCTCCACACCCTCGGGTAAAACAGCCGCTTCCTTCACAACAGCAACACTTGCAGATGTAATACCCCGACTTACCGCTAAAGAGATACGCTCCTCCTCAGTAGTTCGATTAAAAACGTTTCGCACGCTCGGGGCTACCAGCTCATTATGAACAACCTTCGTAATCACACGCCCACCAATAGTCCCATAAGAACCATCCTTCATCTCCACCGGGAACTGGAACCGTATCAAATAGGGCTACATAACCTGTTTTTGGTCATGGTTCCCTGTTTGATAGCCGCCGAAGTCCCTGCAACACCGTATGTGAGGCAGTCCGCTAGTACGGTGGTCATCGCGGTAACCACTGGCACGGTGGCTACCGGGGTAGAAATTTGTTGTACCCTAGCGGGGCTAGAAGAGGTTTTCACCCCCTTCCGCTTCCTCTTAGGAGTAGACACGCCCTTAGTCCTATCCTGACCGGGATACTTAAGGGAGCGCCTAGCCACAGGCGTTTTTAGGGGAGCCTGCGGCTGTAGCTTACTGTTATTGCCGCGCTTCTCACGCGCCTTCTCCACTTTGGGTACAGCACGTGTGGCAATGTTTGCGGCGGCATTAACATCCCTGTCCATCACGCCACACTTAGGGCAGTCTGAAACTTTATGCTCGGGGTGAGTAACCTCGGAGCCGCACTTATGGCAGACCTGAGACGTGTTAGCAGAGTTCACGGATACAACCCAGCCGCCATTCTGTCCCACATAATGGGTAAGCCACTTAACGAGCGCACCCCTGTTCCACCGCCCATTCTGCATCGTATTTTTAACCCAGCTCAAGTCTTCAACCGCAACGACCGCATTATCGAAAAAGTGCGATAAATAGGCAATTTCCTGCGCGGCAAGAATAGCCAGCTCCCTTTTCTTCCTCGAAGCGGCTTCACGGTGTAACTGCGCCTCTTCTAGTGCCGCTCTACGCGCAGGGCGGTCGTACAGAATCGGCTTTGCCTTTTCCAGGAGGGCGCGAACTTGTCGCTCAGACGCGCGGACGGAGTTCCATAGCGAATGAACACGCTGAGATAGGGTAGTTTTGTAAGTAATTTCCCCCGTCTTGGTATTACGAACAACGACGGTCGCATAGTTATTGATACCAACATCCACACCGATAACATAATCACCCGAGAACTGAACGACAGGGTTATCGGTAGCAACCGTGAAAATGAAAACAGGCTGATTATTTTCGATTTTCACCAGAGGTAGAGTGACTTTACCCTCTGTGAAACGTGTGTTATCGAATGGGAAAATCAGGCGGTATCGTACACCTTGAATCACCATTTTAAGAACAATCTCCCCGTCGACAAACGGGTCATTCTCAATCACAGCGTACTGATGGTCGGTGACTCCAAGATTAACAAAATCTTCGCCATACGAAGGCGGCGAAGCGTCCATAGTGCGCTTCCAACCCTGACTCACATGCTTAGAGCTTTCGCCGTTCACGGCTTTCACGCGCTCCTGCCATGAACGAAATGCCGTAACAGCGTTATGGCGAACCAGCCACTCTTTACGCGACCTGCCTGTCTTGCTTTTGACAGGTTCCCCCCGCTCATCCTTGACAGGTTCACCGTTCTCGTCTTTTTTGTCTGCCGCCAGAAACTCAGGCATGGTAATACCCGCCTGACGACCCGCTGTCGCCGCCTGAACAGCAGTAGCGCGCGCCAAACCATCCTCAAGCTCGGCATCATTGCGAGCAATGAACGTGGCGTAAGCCGAAATACCTCGCACCTCAGTGGCAAGCTGAGACAAAATAGGCGCACTTTCCAGTAGCGCGCCGTTTAAATCCATAACATGCGTGGGGCGCACTGAGAAAGCCTTATACGTCTGATTCTTAGCCATATGCACCCCCTGTTTCTGTACTCATGGGTTATTATCGGTGGGCTTAATAAAGCCCATATTAAATCATGTGCGCAATATTAACAAACTTGGTGACAGTAGTCTACCCTTGTTGAGTAACCACAGGCGTGGACGGTGCTTTATTACCTGTGCCGTCCGCTAAAGCGAGAAGGCGATAAATCTTAGCCGACTCTTTAACCTGCTCACCCCCGTAACCGATAAGGGAAACCTCAACCAGAGTTATAATGGTCATGCGACCCGAAAAATCTAACATGCTCTGCAACCACCTAATCCTCAGTGAACACCCTCCAAAAGGGGTGCGCGATAACTAACACTTTCATTATATAGAACACCGGCAACATGTGAGCACCCGAGAAAATTGCTACAAGCCCAAACATGTGGTAAGATAAATATAGAGTGCCCTCACCCTCATGCAGGGCACGCAAAACTGTAAGAAATAAGTTGAAAGGAAACACCGCCGCAATGTCGGAAAACCTCACCCCTCTCATCACCCTCGAAAACCCGAACATTCCCGAAAGCACCGCAAAAATTGCCGGACGTATCAGTAAGCTCAAGGGCGTAACCAAGGAAACCATCCTCGCAGACCTTGAAGAGCTCGGCTTCAACGCCAGCGAAGTCGCATACCACCTCGGTAAGACTGAGGAAGAGCTGAAGGATGACTCTTATCAGTTCCCGCCGTACATCTCCAGCACCGACATTGCTGTTAAGATTCGAGCGGTAAACACCCAGCACATTGGCGCTGGTACATACCGCACCCGCCTTAATGGTCACAACTACACCATTGGTGCGCGTGTCACCGTACAGGTACACCCTGATACCACTAGCGGCTGGCATGAAACCCAGCTTTGGGACACTACTGTAGACGCTATCGTGTGGAAGATTGAAGGGGACACCGTGTATCTGCGTCCCGTCATCTCTTACAACGCTAAAGAGCGAAACCTGATGAGCCGTGAAGAGTGGAACATCCGACGTAACGCGCTCGGCGGCAACTTCATCACTATCCGCCATACTGCGTTCCGCACCCGATTCAATGGCAACGAGGTGACCGTCCTCGATGTTGTAGAGCCTGCCGCTCACACTAAGCCCACCAACGACGAGTTTATCAACGCCCAGTTCACGGCAAGCTACATGGTTGATAACCGTATCAGCCCGCTCGACTGGGCACGCCTGCACGCCCTCAACGGCTGGGTACCCACCAACTCGCTTTACGTAACCGACTAAAAACTAGACACACCCCACCAGCGGGGTAACCTACGCTATAGGAAAAGCGGGAGGCATGAAGGAAACAAAAAAACCTTCTACAGCCTCCCGCTTTTCCTATTCCTAACTCACGTTTGAAAGGCGTACCCCGTTGCCCACTACACCCGCTTACCTGTACCTCACCGTAGCTATCCCCGAGGAAATCCCCGCAGATATTCTGGAACACAACGTCATCACGCGCCTATCTGTAGGTATCGCTGACGCTGCCCCTATCCCTAATGAACTGGGCGGGTACGACATTATCGTAGACCTATATACCACAGATACCGACGAGTTCTATGGCGGGCTTCCCGGTATGCTTTATGGGCACGGTGTACCGCCGGAGTATCCTCGCCAGCTTGCCGCTGAATGGGCGAACCACCTAGAAGGTACCCGCCGTAAAGCGTCCTGGCTGTACGAAGCGGATAGGTGGGCATTGTACGAGCCGGATAAGAAGCGTCTACAGGTAGCCTACGCGCTACACGGCACGGACGATATTGCCACCGTACCCACAGTTGAGGAGCTTATTGCTGGTCAGCCCCTCTAACGGGAACCATACACGTAAACAAAAATAGGGGAGCCACCTCGAACTATGAGGTGGCTCCCCTAAAAGTATGTCTGGGCTTATCAAAAGGAAGCGCTCTAGAACAGGCACACGTCCTCGAAGCTACGCTCCGAATCAGTGACCATAGCTGGCGACTCATCGGGCGTAAGATGCGCTACAGCTACAGGTGCATCCGCGCTATTCCAATCCGCTACATCGTGGGATAGAACCCACGCTACACGCGCTACAGACTCAGGCAACGCCAAAGCGGAAACCAAAGCCTCATCTAGCGCATCGTAAGCATCAATCATAGCCGCCCCCAAAACAGAGTCGGCAACCTCCGACGGCTTCGTAGGAACAACAGACGCAAGCCCGCCGTCGTTAATGAGACGTTCCAAATCGGCGCGACCATACACGTCCACAAAATCACCCGCAGGCAAAAACTTCAAGAACGCATCCACGCCCAGCTGTTCAACAACCTCCCCCATAGCCTCAGATGCAAGAAGCTCCAACGTCGCCTGCTGTACAGCCGTGAACTTACGCACACCATGAGTGAAAACAGGGGCTAGAGCGTGACCGTGCGCCTCCGCGTGCGCTTCCCTAAGCTTAGCTACAGCACTGGAAGAAGTCTCACCCTCTACCCCGATAAGCATCAGAATCGGGGCGTAAGCATTAGAGCGGATGGCGGCTTTATGCCACAACACCGGAGCCAAACCACTATGCGCTAAAGACCCAACCTCCGGCTGGCGGGGGATGGGCAACCCGTTAGGGAACCCTAAAGTCTTATAGAGACGACGAACATAAGTGCCCCACGTGGTAGACGCACAATCAGAGCTCACATACTTAGTGAACGCCGCAATATCAGGAACATGCAGGCTGATAATTTCCGTGTTCTCGGCTTGGTTCGTTACCATTTCCATTTTTCCTTTCCAAAAGCTTAAAAAAAACTGTTTTAACGCATGAATGATGAACCTGTGGGAGTCTTACCCGCCTGCTCGCTAAAAGCCGCCCCTAGAGCAACTGTGGGGCGAGCACGGGCGACTGAGGCAGGAAACTGAGACGCAACATTAGTACGGGACGTATGTACGGGGCGGATACGAGCCCCCTTCTGTAAACCCATTGCACGACGCTCAGCCCTACCAACCTGAACGGCAGGCGCAAGAATCTCACCCGACTTAAAAGTAAGCTCACGCATCTCCTGCGCCGTGAAATTCACAACACGGGTACACTCCGCAAAAAGCATCATCAGCAAATCAGGCGGAACCATCAGCTTAGCCTCATCCTCACCGCTCACGAAATGCAGATAAATAAGCCCAGGATACTCATCAACAGGGGAAACAGTAACCTTATCCCCATACCTATCCGTAACCGTGTACGGCTCCTTAACAGGTTTACGTGTAGGGTTACCCCACGGTGCGCCGCCAGTAATATCAGCCGTTTTCAGGGAGTCACGCACAAGCCCGTTACGTTCCGCAATAGCTTTCAAATCAGCCTGAGTGAAACCTGTAGCAAGAACCGCTTTAGAGAAAAGCGTCATAATCTTAGTCGGCTCCAAAATAACGGAAGCGAACCTAGCATCCTCATCACGACCAGACGGTGCGGCTTCCTGCGCTTCAATGAAAGCACCATGAATATCGCCACCCGCCGGTGAAACCATAAGAACATTACCGTTCTTAAAGGAGAACTCTACCGGCTCCCCAGCCTTAAACGCCTTACGCTTATGCACAGCCATTTACAGAACCTTCCTAAAACCAACCAAAAACTTACTCAACAGGTTTCCCTCTAGGTGAGAGTGAGGCGGCGAAACACCCACAACATCGGGGAGCTCCACCGCCTCACAACAACACATGAAAGAAGCTTACTTCTTAGCGTCCTTCGCCTGGCGCGCTTCCTTCTTCGCGATAGCTTCCTTCTCCTCCGCCTTAGAAACAGGCAGAGCCGCCACATCCTTCTTGAGGGTGCCAGACTGTGAAATCTTCACAACCTTGTGCGCGTCCTTCGGCTTCAGCTCAGTAGAACCAAGACCAGCACGAACCATAGTCGGAGGAGCGACCTCAACCTTAAAGGTAGCAACCTTCTGAATAGAAACATCCTCACCGGAGCTCAGAGTCGCATGCAGAGCGTCCGCCAGGTGACGGGCGAAAGCCTCGGACTTAGTCTTAGACAGCTCAATGCCTGCCTTCTCAGCGGCAGAGTGAACAGTGTTGTACCAGTTAGCGGTAGACATAAAAACCTCAATCTGTTGGGGTAACAATAAAACCGTAATCCCGCCCCAGAAAAACCTGGAAACGGCGGGTTACACGAAAATTGTACCACAGAAAACCCGGCAAACCCCGTAAAATCCCGAGTTTTAGAAAGAAACCTCGTAAATTTTAGTGATGTAAAACACCTGTTTTTGTGTTGCAACCCAAAAAGTAACCCTGCTATAGTAGTAAACGGATAACGCATAATCCAGCTCAACAAAGGAAGAGAGTTCCTCCTTGCCACCTCTTCCCACATAGAGCCAGGCACCACACCCTAAAGGCACAAACACCACCGCCTTTAACACCCACCTGGCTCACACCCAATACAGAGCCCCTAGCCAACCCCACACATATAGGCTAGGGGCTCTACCCGTCCCTCAAAGCTAGATATAATCCTCATACAGAAACATAAACTTTATATAAAGAGAAAAAATATGACCAAATCAAACACCCCCCAGACTTGCAAGCACACACACCATGTCAATAACTTTGGGCGACCCATGCCGTGCGACGCGGCAACACCCGACAGTTGCCGTTTTAAAGGCAATGTTCACGGCTCACAGGAGGAAGTCATCCTCGAAGCAGAGGATATTTCGTACAAGAAGAACCAGCGTCGTGATGAGCTCCGCGCTAAAAAAGCCCTTGAGAAAGCGGAACAGCAACAACAGAAAGAACCCACCAACCCTGTAAGCCCCGCACCGGCAAAGCCAGTCCCAAAGCCCGCCGCGCCTAAACCAACGCCGGTACCGAAACCACCCGCTAAACCTGCCGCACCCACTAAGCAGAAACCCAAATTGAAACTAGGGCACACCCTGGCGGAGGGGGATAAGCGCGTCGCAGGCGCTAATGGGCGCTCCTACGTCCTACCCGCACCACGCACGCAAGAGCCACAGACGGAAGAAGAATACTTAGAAGAGCTAGAGAAACAGAGGCTCTTCCTCAACCGCGCACGCTACGTAACAACCCGTGGACAAAAAATCAAAAACCCGAACTTACCCCCCAACGTGAAAAGGAAACTACAACGCGAGATTGAAGCCGAAAAACAAGAAGCTGAAAAGAACGGGCTCGTATGGGATGCCCCCATCATTGAAGCACTGTGGGAACAGAAACGCCGCGTAGCACGCAAACACGGGACACGCCCCCACTGGGCGCGCCTCACCAAAGGTCAGCGTCAAATCACCGCCGAACAAATGGACGAAGCAAGCCTAAACAGGTTCCACCAATACGTTAAGAGCATCGACCTGGGCAACCTACAAATCAGCAAGCACGTACACGACAAGCTACACACAGGTGACCTCGCTGAACTAACCGCTGAGGATATTGCCCTCACCCTACACAGCTACACACCTGGAACATACTCCGTAACAGAACACGACGACAAACGCACAGATGGACGCTCCATCAGCATCCGCTCCGAAACCCTCGTGAAAACGGTAGCACCCGAAAAAGGCGCACCCCCTGAACCATGTAACCTTGTCCTCGTACTAGGGGTCGACCCGCCCCGCCCACAAGTAGTTACCGCCTACTGGAAAGCAGTAAACCAGCGCCCCGTAGGTTCCGGTATCCGCTTCCAAGACAAATGGCTCAAGGTAACCTAGTTGCCGCACCAGAGGTGCTACAAGAGTAAAATGATATGAAACACCTAAAAGCACCCGCCCCTTTTTAAGGAAAACATAGTATGGCACCATACCCAGTAGTTACACTCACCTACTCCAACCCACGCACCGGAACACGCCGCGTCATTGTAGCACCCGGCGTTTCCGTCCAATCAGAAACAGGAGACATCCCCCTAGAACCTATCGCTAATAAAGCTAAGGTAGATTTTCACGTTAGAGAACGAGCCGCTTACGACAGGGACAGCCTGTACATGGTTCTAGAAGACGTGACGAAGAATCCGGCTATCAGGTCAAAACCAGAGCTATGGAAAATTATTATCCTCACCGAGGATGATATTGAGTCCGTCTCTGAGCTTTGCGTTAGCGAGTCCATCCCTGTAGCAGAGAGGGTTCTTAAAGATATTCAGGGGCGCGCCGTGTTCGCCTACGACGGCTCCCTAGAACCTGTTCGACTGTAAGCTCTTGAAATATTGCAAAAATAGACGAAAGCAGTACCAATTTAAGGTGTTTCCCCTGGGGTTTTACCCTAAATTGGTACTGCTTTTACATTTAGGGAAGCTATAATACACACAACACTTGCGTCCAATAAACAACATGTGCTAAACTTTTCAGTACACCCCTTTTCCGAGGGGGCACTCAATAAAATATTGGGATGTGGTGTAACCGGCAACACGACGGACTCTGACTCCGTAACTCTAGGTTCAAATCCTGGCATCCCAGCGCACAAAACTTAAGCATCATTTTTAAGTTTTGCAACCAGACTTGAAGTGTGATATATTTCCACATACACACACTTCACATATTGGGGTATAGTGCAATGGCAACACGCCGGTCTTTGGAACCGTGTAATACAGGTTCGAATCCTGTTACCCCAGCTTACCTAGCCAACCTCTTCGGGTTTTCTCAAGCAAAATTCGTTGGCTTTTTACCGAATGTTGGCTAGGTACCTTTTGGATAGGTGGCAGAGTGGCTTAATGCGCCAGTCTTGAAAACTGGAGAGCCCTTAGCGGGGTTCCGCGGGTTCAAATCCCGCCCTATCCGCTTCACAGTGAACTGATAAGGTTTACTGCATATAATGTGTCTCCTTAGCTCAATTGGTTAGAGCGCCGGTTCCATACGCCGAAGGTTGCAGGTTCAAGTCCAGCAGGAGATACTACTTGTAAGAGCTTCTATAGTTTCCCGTCTTAGGTTTCTGTGGAAGCTCTTATTTTTGGTTACATGCTGTGTTGTGGTGGTACAATGGGAGGGTTATCCCGCTTAATTGTGTGGGGCTGTTTCCTACTTTAAGGAGAGACGACGTGCATCACGTTTCGTCCCAATTGTTCGGTGAGAAGATTCCTGTCGACCTTTTCTACACTGACCATGACTGTGACTCTGTGGAGCTGATTAAGCACTCTGAGGCGCTTACTAGCACGTATTTCACGGATGCGGAGAAGCGGTGGATTGAGTTTTACGCTTATATTGGTCTTTCTGAGGATAAAATCGCTGAGTCGCTGAATGATGTGCGTACTCCTGTGAAGATTCGCCGTTATATTCGTGCGCATTACGATAAGATTCTGGGTTTGCGTTCTAAGTATAAGAATAGTATTCAGAAGTCTCCTAAGTACCCGTATGTTGTTGATACTCGTGCGCCGTACACGACCACTACTGATGGGGCTCGTGCTAAGGGCTACCTGTTGGAGTTTGGTATTGATACGGGTATGGATTGGGAGTATCTCGGTTCGGGCTTGTCGGCTACTTCGTTTACTGAGGAAGCGAAGGAGTACCTTGCTTACCTTATTGGTACATTGGGCGGCTGGGAGGATATGCGTGTCCGGAATGAGTTGTTGGTTTATTACACGCTTTTTACACCGGAGACGCTTTTCTACCTTGACCGCCGTGTTACTGCTAAGGATATTGAGAAGTACGCTAAGGGTGACGTTCCTGCACCGGCGTGCCCTTACGTGTTCTCTTTTGAGGATTATCATGAAGAGTGCTTCTCACGTAGCCGGTGCACCCCTAACCCTGAGTTTTATGATGAGGGGAAACAGGTAATGAATATGGCGGCGGTGGGGCGTGCTTGCGGTGGGCGTGTTTCCCCTGAAGCGCTCGCTTTGTCCTTTTCCTGGCAGGGTCTTCCCGCTGAAGCGGTAAGTGACCTTATTCACGCAAGCATGGACACTACTAAAGCAAGCGTGGAGAAGAGTGTCACTCTTGTCCGTAACGCTTTCTCTCAGACCATCAGTAACGATGAGTATGATGAGCTTCTATCTGAGCTTCCTCTTACGCCGTCTACTAACTCTGGTGGGTTCTTTACGCGCTACCCTAACCGCCCGTATAAGCCTGAGTTTTATTTCACGGGTGAGAATTTGAAGGCGTATAAGCTGTACACTTGGCAGACTGCTTTCCAGCAGAAGCCTACCGCCGGTTCATCTGCTGTCCAGGATTACTATGTGTGGATTCAGCGTACCTACGGTGCCCAGGTTGCCGCCCGATACATTGCCTTGTACTCTCCGTATAAGGGTTTCAGTGGGTTGTATAAGTCCACTAATAAGCGCGAGGGATGGGGCGCAGAGTTGTCGTCTGTAGCGCCGCCCTGCCCGCTCCCTATCCCGTTCGAGGCTGTGTATGACGAGAAGCTCGGGCTGATTCGCTACTACGAGCACCTTATGGTTCCTTCCGGTTCTGTCTACCGTTCTGAGTACACGGGTGAGGGTGCTCAGGTTCCGCCCCGTAAGTCTCCTTACGCCGACATTAACCTTTCGCGCAACACTAAGGAACAGGTACCCCTGGAGGAGCCTGTTGAGAGTGAGCTGGGTAACGACTTAACAGAGATGGTTTCCACGCAGGGTGCTGTTAAGGTCGATGTCCCCGCCGTGGAAAGCGCGCAGGAAGTTGCACATAAGGAACAGGTAAACGAAGCGCCTACTACTAATGAACAGGTAGAAGAACCTGAGCCTACACCCACTCAGCGCCCCGCTGACGCGCCCGAAGAGTCTAAGACTAATCCTGTACAAGAAGAGCCTACCGAAAGCCTCACGGAGCCTCACAGTGCCGCTCCGAATGAAGCTATCGGTGAGTACGAACTACGTCCCGGCGTGATTCAGCAGGTCATGTTCACCGACGGTAACGGAACGCACGTGTTAAAGGCTCTGCCGGGTGATAAGAAGCTCGCTATCGACTTCGCTCTGCCGGGTATTGATGAGCATTACGACCACGGTGAAGCGTCTCGCCGTGCGGAAGCGGCTAAGGAAGCGGCAAAACGTGGCGCGTTCCCGCCGCTGGCAACCCCGCCCGCGAACACCCCGGCTCCTAATGTGGACGGCATCACTATCGGTGAGCTTGCTGTTAAGATTTCCTCCCCAGTCAGTAAGGTTATCTGGAATATTCTGAACAAGAACCAGAGCAACTTGAAGGGTTCTAGCGTTGCGACAGTGGGTAAGATTCTTAACGCACCCCCTATCGCAATGGTGCAGGCGCTTGCAGATGAGCACGGCTGGAGCGAAAGCATTGCGAGCTTTGCTCAGCTCGCCGGTGCCGCACCCATGAATATCCTTATGATTTTCAGTAGGCAGTTTAACGGTGATGTACCGTTCGCTACTCTACTTAACCTCTTTGGGGTTACCGAGCAGGAGGCTCTACATACGCTTACTAGCCTGAAGGCAGGCTTTGATGTGAGGAATATTCCTGTTAGGCGCATTGCTGATGCTTTGGGTAAGACGTATGAAGCGGTTATCGTGGAAAGCCTTAACCTCTAACCGGGTTTAGCTAAAGCGGCTTCCCTAACCCGTTAGCCGCCCTTTAGTGGGGCGTACAAGAGATGGTTGAAACTCTTGTACGCCCCACTTGGCTTCCCCATTTAAAACTCATGCTCGGCGGAACATGTGGTACAATTAGCATGTAATCTAAAACTGCTCTACAGGAGGAAACACCCTTGTCTGTCGCTTACACTTCAAAGTTCATTGACCTCGCCCCGGAGAACGTCAATAACATTGTGAACAGCATGTTTGAAGAGATTGACGGTTGCTCGGAAGTAGAACCTTCCCTCTCTCTCTACTCAACCGGCAAAACCCTTAACCTGGATATTTGCATTAACGAACACTGGTATAACGTCTACATTTCCCCGCTACACCAGTTCATTCGTGGAACCAAGATTGCGCTCAGCCGTGTAGAAATTGATGAGTACGACACCGACGACACTCCCGAAGGTTTGCCCTACCGCATCCCCGGCGAAAAGGGGGACGACAACTTCGTTACTCTCCTTGATTTTATGCGAAACCACGTAGTTACCACCGTGTAATTTTCTAGGATTAACGCAATAAAGCCCGCTATACCACACGTGTTCTACATCTGAAACATTGTGAGGTAAGGCGGGCTTTACTATTTCTATACAAGATATTGTTGTGCAAAGCTTAGGGCTCCTGATTAGTGTTTCCCTATGTTTCATGGGACATGTGAGCCTCACATGGATAAGACGCATCAGTGTCCTCACATCAGTCGCCGGACTCATTCAAGCCGTGCTCCTCAACCAGCCTGCTGTAGCAGTCATGAGCGCCGTAAACCTTGCCTACTACACGGCAACATTGCTTGAAGATAAGCACCCCATTATTAGAAGCACGGCGTACAAACTGACAGTTTTCACCACCGCTCTCCTAGTATCCTGCATCACCCAGTATATTGTGCTAGGTAATAGCTTAGATTCCCCGGCTACGTTGGCGATTCTAGGTGGCGCTACAGGTCTTATTATGGCGATTTGCCACAATTTCTGGGTACTCAAAGGATTCACTTTGTCGAACGTTGCCCTCTGGAGTGCGTACTGCGTAACAGTGGGCGCTTACACGAACCTGATAGGTAACGGCTTCGTTCTGGTGGGCGTACTCATTGCTGTGTGGCGGCACATGCGTAGTACCAAAACAGAAAGCCAAAAACCGATTAGTACGCCTCGTGGTACAATTGAAACCGAAACTAATAACTACCTCCCGTAAGGAGAAAAATATATGACTGAAACCTCACCTCAGAGCACCGAAAATTCTGCGTCGCTTGTAACGCCTGGTCGTCGCGTCCTTGAAGGCGTAGGCGCAGACATTATCCTCATCAAGGATGTCCGCAAGTATGAAAACACGGACTTCACGCTCGTAGCTCACCTGGACGGTATTGGTGCTGTTGAGCTACCCCCTCTGGCTTCCTCTTATCAGGCGCTCTCAGAGCTTGCTGGTAAGGATATTACCGCTGACACGGAGCCTATTGAGCTTATTCGTGAGGTCATCAAGCTTAACCCGCAGTTTATGGGGATTAACCCGCAGTCACCGCATGCCGCTCTAGTTTTTGGTTACGCTACCACCATTCCTGACGATTATAAGACGGGGGTGGTACCTGTTACCGGGCGTGTGCTTGAGAATGATGAAATTGTAGAGAAGCAGTATGATGGTTTTGCGGTACGTGTATCTATGAACGCTATCGTTTATCCTTCCATGAACAGCTACCTGCACCCTGATGACGTTCCCGATAATGGTTTCGCAACTATCCCAGGCTGGTATATTTTTAGTGACACCCTGACTCCAGAGGGACAGTTCTCAGCCAGTATCATTGTGGGTGACCCAGACATGGAGATGTCTTACATGGAGCTCCTTAGTAACCTATTGGTTACAGAACATGTCCCCGAGGATGACGAGAAAATTAAAGAGGCTCTAGAAGCCCTAGAGCCTAAGAAACGCGCACTAAATGCGGGGCGTGCCGCTTACAGGAATGGGCTAAACGGGTTCACAATGAACGGACTTACACTGGGAGCCCCCATGATTGGCGGCAATCCTATCTTCCCCGATGAAGGCAACGGAACATACTGGATGCCTATCTCTATCATTCCTGCACGGGCTTAGTAGAATGCCGCACCTGTAGCAGGTGGCAAGCGGGCTGATGCTCATCTAACTAGGATGGGTGTTAGCCCGCTTTGTAGTACCATAAAACCTGGGACTAGCCCAAAAAGTATGCGGTAGAATTAAAAAACAAGGGGAAACCATATCAAGTTAGGTTACATAGCCTAGACCTTGAAACAAACGCAACGAAAGAAGGAAAGCGCCATGCGTGAAGTAACGCCCCACAACCTTGAATTTAATCTCGCTATCCCCGCCTGTGACCTAACCAGTAAACTGGCGCGAAATATTGAAACCCGAGGGGTTACCGTCGTTAATGTAGAGACGAAATATGAGGAACGCCCAGGTACTCGCGAGCCACTACTCTTCGCAACCTTCACGCTAGAATCAGGCGAAGAGCAGGTTAAGGTGGACTCTGTGATTCTTCCTGGTAACGACTGGCAGGTTATGAAAATCATTGAGAATAGTCGTAACACTGATTTTCAGGTGCTCACTTACCCGGCTGACGAATACGCCATGCCTATCGACATTATCTACATGGGAGCCCCTATTAGCTTCTCAGCGTGATAAAAACACTGCCCTCGCCGCCTGTAGCCCCGCATAAGTACTTTTCCGCCTATGTGGGGCGCTCTTCTTAGAAAGGAACACAGCCCCCATGTCTAACCGCTTAATTTACAGCAAAGACACCCCACTAGCCGATAGCAACATTTCCGATTTGCTTAAACTCCACACGGGGCTCGGCTCCACCGTCGTCATTGAGCACGCCGAAAACCTAACAGGACTTAATGGTGAGCCGTTCGATATTTTGGGGCGACTGTACGCTTTCTCGGAAGAGACAGAAAAACGGGGCTACACAGATTGCGATTCAGATGTGAACCTTACACTCTTACCCGATGGGGCGCTTACGAATAACGGCAAGCTTGTTACGCGCATCATCATAGAAGAAGGCGTGTTCGAGGACTATGGTATGGGTGACTCGTTTGGGGTGTGGCACAGTGAAGAATGGGGGCGCGGTATAGGGACAGTTCTGCACTGGTGGGAAGATGTAACCACCCTATTTTGGAGCTACACACACCCTGCGTGGCAGGGTAGCGGCAATAAAACTCCGGAGCGGGTGCTTGCGGAAAAGCTGGGATTACATAACTGGACGCTTGCCTCCACAGAAACGGTACCTTTGTTTAAGAAAGCTATCTGTGTGTTACAGGAACTTACAGGTGCGCCTGACGCGGCATTGCTTAATGTTGCTACATCAGATATCCTGTGTAACCTTAAATATTTCAGTGATAATTAAGAGCGCCACCTAAAATCTCCCTCGCCGGTGGTATGTTGCCATTCACATCCGCCTGATATATAGGATGTGTTAGTTTAAACAACACCCCCTAACTGTAAAACAAACAGTAAAGCACACATAATATGAATCCGTCAGTGTTCTTACAGGTTTTGTTGTAACAGTGGGCTTATATGAAAACGGAGAAAACAAAATATGGCAACAGGTATCCACAGTAGCCCCATCACTATGGGTTTTAGTATTTGTAACGCCGCTAGTCCGGCTACGTGCCCCTATGGTGGTATGGATACGCACATGGTGACGAACTATCTTCCTCCGGAGCTTCAGGAACAGCTTCATGAGGTGCAGGAAGCTATGCGTACCGGCAAGGGTGACGCTCTGGCTAAGGTTGGTATTACGCTCCGTCAGATGAATGATGCGATTGAGAAGGCGCAGGCTACAGCAGGTAACCGCTTTATCATCAGGTTGGACAAGGAAGCCGCTAAGACCCCGGTTATGAACAAGTACTACAGGAACGCTATCCGCGACTCGGCGCGTATTATGAAGACCAGCCGTAGCATGGAGAAGGCTCTGGCATGGATGCAGAACCGGACAGAGTCGAAGCTGTACAATAACGCTTTGGCGAAGTTCCAGCAGAAGTACGGCGACGAAGAAGGCGAAGCACGCCTGAACGCTTTCCTTGAGCAACGTACAGCTGACCTGGAAGCTGAGCAGATTACAGGCAAGCCTACGAAGGAAAACCGCCGTAAAGCCGTTGCTCTTGAGTACTTCCGCCGTAAGCACATGGACTCCAACATGGGTAACGGTGGTGAAGGTAACGACCGCAAGTACTACGACCCGGTAAACGAGGCACACGCGGCAACGATGAAGCGCCCCGAAACCTACGAGGGACGCTTGGAAAGCGACCTGGAAGCCGCCGTGTATCTTCCTGATAAGCAGGTGCATGGTTTCTACACCACCGGCACGGGTAAGAACATGCAGTTGCATGAGGCAACCGTGGATGTGGACGAGTACGCGAAAAACCAGATGATTCGCGCCCAGTACGAGAAGAACATCAAGGACGCCACTAAGCGTGTTAATATGATTCTGGAAGTTTCCGATAACGACCGTATGCGTAGCGCCGACGGTATCGGCACTGTTCAGACTCTCAAACATGATGGTCGCATCGTTACTATTGAGTACAACCACGAAACCCTGGACACGGCGAAGCTTGACGCTATGCCACAGGAAGAGCGTGAGAAGTTCTTAGATGTTTCTGAGAAGAAGCTCGGCGTTGCTGGTTTGCGTCAAGCTCTAGCGGACGGGGAGATTACGCAGGAACAGTATGACCAGGTGACGAACGTTTCCACGGTGATTGATACTATGTCTATCTCTGGTGTGGAAGAGGCACAGAAGTCTGTAGGTATTAAGTTCCGCGACATCCCTGACAACCGTTCCATTAACGACCTGCACGATACTCGCGCAACCATTAACGACGTTGCTCGTAGCCTCGCAGAATCCGCTACCGCCTTTGAAAACGAAGTGGGTATGACCAGGGCTGAGTTCAACAAGAAGATGGATAATGAGACGAAGGCTCTAAAGAACGGTCTAGCAACAACCTACGCCCCAGAGTTGAACTGCTTTGTTGGTGGCGCTTTGGACACGAACGTTATTCAGAGCACCAGCGAGCGTCTCGCATCCGCTAACGTCTTAAAGAACGTTCTCGGTGAAGCCTTAACCGATAAGCTCATCAACGGTTACGGTTACCGCACCACCGAGTACAGCGTGGAAAAGGTACGCCAGAACACGTCACCTGAGGTGTTTAAGGACTTGGTGTACAGCTCCGTTACCGTTTCGGAAATGTCCGAGGCGGATGCTCAAAAGAAGGCGGAGCGTGAAGCAAAGAAGGCAGAACGTGAACGCATCAAGGCTGAGAAGGAAGCCGCTAAGCAAGCATAACGTTTAGCGCGTAATAACTAGGACGGCAAAAAAGAAACGGGCGGGGTGCTCGACTGTTACACGACAGTTTGAAGCGCTCCGCCCTTCTTTTCTATTCAACGGCTCCTCGGTGCTCTGCTATAAACGTTACGCAATACTTTTTGCCGGATTCATAGTAAGGAGCCAACCTTGGCTAACAACTCATTTGACTTCAACCAGGTCGACACGACCAACATCCCCTCCGTCCGCACGCTGGAAGACGGGTACCTGCCCGAAGGTCAGCCGTTCTACAATGACGATGACGGAACCACCATTATCCGCGTGGGCGGCACTGTTCTTACGTTCTCTGTCGATGATGACTTTGATGCGCGAACCCTTGCGGAAACCTATAGTTTTTTGGGTCAGTTGAAGTCCCCTCTTGACCTTGATTTGCCCGACATTTCAGCTTTGAAGCCTTACGACAAGTTCCCCGATAACGTATTGGATACCCCTAAGCCTCTGAATGGTATTGAGGTTATGGCTCTGAATCATCAGGGCGTACCCGCCGAGGTGAATAACCTGGAGGCGCAGTACCTTGTGACGCAGTGGGCGTTGCTTGGTGCGGGCGTTTCCCCGTCAGGAGGGCAGGGGGGCGACCACACTACCCTTTACGCGCATGTTCCTACGGTGGATGGTACTGATACGGAGATTCGTGCTCTTATTTTCAGGTCTGAACCTGTGGAGCCGGGTTCTAGTGTGGAGGGTATCGCTTGTTGGGGTACGTCTACGCTGTTGAGTACTACGTTGCGTCGTGTTGCCCTGTATGAGATGGACTCTGACGAGCTGGTGGAGGAGTATGACTATAAGGGTGATTTTATTGACCGTGAGGGTGCGGTTAAGATTTTCTCTGTTGTTTCCCCGAATACTGACCCGGATAGCACTCCGGAGCAGGAAGACCAGTACGCTGAGCTTATCGGTAGTGTGATTCTTCAGTGGTTGGAGCCTGATATGGAGCAGATTTTGGAGTCTGACCGGATACGCCGTGAGCGTGAGTACGCTACCCGTAAGGCTGTCGCTGAGGCTCGTAAGGCGGCTAAAGCACGCCAGGAAAAGTAAATAAAGAGCTTTAACTTTTTTAGGTAACCTCCCTGGCGCTGTTTAACGCTGGCGGGGTTACCTTTTTGCGTGGGGTGAAGCTGATATGTTGTAGGTAGTTGTTAATTTTCAGCTGTGCCCTCAAGGTTTTGGTGTGCTCATTCTTTTTTGCCTAAACCTGTGCGCGTGGTTGTTTGTCTTTTTCTTTTTTGTTTTGTGTTTGCGGGCTACACGCCTCCTGTTTGTGTGTAGCCCGCCTGTTGCTGTGTTGGCTGTTGTGTGGCGTGGTTCTTTAAGTGTAAGTTTTTGTGTAGCTTTAAGGACGCCGCGTTATGCTGATGCACATTTCCCCTGGGATGGATGGTTCGCCGCCCCGTTCGTTGCCCTGTTCTTCTCCGTCTGCTTGCCTGTACCGTAAAGATGGTGCACTCCCTGTAGGTGTGCCGCACGTTCATGGTGATGCACAGTTCATGAATGATGTGATGGAATATACGGCTGAAGTGAATAATGAGATTGCTAAGGTCACTCAGGAGTATGCTATGCGTGGTGAAACGATGGACACGCCTGAGTTTCGTCAGTGGCTGATGGGGAAGCTCGAAGCGAAGACGAACCCGCCGACTCGTCGTATGGGTGGGGTGGGTTTCCCGAATGATGACCCGTGGGCTCCGTGGACTGCGAACGGGGTAACGCCGTCTCAGTATGATTCTGTTTCTGCCCGTGAAGCTCTTAAAAGCATGTACCCTGATGCATCAGATAAGTGGATACGTGAAAAAATAGCGCTAGAAACCCGTAAACAGCCCGTCATAGCTGATTACGGTAACGGTGACGCTTACACCTTAGATTATGATTTTCAGAGCCGCACAGAGGCAATACCGGGCACGCCGCAGGAAGATAAGCGTATGCATGACGCTTACATTTACACTCGCGACTCCTTTATCCAAAACAATAACGGCGGTGTGCTTAACCTAGACCAGAACGAACACCACCTATTCATTGCCGATTATGACAGTAACCCGCCCCGCATGGGTGCCGTACGGTACGACCCAGATAACCTAGACTTACTCGGGTTACCCGTGGAACATATTCAAGGGTACAGGGGTGCCCGTCCGTACTACACGCCTGTTTTAGAGGATAATCCTAAAGACGCTAATGGGAACAGTAGCTACCCTGATTATGATATGCCAGCCGCTGTCTTATCAGCACCGTTCATCCGTAAAGATGCTGAGCGTAAAGATAGGGCGTGGGCAAACTATCGTCGTGCTGGCGAAAGCGTCACAGGTAACTCCTATAGGAACGGCGCATTTGAAATGAGCGGCGGATACTACAACCCCAACTCAGGAACCGTCACAACAGACACGCTCCGGATTAACGACCAGAACGGCGACTACATCAAAACCCCACACATCTATTCACCCATCTTCAACCGCAACGCCTACGTGATGAACATCAAAAACAGCTACCAGGCTAACCTTTTTACAGACAGGTTCATCGAATACGACGAGGAAGAAGATACCTACAGCATCGACTGGAAACGACTACACGACGCAGGCATCGACATGCTCATCTTCGATGAGTGCAAAGAAGGCTGGGACAACTATATGGATGTGCGTAATCAGCGCGGCTTCACATGGGATGCGCTCGACCATTCCATGCAAAGCTACATTATCAACAGCTCCGCTATCTGTGGCTGGGTGAAATATGATACAGGCATGAGGTACGCCCCCTACAGTGGCGCACGAGGCGGCGGTCACTAAACTGATATATATAAAGAGAAAGACGGGGAGAGGGCTCCGGAAAGTAGCCCCCCCCCCCCGTCTTTTTTGTACATATAAACATTTAGTAACTTTATTTAACACAAGGATTCAATATGGCAAAGACGCACTACGGATACAAAGACGGACAATTCAAACAAGGCAAATGTGAAGTAACCACAGGCACATGCCCCTACGGTAACCACTCCGAAGACCCGAACAAAATCAACGACCTGCGCGAATACGTCGCAAAAACCCTGAATGAGAACCCGAACTACCAGGTTGCCTACGAAAAGGTAGCCCGCATGCACGGCGAGAAAAACGTTACAGCGGCACTACTGACCCAACTGGGTGTTCCCGCTAAGCTCGCGAAAGCATGGGCTAACGAACCCGTATCCGAAGAATACGAACGCGACTACGTTGCTGACGGTACAGCGACTGAGCCTGAGCCAGTTGCGGAACCCGAGCCTGTTACTGAGGAAGAATCTCTCGTTGAGGTAAACCCCGCAGAGGATAATCTCTGGGGTACAGCGGCGGCAGACAAATACCAGTATCAGGGTTACTCTAACCTTGAAGAGTTGGAGACTTTTGAAGACTCAGAGGTATATAAAACACATTTCGGGTATTACGAATCTGACCGTGATAGGCAAGAACGCATTACAGGCAACCGGGCTGTCGAAGAGTTTGAGGATTTGGCGAAGCGTGTTCGCAACCCAGAATTCTTCGGGAAAGCAGACCCCGAGAAGGTTGAAGAAGTTTTCGGAGAGCCTTATAAAACTTTGCAGTTCATCAATAAAGAACTACAAACAGACTGGGCGCGCAGGCACCCTGGTAAACCTCTGCCTGATGAACTTCGTAACTTGGACGAAATGGATGCGCTCGTAAACTTCAACATTCCTGGTAATGAGGTTTCTACGAACATTATCGCAACAGATGTTCGTAAAGGTGCTCTAGGTATTACGCCCGAGGCGCGTGAATTTGCGCGCTCTTATGTTTCTGTTGCCAGTGTGTTAGGTAACGAAGCACGAATGATTCCGGGGTGGCATGAAAACTTCGTTGAAAAACGTAAAAAGAACCTTGAAGCCACAGGTAAAGACCCAGAGCTTGAGGTAAACAGGCTTGCTGTTAGTGGCTACCTAGAGAAGGTGGCGCACCATTATCAGAACTCTGTTGATGGGAAAGCGGAGTTTGATGAAGAATCAGCTGGTGCATCTGTTGAGCAGATTAAGGAAGACTCTAAGGTTTATATAGAGAACGACCTTGTTTATCCTGAGCACCATATGACTATGGCTCTGGAGAATAAGGGTAAGACTTTAGCTGAAAAAACCTATTACAAGGATGCGGCAGACCACTGGAGTGAAAACCTTAAACCTGGCGCGTATGTCATGATGGGCAGTAGCGACGCGGAAGTTTATACACTTCAAGAAGATGGTGGTATAACCTCGCCTGACGGAAAGCTGTCGGGTTATGTGGATTACAAAACAGGTGTGTTCTATAACTTGAATGGCTCCCCTGTATTGCACAGCAATGGCGCTCCGCGTTTGTTTGAAGACGATAAGGCGCTTATGGAAAAAGCTATCGCAGGCGGCGGCTACGGGCGATACCCGGCACCTTTCAGCTCCGACCCTGGGTACTTCTCTAAGTATGAGCTAAGCGATAGTCCACGTGTTCAGAGTAAGGTAGCGGAGATTCGTAATTTCCTAGCTAACCAGGACGACGATTACCGTGAAATTGCGTGGCGTAATGAAAGTATTTATAAGGCTACTAACAATATTCAGGGTGGCACTAGTGATGATATTAAGCTTCACTATGAGGCGTTAAAGGATGTTGGATTTAGACCTTTGGCGCGCATGGAGCGCGGCGGTACGCTATCACAGGTGGATGTTGATAGAGCTAAGATGGATATGATGAGCTTCGTAGGAAGGGAAATCTCAGCGGGGCGCTTGTCATATGTCGACGGTGAATACCGTAAGAATGATGGTGCAAGCATTGAAATGCTTGAAAACCGTAAGCTTGACTACAACCGTATCTTTGATAAAGATGACGACGTAGCGACAAGGGTTTCTATTGTGAACGCGGTACGACGCGCCCACAATACCGAAACCTCTTACCGCACTTCCCTATCGTTTGCTAGGTCTAAGCCGCTTACACGCCATGAGCCGGTAGCACGCCGCCGCCGTGACTGGGGGGAAACGCCCTCTAACCTTCCTCCCCGCGTAGCTGTTGAGGACAACCTGCTGATTGGTGATAAGGTTTCGCGTAATGGTATTCCTGTGACGTACCTTGTTGTGGATGACGCTAACCGTCTCATGGTAGAGGTTCCTCGCAGGTCTATGATTGGCAATACTCTTACGAAAAACAGTGAACTAGATGCTCCTGTTAGTGACGATGAGCTAAACACCCTTAAAGCACGCTACCTGGCAGGCGACAAGGCGCTAAATGTTGTAAGTATCAAAGATGAGACACAAGAAGCGGGTAAGCTCCGAGTCTGGTAGCTTATAAACCATGAATGAAAGCGGTAAACACGGGGCAACCTTATGCTCTGGTGTTTACCGCTTTTCTGATATATAGGTGCTGACATATTGTATGATTTAGAGAAATGTCGAGGATAAATATTATGGCAAAGACGCACTACGGGTATAAAGATGGGCAGTTCAAACAGGGGAAATGTGAGGTTACTACTGGTACGTGCCCATACGGAAACCACTCCGAAGACCCGAATAAGATTAATGACCTTCGCGAGTATGTGTCCAAGGCACTGAGTGAGAACCCGAACTATCGTATTGCTTACCAGATGGTCGAGGGTATATATGGGGCGAAGAACGTCGAGGCGAAACATCTCATGGCGCGAGGCATCCCTGAGAAGCTTGCTAAAGCATGGGCTAACGAGCCTGTTTCCGATGAGTTCAAGCGTGATTATGTTGCTGACGGCACGGCAGAGGCACCTGCTGAGACAGAACAGGTTAAGGAAGAAACTAACGCTAAAGCACCAGTCATAGATGACTCTATTGTAGGTGCTGAAATCCCTGTAGAGGGTGACGCTACCCCTAAAATTGGCTACAGGGGTTGGAGAGATAGGACTGGCTGGGTACGCATCAGTAAGTTCCAGGATGCCGCCAAGAAACTAGAACACCCCGAAACTCTGACAGAGGAGGAGAGGGAGCGCCTGGAAGCGCCTTACGATGAGCTGGAATACGTTAATCGTATGCTGGCAGAAAACTATCAGCTTAATAATCCCGGTGAACCGCTTCCTGAGTATTTAACTGGTGATGCTATTGAGGATATGAAGCGCTTCGGAGAGCCTGGTAATGAGATTAACGATAAGATTATTGCTGGGCTTATTGTAGATGGTCAGGAAGGTATCCCCTTTGAGAGTCGCGAGTTTGCGCGGCAAAATATTGATGCAGACTTTCTCCTTAACAGTAAGGACACACACTTTGAACCTAAAGCTTTCACAGACGTAGACCCTGGTAACGTTACCGACGTGGGTAAAGACCTGGATACGGAGCAGAAGAGGCTTACTTTAAGCACCTATGTAGGGGCTGTTGCACAGCTTCACAAGGATGCTCTGGATGCTAAATCTATCCGTTACATAAACGATGAACCTGACATCTCGGCTAAAGAGATGGCTGAGCGCGCCGTTGAGTATAGGGAAAGCTACGGCGCGGCACGATTCATGGTTAAAGACCGCCATTTCGAGAAACAGGATATAGAGGCGGAAGAATACGACCGTGGGGTATCGCGGCACTGGCGTGAAAACATGAAACCAGGCGCTTACATTATGTTAGGCAAAATGGACGCGGAAGTGTACACGCTCCAGGAAGACGGGCGCATTACATCACCTGACGGTGTGCCGGTTGGTTGGGCGAACTATGCAACGGGTGAGCTTTACGACCGTGTTGGTACACCCCTGTATCATACTGGTGGTGCCCCACGTCTTTTCAAGGACGATGAGGCTGTTCTGAAATATGCTGTAGCGGACGGTCAGCACAGAGTTTACCATGTTGCCGATAATAGTACAGACCCAGGCTTCTACTCTCGTTACGAAATAAGTGACGACCCGGTGGTAAAGGAGAAGCTCGGTATGATTAGGGACTTCTATTCAGATAAGGATGAGACGTATGAGCGGGTTGCTGAACGTAAAGAATCCATCTCTAACGCCATAACGGATGAGAAGCCCGCCGAGGTTTATAGTACTTTACGTAAGCTGGGGCTTCCGAAGCTTGAGGCTCTAGAATCTGGCTCTAACCCTCGTCCGACTGAGAAATTAGATGCTGAGAACCAAGTGAAAGCTTTCATTAAGGATGGTATCACTAATGGTGACCTGGAATATATGGGTAATGGTTCCTTCGCACCCGGTAGTGGGCTAAGTATTGAAGATATGAAGAATACCCACACCCTAGATTACGACCGCATCTTCGATGAGAATGATTCTGTGGCTACCCGCGCATCAATGGTCGCCACTGTACGCCGCAACAGGAACTTCGGCTCCTCCTTCGACTCATTCATCTCTGACGTGTCCAGTCCGAAACCTGGGCGTTACAGCCCTGTAGCTCACAGGCGTAGGCACTGGAACCCAAACGAACCACGCGCGTTCGCAACGGAAGGTAAAACAGGTGAGCTTATTACCAGTAACCATGAGAACCCTGACGGCACATATGACACATACATCATGGTAAATGCCAAGCGGGGTATGATGCTTCCGATTGAGGATGGGTTAATCCCTATTGAAAAGAATGAAGGAGGAGTACTGAACGCCCCTGTATCAGAGGAAACAGTTCAAACTCTTCTAGATAGGTACCATGCGGGCGACCGTGAACTATCCAAGCGTATTAAGGTTACCGATGATATAGATTGGAGCACTAATCCGCTATACGTCTGGTGAGAATCTGATATAGGCGCATAAAGGAAAGCAGGTGGGCTCCCTCCGATACCTTAACGGGTTGAGGTGGTAATGCTCACCTGTTTTCTGTGGAGGCGTGTTCTGATATATAAGAGCTGACATTATTGTATGACTTTAGAGAAATGTCGAGGAATAAAGATTATGACAAAGAAGCATTATGGTTACAGGGACGGAAAAGTCCGGGTAGGGGATTGTAATGTTACTGTCGGTACGTGTCCTTACGGTAACCACTCGGAAGACCCGAGCAAGATTAACGACCTGCAAGAATACGTCTCTGAAGCACTTGGCGAGAACCCGAACTATGAGACTCTTCTCAATGCGATGGTTCGTATGTACGGCGAGAAGAACGTCACAGCAAAACTACTTATGGGGCAGGGCATTCCTGAGAAGCTCGCTAAAATATGGGCTAACGAACCCGTCTCTGAGGAATACGAACGCGACTACGTTAGTGACGGTACACCAGTGGTGACTCCTGAGCCGGAACCCGTTGCAGAGCCTACTGTAGAACCTGCTGTAGAGCCTGTTGCGGAGTCTATTGAAGATGTAGAGCTACCTCACAAGGAGCCGGTAGCAGAGCCGCAGGATTCACAGGCTGATAATGACGCTGAGGCAGAAGCACCACAGGAGCCTAGTAAGCCTGCACCACCTGCTGTAAGGGATACTATTCCTACGGCTGACGAGCTGGCTGACATGTACCCGAACGTGTCGGCTAATATGCGTATGCGCCTTTGGAAGAACGACATGCGCCAGGCGGGGGTGCCTATTCCTAAGCCGGAAGATAACGGTGAGCCTTCTGATGATGAGCTGGCAGAGTTGTACCCCCAAGTGCCCTCCACGCATCGTAGGAGCGTCTGGAAGCGTGATAAGGAACATCTGGAGAGGGTACACCGCTGGAATAGGGACAACACAGCTTTCACTAATATTGCGGCGAAGCTTTCCGACCCCAATTTGGCTGGTACGCTAACAGAGGAAGAGAAGTCGCTTCTTGAAGAGCCTTACAAGGATATTGATTATATTAACCGCGCCATTTATGACAACTACGCGGGTAAGACTCTTGAGACTCGCTCCTACGATGAGACGAGCGCTATCCGGGCTATAGCTGATTACGGTGCTAAGGGCAACCAAGTGGACACAGGTATTATCCAGTCACACTTTGGAGATGATGCTCTTCCTAATCGCGCTAAGGATAGGGAGCTTGCTCGTCGCTTGTTGAACCCGGATTACATTCTTGATAACCCACGTGCCCGTATCCGTGGTTCACGTGAGCTTGAGGTTTCTGAACTGCGTGAAATTGTGAGCGTCGGCAAGGATACGGCTGTTGAAGACAGCAGGCGTGCTCTAGCTAACGCAATAGATGACCTGGAATTTACTATAACGGAGACACGTACCCTCAAGGAAGGCGCTAACGCTAAGCCTAACCCGTCGCTTGATGAACTGAAGGAAAAAGCACGTCAAGCTGATGCAAATAACGGGAAGCCTGCAAGCCTATTCACAGCTGAAGGTCATCATGTTTATAGTGGTGACGATTCAACCTCTAAAGCACAGCGTGAGGAAGCCGCCGAGCACTGGAAGCGCAACTTTAAGCCTGGCTCCCACATTATGATGGGCGAGATGGACGCGGAGGTTTACACTCTCCAGCCGGACGGTCGCGTCACTTCCTCAACAGGCAGGAATGTTGGTTATGCGGACTATAAGACGGGTGACCTGCGTGGCACAGACGGACTCGCTCTTCTTGACCATAGGAACGGTGTGCGCCTTTACGGTTCCGCTGACGCGCTCATTAGGGACGCTGTGGCTGACGGCGACCACGTGGATATTGCGCACAAATCAGCTGACCCTGGTTTCTTGTCTAAGTATGAGATTGACCCGGCGTATGCTGAGCCTGTGTTTAAGATGACTAAGTATCTGGATGACCGAGATGCCGCTCTTACTGCGAGGTCTAAGCGTAATGAGGAAACTTATCATGCTCAGCGTGCCACCGACGACCCGGCAGAGATGTATGAGAAGCTGAACAAGGTTGGGTTTACTATCCCATCTTATGAGGCTAATATGCATGTTCCGAATGCGGCTGAAGGTATCCGTAACAGGATGTCTAGCTACATTGCGGATGAGATTCAGGCAGGGCGTTTACAGTATAACCAGGACACTAAAGAGTTTATGCGCTCTAACCGCCCAGATACGGCAAAAATGGAACCTAAGCTGAATTATGACGAGATTTTCGACGGCAAGGGTAACCTGGCGGAGAATGTTTCACTAATGAACGCTGTGCGCCGTACACGTAATATTATGAACGCCCATGACTCACAGCTTGCTGATGGTCTAGCGCCCGCTGTTGGTAAGTATAACCCCGCCGCAAGTAGGCGTAAGAACTGGGGCGACACCCCGATTAGTGCCGCTAAAGCAAAGGATGGGGACATTCTCACGACAAATACACTTAATAGTGATGACACTGTAAGTACCTACGTTGTGCTTGACGCTAAGAATAGGATTGTTGCGCCGGTGATTGACGGTCGCACACCTGTTCAGGCACAGGTTGAAGGCGTAAACAACGCTCAGGCTTCTGAAGATGCTGTTATAAACATTGAGAAGCGCGCGAAAGCTAAAGACGCGACCCTTTTCAAGGTACAGCTGACGGAGGACTTTAGGGATGAGCAGGGGCGCGTCCTCGAGCTCTGGTAAGCATCTTATGGTAGTCGCATAATCTAATATTGCTCAAAGGTTCGGTTTCTGGTTCACCGTGGTAAGCTAGAAACCGAACCATTGTTTATTGCTCATAGGAGGACTTGTCTATGGCTACAATTTCCTACAGGTTTAAACCCCGCGCACGAGTGCGCACTACCATTCCTGGTAACACTGTTTCGGCTGAGTTTTGGGAAGCGCGTCTAAAAAGCTCCCCGTCGGGTGCTCTGGGTGTGGCGGCTAAGCGCCTGTCTGAGTTAAGGTACCCGAAGCTTTCGCCTGCGGAGGCTTTGGCGGGTGCCGCTACGGAGCTACAAGCGGAGGTGGGTTACGTCCCTACTGCTTTGGATGTGCTGAACTATGTGCGTGGTCTAATCGCGCCGCCGTTCTAAGGAGAAAAGAAACAGCATGAGTAAAAACAAGCCACATTCGCCGTTGAACCCTACGCCACCACCATCGTTAGGTGGGGAAGTTCAGTATCTTGCGGGCATCCCTATGATTTACGCTAAACCTAGTTCTCTTGAGGGCTGTGAGGGGCTTATTGACGTATATGGGGCGCATGTGTGGCACACGCCCCCTAGTGATTCTGTAAGCTCTTCTAAGAGGCGTTTAGAGGAACAGGCGACTACCCCTCCTGCTGAGGGAACTAAAGAGCGCAGGGCGTATGAGAGTAAACATCAGGCTCCCGATAATATTGCTGACCTGTTGCTATCTCCTGTGATTGCTAACCCTATCTACAGCTTCATTCTGGGGTATCTAAACCCGAAAGCGGACGGCGCTATATTCACCACAGAGGAAGAGGAGTTGATTACTCAGCAAATCTCTAGCCATATTGGGGACTGGGTTGCCCCTATGCTTTCTGAGCGGAACATGTCGTATGAGGAGCTTATCTCTACAGCTACACATGAGACGGTACCCGACATGCTCCGGTATTGCGTCTCCTACTTTTACCCGTACCCGCTAGAGGAGTTGCAGGGCACGCTAGAGATTTTCACTCTCACACCTTATGATGTGGCTAAGCTCACACAGAATGTGCGGGAAAACGACTTGCGAGACTAAAGCAGGGCGTGTACACTATCGATATACAACCTTTTAGGCGGATTGTTTCGGTAGATGCTTGATTGATTGTAACCCCTTTCAGATAGAGGTTCCCCGTTATCCGCACCTTTCGCGGTGGGGGAGCCACTGTTACAGGGTGTAGCTCAACTTGGTAGAGCGCTTGCTTTGGGAGCAAGATGTTGCAGGTTCAAATCCTGTCACCCTGACGGACAGCGAAGAGTAACAACCTTCATTATTATTCGTTCGCGACACATGTAATCATGTGTCCCTTAGTATAATGTCGGTGTGTTTTCGCGCCTTTTCGCTGTTTGTGCCGGTTTAGCTCAGTGGTAGAGCAGTGATTTCGTAAGTCACGGGTCATCAGTTCGATTCTGATAATCGGCTCCGCGTAGGCGGGTACCAGCCAGTTTTTTCTGGCGGGTACCCGCCTTTTCTGTGTTTGCTTTAATAGGTTCCCGTGTGTTGAGTGGTTGTGCGGTGCGGGGGAATGATATATAGTTGATGTTGGAACGATAAAGACCCTAGTCGTTAGGGAATTTCGTTACCATATTTACCGCAACTTCTTATCAAGGAGAACAACACATATGACGAAGAGCTCTAACCACTCTACGAAGAAGACCTTCATCGCTGGTGCGGGTCTGGCTCTGATGATTCCGTCCACCTTCGCGGGTGCCGCTAATGCGCTTACTACCTCTGAGGCTAAGCCTTTGGAGTATAAGGGTGCTGTTACGGCGGAGGATTACGGTAAGAGTACTTACGAGATTTCCGTCGACTACGCTTCACTGGACGCTATTGCTAAGGCGGCTCAGGATAAGGGCGTTAAGGTCACGAACGGTGAGACTAAAACCATTATTGCCGCTAACCACGCTGATGGTTTAAAGAAGGCTGACGAGGCGAAGAAGGATGCCTCCACTCAGGTGGAGGCTCTAAAGAAGGCTGTTGCCACCGTTGAGCAGAACAAGCAGGCGGAAGCTAAGGCTAAGGCTGACGAGGAAGCCGCCAAGAAGCTTGCCAAGGAAGCTGAGGTGGTCAAGGCTGAGAACGCCAAGATTATCGAAGAGAACAAGGCAATTACCGCTGAGAATGAGAAGATTAAGGCGGAGAACGAAGCCGCTAAGAAGGATGCGGACGCTAAGAACGCCGCCGCTCTCAAGGCATATAACGACGCTAAGGCGGCTCAGGACAAGCTGAAGGCTGAGCAGGTCACTAACGCTGACCCGAATAAGGCTATCGTGGACGCTAAGAACCTCGCTGTTGAACAGCCTTTCGACGTTGTTGATAACGACAATAGCCTTGTAAGCATTAACGGTGCCGCACCGCAGGATAACCTGGTTGAGCGTACTGACTTCCCGGATAACTGGTCTTCCGCTAACACTTACCGCTTCACGAACCTGGACGGCAACAAGCCTAACCTTTCCCTGAAGTACAAGGACGCGGCTGTTGATAAGGCAACCGGCAAGAAGCTGACCGCTCAGGTTGATGTTGTACGCTTCGTGAGCAACCCCACGGGTGCGCCGTATGTGAATGGTTCCCCTAAGTGGAGCAACATGATTGATGTCCACTCCTCCTTTACGGACATTATTTCATTCCAGAAGATTTACAATATGGAATTGAAGGTTACCCTAACCTACTCGGATACGGGTGCCGCTTACGAAAAGCAGTTCTACCTGACTCCTGGTTCGTTGAACGCCCAGCAGACTCAGGGAGCTACCGCCGCGAACCGTTACGAGTTCACTGCGCCTGGTAACGGCGTGATTGCAACCTTCCTGAACACTGAGTCCCGTATCAACCCGACTGCTCAGTCGTTGCAGGGAACCTCGGCATCTATGCCGGGCACGGAGCATGTTGGTTTCTACATTCGCCAGGGCTCCAACCAGGGCGGTGTTGTCTTTGACGAGACTGACGACGCTTTGAAGTACCTGGGTGTAACCTACCTGGTGAACAATGGCGCGTCTGTCTATGTTGGTACTACAGGTAACCCTGGTGTTCCTGGTGATGATGGTGTTTCAGGTGACCCGAAGAGTGTTTCTGATTCGGACTACTCGCCGTACACTATTGATGCTTCCTATAACCACCTGATGCTGTCCGCACGCACTGTTGCTCCGACGCTGAAAGACCCGGTGAAGCCTAAGCCCATCACTCCGGAGGAGAAGCCTCTCAAGCCGCTGAAGCCTCTGAAGCAGGTTCCTACTGTCCCTGAGGTGAAGAAGCCGGAGTTGAAGCCTGTTCCCGAGGTGAAGCTGAACAAGGTCGTTATCAAGGTTGCGAACATTGCTCCTGAGAAGACTGTGGAAAATGAGGACGTTGTTATCCCCGCTGGCAATGACCTGCCCACGCAGACTGTTACCAGCAACACTGGCAACAAGGCTCCTGAGCAGTTCTCCATTACCGACCTTATTGAGTACGGTAAGGATGCTGATGGTAACTGGCGACCGCTTGTTTCCATCACTAAGGATGCGTTGAAGGTTGTAGACTCGGACGGTAAGGATGTTACCGATAAGTTCGACCTTACCGTTGAGGAAGGTAAGCTCATCTCTGGTACCGGAACCGACTTTGATGGTCACGTTGCTGACACGGTGACTGCTACCGCTAAGAAGCCGCAGGAGCTGGGTGCTAATAAAACCTACAGCTTGAAGGTTGAGTCTAAGTCTCTGAATGATTTCAAGGCTGACGAGATGCGCGACCTGGGTATCGTCACGGTTAATAACACCCCGATTGTTACCTCTATCCACCGTGTGAAGGAGATTGTTGGTCAGGTCAATAAGGAGCTGACCACGCCCGCTGAGGACATTAAGGCAGGCGCTACTCTCCGCTGGAAGGCGCAGGCTAAGAACAGCTCCGGCGCTGACATGGAGAAGGCAGTTATCTCGGAGTTCCCCGACAGGGCGCAGTTCGATGTGAAGAGCGTCAAGTTCCTCAACACGAACAACCGTGGCACTGTGAACGGTAACGTTTGGGAAATTGGTGCTCTCAAGGCTGGCGAGACGGTCGAGTTTGAGGTTGAGGTAACTCTGAAGAGTGACCTGGACATGAACCGCGTCTACTCTGAGGGTATTCTGAACACTATTGTTTTGACGAACAACCCGACCCCGGCTGACCCGACCCCGACCACTCCTCCTGAGAAGTGTCAGGTGAACACCACGGTGGATGAGGATACTGACGGTTGTGACGCTACTGTTACGAAGCTGACTCCGCCTCCGGCTACACCTGAGAACCCTGAGACTCCGAAGCCTAGCGAGCCTGCTAAGCCCGAACAGCCTAAGACTATTGAGAAGGCTAAGGCTGAGACTGGTGAGACTGGTTACGGTGCCGGTGGTATTGATGTGACTACTGCGGCTGTTGCTGGCGGTATCGGTGTTCTTGCTCTTGCAGGCGCTGGTTTCGTTGTTGCTAAGCGCCGCAAGCGTGAAGCAGAGTAGTTTTCCGCCTCTGATTCGGGACTACTACGGTAGTTTCTGATTCGCGTAAGCATGAAACCCCCTACAGTTTTAAATACCTGTAGGGGGTTTTCTTTATGGTCTGGGTTTGCTATAGTTCTTGTGGTTGTTGTTTTAAGCACTGACCATGTTAAGTACTTCCAGTTTTAGAGGTATTGGTTACGGTGCGGTCTGCAACTCCTGCATGAGTTTTCTGCCGGTGTGTATTCACACCCTTTTTGGGTTTACTTGTCCTCTAGTTGGGTTTAGAGGCTGGTACCCGCCGGGTGTGTCTGTGAGGAGTAATGACCTTAGCTATCCGGTGGTGCTTGCTTGTAGCTGGCTGAAAACCCCCTTAACAAATTTCTGTTAAGGGGGTTTTCTAGTGCGGTTATGAAGTTGTTTTATTCAGCGGTAGAGTCGCCGGTTGTTACTGCACCTGCTTTGGCGTATGCACCGTGGTTACTCTGCTTAATGTGCAGGGTTAGAGTTTTCCGTCCAGTGTAGGTTGCGTTAGGTTCGTAGTGGAGGAAGCCTTGGATGCGGGTGTTATGGTCGTTCTGTAGCGCCTGGCGTGCCGCTTCGGTATTGATGGGGCGGAAGCCGTTCTGTTTAATGTCGTGCTCGTTACCCTTAACCTGTGGTGCTACTATGGCGTATTCTTCGCCGCCGTCTGCTACGTCATCTAGAACAACAACCTCAGCGTACTTGTCGGCTGAGAGTTCGCCGTTTGCTTCCTTGCTATTAGCGGGCTTAATGGGGTATTTGAGGTTCGGGTGAATATCGTAGCTACCTGCGGAGATGACGGGTGCGCCTTCAAGGTTCTTGATGATTTCCTGGAGCTTGCTCTTGTCCGCGTCGGTTGCAGGCTTAGTGTGCTCAGGGTTTGGGGTTACGGGGTTTTCAGCGTCAGTATTGCCTGTACTGTGGGGTGAAATGTCGCCGGTTACGGTTGTGATATTGCCCGGCTTCATCTCGGTTACGCCGTTCATGCCGGTAGAGTAGTCGTTACCCTGTGCTACATTAGGGTTTTTCGCGTCACGGCTAGGTTCAACAGAGGTGGGCGCGGTAGGGGTGCTGGTGGGTGTTTCTGCAGGCGACGCAGAAGCTGTAGCCGTGGGGGTGGCGGTTGCGTTAGTGTTACTGGTCGTGTCTGCGCCGCAACCTGCGAGGGAGACGGTAAGTGCAAGTAGGGTCAGGGGTAGGAGCTTCTTCAAAATTTAACAGCCTTTGTTAGTGGTGATTGCGGGGTTTACGCCCCGTAGAAGTATAACCCCATCATATCAGCTATGATAAAAACATGGTTACTCAGGACGACAATATTACAAAACACCCTCACGAGGGCACAGGCGACTCTAAGAAGCCGTCACGCCGTACTTTGCTTATAGGCGGAGGTGTTGCTGTTGCGGGCGGCTTAGCGGGGCTTTTCGCGACGTACCGCCCTTATGTTGCAAAAGATAACACTATCCGTGTTCCTTATACGGTAGAGCATAGGGATGCTACCCCAATTGCTACTACAGATGCTGGCGCGCCTGTTTATCAGCCGCCTGCTGACTCTGAGGGCGAAAAGATGCCTGTTCTAGATGATTACACTCTCTATGCTCCTGAGCCGGAGGTTGAGGTGCGTGAGGCTGTTTGTGAAGCTGACGCTTCAAAAATCACTACTGATATTCCTAGCAACCTCCCGGATTTCGGTTGGAGTATTCCCTCTCATGGTATTTCTGCGTCTTTAACCACTAGTGGTGCTACGGGCGGGAAGATGATTCTGCCTATCACTACGGACGGCTCTGGTATCTATTACAGCCCGTCTAACCCCGTTACAGCTTCGGAGGGTTCAACTATTCTCGCTGGGCATGTGAATAAGCGGAACTATTACTTGTCTCCGTGGGGTTACTTGCATCGTCTCAAGGGGTGCGAGCGTGTGTTTGTTACAGACGGTTACGGGGGTGTTACACAGTGGCACGTTGTGGACATGTTTACGGTACCTCAGAATCAGCTTACTTCTTTGAATAAGATGTGGGAGAAGACGGGGGAGCGGTCGCTATGGTTCGTTACCTGTTCCGGGGCGCAGGTCGGCTCTGACGGTGACCAGGGTGCCGGTAACACGTTCGGTTTTGGTTATCAGAATAACTTGGTTGTTCGATGCGCGCCGTGTACACCATAAGCCACACAGTACGTCAAAACATGTGGTAGAATATTTCTGCAAAGGTTTTTACTGAAAGGTTTACACATCATGACTAGCTACCTACACCCGTACACTGAGGCTCAGCTTTCCTCCCTCACCGCGTCCCCCGCCGATAAGGGTGTGTGGGAAATTCTGGGTGACACTCCGGAGGAAACTTTCGACTCCCTCGTACAGCGCCCCATTACGGTTGATGATTTGGATTACCGCCCCAACAACCCTGAGCAGGCGGTTCACAATATTAACGAGGGCGCTATTGCCGATAACGCGCAGGCTATTTACGAGAAGGCGGCTCCTTACGGTGAACGGTACGCACTCACCATGAGTGACCTGTATAAGAGTGCCGCGACCGACATTTTTAACGGCTCCGGTGAGTATGGAATTATGGAAGACCCGACGTATGCTTTCGCTGAGATTGGGCTTCTAGCTACCACTGACGAAGCTGGCAATACGATTGAGACGTTTGAGGGTATGCTCGCGGAGGGTGCCCGCCGTTTCAATAAGGCGTTTAAGCAGTATGGTGTTAATGATGAGGGTTATTTCATGTTGCGTGACGTGTACTCTGCCGCCCTTGAGTCTAAGGTTTTGGGCATCCCGTTCTAAACGCGATATAGTAGATACACGTTCACACTCAACACAGGAGATTATGTTGTTCTCAGGTCTGATTAACATCTTCAAGCCTAAACAAAACGCTGATGAGAAACTTCTTGATAGCGAAACCGCTAACGCCCCTAAACCTGCCTCGGAGGTTCCCTTGGTAGAGGGCGCATCTGGTCAGGTTGATACACACCTTATTCGCACTGTTCCTGCGGATGTGGCGCGTGTTCAGAGTACAGGAACCGGGGCTGGAGGTTCGCCACTTATTGCCACCATCAAGTTCTAAACCTTTATAAACATAATGGAAACCCGTCAGGTTTTTTAGCCTGGCGGGTTTCCATTATATATAATGGTTATGTTTTTATTCCTATAGAGAGGGAACCTTTTAAAATATGGCTCTAGATGTTGATATTGATACGCCGGAAATTGTGAAGTACAACCCGGCGCGGATGGATAAAACCTTCGTGTCTTTGGACGCGGACATGCGGCGTGATTTTCTGCGTGGTTGCTCGTGGGATAACGTGTGGGATATTGCTGTCTTGACGGGTGTTATCGCTTTCGCGAATAACAATATACCGCTCGCTACGAATGTTTGGGATTCTTTTGCGCGGCTATGTGTCGCTCTTCTGTTTGCTGTGCTGGTGGTTAAGGTGCTGGCGCGCCTTATCCCGCTAACACGCTTACGCCCCTGCTACACGTCAAAGCTTGAGGAAACTTCCTGCCTTGTCCAGGAGCCGTTCCGTAAGTCTTTCTCTCTTACAGACGTACCCGAGCTTATCTCTGTGATTGCTCTCTCAGCTGGTTACGCCCTCTCGTTCCATAATGGGGGTAACTACGCTTGGTATGGTTTGTCGGTCGTAGTAGCTTTCGCGTTGGGTAACATCTGGAACCTGTGCTCGTATGATTTGTTCCCCAGGTACACGGATGCCGCCGTGTACCTGGGGAATGATGAAGAAGCAGACGAGGAAGAATAAGTATGTACAGAGCCGCCGTGTGCAACATATGCATGGCGGCTCTTGCTATGGGTGTAGTAAGTAACTCTAACCGATAGCCTAACTTGAGGAGCTACAATGAACACCCCTATTTCTTCTTGCCCTATTGACGCTGTACTAGACCCACATAACGTCGCCCCGTCCGAAGGCGTTTACACCCTTCAGAGGCGTGTCAGGCGCTTCCTAACAGGTGTGGCACTAATTGGATGTGCGTCTATCTTGTTCACTGTTGCGTTGGCTTTCCTGCAAGCGGGACAATATGGAGGCTTAACGTTCCTAGAAGCGGTCGGGGAGCTTTTTAAGAGCACGGCTTACATGTACGTCCCCTCTGCCCTGGTTATGTACGTTCTTGTGATTGCGTACCGGCTTCCAAACCATTTTAAAGGCGGTAAATCAGTATGGAAGTTATTTAAGGTTGGCACGTTAAAGGCATGGCTTGTCGTCCTGGTAGCTTACGCATCAGCTAACATTCTAGCTATCATTGTTCTTAACACGGCGGGCTTGGGGGCTGTTGGGTTGATTAGCTCTGCTACCAGTATTATTGCGTTTGTTGCCTGGTTCGTAGCATCCGCCCTCTACGTGGTGCTGTTCATTCTTGAGAGTGAACGTCTACACAGTTTCCTTGCCTGGTATGATGCACACGAGGCGACCTGCAAGTCCTGCCAGGCACGCGGCTAAAAAATCTTTTGCACATTTTGTGAGTAAATGTGTTTGCAACGAGCTCACCTGTTCTGGTAAACTTGTTGCATATGCGACTGTAGCTCAATGGTAGAGCGCGCGCTTCCCAAGCCTGATACGCGGGTTCGATTCCCGTCAGTCGCTCTTCACCTTTTAGGCGACCCGTCAGAAAAACCTCTGGCGGGTCGCCTTCCACTATTTTGTACCTACACACAGAAAGACAAGTTATGTTGTACACAAGCACTATTGATGTAAAGAACACCCTTAGCGGTGAAGATGTTGTTAAGCTCGCTTTCCAGAGCGATGATTTTGACCAGCTCAAGGATTTTATGGAAACCACCACAGGCGCTCGCCTTATTGGAGCCACCGCTTCAAACCCTACCCGTGACTGCAACCCCGGCAACGATAATCTGAGCGCGGAAATTGCTTTAGGCGTGACCGACACGGTATCCACGACGGGCTATAAGGTGCGTCGCTTCCCCTGGGGCACAAATGGTGTGAGTGAAGCGCTCTATGATGTTCTAGAGGGCTACGCGGGGCAGGATTTGGTGGCGCGGCTAAACGCTTGGCGTTCCGATGTTGCGTTCTAGCTAATATCTGTGATATAGTTGTTTTATCGCTTACGTTTGTAGGCGTTTAAGGTACTGTGCCAGAGTGGACGAATGGGGCTCCCTGCTAAGGAGTAGATGCTGGTTACGGCATCCGCGGGTTCAAATCCCGCCGGTACCGCACAAAAATACCCCTTATCAGAGCATGGATTGGATGCTTTGATAAGGGGTATTTTCTTTTTTATTTATTGGGGTCTGATAGCGTGTTCGCCGCCCATTGAATAAGAACGCCACCCAGAATAACGAATGAGGCTCCGAACAAGTCTTCTCGGCGGGTTCCGTCTAGTACGGCTAGTATGCTAACAAGGCTGTATGTACACCAGATACCTAGTAGCATGGGGCGGTAGAAGATTTCCATTTGCAGGCTTCGCCGGACTACAAGCCACAGTCCGATAAGTATGAGTGTGGGTAGGAGGTTCTGTAGCTCCCATACAGCCCAGCATACTGAGCCAATGTAGACAATTGCGCCGACGATAAGGGTTGTTGCCTCTGATAAGGCGAGTGGAGCCGTGTTTAGTTTGCGGGTGAATCGTGTAAGCATGTTTTTGTCGTGACCTGTGAAGTTGTTGAGGAATTTACTTTTAGATTATATCCGTGTGTAGCCGATATATTTTCTTCTATGGATACGTGGTAAAATAACCGCTAAAGAAACACACTATTTTTGCATTGGAAGGCATTGTTTTTTGGCTAATCCCATTGAGAAAGCTCTCCGTTTTGGTGAACGTCGCGAAGAGAAGCGTGCGCAAAAGTATTTAGAGGCAATCAACCTTTTAGCGCCCCTCTTTGAGGATATGACAGATGAAGAGCTTAAAGCACAGACTGAGGAATTTAAGAAGCGCATCGCGGACGGTGAGGAGCTTGATTCTCTTATCCCGGAGACGTTTGCTGTAGCTCGTGAGGCTTCTAAGCGCGTGCTGGGCAAGCGCCCTTATGATGTTCAGATGCTTGGTGGTATTGCTTTGCATCTTGGGCAGGTTGCTGAGATGCGCACGGGTGAGGGTAAGGCGGTCACATTTGATACGCTTATTCCGACTCCGGAGGGTGCTAAGCCAGCGTCAGAAATTATTATTGGTGACACTATTTATGCTGGCACAGGTGAGCTTACTAGTGTTACTGGTGTGTTCCCGCAGGGTAAGCAGAATGTTTACCGTGTGCATTTCATTGATGGTCGTTATATTGACTGTAATAATGAGCACCTGTGGGAAGTTGTTGTAGCTAAGCGTGTTACTGAAACTGTTACTACTAAGGTTATTGCTGAGCGTCTTTCTCGCCGGGAGGCTGTTTTTATTCCGCGTGCCGGTAAAACAGATGCCCTGTTCCGTACCTCTGAAGACCCTACAGCCGGTTTATCTAAGGAAGATGGGTTTGTGTACGTCGGCTCCTCCGGTAAGCCTTTAGATAGCCCTGTAGAGCCACTGGAGAGCTCCTTGGAGGGCGTAGAAGCTACTCGGGGTGCTGTACATGTTTTTAATGCTCTTAGCCGGGCTGGTGGAATTATTACCTCTGTTGATGCTAAGGATAGTTCTGTCCGTCACTATCAGGTGAATATTGATGTTGCGCGCCCTGTTTTGGAAGATGCAGGCTTTACTTTACAGGAGCTTCTAGCGCAGACTGTAGACCCGCACATCCCTGTTACTGCTGATAAGCCTCTGGGTTCGGAGAAACAGATTCGTTCTCTCATTAACAGCGTGGTAACTGTGTCTTTGCCGGAAGCTAATTCTTATATTGCTTCCGCTTGGTCTGAGCTTGATGCTGAAACTATTGCTTGGCACGCCCGCGCTCTCGGGTGGGGTGCTGTTGTGCGCCCTGCACATGATGAGTTTGGGTGGGCTGTCGATATTAACCGTAAACCTAAGCCTAATGTGCAGGTTATTGCTGTAGAAGATATGGGCTATGAGGAGGAGCAGGTTTGTTTCACTGTTTCTCACCCGTCACACCTTTTTCTGGCGGGCGACCATGTTGTAACCCATAACACGCTAACTGCTGTTGCCCCGCTGTATTTAAATGCTCTTACGGGTAAGGGTGCGCACCTTGTGACGACCAATGACTATTTGGCGCGTGAGCAGGAGGCTCAGATGGGGCGCGTCTACTCTTTCCTGGGCATGACACACGGCGCTATCCAAGAGTCTATGGAGCCTGCGGAGCGTAAAGATATTTATGCCCGCGACATTGTGTATGGAACGAATAACCAGTTCGGGTTCGATTACCTGCGAGACAATATTGCGAAAGACCCAGCCGACCGGGTACAGAGGGAGCTGAATTACGTCATCATTGATGAGCTGGACTCCATTCTCATTGATGAAGCTGGTACGCCACTCATTATTTCCGCTCCGGCTAAAGATGTAGCCGAAGCTGAGAAATGGTTTGAAGCGAGCGCGCACCTGGTAGAGAACATGGAGCCAGGTGTTCACTACGAGTTCGATAAGAAAAAGCGTACAGCTCAGTTCCTTGAAGAAGGCTACAACTATGTTGAGGACGTGTGGGGCACCACGGATAAGGCACTCTTCGGTACGCACAGTGAGCTTTTAACGTTCCTCCGTGCATCATTACAGGCTAAAGCCCTCTATGATTACGATAAGGACTACATTGTTCGCGGCAGTGAAGTCATGATTGTGGACGAACATACGGGACGCGCTATGGAAGGTAGGCGTTTCAGTAACGGTCTACACCAGGCTCTCGAAGCGAAAGAACGCATTAAGGGCAACTTCCAGGTAGCTATCCAGCCCGAAAACCCCACCGTAGCTACCATCACTTTGCAGAATTTCTTCCGCCTTTACGAGAAGATGTCGGGTATGACTGGTACGGCGGAGTCGGAATCCGCCGAGCTCGCAAACACCTACGAGCTGACGGTTCGCGTCATCCCGCCGAATAAGCCTCTGGCGCGCGTAGATTTGCCGGACGCTATCTACGTATCAGAATCAGCGAAGTTTAAAGCAGTCATCACTGAGATTAAGGCTCTCCATGAGTCTGCGGAGGGTACCTATACCACAGAAGATGGGGATACCCGCCCGCTAGTTCAACCTATCCTTATTGGTACAACCAGTGTTGCCGCCTCTGAAAAGCTTTCCAGGCTACTCTCAGAGGCAGGCATTAGGCATAACGTACTGAACGCCCGCCATGAGGAGCAGGAAGCGCACATTATCGCGCAGGCTGGTCGTCTAGGCGCTGTTACTGTGTCTACCAACATGGCTGGTCGCGGCACCGACATTCTACTTGGTGGTAACGCGGACATGATTGTGGAAGAACAACTCGCTATCATGGGTCTAACCCCTCAGTACACGCCTGCCGAGTATGAGAACCAGCGTAAGCTACTGCAACCCGTCGCGGACGCTAAGGTGGAAGAAGAAGCAGAGCTTGTACGCGACCTGGGCGGCTTATATGTTATTGGTACTACACGCCATGATTCGCGCCGTATCGATAACCAGCTGATTGGTCGTTCGGGTCGTCAAGGTGACCCCGGTAAGAGTAAATTCTTCCTGTCTCTAGATGATGAGATTCTGCGTTTCTATGGGGCGGGGAACTTGGCTAGGGTGGCTCGCGCTATGGCAAAAGACCCGGACACCCCTGTTACAGGTAAGCTTCTCACGAAGGCGATTGAAAGCGCGCAGGCTTCCATTGATGGTCGCCACCGTGAAGCACGTAAGAACACCCTCCAATATGATGATGTTCTTACGGAACAGCGTAAAACCACCTATAGTGAGCGCGCTAAGATTCTTACCGGCGACACCGACTTCATTATCGACCAAGCCCACTGGTTTATTGAACAGAGCGTAAGCAACACCGTAGGAGACTGGCTAGACGAACAAGGCAAACATGCTGACGACTGGAACCTCAAAAACCTCTGGCGACACCTTAAAGATGAACTGGAATGGTCGCCAACCATTGCCCCTAAAGATTTAGAGGAAGAGTACCCATCCGCTACAGAGCTAACCCGCGACGCTATCGTTTATGAGCTAACCTCAGCCGCCGAACAACAGTGGTTGAGGATGGTGGAGCTAGATAAAGCGCATGCGGCTATGTACGCGCGTGCCGCCGCTCTAACAGCCATTGACGACGAATGGGTAGCCCACCTTGCCGACCTCGAATACCTTAAAGAAGGTATCGGGTTGCGTTCCTACGCTCAGAAAGACCCGAAGATAGAATACAAGCTAGAATCGGGTGACATGTATAACCAGATGAACCGCGTATTTGTGAAACGTGCATTTACGCGCAGTGTTTTAGGTACCCGACGCTAACATGTTGTAAACTTATATAGTTGAACAAGCACAGCGGGGCTACCTCAGCTTGTTTGAAGCTTGATGTAGCCCCGCTTCTCTTATTTTTAAAGGAGACTCTGCGTTTTGGGAGAACAGCATAATAAGCTATGCCCTGATTGCAACCACCCGGAGCATGATAATAATACATGCCAGTTAGCGTGCCCTGCCTGCCTCTGGCTTGAATATAGGCGTTGGAAGCGGGGAGGTACGAACCGTTATGTTGAGGCGCTTAATTACAGGCACGCCGTTATGACTATGTGCCCTTGCGGTTCCAGCCCGCTTGATGTTAATGAAGATTGTCACGCTTGCCTTTACCGACACTATTGGTGGCATCAAGCTGGTTTCACGTTCAGTAAATGGCTCCAGGTGCGTGATAACCGTACAGATTATGTTTGCCCTCTATGCCCTGTTGTGAAGGGCATGTTTTTAGCAACCCCCGGCTGTGAGGGTTGCCAGCACCGCATGCCGACTGGTGTAGTATTCCGTGTCCCCGTTCCTGCTGACGTTTATAACACGACGAGCTGGTGTACGCTGTGCGGGGCACCCCGTGGAATGTTTACACCGGGTTGCTTTGATTGCGTTGAGTATCATTGCGAAAATCACACTGCCTGGGTTCCAGCGATTGAGCGTATTTTGAAGCGTGGAAAAATTGACGGGGACGCACTCGTTCCCCCTGATAACCCGGTATATGAGGTTCAACGCCCCGATATTATTACTACCCCCGCATCGCCGCCTTGCAAAGGATGCGGCTTGGAAGATTCCCAGGGTTACACTCTAGACTGCAAAGAGTGCTATAAGCGACACTATAGGTTTTTCTGGGTTAGAGGACTCTATACCCCATATAAGCCGTATATTGATTACATCAGCTTAAAAGTTAGCCATAAAACATGTAGCGGGGTAATGAAGGACGGCACCCCCTGTGGCACACCTACCTTGTGTTACCGTGAGGGATGCCGTAGGTGTCGTAAACGGTGGAGCGAATGGGACGGGTACCGAGGTCAGAACAATAATAAGCCCGCCTTCCCCACACCGCCATCTGTTATTGATTTTCACAAGCGATTGCGTGCCTCAAAAGAAGTTACAGCCCTAAGTAAAGTAACTATCTTCCCCCAAGTTGAACTACCACCTAATAGCGCTACTTTCCGTTAAATTAGACGCTGTTAAAGCCCCTACGTAACAATGAACGTAGGGGCTTAACTTTTTTATGGGGGGTATAGGCGGCTTTTACGCTTCAAAGCTTACCGTCTCGTCAATAGCTTTCTCGATAGCGTCTTCAACCGCCAGAATTGATTCAAAGCTGGGGTTGCCCTGCAGGTTATGGATAGCTTCCTTTACAGGGAACCACGGGTCAGTCTCACCAATTTCAAAGAGGGAGTTTACGAGAGAATGAACTGTGTTAGGGAAGCCGTCTTTCCGTAGAGTACCCATTAGGTTGTGCGTGTTGATATCCTTATCAGTGGTGAGAGGCTGAGGGAACACGGAGGACGCAAGTAGGAACTCATCTCGCCACTGCTCATTTACTGTGACTGTAAAACCGTCGTTTTCAAGGTGGAAAGCCGCTCCCTTCTCAGGCTTAATCAGTTCTCCATTGCCCCAGCGTACCAGCCAGAAGTCTTCACCGTCGAAGCGGGTGCGGTCGAAGGACTCAGATGCCCAGCCAGGTACAACTTCCCCCATAGTGGTTAGGGTTACGAAAACCCAAGTATTCGGGTCTTCCTTATTGATAGGTTCATCCCACGGGATGCCCTTGGTATCTGTTTCCTTGGGGAGACGCACACGACTGTTGTTGTGGCGTGCTTTGGCAAACATTTTGTTCCACTCATGATTTGCCTTCTCAATGAAGCTCCAAGCGAGTTGCACGGTGTGCTTGTTGTCGTTCACATTGGTTTTCTTAACCGGCTTCGGATTCAAGGTTAGTTGCCTTTCAAAAATTAAAGTGTAAGGGGTGTGGAAAAATGTGGGGGTCTGTTACCCCACCCATCTTACTCTAATGGGTGGGGGACAGAGAAGTTAGAAGTTAAGCACTTCGGCGCGCTCCTCTGCTGTGAAGCTCGGGGTGTAACGCGCATCGTTGCTAGTGAAGATACTGTACAGGTAATCTTCCATCTTCTGCGTGCGGATGGTCTGCTTGCGCGCGAGCTTCTCTCGCTTGTACATGCTTACAGGGTCGTATGATTCGCGTGCTTGCATCTCGTCTCGGCGGATACGTGCATACTTCGCTGAGGACTGAGCCGCCTTCATTGCTTCATAGAGGGACGGGCGGGTATTCAGGATGTATGCCGCCCACGGGTTCTTCGTGGGGGTATCTGAGCCGTTGCGGGGCATCTCGGGGAAGATGAAAGAGCCCAGGGCTAGAACGTCGAACAGCATGTCAGAGTGCTTAGCCCATTCGGTTACGGGGATGAACTTGTAGTCACCTGCTTCGCTGTTAATCATGCGGCGGTTCTTCTTGATATCCTCATCGATAATGACGAAAACGTCGAAGTCGCTGTTTTCATTAGCCAAGCCGACAGCCTGGGAACCGTAAACACCGTAAGCAACAATACTCTCGGGAGCGATACCATTTTGGCGCGCCATGCCGAAGATGTCAGCTTGCGCAAAAATTTGTTCCAGGGTATTGGTCTGCATGATTGTTCCTCACTTTCAAATTGATAACTCAAGTCTACCACATGTTTTTATCCTTTCGCAACTCGTGCATATTTATGCACCCTAGTACAAACTATGATATAGAGTATTCGTAACTATAAGCATAAACTGGCGCGTTTGATATAGGCACCCTTACGTTCGGTGTAAAAATATACATTTGTACCAGTATGATAAACCTTTGAAGGTCAGACTATTGCGCAATACTCACCGTAAAGCAACCATCTTAACCCTAACCGCTCTAACGCTCTTCCCGTCGACTATGGCTAACGCTACAGGTACAAACGCGTGGGATAACCACCACGGCGAAACCGCGCCCACCAAAACCGTTAGCACTAGCAATGGCAAACCTTGCCTGGTGACCGGATACCGTAATGTTCCACTCGATGCGAACGGTAACACTGTGAACGGATTCTGTTTTAATAATGCTAACCCAACCCAAGAGGTTCTAGCGCCCTATGCGCCCGTAGACAGCTCCAAGACGGTGGATGACCTGCATAAGGTTGAGGATACTGGCATCTGGGGTGCAGGTCAGCAGGTAGCACGCGATACCTTCGCTTACCAGGCGTTACCCGACAACACCCCCGTTCTTGACAATAGTCAGAACATTAACTCCCAGCACCTCGTCTACTCTCGCACCATCAATAAGTGGCTGACCGCCGAGAACGTAAACCGTAGCGGTGCTGGGCAGGAACTCATCCCCACCCTTACTGTAGACTCATCTAACCCCAACCAAGAATACGTAGAGGTCGTATCACGCGATAACCGCGCCCTCACCAACGAGGCAACCCGCCGCCTCACAATGGGCTCCCGCCCTATTCCGACATGGTACCTAAAGCACCCCAACCCGTCGGGTGATAAGTCCCTAGCAACTTATGACACTGCTACTGGTCTATGGACTTCCATGTTCCACGTCATGCAGGACGCACCCGCGCAAACCTATAGCACCACGGCGACTATTAAGATGTCCGAAGACGGTACCGTCCCTAACATCACAGCTTGGGCTGGTGCTAAAGATAAGTCTCTGCGTCAAAAGGTGAATTATGACACGGCATATTTCACTAACGCACCTGTTGAAGGTAAGACCCAGACCACTGACGCTGAGAGCGCACGGCTACAGGCTGTTCCTGGCGAGAAGACCACCGCTAAGGACGGTTTGACTCCTGTAGACACTCCCAGGAGCCACGTGTCGCCATACTCTGCCGGTGACACTATTACGGTGCAGGCTTACTCTCGTGACATGGAATCTAGCCGCGATATGCGCTACCCCATTGGTCGTGGTCAGACCTTCCGCCTCGTAAACCCGGTTGAGGGTGTGACTATTGATGTGCATACTGGTGCTATCACTGCTACCCGTGCGGCGGTTGAGAAGGCAGGCGGCACCCTGAACATTCAGATTGAAGCCGACTGGACACCCGTCATTAAATACTCTTCAGGTGGTTTCATGACTGGTATCCCCAACTTTGGTGGACTAGGCGAAAACAACTACTGGCTAAACCTCGCATCTGGTACCTCCTCTGTGGTTGGCATGGCTAACGAAAACACCCAGATTGGTATTGATGAGCTACGTAGCGGCAAGATTAACCACGCCCTATCTGTGACCTTCCCCAACTACCAGCGTGGCGCTTCATTCCCCGCGAAAATGGCAGATGGCAACATGGATACCACAATGTACCCAGAGGCTCCCCACGCGGGTCAGCGTTGGCGCTTGCCGAAGGATTTTGATACTGAGGGTTACCTGCGCTCGATTGATAAGACAGGCGACCGCATTCTGCGTATGCAGATTGAAGCCGCTAAGGAATATGGTGGCATTGTGACTGACCGTAACCTTGCGACGATTGCTTTTAACTTTGAGTCTGGTTGGTCTTACGCGCCTGCCGCTCGTGAAGGCAAGAATATCTATACAGATGAGAGCGTCGAGGGTGGCTGGCTAAAGCGCATGTTTGACCAGCACACCGGCGGTAACGCCGCGTTCCCGTGGCAGGCGGTTCAGTGGATGCCGGTGAATTATGCTGAGCTTCCTGCTGGCTCTAAGGGTCAGCAGAACACGCTTGTGAACTATGCGGCTGACGCTATCCCCGGTGATTTGTCGGTGCGCACGTATCTGCCAGACCGTGTGCATGAGAATGGTTACATTGGGCACACTACCCACACTGGTCATGACGTGCGCACCTACACCGTTAATGACCCGTTCTGGGTGCAAAACTTGTTGGCTGATTTCATGGAGACACCGGGCTTCTCAAACACGACCCAGAGTGACAATGGCGTAGTGCAGTTTGAGGAGCTGGGTATCACCATTACCCCGACCCGTGAAGGCGTATCTGCACCTCTACACCTGGTGACTGAGAATCTGCGTAAATCTAAGGATTACCTGGAATACGAAAAGTTACAGGATAAGTCTCAGTGGACTGGTGTAGCGGTACCTGAGCTTGACCACACTAAGTCTGTTATTCGTCAGGCTGGGCAGGAAGACGTGCCCGTACTTAATGCGCAGACTAAAAAGTGGCATTTCCAGGCATACGCCAGCGACCCCAACTACAAGTCTAGGGCTATCTCTTACACCGTAGGTGGCGTTCAGGAAGCTAATCCTTTGGCGGCTTCTGACTATCCGCGCCTCAAGACTGGCACCACTCAGATTGTAGATGTGCTTGCTAATGATTCTACGAATTTCGGTAATAATAACGGTATGACTCTGACAGGTGTTAAGCTCTACAACGCTAACGGTGAGGAAGTTAGCCAGTATGATGACGGCATGGCTACTTATAAGGTTGTAGACGTGCCCGGCAAGAACCGTCAGGGTATTGAGATTACCACTAAGACTAGGGAAGGTTTCGCACCTACCGTGGCTTATGCGGCTGTACGTTCTGACGGTACTGTGTCTGCTAAGGGCGCGATTACCACACTAATTGGTTCTACTACAGGTAAGGCGCTGGCTTTGGCTAACACCTCTCATGAGAAGGGTGAGCCTGCTGTTCAGCCTACCAACCCCGACCAGGTAGTTACCGAGAAGGGCGAGCCTGAAGTTAATGAGGTTCCCGAGTTTACGGGGGGCGTGAACGCTGTTGAAGCGGCTGTTAATGAGGTTCCTGAGTATCAGGGTGGCGCTAACGCAGTAGAAGCTGACTCTAATACGAAGGATGACTTTACGGGCGGCGTAAATGGTGCTGAGCCTGCCGTCCGTGAGAACGACCCTGAATATAAGGGTGGCGCTAATGGTGAGCCTGCGATTGCTGAGCCGAAGGGTGAAGCTACCGCGCCTGCCGCTGAGAAACCCGCTAACGAGGACTCTAGCAAGAATGTTGGTACCTCTGATACAGCTACGGTTTCTCCTAAGCCTGAACAGCCTGTATCTGATGAATCTGGTAAGCCTGACGCGCCGGTAGAGGCTAAGACGGGACACGCTGTTGGTTCAAGTTCTCAGGCTCAGGTTGTTGGGCTGGGGTTCGGTGCTTTTGTTGCCGCGCTCTTTATGGGTGTTCGTCGCCGTTTCTCACGTGATGACCGCTAGTGGTTTGATATAACATTTAGCTTTATGCACAAATAGGGGAGCGCCTCTCAGATTATTTTCTCTGATAGGCGCTCCCCTATTTCTTTATATAATTATTTTTTAGTCACGGGACGCGAAAGCTACAGCTCCTTCATGCTCCGCTTCATCATACTTGATAGCTTCAATAAAAGCGCTGTAATCACGTGCCGGGTACCCGCCGGGTAGACGACGCTCGAAACCGTTTGTGTACACCGCCACAGTGAACGGAATATCCTGCGAGGTAGTAAAGAACACACCCTCTAGAGCTTCGTCAAGGTCGGAAACCTCAAAGCTTGCAATGGGGTAGCCGCCAGGCGTGTTAGCCATAAGGCGTGCCTCGCGGTAAATCTCTAATACTTCCTCATCGTATGCTTCCTCACGCTTGCCATCCTTTGCAACGTTGGCGATAAGAGCCTTGTTCGCCGCCTTAAACGGGTCGATACGGTGGTCTTTAATAAAGGAGCGTGCTACATGCTCACCGATTTCCAGCTCGTACTCGAGGATGTTATCACCTAGCAGAAGGTATTCAACTTCCGTTTCGTTTACGCGCGCTACAGCGACAGAGAAAGTGACTCGATACTGCGGGCTTACACGGAAGAAGTCAGGGTACTGGCGCTCAATCTCTTCCCGTGCCGTGCGGATGCCGGTAGTCAAGAAGTCGCGGAGTGAGGTGCTTGAAGTTACAGCAACATTTGAGAGGGCTTCGTGTAGCTTCTCAATTGCGAACGTTGCATCATTATCGGTAAATGCCGATTCCCAGAGGGGTGTTGCTACATCTAGAACCCAGATGATGTTTCCGTTCACGCCTGCCTTGTCAGCGGGATTGCCGGAGGTACCAGCGTAGTGGAGAGTGTTAAACTTAATAGCCATAGGTTTCAAGCCTTACTGTTTGTTGATATGAGGACGGATTGCCCTCTAAGGTTTCTTATAGCGAGGCTTGACCACTGTCGCCAATTTTGCCAATATTGTTTTCATGCTACACTATAGGTAGTTTCTAATATATTACTTACATAGGAGGTTATTTTGAAGGATTATCTACGTGTGGGGCAAGCCGCTAAGTTCCTAGGTATCTCACCCTCTACTGTTAGGCTGTGGTGTCAGAATGGAAAGCTGGGCTATCACGTGTCAATTACTGGGGAGAAGATTTTCTATCCGGCAGAGCTTGAGGATTTTAAGCGCGAGATGCTGGGGCTCGCTCCTGATGTTGGTAAGACTTTCTTTTATGTAAGGTCATCTAGTGGGAGCGATGTTCTTATCTCAACCCAGCTGGAGAAGCTGAAAGCGGCTTACGGTGAGCCTGACAAGGTTTTTCAGGACAAATCGTCGGGTCTTAATGAGAAACGCAGGGGGCTTAAATCGCTCCTTAAAGCCGTGAAGTCTGAAGAGGGTAAGGTTAAGCTCTTTGTGACTAACAAGGATAGGCTGACCAGGTTTGGTTTTACGTACCTAGAGGAACTTCTTACAGCCTATGGCGCTGAGGTGGTAGTCCTCGATAGTACGGAAACCCGTGAACCTCACGCGGTTCTCATGGAGGATTTTATGACGCTTCTCGCATCCTTTAGCGGTAAGTTTTACCGTTTGAGGGGCTGGGAGCAACAGCGCAAGTTTATTGATGACGTAGCTAAAAAGCTAGAGACTAAGTAAGATAAGGAGGGTGCGCATGGCTAAGAATCAGACGTATAAGGCGTTTACGGTGCGCCCTTCTCACGTCATGGATTTGAACGGTGTCCTGCTAGATGCACCCTTTATCATGGCTCAGCTTGTCGCTGAGGTGCGGGGTATCTCTGCGTATGCGACTTACGTGGCTCGTAATGATATGGAGCTGGGTGCTCGCCTGGCTCAGGCGGGTGCTGTTCAGCCTGCTGAGGCTGGTCGTCGCGCGGGTGTGAATATCCCCGCCGAGCTGGTCGTGAAGGGTAAACTACGTAAGAACAAGGCGGGTGAACTTGTAGAGGAAAAAGTCCCAGGAAAGTCACGCAAGGAGCGACTATTTAGGCATCGCGTGGTCACGGAGTATCGCGCCTGGGAAGAGCGCATCAAAGCCGCTAGCGGTGAAAGTGACAAGCATGTTTCTCAGGGCTGGAAGCGCACCGTAAACGCCTCCCCACCTTCATATGGCGGTGATACCATCAATCTGGGGGCTGTGGATAGCCTGTATGCCGTGATTGAGAATGACCCGTTTGCCGACGGGGAAATTATCCTCAAGATGGTTATTCAGGGTGCATGGTATCGGCTAATTTTCCCCTTTGATAACAACCGTTTCCCCGAGGGTAAGGTCACTCTTCCTGTTGTTAAAGTTGAGAATGACCAGCCCGTTTTCATCTTCTCTGTCGCTACTGATAACCCTGTCGTCCAATTTTCGGGTGATTATGTTCTCGGTGTGGATGTTGGTATCAATAACTACGCCACCGTCACTGTTATTAACAGTTCCACGGGGCGGATAGTTTACAAAACCTCCTTGTCTCAGCGTGTCCACTCGCTCTGGAACAGCATCCGCGCCTCTGAAAAGCAGGTGAAACAGCTTCGTGAGAAAGCTGAGCCTATTGTTTATGACCGTCAGGGTAAAATGGCGGCTCTTGACGAGGCTCGGCTTCACCGTGAAGCCGCATCCCGTAAAAAGAGGGAACTCGCTATCCTTGCCGCCCAGGAAATTGCCTATTTGTCGCACTTCTTCGATAATGCTGTGGTTGCGGTGGAAGACCTGAGCTGGGTTCGTAACACGATGCAGAGCGGCAGGTGGAATAGGGGTGAGCTTATTAAATGGCTGACCCATTATGTTTCACAGAATGGTGGCTGGGTTATAACGGTAAACTCTGCTAACACGTCACAACTCTGCCATAAGTGCGGTTCTAAAGTTACCCATCCCGAGCATAATGTTTCGGTGTGCAAAGAACATGGCAAAATGGATAGGGATGTCAATGCCGCCGCAAATATTGCCGCCCGCGCTGTTAAGAATGTGGAGAAAGCGCGCGAGAAGCGCGGCAATAACAGCAAACTCCAGCCGCTGGCTCCCCTAAAAACCCCTGTAGCTAGGAGCTCTTTGAAGTATCCTGGTCAGGACAGGACTAAGAGCGCGCCCACACCTAAGAGGAAGCGGAAGGGGGTGAAGCCTCATCTTAGCCCCGCTAGGGTACAAGCATCTCGCGTGGATACCAGCGTACTAGCGGACTGCCTCACATACGGTGTTGCAGGGACTTCGGCGGCTATCAAACAGGGAACCATAACCAAATACAGGTTATGTAGCCCTATTTGATACGCTTATAACAGAATTTGCTATATGTTAGAAACATGTGCTAAAGTACACCTATTGTTGTTTTTATTGAAAGGCTACTCTCTTGAATTTTCTTAACGCGGTAAAGAGTGCTTGGTCGCGTACTTTCGCTATGCGTCCGGCTACTACATCTGATTATTACCCGAATACTTCCGCAGACGGCTACCCTAACGTTACTCGTGCTCTGGCTCGCAATGCTGGTAAGCTTAATGCCCCTAAGCCTGTTTATGTTCGCGCTAATAATCACACCGATAACTACCCCTGGGAGAATTACAATGCCCGCTAACTATATTTCCACTTCTGAACCTATTGCTACGCCCGAGAAGTCTTACGGGAAAGATTTTATGCGTGGCTTTCTGATTGCCGCGCCTGCTTGCGCTCTGTTCTGGGGTGCTGGCGTTCTAGTTACCCTCACCTCCCTTAATATTATTCACGTTTAACTACCGATTATTGTTTTTAGCTCATGTTCATTACTGCATACGAATCAACTAAACCTGTCCTTTGGATTATTGCCCTTGTTGTCCTAGCTGTTTTCCCTCTCATCTTTATTATTGGTGATATTCTCCTTATCACTTTCACTAAGGTGGATAAATCTGAGTTCTCTGCTCGTAAGAGCATGCGTCTCTTCTATTCGGTTCTCCGTACCCAGCAGAAGTCTCTCGCTGTTTTCGGTGTTCTTGCGGTGATTATTTGCTCTGCCGCCGCTTACATTGGGTGGAAAGACCATGAGGAGCGTAAGGTGACCGTCGCTGATTACACTCTTAGCCGCCTCACTGTAGATGAGGAACAGCTTCGTCAGTGGCGTGGCGATGATGCGGGTATGCCGTATGTTTACTCTCACATGTCAAGCTCGGGCGTTCCTGTGTTTAAGGATTTCAGTAACCCGTCTAAGCAGGTTTACCGTGAATGTGCTCTTATTTTCACTGAGGAACAGCGCCCCGAGGGTCTGCATATTGATAATGTAGAGGTTAAGGTTAAGATTACGCCGCGTTGCTCTAACTACACCACGGACGGCGAAAATGTTCCTCTCGTAACCCCTAAGCCTACGCCTTCGGTTTCAGCTACTACCAAGAAGAAGTAGTCGCTTCGTGTGATATATGGGTTCTAGTTGAAGAATTTATATGTTTGTTTTATGGGCTGAAACCCTCTGATATAGGATGCCTCCTAGTACCTGGTAGATAGCCGGGTGGTGGGAGGCATCCTGCGAATATTATATGTTTATTTAAAGCTTTTGAAGTTCAAGGAAATTACGTTTAAAAATGAAGTGTTGGCATATCTCCCCTAACGGGAAACCTGGTAAGTGTAAAGGTGAGGATAGGTGCGCCTACCGTAAGCAAGGTATTAAGCTGAAGCATTATGATAGTTTAGCTGAAGCGTTGCTTGATAGTGAGAGGGATACAGCAGTGAAGCGCCTTGTTGCTGAGGGTATCCCGGAGCGTGCCGAGGTGACCCAGGAGCAGGCTTCTCTTATTCCGGCGCGTGATAAGGCACTGTATATTGCTGATTTCAAGAACCGTGCGGAAGCCGCCGCTGTGACTGGCGAGTATGCTGGCTCTCTTTTTACGCCTGAGATTAGGGCGGCTTTCAATATCCAAGCTGAGGAACCTGTTGTACCTATTTCCGAGTGGCGTTCTGTTGATGCGTCTTTCACTAATATTGCAAAAGTTAATAAGCCCGCATACGGCTCTGTAAGCCCCGCAAATAAGGCAAAGGCGTTAGAGTTAATGAAGGCTAACCGTTCGTACCGTGCGGGCGCACAGACGGCGGCTGAGGTTATTGCCGCTGATGAAGCTCACCCGTCGTATGAGACGTTGCGTAAAAATAGGGATGCTTACATTAAGCGTATTGCTTCTATGGGGGAAGAGACTTACGCGGCTTACGCCATGTGTGCGTATGAGCATTACCTAGTGGCGCGTAACCGCTCTTTAGCGAAGCATACGGGTCTTATCTTGGAGCGGCTTGTCACATCATCTGAGCTGACCGGCGAAGACTATGAGCGCAACAAGCTGACAGACGATGAGAAGCGGGATGTTTTTCATGCTACAGCTTATACTCTCAGTGAGCATCCTCAGTATGCTGTGTGGGCTCAGCAGGCGGAAGACGCTTTAGAAATTGATGGACTTAAAGTCCCTTCATCTCCTCAGCAGATGCGTGAGCTTATTGACATGTGCTCCAATGAATCAGACCCGGATGGGTACGACCTGATTATGACCCCTTATCTCCCTAATATGGGTAAGGGTGGGTTTGACTTCTCAGAGATTGTTACTCCGACGCAGGCTCGTACACCTGAGCTTACCCCTACAGAGGTGCTTCTTTCCCGTAAGCCGCACGATAAGGCGGCTGTGAAGGAAGATTTGAAGGCTCTCAAATGGAATGATGCTGTGGCTAGGAGTTACGGAACGATAAAAGAGCAGATGCGTCGCTGTAAGTTCGCTGAGACAGACTACGCGCACTACGAAAACCCTGCGTACCATAATTTAGGCGGGCGGGAGCATCTTCGTTCTGTATCAGCGGGCGATATTATTCGCAGGCGCACACGGGATGGTTCTAGCGAGTACGCTGTTGTATTGGATGCGTCTAGGGATGGTGTGCTCTACCAGACCGTGAGTAAATACACTTCAGATAATTCGCCTGTTCTTGTGGATGCTGACCGTGCGTTAGCGCTCTATAGGGCGGGAGCTGAACGTTGCGAAACACCCGCTGGTTTCACCGCTTACCCTGATGGGGGAGCGGGAGATATTACGTATGAGGGCTGGCGCGCCTGGTAAACAAAGCGGCGTTTCCCACTCATATTTAAAGGGGCTCATGAATCAACGAATATACGTGAGCCCCTTTAAATATATCTAAAAACAGCTCCCTATATTACGCAAAACTGTAAATATATGCATAGTTATGCACTTCACTTACTCTGATATGTTACTCGAGTATGCCTAAAAAGGCGAGGTTCCAAAACCCCATCACAAAGGGTGTTACTGGGAACCTGTCAGAGAACGTAAGGAATTAACGCATTTGAGCAAGCAGACAAAAACGAACACTAAGAAGGTTCTACTAGCCTCAACTCTCCTCACGGCAACTATTGCAGGAACCGTCGCACCCGCTGTAGCAACAGGCGACGCGGACGATAAGAAGAAGACGATTACTGCCGGTTCCACTATTACCGTTGCCGAGAACGAGGTTATTAAGAACGACGCTGACACTCACCTTAACGGCGACACGGCAACCACAGAGGCGGCACCCACACTGCAAGGCGCTGTGAAGGTTGATACCATTAAGCAGGCGCTCGCCCAGACCCCCGAAGAGGGTGCTAAATTGGGTGGCGCTACCGTAGGCTGGGGCGCTAAAGCTCAGGCTGAGGATAAGCAGAACCTTACCGGCGCGCAAGACTCCACCGTCGCATCTATTGCGAACGCTACACCCAATCTCGCAGTCACCCCGCTTACCACTAAATCGGGTTGGAAGCCTAGCTGGGGTGTTCTGGGGCAGGATGTTTCTAATCACCAGCCCAATATTAACTGGGGCGCGCAGTACGCCGCTGGTTCCCGCTTCTCTTGGATGAAGACCAGTGAGGGTACAACTTATGTCGACCCCACTTTCTCCAACCATTACACTAACGCGCGTAATGCTGGTTTAGTCACAGGTGGCTACCACTTTGCGCTACCACCCCAGTCGTCGGGGCGCACTCAGGCTGAGATTTTCGTGAAGAATGGCGGCGGCTGGTCTGCCGACGGTAAGACTCTGCCGGGTATGCTCGACCTTGAGTACAACCCCTATCCTTCGCTTGGTAATACGTGTTTCGGCATGTCTCAGAGCCAGTTGAAGAACTGGACGTGGGATTTTATGAACCGTTATAAGGAGCTTACCGGCAGGTACCCGACCATTTACAGCACTACTGACTGGTGGAATACTTGCCTTGGTGGTACTGGTGAGTTTAAGGATAAGGCTCCTCTGCATATTGCGAACTACTCTACGGGTCCTGGGTTCATGCCTGGTGGCAGTAAGAGCTTCGATATTTGGCAGTTCTCTTCCGTTGCGCCGTTCGCCGGTGACTCTAATGTTTTCAATGGTACACAGGCTGAGTTGAATAATTTTGTCCGTAACGCAAACTATGCGCCGAAGTGGGGTAGTGATGGCGCGAAGTCACCTGAGCCTGTTACTTTCCGTTCCGCTACGCCTGCACCTAAACCAGCGCCTGTTGTTGATAACGGTGACCGTAAGTTCGACAACGGCGGCTTCATCAATATTCATTCCGGTATTGGCTCTTACTGGAACAAGAACCAGGAACTGTACGGCAAGCCTATTGGTCGCGAATTAGCTCTACCTAATGGCTGGGCTCAGGATTTCACGAACGGCTACCGCATCCTTCACCGCAAGGACGGTAAGGGCGGAGCCATCTATCTGCGCGGCGCAATTGGTGACCTGTGGGTAAAGGGTGGCAACGAGTACGGAAAGTACGGCTACCCTCTGACGGATGAATATTTCTTCCGTGAATCTGCTCAGCAGGACTTCGATAGCGGTAAGAAGCTTATCTGGTCTGAGAAGAATGGCGTTCACGTCATGACCAATTTCAAGCCTATTATTGAAAAGTGGTTTAGCCTTGGTGACGTTCGTGGCGTTGGTACCCCAATTACGGATGAGATTACTAACGGCGACGTTATTCACCAGGATTTCCGCACTAATGATGGTGTTAAGATTACCCGTATCAGCTGGAACACACGCACTAACGCTGTTACCGTGACTAACGCTAATGAGGTAAGTTCTAACGGTTTCGTCATTAAGAACGGTATCCGTGAATACCTTAACAGGTTGGGTACTGATTACGGTGGCGCTATTGAGAATGAGCGCACTATTGATGCTCAGCGCGGCGTATGGGAGCAGGACTTTAAGAGCGGGCACCGTGTAGTGTACTCTTATGGCGCGCAGGGTAAGAGTGTTTGGACTCGTGGTGCTATTGGTGGCAAGTGGGTTCAGTCTGGTGGCTCAGCTGGAACGTACCGTTACCCGACTAGTGAAGAGAAGCTCCAGGACGGTATCTATTATCAGGATTTCGCGTCTGGTCACAAGCTGACATGGACGGAGCGCACGGGTACTCACGAAATTTGGAAGCGTGGCGCTATTGGCGGAAAGTGGGAAGCTAACCCTTCGTTCTACGGCGCACCGGCTACTAATGAGATGTACCGTGGTAATGGTGTTGTCACTCAGGACTTTATCACTAATAACGGTCAGAATAACAAAATAGTGTGGACTGAGCAGACTGGTGCGCACAATATTGATATTAACAGCGCTATTGCACGCAAGTGGCTGAGCTACGGCGAAATTGGCAAGAATAAGCTCGGTGTTCCCGTAAGTGAAGAGTACTACGTGAATGGTGGTCGCGCGCAGGACTTCAAAAATGGCGACGACTACTACATTATTGGTTGGGACGCTTCTACTAACCGCACGCACGTTATTCAGTTCAACTCTACTGTGGGTAAGAAGTGGGCTCAGGAGGGGCACTGGGATAAGCATGGGTTCCCACAAACCGACGTTGTAGGCAACCGTAACGCCACTACCCAGACGTTCTCTAAGACGGGGCGTATCTCCACTGTAGCTACCGGCACCGTTAGCTTCCGTTCTGCCCTCTCAGCGGAGCCTATGGCTGTACAGAGCCATGATAAGCGCGCCGACATTGTGAATAGCGCCAAGAGCGGTTTAGGTGGTACCTACGTTTGGGGTGGCAAGACCTTTAAGAGCTGGGACTGTTCAGGTTTCGTTTCGTGGGTTTACGCTCAGCACGGCATTAAGCTCACTCCGTACACTTACAGCATGAAGAACGAGCTGAAGCCCACCACAACTCCTAAACCTGGCGATATTGTGTTCCAGAACGGTTACAGTCACGTAGGTATCTATCTGGGCGACGGTAAGATGATTTCCGCTCTCAACCCCACGAATGGTACCCTTATTCACCCTGTGAACTGGATGGCTGTGGATGGATACTATACGGCTTTTTAAACCGACTTGCACATACCTTAAATCATGTGGTAGACTAGTCATGTAGTCAAGGAACCTTGATTGCATTTGTAATGTTGTAAACCCAGGGCAAGAGCAGTAGACCAGACATCTACTGTGGAGCCCGCTCGATGCATCGGCAAGATATGCTGGTGGTTATCTCTGGGTGAGCGCACTTACGCATTTGTCACCTTTACTGACAGTCCCTTTCAGCTAATCCTAGAAACTTGGCTGAATAGGGGCTGTCAGTTTCGGCGGTGTGACCGAGTAGTTCAGGTGCTAATCTGCAAAATTAGATACGCGGGTGCGATTCCCGTCGCCGCCTCTTGTATATAAAAAAATACCCCCAAACCTAAGATAAAAGGTTTGGGGGTATTTTGTCGCCTACTTTTTGATTAACGGGTTACAGCGCTTGGGGTGTTAATCTTACTTTGCATCGTTGGGTGTTATAGGCGACAAGGTGGTTTATGCGGTAGTAGTGGGGTTGTTCTTTGCCTTTAGAGCGGCGAGGCGGTCGTCAAGCTCGCTCTGTCGCTCAAAGTCTTCTAGAGCCTTGAACTGGTTATTGAGAGACGAGGCGGCAATTTCCTGCTGACCGATAACCTTAGCTTCTTCGCGGCGTACCTTTTCCTCAAAGCGGGACATTTCAGAGGTGGGGTCGAGAACGTCAATTGACTTGAGTGCTTCGTTTACCTGGGACTGAGCCTGGGCGGTCTTGTGTCGTGCGGTGAGCTCGTCGCGCTTGTACTTCACTTCGTCCAGCTTGGTGCGCATCTTTTCCAGCCCGTCCTTGAGCTGGTTTACGACCTGAGTCTGGGAGTCGATGTTGGGCTTCAGGTTACCTGCCGCCTTCTCAGCCTTCATCTGCTTGTCTAGTGCAAGGCGTGCAAGACCGTCGAACTTATCTGCCTCTGTGGTGTTACCGGCGGCGCGGAGGGTGTCTGCCTTGTTGGAAGCGGCTAGAGCCTTGGAGCCGTTTTCCTGGACTTCCTTCTGGTAATCTTCGTAGTCGCGTTCCATGAGGCGGAGGTTTCCGATGGTCTGCGCGACGGTTGCTTCTGCTTCACGAATGTTGTTCGTGTAGTCGCGAATCATCTGGTCGAGCATCTTCTCCGGGTCTTCCGCCTTGTCGATTAAGGCGTTAATGTTTGCCTTAGTGAGGCGGGCGATGCGGTTGAAGATTGTTTCCTTAGCCATAAGAGCTTACCTCTTTCTGTTATGTGCTACGCGCGGGTTGCACGCGGCTTGTCCAAAGTATAGCACAGAGATTGCCACAGGCGGGTGAATGTGTGTTTTAGGCGAATAACCGCCCGATTTGCAAACCATTAAAAACATGTGTTACTATTTCACATGTACGGTTTCAGTCCCGAAGTTGTACACATTATTCACTTCAACTTGTTCCATTATTGGAAGGAAAAATTAACTATGCGTATTAACCGCCGTTCTCTGATTGCTGGCTCTATTGCCGGTGCCGCCGCTGTAGCTATGGGTGCTCCCGCCGCTAACGCCCGCGAGCGCTTCATTGAACCCGCTATCAGCCCCACTATCGCTAAGATTCCCACCCCCGCTGTTGGTCACGCCATTAAGCGGGGCAACACTTATGAATCTTTGGCGGCTATCAACTCCATTACCGTCTCCCCGAATAACAACATTATTCCCGGTTACGGCAACCTCAACCTCAACGGTGATTCTTGGGGTACCAGCCGAGTAAGCATCTCCGCTTTCGATAGTAACGGTAACAGTATCACTAATGTTCAGCCTGCCGGTTCGGAAGCTATTAAGGGTTTCTATGCTGAGGGTCGTATTTACATTCCGCTTCTTGACCCGTCTCAGCCTGCTGGTTTTAATCATCTGTATAACCGTACCGCTGTATGGGAAAGTGATATTGCGAACCGTAACTGGACTCTGCGCAACATTGTAGACCCGGAGGGTAAGCCTTATAAGGCTGAGCATATTACCTCTATCTGTTCCACCCCGAATACTGACGGTACCCTTTTCATTGCTATTAGCTCTCACCGCGACGACGCGCACGGCTTGGGTTATGAAGATGGTGTAATCCTGGCGGGCGATTTTGAGGGTGGCTTCGTTCCTATCTACATTTCGAGCGCCCCGAACCAGAGCGTTTACCTCCTCCCGACCGAACAGCAGGTAGATTCCGGTAAGGATACCCCGTCTGTTCGAGCAACCCGCAACATTAAGCGTGGCGGTAAGCAGGATATTACCCTCTACCTGGGTGCTACCTCTGTAACTCCGGCTTACGCGATTATGGATGACGATTTCCGCCGTCACTGGCGTAAGAACCCGCTCGTTGTATCCACCGATTATCAGTACAAGCACGACTGGGCTGTAGTTTCTTCCGATGTTCGCGCTTCCGCTGTCCTGCCTGCTGATACTTTTGAGTTTGCGGATGGTTGGCGTTTCGAGCCGGGTAATATGAAGGCTGACCGTAACGTGTCTGGTATTCAGGGTTACATTCGCCACCGTGACGCTTCCCGCCATTTCAACCTGGCTATCCCGAACGAGGAGCACCCCGAGAAGGATATGGGTATCATGCACACCTACATGAGCTCTAACTCTCCGGTGTGGCACGCTATCCGTGCCCAGTTTGGCGACCTGACCATCATTAACACCATGAGCGGTCTGGCGTGGCATGTGAATAAGGGTGATTTTAAGCGCTACAAGTCGGCAGACACTAAGGAGCCTCTGCGTAACGAACTGCTCAAGGTGAGCGGCGATAGCTTCGGTGTTCTTTCCACCGGCAACTCTGGCAACCCGAAGTTTGTGTTTGGTACTACCGACGGTTTCCTGCTCTACATTGAGGGTCTGTTGCCCTACACAGCCGCTAAGGATATGCGCCGCCGCCCCGGTACTAGCACCCGTTTTGGTGACGAGTACGAGTACGAAACCTATAAGTACGGTATGAGCCTGAAGGATTACCGCGCTAACGAGGCGGCTGATTTGAAGGAAGCACGCCGTGCTGGTCTTGCGCAGGGTCTGCGAGCACGTGGCTACTTTAAGCGAATCGCTGACTAATCTACGATATTAACTTCCTGGTGGGCTGAAGCTTCAATATTGGTTTCAGCCCACCAGGTTTTTCCTTATATAATGAGATTATTCCCTTATTTTTCTAACCGAGAGGTGGTTTTTATGTCCCCTACTGAAACAACCCCCGCTGAGGGTGAAGCACCCGTCACAGCACCCCCTGTAAGCCCCGTAGAACAGCCGCCTGTAGAGACAGGCTCAGTCTCGCGCACGTCTGGTCTATCTGCTGGTTTCTCGCTATTGGTGGGTTTGGCGTTCATTGTTGGTATCTTTATTGTTGCTAACGCAATTATTAACCTTGTAAGCGGCAGTGTGTCTTCTTGGAACCTACCTATTGGGGATACGCATGTGCTTTCTATGATGTACAGTGTTGTGACTGTAACCCTGACGGCTGTGGCTGGTTTGTTTGTTGCGAGCCGATTGAATATGCCCCTTAAAGAGTTGCTGTTTGGTGTGTTTAACCCGGCAAACACTTACCGCTATTTTGTGGGCGGCATTATTGGTGCTGTAGCTCTTCTCGTAATTAACATTGCAACCTACCGGCTGGGTGTCCCGTCAGCTTCGCCAGGCTCTTCTGTAGCACCGTATTTGGTGATGAACCTCCCCACGCTACTGGCTTCTTTGGGTTTCACGGTTGCTCTAGCGCCTATCGCGGAGGAGATTCTGTTCCGTGGTTTCCTGCTTTCTCTAGTGCGTAACAGTAGCTTCACCGTTAAAGCTCTAATGGTTGCGCTCTCATCCTTTGGGTTTATGGCGTACCATATTGCGGGCTCTTTCTTGACCGCTTTTCAGACTGCCTCTTCCGTAGGTGACTTCGGTATCTTTACCGCTACGGTTGTGAGTTCTGTGCCGATGCTGGCGCTATACTTCTTGTCTGGTGTTGCGCTCTGCGTTTTGACATTGAAGACTCAGAACATTTACGCTTCTTGGATTGCTCACGCAACCTACAACCTTGCCCTGCTTTATGGTGCTAACACCTTTATTCTTGGTGTTCTGCCGCATTAACGAACCAGGTTGTTTACCCGCCTGATTAGGTGATATACTTATCCGGTAGGGTTAAAAGTTAGAGCCAACTTTGCCTAGATAATCACTATCTGCAAGGTCGGCTTTAACTTTGTTGAGCGTCATGGTTGAACCCTCCACGGGCGCTACTTACAGCAGAACCTTACACTAGTGGAGGGGTGGGAAACCCACATTGTGAACTTCCTTTTAAAGGGAGTTCTGAGGCTAACCACCTGTGGTGGCGGTAAGAATCTGACATGCCGAGCCTGACAGCTAATCCCACAAACCTCTGCCAGAAATAATCTAACCGAAAGAAGACATACACCCTATGGGTAATAAGTTTTACGCTAAGCTGACCATTGCCACCCCTGTTATTGCGGCTCTGATTGCGCCGTCTGTAGCATACGCGGATACTAAGGCTCCTGAGACGCAGGTACCTGCAACTTTCACTACTCAGGCACCCGCCGTTCCTACTAGCCAGGTTGATTTCAATAACACTCAGGTTATTGAGCTCACGCCCGCTGAGCGTCTTGAGTTTAAGAACGTGATTCTTGATGCGGGCGATGAAAGCATTTCTTTTGTTGCCCAGAACGCTCTCCAGAATGAGTATGCTCGTAAGGCTCAGGCTCGCGCTAAGGCTTTCGATGAGGTGCTTACGGGTATTGATAACACCCGTAACGAGTTGGCGGCTAAGGTAGACGCTGAGAAGAAGGCGGAAGCTGACGCTAAGGCTAAGGCGGATGCTGAGGCGGCAAAGAAGAAGGCTGATGAGGAAGCTAAAGCTAAGGCGGACGCTGAAAAGGTTGCGGCTAGTGCGGCTACCTCAAGCTCCGACACTCCTACCTCTACTCCCACTGTAAGCTCAGATAGTTCTGTTTCCCCTCAGTCTAGCGCGCAGGTGGTTTACGCACCGAATACTGCCGCTTCTCCCTCTACGGCTTCTAGTAACGCTAGTTCTGTTTCTACTTCCCCTACTGCTGTGGCGGCTTCTAACTTCACTGTTCGTGTAACCCCCACGGCGGCTAATTCTACTGCTCCTTCTACCGATAACCTGAGTGCTCAGCGTGCGAACATTGTGAACACCGCTAAGACTGGTCTGGGTGGCGCTTACATTTGGGGCGGCAAGACTTTTAAGGCTTGGGACTGCTCAGGTTTCGTTTCTTGGGTTTTCGCTCAGCATGGTATCAAGCTCACTGCTTACACTTACAGCATGGTGGGGGAGTTGAAGCCGACTTCTACGCCTCAGCCTGGTGATATTGTGTTCCAGAACGGTTACAGCCACGTGGGTATTTACCTGGGGGACGGTAAGATGATTTCCGCTCTCAACCCCTCTGAGGGCACCCTAATTCACAGCACTTCTATTATGTCTGTGGACGGTTACTACACCGCTCTTTAATGTGATAGGTTTAAATGGCGTATCGAAATGTTGCAAAAAAACAACCATCCGTTGCACATCTAATTCATAACAGGTAAACCCTGTTATAGGCGCCCTACAGCACCTCTAGCCCATCACATAACAATGTTTAGGGTTACATGTAAGATTGAACCAACTTATAATTGGATTCTTTACCAATTCCCTTGACGACAAGGGGGTGGATTAACGGGTTGTCCATCTGCAAGGGCTGGTGGTTATTCGCCAGCCCTTTTCGCAGAATGTTATACGACCCATTAACGTCAGCATTTATCAACCGACCATTACCAGCTTTATAGAGCCCACGCTTAATTCTACAACCAGAAAAGCGTGGGTTTTCCGTTTCGCCGTACACAGGAATGTCATCGTTATCTAAGAAACTAGCCTTAGAAGTGTACGATTCTTCCTGCACGATAACAGTAATTCCACGTAACTGGCATTTATACAGCAATTGCTCGATAAAGGTTTCATAGGGTAGGTAAGCGAAGCGCTGTTTAACCTTCTTACCAAAAGGCAACCCCTGCTTCCAGTTATTATTTTTCCCAATGAAGACTTTTTCGACCTGCATCTCGTCAAAAAGAGTAGATAGGAACGCCGTCATCTGGTGGATTTTCGTTTTGAGAATCCAGGAGCGGCGTGACCAAAGACGGTGGATGGGTTTACTTGTCTTCTGGGTTTCTGGTAGCAGTTCTTGCGCCTTTGCGATAAGGCGGTTATAGCCCTGATTAATGGACTTCAGCTCAAGACCCTTAATAATGAGTGGATTGTTTTGGGTGGAGAATGTGATGGTAGCAAAATTATCTACCCCTAAATCAATTCCAGCATATTTAGAAGTGCTCTTAGGCGCACGTTCCTCGGCATTATAAATGACCTCAATAATGAAATTATTGTGGTTAGGGACAATGCGTACCTGCTTAGGGTTGCCAACCTTAGTAGGAATGGGGAGGTTAAGACCTTTTGGACACAGAAACAGCTCATTGTTAGAGCCACGTTTAGTGCCAAAAGTCTGGTAATTGAAAAACAAAGGGAAACGTCCCTCAGTCTTATGAAGATAGTGGGGAAGCATCGGTTTTTGCGTCAGCTTACCTTTGTTTTTTAGGCGTACCAACTTCCAAAACGACGTGATATTTTCACCTAAGTTTTTTAGTACAGCATTAGCAACCTTAGACGGTAGCGCACGCATGTCTGCATGTCCCTGTTCCCGCAGGATATTATCAATCTTAGCCCAGGTTAAAACAGGGGTTTCGGGGTTCTTTTGGTGTGCAAAATAAGACTGACGGTAAAGATACAGCCCGTGGTTATAAAGGTTCTTTGCCTTAAACGTTAAGTCGTCCAGCGTCGCGTAGAGTTCGTGGTTTGGCTTAATCAGGTGTCGCTCCGTCAGTTGCATCAGGTTCCTCCTTTCATATAATAACATTGTACCACAAGGTGAGAATGTGCCAACAATAAACTACAGGTAACTACGATTTTGTACAAATTGGATTAACGGTTAATGATACAATAGCTACAGCCACAAATTGTGGTTTCCTAATGTACCTACTACCTGTCATAGACTCGATACGACTATATGCCCCAGCTGGTAGATATTGATGGAATTGAATGTCCTTTGTATAGATACTAGTGATGCCTCCCGTGGTGAAAACCTGGGAGGCATCACTGTGTCCTGTGTTGTGCTATGTTAGTTATGTAACATTCATTTCCTAGTTTGGAAGGCTGGTTCTTTATGAGCTTCCCTTACCCTGTTACCGCTTCCGACACTTATAAGCTGGTCTTGTGCCGCACTAACGGTGGCGCTGTTGTGCCTGGTGTTTTTACGCATAACCGTAATCTATGGCTGTTGGCGGCGCGAGCACGCACGTTAGAGCTAGAGTTGCAGGCGAACACCCAGTTTGCGCCCGAAAACCTTGTTACGTTGGATTATGAAAACTGGCTCCTTGAGGTTGCTAAGTTTATTTCACGGGCGGCGCATTTTGGTGCTACAGACCGGGGTGGCAACGATTACTATGCGGGACATATTACTGATGTTGCGCGCCGTGTAGATGAAGACACAAACGGTGATATTACAGCTGTTACGGTGGCTTATCTTCATGACATTGTGGAGCGTGCTGGCGTGCCCGTTCGTGAGCTGGAGAAGATTTTCTCTCCTGAGATTACGGACGCTTTGAGTTTCTTGACGCGCCGCCCCGATGAGGACTCCTACCGCGTCTATTTGTCTCGCGTATCAAAGAATCCTCTAGCGACTATCGTGAAGAACGCTGAGGTGGCGGATAATAGGGATGAAACACGCCTCCATGAGGTTACAGATGAAGATGCTTGGGAGCTTGTAAAGTACGATTGTGCCGCCCAGTATCTCAAGGGTAAGCTTAGCGCCCTCTAACCATAAGCAAGGGGTGTCTGCTATAGTTCTTATTGGCTCAATTTTACCCGCACAGGGTGAGATTGAAACGATAAGTGGCAGATACCCCTTATTGTTTATATTTCTAAGAAAACTCAACATTGGAGATTATTTTGGCGAAAACTACGCCTCGTAACGCATTTACTGCGCTCACCTTGACAGGTTTATCACTTATCGCGCCGCTTGCTGGTGCTACTCAGGCTTTCGCGGCTGAGGCACCGGCGGCTACGTCCGCTGTTACTTTGAACCCGACCCTGGCGGGGTCTAAGCTTACCGTTACTGGTGGTGAGGGTGAGGTTCAGACTCTCACTAATGGTCGTATCGGCGTTAATCGTCAGGTTGCTTTGACTATCCCTAATAAGGATGGTGCTCTCAAGGCGGGGCAGACCACTGAGATTGAACTCACTCCGACCCTGGCGGCTGGTTCTCAGGGCAAGCAGAACCCTTCTAACCTACTGTTCAGCACTAAGATGACTGAGGTCGTGGATGCTAACGGAGTGAAGATTGGTGTTCTTTCCAATAGCCCGACGAATCCGCGAGCTGTTCGTATCACCTGGACTGATGCGATTACTAACTACCCGCGCGATATTTCCGCAAACTTTACCGCTACTATCGACCCGCTGAATGATGAGCAGGTACTCAAGACGTATGACCTGCAGTATAAGGCGACGGGTGTCCCCACTATTGATGGTGGAAAGATTAACCTTGCACCAGCTTCTAAAGCGCCTAATTTCATTCCGCCTGGTGGCGTTTGGTATGGCGGTGGTGGTGCCGCTAAGTGTGGCGTTAATGACGCGTTCTTGAAGGGTCAGACTGTCCCGAACGGTGTCGTTAAGGGCGGCACTTATGAGATTGAGTTTACCATTGACAAGGCTGACCAGAAGTTTCGTATCGGTCTAGATGGTGCGGATAGCTATCTGAAAGATAACCCGAACTTTGTGGTTAATCATTCTGTCCCCACTAAGGAAATTGGTGGACGTTACTACTACCTGGACGGTAAGGAGCTCGCTCAGTGGGGTAAGGATAACCCTGATGCGCGTAAGCTGTTCACTGTCAATGGTGGTATGACGCAGGATGAGTGGCTTAACGGCACCTATGATGTGAACACTGTTTCTGATAAGTTCTGGGTGCGAGCCGCTACAGGTTCGTACACTAACGCTACTGCCGGTGAGCTTGAGAAGCGCGGTATCACCACTCCGCTTGCTACGATTGATTGGGCTAAGTCCACGTCCGACAAGCTTGTGTTGAAGTACACCGCTCAGTATGATGGTGAAAGTTTCTGGTTCTCTACTACCTCCGCTCCTGCGAACGACAAGTCAGCTTGGGGAGCGGCTCTTGCGGATGACAAGCCGCGCTGTGGTGATGTTGTTCTAACTACTGAGGCTGTGCGCGCTAAGAAGGGTATATTCACGTTCCAGGCTCACACATACAGGACTGACGTGGCGGGTCGCCCTCAGACTGGTATTACTCAGGGGTGGGGCGGCTACAGTTACACTGATGGTTCCGCCGAGGCTAACGCGCTCCCCAAGGACGGTAACGAGTCTAAGAGCGGTAAGTACGGCGAGGTTCTCAAGGCTAACCTTGTAGAGAACTCTTCTACACCTAACCCTTACACCATTAAGAATGACCGCACCGTGTTTGCGGATACTCCTGGTGCTACCATCTCGGAGAACGGTAAGAAGATTACTGTCCCAGGTAAGGCTGTTATCACTATCGACGCTAACGGCGTAGCTACCGCAACCCCGGAGAAGGGCTTCTCTGGCGACTTGACGTTGAACTACAATGTTTACGATAGTGGAGACGCTACAACGAAGATGCCGTCTAAGGTGACGTTCTCCTGGTCTAAGCAGTCCACTTTGGTTGTTGCACCTGCTGAGAAGACTGTGGCTGTGAATGGTGATAAGAGCGTTACTCTTGACCCGCTCGCTACGGCTAAGGTTGATGGTAGTGAGATTGATGCTTCCACTTTGAAGGTGGGCGGCTCTAGCTCTTACAGCTTTGGTGATTCTGGTGTTACGGCTCAGGTTGTAAACGGTAAGGTTCAGTTCACGCATCCACAGAACATCGTGGGCGATTTCACGGTTCCTTACACGGTTACTACTAAGGACGGCGTTCAGGCTCAGTCCACTGTAACGTTGCATGTTACTCCTGTGAATACCTCTATCGGTATTGTCACTAAGATTAACGGTGACGACGCGAACACTACCCCTGTTCAGTTGAAGGTTGGGGATGATGGTAAGGCTACCGGCAAGGTTACCGTGGAGCTTACGAATAAGTCGGTTTCAGCGGTTACCCTGAATGAGTCTAACCTGACTGTTTCGAGCAAGTCAGGCTCTAAGGTTGCTTTGCCTGCCGGTTTCACTCTTGCGCCGGGTGAGACTAAGACCCTCACCGTCGATGCTGTTTCTCTAAAGTCGGGCGAATCTGCAGAGGTTACTTACAGTGCTACCCAGACCGCTAATGTCTTTAAGAAGTGGGATGGCTCTAAGGTGGCTGGTACTGTTGGTTCTGCTCAGGCTGTGAGTGACCCGGCTAAGGCAACCGCTAACGTTGTTTCTAAGGTTCCGGGTAACCCGCCTGTAGTTGAGAACCTGCCGGAGGCTACTTTCGTAGAGCCGAAGGCTAACAACGACAGCTTCACCATTGATAGCGACAACCCGACTGTCCTTGAAGACATTATCAAGAACGACGTGGGTGGTAAGATTAACGGCGAAGATGACCCGCTGGACGTGAAGACTCTCCGCTTCCTAGATGAGAATGGTAAGCCGGTTACTGAGCGCACCTTCCCCGAGGGTACGTACCGCGTGGATGAGAATGGTGTTGTAACCTTCACCCGTACTGCTGGTTTTAAGGGTGACCTGCCTAGCGTTAAGTACACGGTCAGCACTGTATCTGGTTTGTCTACTCAGGCTGAGATTTCTTTGACTAACGTGTTTAAGGAAGTCCCGGTCGAGCCGGAGGCACCTAAGCCTACCGAGCCGGTTGTTGAGAAGCCAGCTGAGCCGGTAAAGAAGGTTGAGGCTAAGACTGGTCACGATGGTGGCGTTTCTACTAGCCCTGTTGCTCTTGGTGGCATGTTTGCTGTAGTAGCCGCTGGTGGCGCTTTGGCTTTGCGTTCCCGTAAGCACTCTGATGAAAGCTAAGCCGGTTCGTCTCTAGTTTTGTAGAGATTTCCTAATTTGGGGTGGGTACCCTGCGTTATATTGCAGGGTACCCACCCCTTTTTTTGCCCCCAATTCTATATGTGGCGCATCTCACACTGCTATACGGTTTAGGTAATCATCGGTACAACGCCGTTCAAGATGAGCGGCTCCTATATGTAGGAATTTTATATATGAGTAGTTTTTCTAAGAAAAAGGTCGGTGCTACTGCTTTAGCTCTGTCAATGCTGACGGGCACGGTGGGCGCTAACGCCGCCGACATTATCCCTAAGAACCCTACCCCCGCCGGTTCTTGCTTAAAGAGCGCTTATCAGCCTGATTTTGGTTGCCCAGACTGGGCGGATGAATTTAACGGGACAGAGCTTAATAAGGATTTCTGGAACGTGTATGACGGGTACTCGGAAGCTAAGCAAGACCCATACGGGCGTTACACGAAGAACGCCGTATCCGTTAGGGACGGTCAGCTACACCTCACCACTAAAGTGGGTGCTAACGGGCAAAAAGGTGAATCCGCGGAGGTCACTACCAATAATAAAGCCGCTTTTGAAAACGGTTACTGGGAGTTCAAAATCTCCTCATACACGGGCTATAGCCACTCGGGTGCTTACCTGTACGGGAACGGTAACGTCGCCGGTGCCCAAAAAGGTGAAGTAGACGGTTTCGAAGCGTTTGGTGCTACCGACTTCAATACTCGTAACGCATCGGGTAAGAAAGAGAAATTTGACCAAAGCAACAAAAATCAGACGGTAATCCACTACAGTCAGGACGCTATTGATGCCCAGACTGGGAAGAAAGCCACCCACAGTAAGGGCGGCTGGCACACTAACAAGCCTGCCGGGGAGCCTGTAGTTGTTGGTATCTTGAAGACAGACGATGGGATTAAGATTTTCCGTGATGGTGTGCTGGTTGAGGAGATGAAGTCTTCCGACCCTAACTACGCTAAGTCTTTCCCGGCTGGTCAGCCGCTGAATACGACTTTGACCGCGCGCGTATCTAACGTTTACTGGGGCTTGCAGTCCAACCCCACGGGCGGAATTTCCTTTGATTACGTGCGCCACTACCCGCTAGTTACCGTAACAGCAACCCCGGAGCCTACCGACGCTAAACCATCGGAAACCCCTAAACCCACTGAGGCTCCTAAACCTGTGGAAACAACACCGCCGCCCGCTCCTACCGCTACACCCTCTCCTGTGGAGGTACCTAAACCTACAGAAACGGCTACTCCTGCACCGCCGGTAACAACCACACCCCCTGCTGAGACTCCTGCCCCGGCTCCTACCGTTGCACCTTCTCCAGCTGAAACACCTAAGATGGATGTAACACCCACACCGGAGACTCCTAGGGCAACTGAGGTGCCCACTCCTGTAGCTCCACCTGTAGTCACGCCTTCTGTTGTCCCCACCCCATCGGACGCGGCTTCCCCTAAGCCCACCGAGGTTCCTAAACCTGTGGAAGCAACAGTGGCTCCCACGCCTACATCTCCTGTGGTGACCCCTACGAGTGATAGCAACCCTACAGCTACTGCGGTACCTACCGAAAGTAAGGAAGCAAGGGTTACGCCCACGGTAGCCCCCTCAAGCACGCCGGAGCCTTCTAAAGCCCCCTCAGAGCCCACGGAAACCCCAGGTGATAAAGAACCTACAACCGCACCTACACCTTCCCCCGAGGGCACTGTAACGCCTGAGAGTAACGCTTCCACCTCAGCTGTAGAGTCTCCGGTGGCTTCAAACCCCACCGATGATTCTTCTAAACCACTACAGCCTACTGAAAAACCCAAGGTTGTAGCACCTACAGGTCACGATGAGGTTTCAGGTAAGAACGGTTTCTTGATTGCTATTACGGCGTTTGCCGCTTCTGTTTTGGCTTGGTTCACTGGTCATTTCTTCTTCAGTAAAGGTGACCGTTCCAACTAGTTTGTTTATTCGTTGCTAATATAGTGATGTGCCCCGCTTGCTTTGTGTTAAGACCTGGCAGGCGGGGCACCTGTGCGGTAGAATATATATACGGTTTCAACTTTTAGTTTAAGGAATGTTTTTGAACACAATTAACCCTGTTATTCAGGTCGTTGCGCATCTTGATTCTGAGCGGCAACGTGTGGGTTTTATGCCTATCACGGGCGGCTCGCTTGATGAACTGAGCGAACCTATTACTCATTCTGTGATTACAGGTGCCTCTATCCCGTCGGATGCCCCTAGTGCTTTAGCGGTGTTTGATGGGTTACGTGAGGCAGGCTATGAGGGTGCAGATTTTGTACTAGTAGGTTGGGGTGCTCGCGAGATTCTGGGTGCTATTAAACCTGCTCTCCCTGAGTTACATGACCTGTTTAATGGTAAAACTATTGATTTGCATGATGTTACTCGTGCTTTGAGCACTACTCAGGGCGGTGCGCCGTATTTGGTCACGCCGCCTGCTAGTTGGGAGTCTGTAGCCGACGCGGTGCGTGACGTGTACCGTGCGTACCGTGATGTGATTCTTTTTCTAGCTTCTTCCACGCCCACCCCCGAGCCTAATGAAGCCCCCGCTATGGCTGGGAAGCTTATTGGTGTAGGTGGTTTGAAGGGGCATGGTAAGGATGCTTTTGCTCATTCTTTGAAGGTTGAGTGGGTCACTATCGGTATGTCTGACCCGCTGTATGATGCGCTTCTTGCGTTAGACCCGCTCGTGTATCATGAGGGCTCCCCGGTGCTTTTGTCGGACTTCTTGTGTGATGTATGTGCGGGGGATTGGGTTGTTGCGAAACGTAACCCTGACGTGCGCCGCCTGCTACAGCGCCTTGGGACGGATGTTGTGCGTGAGATGATAGATGAGGATGCTTGGGTTTCTATCATGCGTGCCCGCGTATCTACTCTTCTCGCGCTTGGGCATAATGTTGTTGTTACGGGTGTTCGTTTTCAGAATGAGTTGGAAGCTATTAAAGAGCTGGGAGGTACTACGGTCTGGATTACCCGCCCCGGTTTCGGTGATGACGTTCCTGACATGCACCCGTCTGAGAATACGCTCAAGCCGCAAGATTTCCAGTTCATTGTAGAGAACAGCGGCACTCTAGATGACTTGGCGAAGAAAGCTTACGAGATTATTTCCCTGGACGACGATTAAGATGTTAGGAGTGCTCTTTGGGGTCTAAAGAAGAGAACAGCTTACCCGAGGTGAAGCGTGCCCCTTCACCCTCTATTGGTGACATTAACAACCCGAAAGATGTGGCGAACCTTTACACACATATTAGGGCTTCTTATAGCGATAAGCTTGCGTTAAGTAGGGAGATGCGTGCCGCTAAGACGCAAAAGTCTCCGGATGTTTTAGACCCGTTCTTCTATGACGCGCCCCCTAAGCGTGCTTATCCGCTCCCCAAAGACCACCCTATCTTCCTGCGTGGCGCAGAACTGGGCATAGACGTTCTGACCGACAGGATGTATAAGATTGTTCGCTCTACCTACACTAAGGGGCTGTACACCGAAGACGAGGTGGACTGCTTCGTTACGTCCCCGTCGGGTAAACCTCCCCAGATTAACTGGGATATTGTTCAGGAAGAAAGAATCCCAGAGTGGGCTAAGTCCCGCTTCTTCTACCCGTCAGGGGCGCGACGTAAGCACGCCGTGGCTGGCTTCCCACTACCTACCGTCTCCCCGTCAGAATCGTCTCAGGGTGTTAAGCCGTCCACCCCGGAGGATGTTTACTATGTTGAACCCGAGGAGCGCACCGCTGAGGAGATGCTCCCTTGGGATACGTCTTCTTTTGACCATAAGCTTTTTATTCCTGGTCTGCACGGTCAATATAATGTTTATAAGAACAGGTACCTTGATTTGATTCACACTGTGGACGGAACTATTACTCTTGGTAATATGCTTCGGTTAGCTCCGTTCCTTGAGTTAGGTGCTAACGCGGACGATGAGCCGCGCAACGTTTCACCTGCTCCTCAGAATGGCTCCTTATTGAAAGACTTGTCGACCCGAGCTATTAACTCCTTCTTACCGTTTGTGAATCTTATGGGTGCTAATGAGATGGTGTATCTCAATCTCCCGAAAGACCAGGCAGATAAGTATCTGCGCGATACAACGGATGGTGTTAATTTTGTTCGTGAAGGCTGGCTTACCGACGAGAAGCGTAGTCCGGCGGCACACCGATACTATGTGGCTGTTGAAGCGGATGGCAGGCTTATCACTCACGCGGGGTTGTCGTATGGTGAGTGGGTGAATATTGGTAGACCTCAAACAGCGCGTGAGGCGGCTTACGCCCTGAACCTTAAATATTTGGGGACTCTTTACCAGGGTGAGTGTCACCGTTTAGGGGATGGGATTAACTATTCCGCAAACCCGATTATGGCTCACCCTATCGCGGAGGTGTACAGCTCATGGATGGCAACCCCAGAACGGTGCCCATTCCCACAGGTACATGGTTCTGTGTCTATGCGTGATACTACCGCCCATGAAATGCTCAGTACCTATCTGCACCCTATGTTCTATGCGGAGCGGATGAGGTACCACAGGTGGGGGACTAGCGTTTCGTTGAAGGGCACGCCGTTTTATGCGATAGATGGTGTGCGTAAGAGCCTTGTGAAGCTGGATGATTTTCAACGTGGCTTTGGCGCGCATGTGCAAGCTGTGCATAAGCGGCACGCATCTGCAATATACGCGCCAAATGTTCCTACACTGATTAGTGCTGATGGGATGACCATCATTTAAAGGAAGCTCTGATATATAGGTAGTGCGATAAGCGCAGAGTGTCTCCCAATGTGGTGGGTGCTCACGGTTAGAGTTTTCGCATATGTAAGCTCAATGAGTTAGATTAGATACAAAAATCAGGGGCATATTAACCGTCCTATTCCGGTTAATATGCCCCTGAAACGTTGCTTTAACTACTTCTTGGGTTTCGCTACTACAACATAGTTATCCGTGTACGTCCAGCGCCCGTTTACCAGAGTGCCGCTACAGGTTGCCATGATGAGCTGACGCTCACCTGTCTTGTCTGTAACGTCCCACCAGTTACTTAAATCAACCTGCGGTACTTTAGGTTCAATGCGGGTAACTTCCCACGTTGTGATGGTTCCGTCTAGGTCGGAAGTGAGAACCGTGTTACCGAGCTTAGCGTAGGTGATAGCACTCATGGGTGCCGCCGCGCCATTAGCCCAGTTCACGTGCCCAACAAGGAGTGTAGTACCTTTATCGCTTGTAAGGGGTGCCGAGTCTGTGTAAACACCGATACGGAATGTGACGGGGATGTTAATCTCTGTTCGCCCTGTCTTCGGGTTATATGTGCCACCCGTATATTGGAGCTCAGCGTTAAATTTGATGATAGGGATACGGATAGAGAATGGGTCGAGCTTGTTCGGGTCATAGTTTTTAGGCTCCGCCCCATAGTGCGGCGTTGTTGTATCGGGAAGGTTTTCCGGCGTGTCCTCCGCCTCCGTGTTTACGCTCGGGTCGTAAGTTGTAGGGTAGGTGGGGGTAGCGTCTGTAGTGGTAGGTGTAATAGCTTCGCTGGCTTTATTGGACCCTTGTACTTCCGCCACCTTGGTGGGGTCGGGGTTGTTGAGTTCAGCAATTTTACTGTTCAGCTCTTGCTTATTCTGTTCATCGATAGCTGTTCCAATACCTGCGCCTGCCGCGCCTGCTAGGAGGGCTATACCTGTAACTTTCAGAGCGTCACGCCTGGTGAACTTTGACTTGTTGGGAGTGTTTTTTGCCATATGGCTGAACCTCTTTCTCAGGCTTTAAACCGTCGTCATATTTCGGTATCATTATTCTACTACATATAGCTTTTTCTTTTATTTAAGGAGGCTCTTTTATGAGCAATGATAAGAGCGTTAAGACTCACTATGGTAAGCCGCGCCCTGGGTACGCTTCACCGGCGGGTGTTGTGTCCACAGCGGCTGAGATTTACGAAACGCTCTCCGAGACAGACGGGCACCAGCCTGTTTATACGTCTGAGATGCTACAGGCGGAGCTTGATTCGCGTGACCTGACACGCATCACCGACTTGTCGGAACTGCTTATCGACCAGCTCCACCTCGCTGTGGAGGCGAACAATAGGAATTTGGAGGCTAAACGGCAGAAAGCCGCCGCTGAGTACGCTAATGAATTTGCGGAGACTACAGCACGCTATGAGATTCGCAATACGGCTGGCGGGGAAACACCACAGGCTACAGGCTCGGAAGGCGCGCCGAATGTTAAGAGGTTAGCTGAAGCGGTTGTGAAGGATACCTCTGTTTTGCGTTGTAAGGGTTTTAGTATTGATGAGGTTGTAGCGAACGACAAGCTCTTAGTCACTGAGAATGACAAGACTAACGCGAACCTTGCCGCGAGCGTCTTCAGGGCTTTACTGAACGCTGAGGTCGCTCTTCTCCGTGTCACCGACTCAGGGCTAAACACAGCCCGAGGCGGCTTGAATGAGAACGAGCGGAAGAAGCACGGTAAAAAGTAGTTTTTACAAGAAGGAACTATGAACAACACCCCCACTAGTGAGTCACGGGCGCTCATGGACACTATCCGCTACACAACGCGCGCACCTTACACGGAAGAAGCAACCCGTGAAGGCGTGGTAGTGGAACGCCCGCGTAGGCGTTTCAAAAAGCGTTGGCTGGCTATCCCTCTGAGCCTGTGTCTATTGGGTGGGGGTGTTTATGGTGCCTATAACTCGGGTGTAACCCCTGATAGTGTTATTGGCTCTGTTGTACCTACAGAGACTCAGTATCGCGTCAGCGGCAATTCAATGTCTCCTACGTTTACAGACGGGCAAATCCTGCGGTTCCCTAAAGCCTCTAACACCCCAGTGAAGCGTGGCGATATTGCCGTTGTAGATATGCCGCCCACATGGGAAGCTCTTTCACGTGCGGACGGAGTAGCTGTGAAGCGTGTTGTAGCTACAGCCGGGGATAGTATCTCTGTTACGGCGGGCGCTTTGACCGTGAATGGTGTTCAGGTAACGGATGTGAACCCCGCCTGCCGTGTAGGAGCTTATGAATATGTTCTGCGGGAGGGTGAGATGTTTCTACTGGGTGATAATCATGCCGAGTCTTTGGATTCTTTAAGTGTGCTCTGCTCTTCCGAGGAGCCTGCTACAAGTACGTTCATTGTCCCCACATCTGCTGTTAAAGCTCACAGCCCTTCGCCCAAGGTGGTGGCTCAGTGATGTTTTCCCGTGTCGTCGTTATTGCTGAACCTAACGAAGCTTTCCGTAAGTTCCTTGTTCGTAAACATTCTGCTGAACTTTGTGCCGCCTCGGGGGGTACATTCCTGAAAGTTGATAGGGTGCAGGATGCTACAGCTACCAACCTTTTCGGTGACGTGTATGTTTATCATGTTCCCTGCGCTTCTAAAGACGACTTCTTAGTTGCTTGTAAGACTTTGGAGGGTCGTGCAACGGAACCGTGGGGCGGGCTTATCCTTTCAACAGGCGCACCCTTAAACACGCTAAAGAAGCCTTTAGCTACACTCACGGGTTTAGGGTGTACCGTAGTTAAGGGGACTGGTAAGAATCGTGTCCGTAAAGAGCTGGAGACGACAGGTTTCAGCAAGCAAGTAGCAGACGTTATCGCCGCGCACGCTGGTGAAGAGCTCCCGCACATTATTGGTGCTCTCGATTATGCGCGCACACTCACACCGCAAGAGGTGCAAAACCTCACCGTTGAGGATGTCTGGAAATATCTGCCTGTAGAGCCAGGCACCCAAGCGCCTTGGGGTATTCTAGACGCTGTAATCAGCGGTAACGCGGCGGAGGTTATTTCCATTATTGACCGCGCTGGCGGAGGCGAAACGTTCCCAGCCGCCGTCCTTAAAAGCAAAATTGAGGACGTTCTTCCGGTTGCGGCTCTAATAGCTCAGAACCCCAAAATGACGCTGGATGAAGTGGTATCAATTACGGGACAGAGCTTATGGTCTGCGCGAGGCGCTTTTAACCTTGCACGTCGTTACGGCTTTGACCGTGTTCTCTATGTTGCTACACGGTTTAGCGAGTATCTTCGTAACCCTTACCGAACGTACACGGCAGACGAGCTGAAAATGTTCTGCCTATCTCTATGTGTGTAGAGATTTTACGCCCATAACACACCATAATGATAGAATGGAACCTATGACTAAGACTTTAAACCCCTCTAAAGAGCTACAGGAAGCCCAGGAAACCCCTAAACGCCCCCTCCTCGCTGAGGTGGAGGACTTAGGTTTCGAGGAAGCTTACAACCGCCTTGTAGGGTCTGCCGACGAAAAAGGAGACCTGTATCTAGGTTCAGGTAACGCTTATGAAGCGGCTACGGAAACTGAAGGGACTAGCCAGTTTGAAGCGCTCGCCCGCATCCTTGTAGGCGAGAATGTTTTCATTGCTGGCGCGCCGGGTACCGGCAAAAGCTCCATCGTGCATCTGGCGTGTCGCGTTTTCGACATGCAAGGTGTTCAGTATGAGGTTGTAGCTCCTACTGGTGCGGCGGCTGAGAACATTAAGGGAACCACTATCCATAGTCTTTTTGGTGTGGGTAAGAATAAGACCTGGGACAAGTACACAGGTAAAGCTTCTTATGCTTTCAATAAGACTGACCGGCTGAAAGAAATTGACGTGCTCATCGTTGATGAGGTGTCGATGGTTTATGGTCAGCTTTGGCAGGAGATGGATGAGCATCTGCGCCGAGTTAAAAGCAAGCCGAGCCAGGCGTTTGGTGGTATCCAGATTGTTGCTGTAGGTGACTTTAACCAGCTTAAAGCTGTGCCTGACCGCGACTTCGGAGCTCAAGAGCACTATGACGGGTTCCCGTTTTCGACTCCCGCCTGGGTGGATGCTAATTTTCATTACTGCTTCTTAACTAAGGCTCACCGCGCTACTGACCCGGTTCTTTCACGTATTTTGAGGCACATGTCAGCGAACGCTCTTACAGCCGAGGATTTTGAGGCGCTTACCAGCCGTACTGTGAAGCCGGAAGACGCTAACGGGCTGGATGATGATTCTAAGCCGGGTGCGGAGCCAATTATTCGCCTGTACACACAGAACTCAAAGGTTACTGCATACAATGATGAGCGTATCCAGATGCTCCCTGGTGATTCTATTACGTTTGCGTCTGAGGCTGAACTTCTTGTGGCTGAGGATTCTCTTACTCCTACCCAGCGTGGTCAGTGGAAGTCCATTCAGGAGCGCGCGAAGTTGAAGGTTTCCCTTAAACCGGATACTAAGGTTGTTGCCGACATGCCGACTATTGGTTATTACATTGGCGAAGCGGCATCCTTGAAGCCTAAGAGCAGTTTCTCCTATAACCCTGACGATGGTGTGAAGATTACTAACGGCACGATGGGGTACGTTCGCGCTTTCGCTTCTACTACCCCAGGTATGAAGAAGGGGCGCTACTACACGAAGGTGGAGGATGTTCCCCACCCGAAAACAGCGTCTCCTGTTGTACAGTTCGGGGACGGTCTTTACCTTATTTTGCGTATGGAGAGTGAGCTGGAGCGCCCCGTTCAGAAAAAGGACGAGAAGTGGACTAGTGAGCCTTTTGCGTATAGTCTCATGTTCCCGTTGAAGGCGGGTTATGCGGTTACTGTGCATAAGTCTCAGGGGCAGACGTATGACGGCGCTATCCTCGATTTGAATGACTCTTTTACAGAGGGTCTGGGTTATGTTGCATTGTCGCGCGTGCGTACCTTGGATACTGCGTTCATCCTTACGTCTAATAGTAAGCCGTTGAACGCTAATTCTAAGGCGTGGCGGGTTGATGCCGAGTCCGTGAGTATCATGGCTTCTATTAGGGCTTGGGCGGCGGATGATACCCGGTCTTTCCGTGAGAAGATTGATGATTACGATACGGCTTATAAGTCTGTGGTCATTCTTGGTTCTCGGAATGTCACACCTATTGATACGCCTCCTAAGCGTGTTCCGGTTGAGACTGAATCTCCCTGTGTCGATAACGTTCAAGCTCCATCTGTTTCTTCGCCCGCCCCTGTGAGTATGGAGGGTAAGAAGCTTGTTGATAGGAACCTGCTTAATCGTGGGTGGATGACTTGCCAGAGGCTTCTTGCTTTAGACATTACTGGCGAGTACAAGGAGCGGCTGGAATACGTGAAGTCCACGGGGGATGCGGACGCGATGGTTAGTCTGATGCTAGACTTCTTGGACTTGCAGGTTGAGCTGGCTGAGATTCCGACCGGCGAGTAGCCCCCTGTTTGCAATTATGTAAACACATGTGGTAGAGTGGTTGTACGTTCCTTGTTCTTCCGTTTTTCGAGGAACATACAACCACTCTTTTTGTTTTAATTATTGAAAGGTTTTTATTATGACTTCTGTACTGACTTACGCTGACGTTAAGCGTCCCCTGGCTAACCGTAACGAGATTAAGGGTGTTGCTAACCTTGAAGCTAGTAACCGTAACTACGTGCTGAACCGTCGCGCTGACGCTCTGGTGAAGAGTGTGGCGACTTGTGCGGAGCTTGCATCTGTGGTTGAGTCTCAGCTGGGCAAGCTTTCTAATGAGAAGCGTGCCGAGGTTGAAGCGGCTCTTGCTACGCTTCGTTCTTTCTAGTTTTTGAGCTAGTTTTTTGATATGATTTTGTGGCGGGCATCCTCCCATATGAAAGGGGGAGGGGCTCGCCACTTGTTACTCCGGTTAAAGGATTTTTGATTGTTCACTATTGCTCATTTGTCTGACCTACATTTAGGCTACCGCGATAATTCGTCTCTAGGGCGACTAGGGCTGGATTTCATCAAGGAGGCTCCTATACCTCTTCGTGAGCTGGACGGCTATAAGGCTTGGGATGAAGCTATTACGGGCATCATTAACGATAATGTTGATGCTGTTGTTATTGCGGGCGACATTGGGCATGAACCTAATCCTTCAGACCGCGCACGCGCCCACATGCAGGCTGGTCTGATGCGTTTCGCTGAGGCGGGTATCCCGGTCTACAATATTACGGGTAATCATGACACGAACGACGTGGCGGGCGATGTTGCTTTTACCGAAAATCTACATCTCCCTATGATGAAGATTTATTCTCATGCTGAACCTTACGTGTCCTATGCCCTTAATGATGACATTGTGCTTCATATGGTGAGTCACCACATGTACGCCGATAATGTTGAGGTGATGAAAAAAGTTAAGCCTGTTAAAGGTGCTATCAATGTTCTTACAACGCACGGCTCCCTTATCGACCCTCTGTTGAAAGAACGTATCCGCGTGAATGATACGGTGCGTGAGGTTGTTATTCCCGACTATTTTTTGCAGGCTAACTGGGACGCTATGATGCTGGGGCACATTCACGAGCGCGGCTTCGTAGGTAAAGAAAGTAACGGTATCTTCTATAACGGGTCTTTGATTAGGCGCGGCTTCTCGGACGCGGAAGGCTCATTAGGGCGCGGGTACACGTTGTGGCATATTGCTGAGGACGGAACAGTTACCCGTGAGATGAAAACTGTCTGGCAACGCCCCCAGGAAGATTTGCCCGCTATCAACGCGGAAGGGTTGGACTCTGTAGCTCTTACGGAAGCTATTCTCGCTAACCTGCCCGACCCCTCTGAGGGTTTGGAATACGACCCGGCGGTTGCCCCTATTCTTCGTCAGCGAATTATTGGTGCGGCTCCTACAGCGTTTGCGACACGCGACCAGGCGGCTATTACGGCGGCTTCCCAACACGCCCTATCTTACGCGCTCGCACCCCGTGCAGGAAATGCGGCTGATACATCTGCGAAGAAGGATAAGGAGCCGGAAGAAAGCGTTTTGAAGCCCGGCGGTTTGGAAGCAACCTATCACGCCTGGAAGGGCAAGTCGGATACGTTGAACAGTATTCAAGATGAGAATGAGCGCACCCGCGTAGCTTCCTTAGCGGAGTCTTATCTGCGTCGGGGCGAAGAAAAAGTTTTTGAAAAGCGCCTCACCATGTAAGATGGAAGACGCACCATTTTTAAAGATTGGAAGAAAGACCATATGACAAGCTTTTATGAGCATCTAGCGGGCGCTACTCGCATTGCTATTGCAGGCGATTGGCACATGAATATCCTTGCTATCGACAAGATTCTGAACAAGGTTGAGCGCATGAACGCGCAGGTTGTTCTGCATACCGGAGATTTCGGTTATTTCCCCAGCAAGGATGACTACAGCACCTATGTAACACACATTACTGAGCGCGCCATTAAGGGCGGCTACTATGTTGTGTTCGTTGAAGGTAACCATGAGCAGTACACCGGAACTGAGGGGTACTGGTGGAGTAGCGAAACTATTCTGACCCGTGAGGGGCTGTCCACACTAAAGAACAAGGCGGATGAGCACGGTTTTGTAGCTATTACGCCTCGCATTATCTGGGCTACACGTGGCGCGGCGGCTCGTATCGGAACCAATAAGGGGCGCGGCGTGTCTTTCATTGGGCTCGGAGGCGCGGGCAGTATTTACCGTGAGCACGCTCAGATGTACGGTTTCTGGTCACCTAATGAGCACGTGACCAATGAGGATGTTGCCCGCGTAGCCGACGGTGTGAAGCGTCTCGGCGGTTCGGTAGATATTATGCTGACTCATGACGCACCCGCTGGTGCTCGCGTACCTACCGTACATGCGATTAAGCCTGATGACGCTGAGGCGCGTAAGCTTAACCGCCGCGCTGTGGAAGAAGCGGAAGTGACCCGTGAACGTATTGCTGAGGCTGTAGAGATTGCTCAGCCCACTGTGCTATTTCACGGTCACTGGCATCGTTTCGACAGGTGCGCACAGACCACTATCGGTAATGTCACTGTTCCGATGATTATCTCTCTTTCTGATGAGACGGGAGTTAATAACCTTTACTTCACCGACACGTCCTTATGGGAAGGCACGGAGCGTGAGATTGAGAAGAATCTCCATCGCGGCTCCCTGTGGCTATAAGGAGTAGAAAGAATGAAAAACTCTAACGCCTCTAAGTTTAGGAGCTTCCTGTGCCGTATCGGTTTACACCATTGGGAACCAGGCGCTTTCAGTTATGCACAGCAGTGTGATTACTGCCTCAAGCTTTCCCCCGGCTCGGATAAACATTTCAAGCCTTAACCCGCCCCCTTTTAGAAAGTAGGACTTATGTCAGATAAGCTATCCCCTTTGTCTCCGCCCGCTTTGCCTCGAAAGATTCGTTTTGATGAGGATTTCCTCTCGCGGGCTTTACGGCAGTTCCATGACGCATACGAGCACCCCAACTTTTTAGAGACAGAGCCTATGGATTTGACCTCCGAGGTGGGTAGGGAAGAGTTGCGCTTCCGGTTCCTGCTGATTGGGGAAGAGTTCGCGGAGCTTTGTAACGCTATTTTCGGCAAGGCAGGCGCACGCCTCCTGGAACTTACTATTGATGAGGTCGCTAAGCGGGACGCCTCCGAGATGAAGGTCGACCCTGTAGAAGTCATTGACGCTCTAGGTGACATGCTGTATCTCATTGTTGGCGCTTTCGTTGCATTGGGTGTCCCGTTCGAGAAGGTTCTGCGCGAGATTCACGCCTCTAACATGTCGAAGCTCGGGGCAGACGGCAAGCCGGTTAAGCGCGAGGACGGTAAGGTAATGAAGGGCGAGAATTTCCGTCCCCCGAACCTTGCGCCGTTCCTTACAGGTGGTTCTACACCTAATAGTGAGGCTTGGGTAGAAGATAATGAGTGAGTCTGCTAAAGATGTAGCCGACGTTAAGGAGCCGCCCGCTACTAAAAGCCGCGTGGCTGTTCTGTTGGGTAACCTTGTGAACGGTTTGCGTTCCGTTTTTGTAGACGCTTACGGATTGGCTGGTCTACCTGTGCTGTGTGCTACAGTGTTTGCTTCCGTAACTTCTGGTGCTCTTCATTCTTTGCCGTGGTGGGTTCCGTGGGCTTGGTATCTGGCGCTTTCGGTTATTGTTTTCACTATGAGTCGTGCGGCTATCATTGTGAAGGTTCTGCTTTCTTTGGTGGCTACGGCGTATGCGGTAACTATTTTGGCGCAGGTGTCTTTGCTGGCTTCCCCGAATACTGAGGCTTATATTTCTGCGGCGCTCGCCCCGGTTTTGGGTCTTTGTATTTATTGGGTTGCTTCTCAATTTGGAAGCTACGGCATGTCGCGATGGTCGCCTGTTATTCCGGTTCTGGGCGTATCGACGCTAGTTTCTCTTTTCACCATTGGTTTCACGTTAAGCCCGGTTATTGGTGCTGTTGTGTTCCTTGTCGTGTATTTGGGTGTGGGGCTTCTTTGGTACCGTTACGGTGTGAAGCTTTTCTATAGGAAGAGTAAGATGCCAAGTTTCACAACCCCCACCAGGATTAAGGACGTTGTGGCGCACGACGCATCGGTGAATAACCCCGACGAGGATAAGCCATTGTGGAAGTATATTAGCTACCCGTCTGCCCGCGAATCTGACCCGTTCTCAGTTCTTGCGGTAGGGGACAGGGCGTATATGTTCTTCTTCGTACAGATGACTTCCGTGTTTGAGCTGACTGAGAAGACTCGGGCGCTGAGCGGGAAGGTTAAGTCTAGCCGTTTAACTTACAGGGATAGTGCAGTAGAGCCTTGGCTGTTCGACAAGGTTATTTCGCGTACCCCAGCGGGTGCTACACCAATTCTTGTGGACATGATGGGTGAGAATCCTAAAGATAAGCGGAATATTACGTTAGCGCTTCCCGATTCTCCTTTAGATAGTTCCGGTTCGCCTGTGTACTACACTGAGGTGGGAATTATCTACGGCAGGGATGTGGATAGCAAGAAGGCTAATGCGCCTCTCGTTGAACGTGCTGAGAAGATTTACGGTTCCAAGCCTGCATTGGACGCTAAAGCGAAGGCTAAGCTTGCGAAGTTCCGCTATTAGACCTGTTCTCAATCACGCCCTATGTTAAAATTGAATAATCGTTAAGGAACACCCCTTTAGGGGTTTCGTCACACTACTGAAAGCGGGTTGCTTCTTCAAAATGTTTTGAGTTGCAACCCGCTTTTTACACAAGAAAAGGTTTATATGAGCTCTCCAGCTGAAACTTTCGTCCATCTACATACACACTCCACGTACTCCGCTCTTGATGGGTTTTCTAGTGTTACCGAGTATCTGGAGCATGTTAAAGCTCTAGGGCAGGCAGGTTTAGGTATTACTGACCACGGCAATATGCACGGAACGTATGAGCTGGTTACACAGGCTGTAAAAGCAGGTATCACGCCGGTTCCTGGGTGTGAGTTTTATGTTGCCCCTCTTAACCCGGAGGGCGCTAAGGTTCGTACCCCCGTCTACTATGCAGATACGCCTGGTGTTGAGGGGGACGTGTCGGGACGCGGTAACTATTTGCACTTGACCATGTGGGCTATCAATGACACAGGTTTGCGGAACATGTTTAAGCTTCAGATGCTTGCGGCTTCCCCAGAGCATAAACGCGCCGGGTACCCGCGCATTGACTTGGAAATGATGCGTGCCCATAATGAAGGCATCATTGTTTCTACGGGGTGCCCGTCAGGTGAAATTTCCACACGTTTCCGTTTAGGTCAGGATGAAGCCGCCTATGGATACGCTAATACCCTGGTCGAGATTTACGGTAAAGAGAACGTGTTTGTAGAAGTTATGAATCACAACATGTCCTCTGATTTGGAGTGGAACCTACTCCAAAAGCAGGTAAAGCTTGCAAACGATTTAGGGCTAGAGCTTCTAGCGACTAACGACTGCCACTATTCACACCCCGAGGATGCTCCGCACCATGAGGAGATGCTGGCTATCGGAACCGGCTCTCTCATGTCGGATGCCCCTAAAGAGCAGGGCGGTAGGCGTTTCTGTTTTGACGGCACCGAATATTACATTAAGAGCACCGCTGAGATGTTAGCTCTTTTCCCAGAGGCTTCGTTTCCGCGCGCCGTGTCTAACTCTGGCGTTATTGCTTCCCGTGTTGAGGGGTTCACGCTTTTTGATTACCGACCTGACCTGCGCCCTATACCCGAGGTGCCTGCTAACGAAACTGAGGAAAGCTACCTCCGCAGGCTTGTAACCACCCTCGCATATGAGCAGTTCAAAGACCAGCCCGAAAAGTATCGGCAGGTGTTGGAGCGCGCCAATTATGAGTTAGATGTTTTGGCGGCGGCTAACTACTCCGGGTACATGCTGATTGTGCGTGAGTACGTGTGCTGGTTCCGTGAAGAGTTCAGTGTTCGCAACCCGGCAGGCGATATTGTGATGAGCGCTGTGGGTGCTGGGCGAGGCTCAGCAGGCGGTTCAATCGTTGCGTACCTTTTGGGTATTACTGATATTGACCCCATCGAGCACGGGCTGTTCTTCGAGCGTTTCATCTCGGCAGGTCGTGTAGACCAAGCAGAACTGAGTGCCGGGGAGGAAACCGTTACTGTACCTGTTTCTGAGAAGGTTAAAGTACTCACGGAAACGGGTGTTGAGGTTGAGAAATACGTACACCAAATCTTACCTGGTGATTGGGTGTTGGTGGAGACTGATACTATGATTGGGCAGGCATTTTCGACGGCTCTAAGCTCTTAAAAGCAGGGCGTGAAAGGTTTCTATAAGGTTATGGCTAAAGATGCTTTAGAAGCTACTACAGAGGAATACGTAGAGTTTCATAGGAAGTACCAGCCGCGCGTTTGGGCTGACTTCGTGGGGCAAGAGAAAATTATCTCCGAGCTTCAACAGGATATTATTCAGGGTAGGCGCGTTCAGGGGCGTTTATTCTGTGGTGAAGCGGGTACTGGTAAGAGCAGTATGGTTCGTGTCTTTGTTAAAGCAATGAACTGCGAAGGACGGGAGCCTGATTCTGCTGACCCGTGCCTGGCTTGCGAATCATGCTTACTCTTTGACGCTGACCCATCTGAGATGATGACGAACGTTATTGCGGCTGTTGTTAGCGGTGTAGATAACGTTCGTACTATTGTGGCGAACGGTACGGTGAAGCGGTTTGCGAAGGCACCCTTTATTGTTATTGATGAGTGTCACGCTTTATCTGACCAGGCGTGGGATGCGTTCCTAGATTATCTAGAGAACAAGGACTCTCAGGAAACCACGCCTGTTATTTTCTGCACAACAGAGCGTCACAAGGTGAAGAAGAAGTCTATCCAGTCGCGTGTGAAGACATACGACTTCGAGAAGATACCTCTAAAGACCCTGGAAGGCTATGTACAGCGTATTGCGGACTTTGAGGGTGTGGATGTGTCTCCTGAAGGTTTGCGTTGGTGTGCGCGGCGTGCAGGCGGCTCTGCGCGTTTCGCTTTAAAGTATTTAGAAGAGTACTTGCGTAACCCAGGTTTGTATAGTGGGAATGAATCATCTACCACGATGCTTTTACGTGCCTGCGCGTCCGGCAACGCTAAGGAACTACCGGAAGCTTTAAAGCACGCCTGTGAGGTTGAGTCTTTAGCTGACGCTACGGAGCGGGCGATAGACCAGATACTCAAGTATGTATCCTATCGCGCTGATGCAGAGGTTAGTAAGGATGAGTTACCGTTCTATGACATTCCTGACCAGGATTTAGGTCTGCAATACATGGAGAAGAGCATCCCGCCCGGTTTGGCGCTTGACCTGGCTCAGATGTTTAAGAAAGATTTTCAAGGCTACTGGAACGTGAAAGATGACAGCATTATCTTCTCTACGACCTGGTACGCGGCAACCTACGAAGTGTACAAATACAAAAAGAGTAAGAAGAGCGCCCCTCAGCCGGAAGGTGAACGCCACTAATGACTACAGAAACCCGTGTTATCAACGGTAAAGCATATGTCCGTATCACTGGCAATAAAGTTGTTTCTCCGGGTTCTCCGCCGGATATTGATACAGACTTCCACACGGAGCATCGTGATGCGGCTTTCGAGCATGTGGGTAACCTGTATGGGCGTGAGCATGTGGCTCGCTTACCTACTAACCAGATGTTGAAAACCAGGGCTTCTCTTAAAGATGCCGCCCGCGTCTACGGTGTAGCACCTGCGCAAGCCAACTATATTACCAGCCTGCTACCTGATAGTTTAGGTATCACTTTCGGTAAAGTTTACGACCCCTCTAGCGAGGAATACGCTGGCTCTCAGCGTTTCCGTGACGCTGTATCTACCCGCGCGTGGGAGAAGCCTCTAGCGTGCGCTAAAGCGCTTGAGGGGCGTATCCGTGGGCGTGGCGTACATGCTTGTGGTTTACTGATTTCTTCCGTGCCGCTCTATAACCACATTCCCGTCGATACGGCAAAGGATGGAACAGTTGTTGCCGGTTTTGAGTACGGGGCGTGTGAGCAAATCGGTATCATCAAGTTTGACTTTCTGGGGCTTGATACGGTCGATATTCTTTGCGACGCTATCCGCCTAGCGGTATCTCACGGTAAGACTATTCCTGATTTTCGGGCTATGGTTCGTGAAAGCCGGTTTAATGATAAGGAGACGTTCAGGCTACTTGGACGCGGTGAGACTGTCGGCGTGTTCCAGCTGGGCAATAGTGCTGTAGCTGACCTGTTTAAGCGCTTCACGCCGTCTACGTTGGGTGACATTTCTGCTATTACTGCTCTTTACCGCCCCGGTCCGATGAGTGCTGGAAGTCACATCCAATATGTGGAGCGTCGTGCTGGTCGTGAACCTATCCAGCCTATTCACCCTGAGTTCGCGGGTACTGCTGTTGAACGTATTCTGGGGGATACGTGTGGTTTGTTGGTGTATCAGGAGCAGGTTATGGCGCTTGCCGCTGAGGTTGCTGGTATGACTCCCCAGGAGGGTGACGACCTGCGTCGCGCTATCGGTAAGAAAAAGCATGATTTGATGGTTGCCTACGAGGAACGTTTCATCACGGGCGGCGCTTCTAACGGGTTTAGTGCTGTTGCAATGAAGGAGCTGTGGGATAGGATTGTTGGCTTCGCAGAGTACGGCTTCAATAAGTCGCACTCTGATGCGTATGCGGCGATGGCTTATCTTGCTTTATATGTAAAGGCACACTTCCCGGCGGAGTTTTACGCTTCCGCTATCGCCCGTAAGGTATCTATGGGTGCGGCTGGGCGCGATAAGGTTTTTGAGCTTGTTGAGGACGCTAAGCGGCGCGGCATCCGTCTAGATGTGCCTGACATTAACGTTTCAGGGGCAGACATTGGGATGAATGATGCGGGTAACCTATCGTTTGGTTTCTCCATGCTTAAAGGTGTGGGGTCTAAGGATGCTGAGGTTATTGTTGCTGACCGTGAGGCGAATGGGCGTTATAGTTCCTTTAAGGATTTCGTTGTTCGCACCTTTAATGCTGGGCGTGTCACAAAAACCACGTATGAGGCTCTAGTTAAGGCGGGTGCTTTCGATAGCTTAGGCGTATCTCGTAAGCTTACGTATGAGTGTGTTGTTCCTTATCTTGATTTGCTCCGTAAGGAGCGTGCGAAGCGTAAACGTGCCCTAGTTAAGGAAGCCAAGGCTTTAGGTGTGGAGCCTCCAGTGGGGGAGCCGCCCGTTACAGGTGAAACCTTACCTGATGATACTGCGCTACACGGTGAAGATTATCCGGTAGTGGAGCGTCTACGGTATGAGGCTGAGGTCGCTGGTCAGTACATGACCGGGCACCCTATGTCTTCCGTACCTGCCCGCGTCCCCGTGATGCGTACTGTCACTATTGGCGAGCTTCTTCAATCCACACAGCCTATTAAGGGCGCGGTGATTATGGCGGCTGTTGTGGCGTACAGCGATAAGACTCATAAAAAGTTCGGGCGTAAAGTATTGGTGACGTTAGATGACGGGACTGGCACAGTTACCGGATATTCCTCTAATTCGCTCTTGGAGGCGGAGGACGTATGGGAGGCTCAGTGCGCCGTGAAGGACGCTTACATATCTGGCGATGATTCCATTGATGAGGCGTTTAGGGTGAAGCTTTCTGGTGCGCGCTCTCAGGGCTCACCAGCTGTTCAGCCGTTCCGTGCATATTCGTTCCACGTGAATTACACACCAGAGCGTAAGGTGATTCTGGATGACGGGACTGTTTCGTACAAGCCGCCGTACCTGAATATTTTGCACGCCCGTGAGGTTCCTATCTCAGCTTCCGGTAACATGTGCGCTCGCTTGCGTATCCCGTGGGGGCTTACGGAAGAGCAGGCTATCAGTAAGGTTCAGGAAGCGTTAGCGACGTGCCCGCCTAGTGATAAGAAGTTTCCCCTACTGCTGGCGCGTTGGCGCGAAGATTTACCTAACGGTGGCGCTGATACTATTGAGAAAACGCTGGAAGCTTCACATAGCCTTCTCACTCCATTAGAAGCACGCGACTGGGACAATATTGTTCCTCCCACCTCTAGCCCTTTGCCTCTTACGACTGTTACCGACCTACTGACGTATAAGGAAGTTCCTGTAGAGGTTCCTTTTGTTAAAGGTGCTTTTACGGCTTTGAACCAGATTTTTGGTACTGATGCTTTTGACTGGGGACACTACAACATAGGTCGTTTGTAGTAATTTTGAAAATTCGTGTGGTGCTGTGCAGATATATTCTTCTTATACAGCACCACACTTTTCTTGTTTAAGGTAACAATGGCTATCCGTCTTTCTAAATTTCAAGCTTCTGAGCAGTCACCTGTTTCTCCACCTGTGGCTCCTGTTGAGGAGCCTGTAGTTGCTGATTTTCCTGTAGCGGAGGAAGAGCAGGTTGAGGTTACGGCACCCCAGTCTAAAGGTTCGTCCTGGGGCGATGGTGTTCTGCAGAATATTTCGTCCGCTAATGAAAGCCCCACTGAGGAAGAGGTACCCCAGGAAGAAGCTGAGGAGTATCTTGATGAGGGGGATGAGTATGCTGACATGTTCTATATGGAGGATGAGTATGCTGGCGATGACCTTAATCCTCTAGAGCGTATCGGCTCTTCCGTTAGTGAGTCTTTCGCGCCCGACGACGATGCTGTCCCCGAGTCGCCTACCCCAGCCGCGTTTGATGATTATGACGACGCTCCGACGGAAGAACATACCCCAGATGAAGTAGAGGGTGACTATTCGGGCGTTGCGGATAACGATGAGCCTGCCTATAGTCCGTCTACTGTATCTACTTCTACGCCGTATGCTACCGCCGACCCGGATGTGTCTGTGCCTGCGGATATTTCTTATAGCCCTGATGGTGCGTACATTCTGAAAGATGCGGACGGGGCGTATTTCCCGTGGGCTTTAACGTTCTTGCAGACGTTAGATGAAGATGATGCTTTGTCGCTTGACCCGGACGATTATCCGTGGTGGGAAGCTATTGCTGAAGGTGTGGATGAAAGCGTTACCCCGGTAGCTCAGGATTACCCTTCTAGTGCCCCTGAAGCGCCCTCTGAGGCTTCCAGTAAGCCCGAACAGGTAAGTTTAGAGGATGACGTTAAAGACGCTTCTCATGGCGATTCCAAGAAGAGCTTTGGTGCCTTTTTTGTTAAGGTTCTCGACGGTTTGGCTGGCTTCTTAAATAAGGGGTCTAAGATACCGCTCTTGGGTCGCCTCTTTAGGAGGAGTATTCCTGGTACCCCGACAGGTCGCGGTATTGCGGGTGTTACGCTCGCGCTACTTGTGTTCTTGACCGGCAGTTTTATCAATAACCAGATTGTAGGCGACCGCACTTTTGATGCTACCGGCTCCACAAGTGTTGAGCTTGCAGACGGGGCGAAGGTAACCGTAGCTGGGGTGGCGCGTAAAGACGGCTCTTATAGCGTTGTGCTCAAGAATGATGGGCGTACTAATGCTACGCATATTCACGGTAGCGTACACGCGCAGGGTGCCCAGGCGTACAACCCACTCAGCTGGTTCAACAAAGACGACTTGGGGACATGCACTTTCTCAGTTGATGTTGTAAAAGCAGGTTCTGAGGTTTCCGTGCCGCTAACCTGCTCCCAGGATGTTTCAGGTAAGGGCTCTATGACTTTTGAAAACGTTACCGTAGACAGTGAGGACGTATAAAGTATGGCTGGTATGAGTTTCGCTGAGGCGTTCGCCCAGTATGAGAAGAAGCAGAAAGAAGCGCAGGCGGCTATCAAACTGATTGATAGTAAGAACCCTGAACTGTATGCGCCTCTTTTGATGCCTCCGGACGGGTACTTCGACCATATTGGGGCTCGCCGTGCTAAGCGTGCCAGTGAGCGCGTGGACATGGTTGTGAAGCATATTACTACTGTCCCTGAGAACCTTGATTTGTCGAAGCCGGGCGCTAAGTCGTCTATCCGAACCTTTGGCGTGCCCGCGTCAAGCCTCTACAATTCTTTGGAGTTCCCACCTCCTGGCTGGAAGGGGGACGCTAAGAGTGTTAGTAAGGTTAAAGCCGGTATTGAAGGTGAGGAGCTGACTGCTAAAGCGTTAGCACAGTGGGCTGACGATAAGCCTGATGTGGTTATCTGTCATTCTGTGTCTATTCCCCGTAAAGAGGGAGATGACATTGAAGCGCCTCCCGAGGTGGAAGCTAACGACGGGGAAACACCTGATGAGGTGGAAGAGGAACGGAAAGTCCTTAATGGTGTGGATGAAGATTTAGGTATCGTGGATACACCGGATACCGACCATGTCGTTGTGGTAGGCTCTCAGGTGTGGATTATTGACTCTAAAATGTGGAAAGCGGGCGTGGACTTGAACGACCCGCGCGCCGTCTACTCTTTCAAAGCTCACGACTACAAACGCAAGAAACGCAGTAATTTCTCTATTATTGCGCCTGGCTCTAAGCGCCCGAGGTATGTGCGGATGAAGCAAGCTATCTATCTGTGGCGTAAATACCTTGGTGGCAGTAAACGTGCCCACGTGAGGGGTATCGTGAACATTCACCCTAAAGAGGTAAAGAACCCGGACTATGATGCTCTTAATACGGCGGAACAACCGGAGATGATACCCGGCACGATTCGCTTCCTCCGTCTAGATGAATGGTACGACTCCGTTTTTAAGCCAACCGAGCATGGTAGGTTTATTGAGCTGTTAGATGAGCAGTATAAGAAGATGAAGCCCCACGAGAAGGGTTTTATTGATGTTGGGCTGGTTACCCTTGTTGCCCGCACACCTGTGAAGAAGAAGACCCGCGCTGAGGAGTTCTTCGGGGATAAGCTTAAAGGTTTTGCGTAAAAAAATATTTACTCTGCTATGGGTGTTGTGAAGGTTTTTTCACAACACCCATAGTTTCTTTTTGAGGAGCACCTAACTTATGAGTCTTTACGCCCCTATCCGTAACCCTGAGAAGTACGACAAGGTTTCTCAGTGGCTGGGTGAGCATCTCCCATTTATTGCAGGCGGTTCCCCCGAGGGTTTCTTGATGTCAGCGAGCATGTTCGGTCTGAGTAAGAACCCGCGCCTGAAGGATGAGAACGACGATTTGGCGCGCGCTGTACGTAAGGTGCCCACCGCGTTTATTAACGTCGACTGGGATTCCAACACATCCACGTTCATCGTCAAGTCCGCTGACATGGTTCATGTGGACATGCTCCTTGAAGAATTAGCTCAGGTTAAGGAGCAGACCCGTCAGGTTCGTCTGATTCTTGAGCTTCAGGACATTCTGCGTGAAACGAATGCTGATACCGCCTGGTTTATTACCGATGTTTCTGATGAGGTAGCACCTGCTCTTGGATACCCGAGCGCAAAAGCACGTCATCACCTGTTTACTCAGGGGGCGGGTGCCGCTGATGAGGTAATCCCCGGTGAGGTTGTACTCCCTAAGCACCTTTCTTCTTTGGATAAGAAACAGGCTAGTGCATATCTTGAAGCGTTGAAGGCGTACAACCCTGACCTGGTACAGGCAGACGACACGTTCGAGGGTATCGCCGCTCACTACCTGTTTGTTGAGCAGATTCTCGCTATTGAGTTCCCCGATTTGGAGGAGCGTGTTCGAGTCGTTGCGTCTTTACTGAACTAAACGGCTTCTACATCTAACTTTTGATATAGGCGTGACAGAGATTTATTACCTTTGTCACGCCTATATTTATGCCCGATTTATTTGTTCTTGGTGATGCATGAAAATTGAAAGTATTACAGAGGTAGAGCCAGTACCGTCACGGTGCTTCATTGTTGGCTCTAAACACCGTTTGTACCGTGCCGGTGGTGAAGACGGCGTATCCATTGTTACACACAATAGTGTTCTTCAACGTAATTTTGTGTTTCAGTGCATTATGCGCCCCAACGCTTGGCGATTCCTGGGTATTGACCTTAAAAAGGTGGAGCTTTCCGTCTACCGCCCTTATGTGCCTGTTGTTCTGGGTATTGCCACCACGCTAGATGATGCTTTGACGATTCTCAGGTTCTGTCAGCAAACCATGATGCAACGATACGAGCTGATGGAGAAGCACGGTGTGCAGGACTATGTTGATTTGCCGCCGTTACCTGAAGGTGACCGTCAGCGTCTTCTTACGATGGTTGATGAGGCGGCTGAGCTTCTTTCACCCACAGGCGTTAAAACAGATGAGGGTAAAGCGGATGACTTGCTTAAAGGTGAGGCTCTTACACTTATTGGTTCTATTGCGCGTCTTGGTCGTGCGGCTGGTGTGCATCTTATTCTGGCTATGCAACGTCCTGACGCTAAAATCATTTCGGGTGAGATTCGCTCCAACTTCATGTGTCGTATCGCGGCGGGTGTTTTGACTTCGGCGGCTAGTGCAATGACGCTAGAGTCCGGTGCGGGTACTATGATTAACCCGAACGTTAAGGGTCGCGGCATGGTTTACTTGAACGGTAAACTGTATGACTTCCAGGGCTTTTTCGCCACTCCCGAGTTTATTGACACGTGGCTTCAGGAGAATCCGCAGGAGTCTCAGAACGTTAAGACTGAGCAGGTTTCCGGTCAGACCGTTGTGCATACTGGTGAACGTGATAACGACGGTAATGAGCAGACCCTCGTGTTTGGTGAGAAGGAAGATGAAGAGGCAGTCCATCTTGCAGACTGGGGAGAAGATATGGACATTATTAGTGAGCACGGTTCACAGGGCGATGAACAAATTTAGTTTCTTGTAAATTACTGTGCTACACTAAATCTATCCGTCAGTTTCATAGGCTAACTTTCATGGTCTGACAGATATTTTTTCCTTTCAATAAAAACCGTACACACACATAAGCCCCGCACTTATAGCAAGTGCGGGGCTTAAAGTATGCTGTTTTACGGGGTTGCTTCTTTAAGGCGTGTAGCAACAGGTTCTACAGCTTGTGCGATGGTTTCCTCATCATAACCCTGATAGACAAGCTTCCCATAGATTCGCTGTAAAGCTTTCTGAGCTGTCCACGACGGGTGGGTGCTACGTGCAAGCTCCCGGTTAAGGTGCTTCTCGGCTAGAGCTTTAGCGTTCTCAATATCACCGCCGGGAGCTTCCTCGCTCAGCTCTTCATCCACAACGTATGCTGGTACGCCTTTACGGATGAGCTTATCCCGCAGAGCACGTGTCGAGGTTTTGCGGTTCTGCTGGTTACTGTAGATAGCGTCGCGGACGTAGCGCCTATCGTCAAGGAAGCCTTCAACGGTAAGCTCTTCTACAATGTCCACAATTTCGTCAGCGGCAAATCCTTTGTCAGTTAGCTTTTCGATGAGCTGGTTTGTGGTTACAGGCGTTTTAGCGATTCGCTTCTTGAGAGATTCAAGGTTGAAAGCGCGGGAACTCAAAGCGGGTGCTCCTTATCCGTAAAGGGGTGAACGTTCTGTAGGGACGGGTTAGGCGTGACCCGATACTTTTACAACATATCGGGTCACGCCTAAAAGAGGTTCAGCTGTTACTCAGTGTCCAGGAAGTTCAGAGCGGGTGCGTCTTCAAATTCGCTTTCCTGCTCTTCAACCTCCGGCTCGTCAGATTCGATGATGCCTAGCTTCACGAAAATCTTGTGCTTGAGCTCTTCGGTGAGGTCGGGGTTTTCTTTGAGGAACTTGCGTGCGTTTTCGCGTCCCTGACCGACCTGCTCACCCTCGTAGGTGTACCAGGCACCCGACTTCTTAACAATGTCGTTCTCTACCGCCAGGTCGAGGATACCGCCCTCAATGGAAATACCCTCACCGTAGAGAATGTCGAACTCAGCCTGCTTGAAGGGAGGGGCGACCTTGTTCTTCACAATCTTTGCGCGGGTGCGGTTACCGATGGGGTTAGCGCCATCCTTAATTGTTTCAATACGGCGGATGTCAATACGAACCGAAGCGTAGAACTTCAACGCCTTACCGCCGGTAGTTGTCTCCGGATTACCGAAGAAAACACCAATCTTCTCGCGAAGCTGGTTAATGAAGATAGCGGTAGTGTTGGTAGCGGCGAGGCGACCCGTAATCTTACGAAGAGCCTGACTCATGAGTCGCGCCTGCAAACCGACGTGAGAGTCGCCCATGTCGCCTTCAATTTCGGCGCGCGGGACAAGAGCCGCAACCGAGTCGACAACAATAATGTCCACCGCTCCGGAGCCGACCAGCATGTCCATGATTTCGAGCGCCTGCTCACCCGTGTCGGGCTGAGAGACGAGTAGGGCATCAATGTCCACGCCGAGCTTAGCGGCATACACAGGGTCTAGAGCGTGCTCCGCGTCAATGAAAGCGGCTGTGCCGCCTTCTTTCTGCACATTCGCGACAGCGTGCAGAGCAATGGTGGTTTTACCCGAGGACTCAGGACCATATACCTCGATTACTCGTCCGCGCGGCAAACCGCCGATACCTAGTGCGGAGTCTAGGGCGATAGCGCCGGTGGGGATAACCCCGACTTCTACGGTTTCCTTGTCGCCCAGGCGCATAATTGCGCCGTTACCGTAGTCTTTATTGATTCGCTCCAGTGCCGCTTCAAGAGCGGCAGTCTTACCGTTAGCGGGTGCGGGTCGTGCGGCTGTTGCTGTCTTCTTAGCCCTTGCCATATAGGTGGGGCTCCTTTCCTTGGGAAAGATGCTTCCTGAGCGGCATGTATTCACCTGCTCAGGTGAAATGGTTCTCTACAATTGTACCACTTCTTGTCGGTTCATATCTTAGTGATGAGCTATGATTTTTATATGAGTGATAAGAAATTTTCTCCTAGTTTTTTGCAGGCTAACGGTTTGACGTTTGGCTCCATTCTCACGCCGTGGCGTTATAAGGCTCTGTGGGGGTCTTCTTGGTCTATTGTGGCTCTGTGGGGGCTCGGGGCTGTAATGATTCTTTCTGGGGCTGTTGTGGGGCTTCTAGGGGGTTCTGAGCAGGATTATGTTTCCCTTATTGGGTACGGTGTTCTTTTTGATGCTGTTTCGGTGGGGCGTGTTGCGGCGCTTATCTTGGGTATTGACACTTTATCGGTGCGAGATGATTCACGTTTTACCTGGCTGACGGGACGTAAAACGCATTTGTGGTGGGGTGTTGCTGTGGGCGTTGTTTTTGCGGGGTTGATGCTCGCTGTCTCGTACCTTGTTCCTGCTCTTTTCCCCGGTGTTGATTTCTCAAACACGCAGACGGTTCAGTTTTCCGGGTATTCACCTGTGGTGCTGGGTTTGATGCTTATTGTTTTTGCGCCTCTTTTTGAGGAGGTTATTTGGCGTGGCATGGTGTTGAAGAGCTGTGTTATGGCTGGTGTGGTTCCGTGGGTTGCTGTGTTGGTGCAGGGGTTGTTCTTTGCGGCTGTCCATTTTTGGGGTATTCCGCTTACGCCGGGCGTTATTGTTAGCGGTATTTTCTTGGCTGTGTTCGGTATTTGCCTTGGTGCGCTTCGTGTGAAGTCGGGGTCTTTGTTACCTGGCTTGTTGGCGCACGCTATCTATAATGCCTCCGTTTTAGCGGTTCTTCTCTTGGTATAATAGTGACCTCACAGATGACGTTTTGACCTGTTTTTGTTTGGAGTTTTCATGCTGTCTAAGTCGCAGTCTTCTATGTTGAAGCATATTGCTGACCGCCCTCCGTTGAGTGCGCATTTAGGTTCTGCTCTTTCGGGTCACCGTGTTCTTACGGTGGGGGAGCGTAACGCCCCTTTGCCTGTGGTGCTGAACGATACGCCAGCTTCTTACCGTGATGTTTTGCGTGCTAATTTGTTGAAGCGTAAGGCGGCTGTAGCGTCTGCTTTGATGCGCCCCGCTGTTGCTGGCGCGGTTGGTGACGCTAAGGGTTTCTTGACGGGGGAGGCGCTTATCCTTGAGGATGCTGATTTGTTGGAGCGTTTGGGTAAGTCTAAGATTTCCCCGTCGCTTGTCATGGCGTTGCACGGGTGTTTGGCTTCTTTTGCGGTGAAGCGTTATGCGTGGGCTTTTGAGTTGGAGTCGGCTTCGGTTGAGATGAAGCGCGGGTCGGCTTTCCACGAGGTTTTTGAGCGTCTTATGGCGTTACCGGCGGATGTTCGCACCCTGGATGTTGCTAAGAGTTTCACGGGCGAGGTTCTGGGTAAGCCGGATTACGATTTGATTCGCGCGTTGCCTGACCAGGTGGACTGGCTGTATGAGACTGTGGGTAACGCTTTCACGTTCCGCCGCGCTGATGGTTCCGTGGAGTCTCCGCAGGATACGGAGCTGTATGTGATGCCGGATGGTAAGCCTGCGTTGGAGGTACCCGTTTCGGGTGCTATTGGTGGGGCAACCCGTGAGACGTTCGGCATCATTGACCGTATTACGGTAAATGATGATGGTTCGCCGGTGATTCAGGACTATAAGACGGCTTCTAAGATGAAGCGGTACAGCCCGAGCATCGTGAAACGTTCGGGTGCTCATGCGGGGGAGCGGATTCCACGCTTGCCGGAAAAGATTGTTAATCCGGACGGTACTGAGTCTTGGCGTATCCCAGACGGCTTCAAGGAAGCTCATCAGCAGTACAGCTATTTGATTCTGGCTGAGCAGAACGGTATCGACGTTAAGGACGCGGAGCTTCTTTTCCCCGCTGTTCACGATTCTTACAATGTCGCCCCTGTACCTGCTTTGATTACGTCTGTGGAAGACCCGGAGCCTGAGGTTGTTGCTTTTGATAAATGGGTTCGTGATTCGTATAAAGCGGCTGACGAGGCTGTCGATAAGCTCTCTACTACCGGCGTTTTCCCGTACTCCCCGTCGTTCCTGTGCTCTTGGTGCCCTCTAGCTAAGCTTTGCCCGCAGTTCCAGGCGCACACGGGTAAGGGGGCGGCGGTTGCGGCTGGTCAGCCTGACTTCATTCCGCATCTTACGCCGCTACATTCCAACTAAAAATCCTAGTGGGCGATATATTGCCTGTGTAGCGCTATATTCTTAGAAGCGTTTATTGTTTTTCTTATTTTTGGAGGTTTTCCGTTTTGGTTATTCCTAAGAAGGTTTCCCGCTCCGGTGCTGTTTTGGCGGCTACTGTTCTTGTGGGTGCCCCGTTCGCGCCGTTGATTGCTGATGAGCTGGAGACTCCGCCTGCGGCTGTTGCTGTAACGGAGGGCTCTGACGCTACTACGGCTTCTACTCAGGCGGGTGCTGAGGTTGATGGTACTGGTACTGTCTTCTCGTCTCAGCCTGATGCTCGTTTCCGTATTGAGCGTGCTCAGGCTTCCGCTGGTAGCGGTTTTACGGACATTGTTCTAGCGAACGTCTCTGATGTTGCTAGTACTCACACGTGGGTTCCGTTAGATTCTTTGCGTGGCAACCTGCCGGAGGGTGCTACTTTCGGTGCTGTTGTTGGTAGCGGCGGTGAGGTCGTGAAGGGCTCCGACCTGGTAGCGGCTAACGTTGCTTCCGCTGATAGTGTGAACGCGGATGCGGAGTACTGGTACATTCCTAATCTTGCCGCTGGTGCTGAGGTTCGTATTTCTGTAGTTCAGGCTCCTGAAGCTACTCCGGCTCCTACCCCTGAGCCGAAGGTAGAGGAGACTCCCGCTCCGGATACTACGGCTGACCCCACTCCTGCGCCTGATACGGAGACTCCTAAGCCGTCTGATGATGCAACCACTCCGGCTCCTGAGAAGTCTGAGGATGCTACCCCAGCTCCTGTAGAGGAGAAGAAGTCTGCTGAGTCTTCTACTGTAGTTGTTGATAACGCGGCTAATATCTCTAAGAAGGCTGATGAGGTGTACAAGGCTCCTCCTCAGGCGGCAATTCCCAAGGATAACGCGGTTCGCCATGACAGTGCGGGACGTGTTGTTTCTACTGCGCCTGTAGCGGCTGTAACCTCGGACGCTCAGGAGGGTACTACTACTACCCGTTTTGAGGATGGTGGCGAGGTTACAACTAATGCCGCTGGTGAGGTTGTAGAGTCCACGCTTGGTTCGACTGTTACTACTACAGGTGCGCCTGTAACGTCTACGGTTCGTTCTACCGCTTCTTCTAAGACGACTCCTAGCTCTTCGACTGTGAAGGGTCAGACTCTTAGGACGGGTGCCGCTGGTGTGGCTAATGTTCCTTTGGCTGTTTCCCCGGCTGTTATTCCGATGGTTGCCGCTGGTGGTTCTTTGGCTCTGGCAGGCACTATTGTGGCGGGTGTTGCTTTGAAGAACCGTAAGCGTGAGAATCGTGAGCGCGGTTAATATTTTGTGCTAAATCTTTACTGGTGCCCACTTGCTGACTATATGCTCCTCTTTGGTTTAAGCTATAGTTTCCAGTAGGTGGGCACCGTGTTGTCTCTAGAGTTGAGAAGGAAATTATGTTTGAACGCTTAACACGTAAAGCTAAACAGGCAGAAAATGATGAGTCTGAGGTGAAAGAAGACGCTGAGCAGAGTGTTGCCTGGTGGCGACGCAAGAAAGTTATCGCGTCAGTCGTCTCTGGCTGTGTTGCGTCTGCACTGTTCTTTACGGGTTGGGGCGTTCACCTTAACGATTCGACCTATCTGACTCGCTCTTATGGTGCTGTTGGTGCGGCGGCTGACGGCTTGTATAGTGGGCTGGACGATTTGTTCGGTTTACAAGCGCAGATTAAGGGTGATGATGGGCACGGCGGTGGGGTGACCTATGCTGGGCGGGATAGTATGGGTGTGACGGATGCGGGGTTGTTGTATGCGCCTAAGCCTGCGTCTGAGTTCCGTAATGCTGATTGTCCGCTGTATCCTGCGGGGGTGAATGGTTCGTCTGCAGAGCCTCCTAAGTCTGTTGGTTCTCGCACGGCGGGATGGTGGGCTCCTTCGTTGCGTTCTAAAACGCAGGTTGTTCAGGGTGCTACTGTTACGCCGTCTGGGTTCAGTAATAACGTTGTGACGCTTCCGGCGGCTCCTAATGGTATTTGGTATGCGTCTGGTTCTCCGTTGAGTTCTAATGAGGGTGCTTCTATCTTGGCGGGGCACATTAACCTGAATGACGGGAACTTGTCTCCGTGGGGGTACCTGCACCGTTTAGATAAGTGTTCTCATATTTATATGAATGACGAGCATGGGAACCGTCACGAGTTTGTTGTGACGGGACTTTATTTGGTGAAGCAGGATGAGCTTGCGTCCCATAGTGAGCTGTGGCGTAAAGATGGTGATAAGAAAGCTTATTTTATTACGTGCTCTGGTAACTCTGTGGGTACGGATGGTACCCGTGAAGCTTCCTCTACGTTCCTGTTCAATTACGAATATAATCTCATTGTGGAGGGCACGCCGGTAGAGGGTTCTTACCCGAAGCCTGCCCCTAAACCTACAGCTGGGAAGACCCCTGTCGTTACTGAGATACCTTCCGTGTCTACCCCTTCCGCATCGCCGGAATCTACTCCGTTACCTTCTGTAACGAGTGAGGCTCCTTCAGCGCCTAACGCCCCGACTACGGAAGCTCCTGCGCCCGCTCAGACTTCCGAAAACGCCGCTCCCGCTGTTGCTACCGCTACACCTGCCCCTCAGCCCGCTCAGCAAGCTCCGGCGGCGGCAAATAACGCTCCTGTGAAGAGTGAAGCAACTACAGGTACGGTTGTTACGACTAACCGCGCGAAGAACAACAACCTGTCCACGGCGAAGCCAGATAATACTACTTCCGCTAAACCATCTGCTTCCCCGACTCCGTCTGCTTCTTCAACTTCTACGAGGCACATAACCAAAAACTAGAGTTCTAGTTCTTACCAATAGCCACCTAACCGCTATGTGTTTAATGTACTTTTAAAAACATTCCTGATTAGGTGGCTATTTTTATGTCGCATGAGCAGATTTCGCTCCTTGATGAGAATTACCGTTATGAGGTTGCTGAACAGCAGTTCCGTGATAACCGTGAGCCTCGTTGCCCTGTCATCATGATTTATGACTGCTCCCGCTCTATGCAGGGCGGTTTAATGGACGAGGTGAAGCGCGGACATGAGCTTCTACAGCAGGAGCTTTTAGAAGACTCTATCGCTTCATTACGTGCGGACATGTCGTATATTCTGTATGGTTCTGAGGTAGACCCGCCCTCCTTGTTTGCGACGGCTTTAGAGAGTGCAAGTATGCCCGAGGAGACACGCCCCAGTAATCTGAATTTCCGTGACATGTTGGGTACGAGCACTAATACTGCGATTCTTACGGCTATTGATGTGGTGGAAGAGCGGTTGAAGCATTACGGCAATAAGGTTCCCCACTATGCGCCGATGATTTTCCTTATCACCGACGGTGAGAGTTTAGATGATAATCTTCCTCACGAGTCGGGTAAGACTATGCGGCAGGCGGCTATTGAAGCTTTGGAGAAGCGCGTAGCTGTTGCCCCTGGTAGTAGGCGTGAGTCTTTACGTGATAGCTCGTCTAAGCCGGGTAAGTGGATTTTTATGCCGCTCTATATTTCTACGGGTAACGCTGAGGCGGATAAGGAGATGCGTGAGTCTTTGCAAGATTACCCGTCCGCTCCGTCTCCTGTTCCTGTTCCGCTTGACCCAGGCAATATGATTCAGTTCTTTAAGTGGGTTTCCGAGTCTATGCAGAAACGTTCTGAGTCGCGTCCGGATGAGGCTGTCTCATTCCCTGACGCGCCCAGCTGGGTTATGCCCGGTGTTTAATGTAACATTTCTCTATATTCACTCGGAGGTATTTATATATGAGTAGCACTTTTTTTGATTGGTGCTTAGCGTCGGGGCGTTCTATCCCGAAGCCGTCTGTCCATGATGAGGACACAAATCAAGACGCTTATGCGTCGTGGGTTGATGAGGCTGGGCGTGGCGTTATTGTTGCGTGCGATGGTGCTGGTTCGTTGAAGCGTTCCCGTGAGGGTGCGCGTCTTGTAGCCGACACTATTGTTGATGAAGCACGCCTTTACTTAGAGGACTTCCCAACATCTGGGGACGCGGCTGAGGATGCTCAGGAGCTGATGCGTGTTCTTACGCGGGTTCTTACTATGGCGCTTAATACGGTGCGTGCGGCTGAAGATTATAAGCAGATGGGTTGCACTGTTGCTGTAACTATTTTCTGTGAGCAGTCTTTCGCGTGTGCTACGTTGGGGGATGCGTTCGTCATTGTTGGCGACTATCAGGGTTCGTCCCCTATGTATCTTTCGTATGTGGAAGAGTGGGACGCACCGTATATTACGACGTTCACAAGTACCGCTAACCCGCGTATTCTGTTGTCTTGTGGTACGGGTGCTACGTGGGCTCTGGTTGCTTCGGACGGGTTTAAAAACTCTATCGTGCATCCGGCTACAGAAGAGGTGGAGGAGAAGCTTGAGGAGTCTCCGTTCCTTGGGGAGCCGCCACTGTATCTAGTTCTTCTTTCTCCGACTGTTGATAGTTTCGTTGCGCAGTTGGAGTCTCAGCATTATCTGGATGATGACACTACGTTCGTTACTGCTGGGTGTTTGAATAAGCCGTCTGATATTTATTTGAAGATGGTTGAATCTGCGGTTGAGATGAAGCCCATCTATGATGACGGTGGTTTCGTGGCTTCTTTGCAGGTTTGCTAATTTATTGTTAGTTTTTTTTGGGCGCGTGTTCTTTACACTTTGGGTGTGAGTGCGCGCCCCGCGTTTTGCCCATTTGGAGGGTGCTTTGGTTGAATATGTTGCCCGCTTAGCTGACGGGTCATCTTTTCCCGTTACGTTAGGTGATAAACCTTTAGGGCGTGGCGGTGAGGGCGCTGTTTTCCCTGTCGAATCGGTCGGGTCGGCTGTTTTAGGAGCGGCAGACGGTTTGGTGGGCAAGGTTTACCACCCGGATAAAGAGAAACAGGCTGAGCGTGAAGCTAAGTGCGCGGCGATGCTTGCGAGTGTCCCTAAGACTGATTCTATTGTGTGGAATTTAGGGAACCTTTACACCCCGTCTGGGGATTTTGTAGGGTTCCTTATGAAGCGTCTCCAGATGGATGTTTATCGTGAGTTTATGAAGGTTGCTCATACTACGCACCGGCGTATGCAGTTCCCTGATTGGTCTGTACGTCATTCGTTGCTTATGGCGCGTAATCTTGCGGTGGCGATTGATGCTGTTCACGAGGCGGGGCACCGTGTTGGGGATATTAACGAGTCGAACGTGCTTGTTGCACCGGACGCTACTGTGCGTATTGTGGATGCGGATAGTGTTCAGATTAGTACCGGCTCCACTGTTTACCCTTGTATTGTTGGTAAGCCGGAGTTTACGGCTCCTGAGATTAGTGTTGGTAGCTATAAGGAAGAGCGGAACCGCCGCACTGTAGCTACGGACACGTTCGCTTTCACGGTGATGCTTTTTAATGCGCTTATGGGTCGCGCTCACCCTACAGTATGTAACTATAAGGGTGAGCATAAAGATATACCTGAGCTTATCCGTTTGGGTGTTTACCCTACCTTTGTGAAGAAGCTCCCGCGCGGGTTCTCCAAGGTGCCCGACATTGAGTACGAGGCTATCCCTAAAAGGGTTCATGACATGATAGGTCGCGGGTTGAGTAGCGACCCGGATTTACGTCCTTCTTTCGATGAGATTATCACTGTCTTTGATGATTTGTTCGAGAGGGAAGACGGGGCGTATAAGAATTTGAAGCAGTGTAACGTTTCACCGCTTCACTGGTGGGATGTGCGTGACAGTAGCATGTGCCCGATGTGTCGTTTTGCGACGAAATATAAGAACGCCGATATTTGGTCGTCCAAACAAGACAATACGCTCGGCTCCATTGTTACCGAGGGGCAGAAAAAGCAGGCTAAGCAACAGAAAAAGAAGAAGACCCCTCCCGCCCCTGCTTCTATCTCCCCTTACGCTTACGCACCCACACAAGCCCCTTCTAGCCCTCAGAATACACCCTCCGCCCCACCTGTACCTGTTCAGCTTTCTGGTACGCAGGCACCCCCTTACACGGGCGCTACACCCACACAGCCGCAAACCCAGAGTAACCAGCAAACTCAAGGGCGCGCCCCTGGCGCTCCCGAAGAGCCGACTATGGTGAAGAAATATTTAGGTGTGTTAGACGGTTCAGGCGATATTGTTCGCCGCCCACCGCTCGGAGACTTAGTAAAATCCGGCTCTTACGGAATACTTATTGACGCTTTAGGTGCAGAGTATAAACGTTCTATCCCTTGGGTAAGTAAGTACAACCCCGTCCCAGTATGGTGGGTTTCGTTTATCGCGTCCGCTCTTACAGCGTTGGTATGGTGGCTGGGAGCGCCTGAGATTATGCGTTGGCTTATTCCTACGATTTTCCCACACAGTATCCCCACCCAGATTATCCCGCTTATTCACACAGTAGGCGTTCTATTGTGGGCTATTCCGGCTGGTGCTGTAGGGTTACGTTTCTTATCAGGTTTATTTCAGATGTGGAGGCGTTCCCGTGAGGTGAAACAGTACGGTTACGGGGCTGTTGTGTATGAGAAATGGTGGGGCACCGTGTTGAATATGGTGCTTACGAGCGTGGTCACAGGGCTACTTGTTCCGCTGTTTGCTGTGCTCAGTGTGCTTTTTTGGCTAATTTATGAGATAATCGTTAGTGTCATCTCTTCTTGGAACAATGACTCTAGCCGGACGTAACGTTTTTACGGATGGTTCCGGGGTTCTATAGGGGAGAGGCAACCGTTTAATTTATTAGCTATTTTTTTGAAAGGTCACACCATGACTACTGCTCTTCCTAAGCCTATGGCACCCGTCTTCACTCAGCCGCCGAAGCCTTCTGCGGCACGCCCGAAGCCGAACGCCTCGAACTTCCGCAAGCCTGCAAACAACAACTTCAAGAAGCCTAACCGTGGCTTTAAGAAGAATGTGCGTCGTAAGGTTCAGCCGAAGCGCCCCGTATCGAAGTTCACCCATTTCGGACGTATCTACGGTGCGTTGGAGCAGTACACTATGGGTGCGTACCCGGAACTGATGCGTCCGCGTAACGCGGTTCAGGGCTTCTCCATTCCCGCTAATGAGGTTTATGACATTCTTGCCCGCGCGGGTTACCTGCACCATGACGGTAAGCCCACCACTAAGTTCTGGAAGGCACGTATCGCCGCCGTATCCGGTAACACTCGCCTATGGAATATGAAGAACCTGCTCAAGGTTCTCAAGGATGAAGCTCCTGATACCCGTATCACTCGTATCCCTGTAAACCAGAACATTCCCGAGGGTATTAGTAAGAAGACTTTCCTGCCGCTTGAGGATGTTGCGGATTACTTCAACCTTCACCTGCGTGACTTTAAGGAAATGCTGGTCGCTGGCGGCTGGTGGTTCCGATACGACTATTCTCAGCCGCGCGGCACTAATATGAACCGTAACGGTAAGCCGTTGGATTGGGTTGTTCAGCGTGGCTTCGCGAAGAAGGAAGTTTACACTGACCCGAAGAGCGGTAAGGAGACTTACCGTTGGGTTGTTAATGCGTGGCATGTTCTGATGACTTTCTCGGGTCAGGTTGGTTCCCCGGTTCCGAAGCGTGTTATCCGCCCGCTGGATTACGTTCCTCCCGTTCCGCGTCCGACGGTTCAGCAGTTCGCTACCGATGGTCGCCGCTGGATGTTTGATGCTTACCGCAATAAGCAGTTTGTCGACATGATTTCTCTGGCAATTTACGCTCAGGAGCTTGGTAAGAACTATCTTGCGGCTCTTGAGAAGGCGTGCGGTCTTCCTGTAGGTTTCACTAAACATAAGCAGTGGACTCACGCTCTTGAAAAGGTAGGCGGCATCAAGTAGCCTCTTTTAGATGTTTGGCGGGTAAATCTGCAGTTTTCGATAATGTAGAAAAACTATGAAATTTTTCTCGTATTTCGACTTGACATGGCTCGCAGGTTTGGCTGTAATAATGACATACAGCCTTATATAGATGTAGTCACGCAAGGCAGTGGCGCATCTCCCTTTAAGGCAGTGTTCTCATTAGAAGCATAAGCGATAAGTCTGGTTGTGTGGCTCTTTAGTTGAAACCAGGTGAGCTTATGTGGAACAGGTTAGCCGTAAGACCTTGGGTTGAAAAACCCTAAAATTGACCTGGGAATAACGAGTATCGTTTCGCGATTTTCATTATTTCTGGTTACGGTAGGTAGATTAGATATAGCTACCCCTCCTTTTTGTACCCTGAGCTTATGTGGCAGACTAGACAATCTAGCTAGTCTGCCACATATTTTTGTTTCCTGATATAATAATCCCTGTATTTCTGATGCGGGCTACATCTAGGAGCTTTAATCAGTGATACACCGGCTGAGGTTCCCGCCTTGCCCGCTAGGTTGGGGGCGGGGCGACCTCGATGGTTTTACTTCATGGCGTTATTGCTCCCTCTATGTTTTCATAGGGGCGAGTGGAGAAACCGGAAAAGTGTTTTTCACCCACCTGTCTACCCGAAAAGCTTAGTGTTAGCTTGTTAGGTGTTTAATTTATTTATGACTGTTTTAGATGATGAAGTGCGCACCACCTATGCTTCCCTGGTGGACACGGTGAATAAGGCTCGGCACGCTTACTATGTTGCTGATTCTCCGGTTCTTTCAGACGCTGAGTACGACAAGTTGTATCACCGTCTGCTAGAGATTGAAGCACAGTACCCTGAGTTGGTTACTGCTGATTCTCCGTCCCGCGCGGTGGGTGGTGAAGCGTCTAAAGCTTTCGCTCCTGTTCTGCACCCTACACGCATGTACTCGCTAGAGGACGTGTTTTCATTTGACGAGCTTACGGGCTGGTTCAATAAAACATCTCAGGCGCTCGCTAAGGAAAGTGTGGGTGCTCCGGAGTGGCTGACGGAAGTTAAGATTGATGGTTTAGCGGTGAACCTGCTGTACCGTAACGGTGTTCTTGAGCGGGCGGCTACACGCGGGGACGGCGTGACGGGCGAAGACGTTACCCATAACGTGAAAACCATTGCTTGCATCCCACATAAGCTGACTGGAGAGGGTTACCCCGATGTGCTAGAGGTGCGTGGTGAGGTTTTCATTGCTTCTCAAGATTTCCTTACGTTGAACGAGGCTATGGCGGCTTCCGGTAAGGCTCCTTTTGCGAATCCTCGTAACGCCGCCGCAGGTTCATTACGTCAGAAAGATGCCTCTATTACTGCCTCCCGCCCGCTGAGTATGTTTGTTCACGGCGTGGGTGAAATGAGCGGTCTGAATATTAAGAGTCAATCTGAAATATATGGTTTGCTAAGCGGGTGGGGTTTACCTGTTAGCCCTTATACTGAAGTTCTACCCGACGTTGAAGCTGTGCTTAGTTTTATCCGTGAGTACGGGGAGCGTCGCCATGAGCTTATCCATGAGATAGACGGCATTGTGGTGAAAGCTAATTCTTTTAAAGCTCAGGAAACGTTGGGTTACACGTCGCGCGTCCCACGATGGGCTGTAGCGTACAAATACCCGCCGGAAGAGGTTCATACGAAGCTTCTTGATATTCGTGTCGATGTGGGGCGCACAGGGCGTGTCACGCCGTATGCGGTGATGGAGCCAGTATTTGTTTCAGGTTCAACCGTTGAGCGTGCAACCTTACATAACCAGGACGTGGTTAAAGCTAAGGGTGTTCTTATTGGCGATACGGTTGTTCTCCGTAAAGCGGGGGATGTTGTTCCTGAGATTGTCGCGCCGGTTGTTGGGCTACGTGACGGCTCGGAGAAGCCGTTCGTAATGCCGTCTACTTGCCCATCGTGTGGCGCGGAGTTAGCGCCCGCTAAGGTAGGAGACGTTGATTTGCGGTGCTCTAACCCTAAGTCTTGCCCGGCTCAGCTTATGGCACGTCTACATTACGCGGGTAGCCGTGCCGCCCTGGATATTGAAGCGTTAGGGGTTGAGACTGCACGCGCGCTCGTAATAGCCCCTCCTGGTGTACGTCCTGTGCTTGACTCTGAGGCTGGGTTGTTCGATGTGACGCTAGATGATTTGAAGCGTAGCAAGAAGCTGGACGGCGGCAACTACTTCTTCACGAAACCCACCGCTACCGACCCGGAGGGCAAACCCAGCAAGACGGCTCTTAACCTTATGCGTGAGATTGAGAAAGCTAAAGCTCAACCGTTATGGCGTGTCCTTGTTGCTTTATCTATCCGGCATGTGGGGGCTACAGCCGCACGCGCGCTCGTAGCCGAGTTTAAAACTATGGACACTATCCGGGCGGCAACCCGCGAAGAACTAGCCGCTGTAGAAGGTATCGGAACTACCATTGCTGACTCCATTATTAGCTGGTTCTCTGTAGGTTGGCATGTTGAAATTGTTGAACGCTGGGCAAAAGCCGGTGTACAGATGGAGGAAGCCGAATCCGCTGATACACCGAAGACGCTCGCGGGGCTGACTATTGTGCCGACAGGTTCATTTGTGAACTTCACGCGAGACAGCATCAAAGAAACCATCGTCAAGCATGGCGGCAAAGCGTCTAGCTCTGTTTCCAAGCGAACAACCTACCTACTAGCAGGCGCTAACGCAGGCTCCAAGCTCGAAAAAGCAGAAACACTAGGTGTGCCCGTCCTTACGGAAGAAGCGTTCTTAACCATGCTCAACGGCTCCTAGCACAACACCTTAAACACCCCCGTTCTCAGAGCTTCTATGTGCGGCAGAGTAGCTATCCCGGCTGGTCTGCCGCACATTTTTGTTTCCTGATATAATAATCTCTGTATTTCAGACGCGGGCTATATCTAGGAGCCTGCAGGCTGAGATACACCGGCTGAGGTTCCCGCCTTGCCCGCTAGGTTGGGTGGCGGGGTGACCTCGATGGTTTTACTTCATGGCGTTATTGCTCCCTCTATGTTTTCATAGGGGCGAGTGGAGAAACCGGAAAAGTGTTTTTCACCCACCTGACTACCCGAAAAGCTTAGTGTTAGCTTGCTAGGCTGGTAAGCAGGCGAGGCTATGCAAGTGATGACCGTCAAAACGTACTAGAGACAAAAAGCGCACCGCCCGGTGTGCTGGATACGAAAAGACGCTTTGAGGAGCAAAAACTTGATTTTCAATAAGAAGACCGTAAAGAATACCGTAGCCGCCCTCATGCTGGGTGGCATTGCCGTAGCAGGTTCCGCACCTGCGTCTCAAGCCGCTGATTTGGCGACCTGGGAGAAGCTGGCTCAGTGTGAGTCTGGCGGTAACTGGTCTATCAATACTGGCAACGGTTTCTACGGTGGTCTGCAGTTCACTCAGCAGTCTTGGAACGGTGTGGGGATGACAGGTTCTCCGCATACTGCGTCTAAGGAAGCTCAGATTGAAGCGGCGGAGCGTTTGCTTGCTGTTCAGGGTTGGGGTGCCTGGCCCTCGTGTACCGCACAGTACGGTTTGTCGGGTGCGGCTACCCCCACTTATACCGACCCTTCGGTAGCTAAGACTACTACTTCTGCTACTGTTGTAGCGCCTCAGAGTAACAGTCAGGTTGCTGTTGCCTCTACGTCTGCGGCGGCTGTTCCGGCAACTCCTGTTGTTGAAACGCCAGCTCCGGTTGTGGAGGAAGCGCCTGCGCCTGTTGCTGTTCAGGAGCCTGCGGCTCCCGTTGTTGAGGCTCCTGTTACACCTGAGCCTGCTGTAGCGGCTCCGGCGGCTACGCCTGAGATTGTGAAAGCTCCTCGTGTAGCTTCTTCAACCTATCAGGTTGTGGCTGGCGATACGCTTTCGCTGATTGCGGCTCGCCTTGGTGTTCCTGGTGGATACCAGGCTATTGCTGACGCGAATGTCGACGTTATTTATGATGTTAATCTCATCTTCCCCGGTCAGGTTTTGACTATTCCGGGTAAGTAGGGTAAACTGTTTCTTGTAAGCCTTTTTCACTAACCTGGTTTACACTGGACAAATTGGACATATTTTATAAAGGTTACCCCTCTCAGGTTTCTGGGAGGGGTAACCTTTATCCTTTTTGCTTTTGTTAGGCGGATAAAAAGGGGTGCCCACCACGCGAAAAATGTGGTGGGCACCCCCTATTGTTTTTTGGTTAGAGTCCGAGACTTCGGATGATGGCGGCGCGTGCTTCCGCTTCTTCCGCGTTAGCGGGTTCGGGTAGCTCGTCTAACACTACGGCTTCGGTGGGGGATACGTCGTAGTTAGCGGCGTACCCATCGTATGTTTCTGTAGCGGGCACGTAGCGTGTGACAGCGGGTGTAGGCGCAGGTGTCACATCAGCCCGTGTGGGGCGCACAGCCCTGGTGGGGTCGGGTTCGCCGCGCATCTGGCGGATGGTGTTCATGATTTCCTTCTTGTAGTCCTGTGTTAGGAGGACACGGCAGTAGTAGTCGTCGCCCCTTGTGTAGCGGCTACTGTTATTTAGGTAAATGTACTGTCCGGAGGGCAGTTTGATGCGTACCGGCGGTAGCTTCTTCCCCTTCTTCCAGTCGTTGTAATGGTTCACGGGGACGGCACCGTACTGGAGTGCGTCGGCGTAATCGTAGTGCGCCTGGGAGCCCTCGGGGAGCGTGATGATGCAGTCTGCGTCCATGTACTTTTTGAGGAACTCGGGGTCGAGCAGGTTGAAGGTGTTCTTTTTCTCCTTGATAAGGGTAGGGTAGACGGTTGCGACGTGTGCGCTGGCGGGGGTTCCGAGGTCGGTATCTTTACGCTTCACGTTTTCAGTCTTAGGGATAGTTGTTGCTTCACGCTCGGGGAGCCCGTCAGCGGCTGTGTGTGCGGGCGTGACCGGCTTAGTGTTGTTGTTGGGTGTAGTTGTTGCCACCTGGGTGTTACGGTTTCCCTGTGCGGCGCGTGCGGGCTTCACAGGTTTGGGGGTGTTCAGTAGAGCGGGCTGGTTAATGATTGAGGTCTTAACGTATGCCTGCCAGTTATCGACGGGCTTTAGGTTGCCCAGGCGCGCGGATTCGGTGTAGCGGTTCACGACAGTGTCGATGATTCGTTCCCATTCGTCGCTGATGACGGGCAGGTGAACGCCTGTAGCACCCTTAATCTGGGCGGAAAGCAGGGCGAGGTCTACTGCACGGTAAATGTTGCCGCTACGGGGGGTACGTGCGGGGATGGTGATGGGGGTGCCGGTTACAGCAGACTCATTTAAGGTGGCGCGCTGAACTGCGCCGCGCACTCCGGTGGAGATGGTGGCGTTCACCGTCTGGGTCTTAGCCTTAATGGTTTTCACGGCGCTACGGTAAGGGTGGATGACGAAGCCTGCGAAGCCTTTACGGGTGTTCTTACCTACGAGGGACACAACGTCGTCTGCGCCTTCTTGCATGAATACGGTGCGTACAGCTTGTACCGCGTCACGGTAGGTTGAACGTGCGCGGTGTAGCGAAGCGGTGAAAACGGAGAACTGGCGTGCAAGATGCGACCAAGCAACCCACACTTTACTGCCTCGTGTACCAGCGCGTAGTGAAGCGGCACGCGCAAGAACCATCGCCAGCACGTCTACACACACAGCGGAAGAACGTACCAGCTTGTTGTTCCACATGCTGGTGGGGATAGCGATAACGTTGCCGCCGGTCACGTACTCGTAAAATTCGTTAGAAACACGCACCATCGTGAAACCGTCCGTGTTTCCTTCAAAGCTGAACTTAACACCCTTTGTCGGGTCGGAAACATCTGCGGCAACGCTGAAAGCATGAACCAGGTCGCCACGCCCATCTTTAGTACGGTCAAAGACAGCGGTGCTCAAACCTAGGCAGATACGGAACATGTCCACCATCCGGCGTGAACCGCCCGCCGACAAAGCAGGCATACCAAGAAGACGCGCCAAAGCACGCGGCTGAGAAGGGATAGCGAACTCAACACTATCAGCCTCCACCACACGCGAAGCAATAAAAGCAAGAATACGGCGCGCCATAACACCAGTAGGCAACTCAAAAACCTGCCCACCAGAAACAGAAACAACAGGTGCAGGAACATGCTGAACAACACGCGCCACAGAGGAACGCTCCCAAACACCCTGCTCATTAAAACCAGAGCCAGCCGTCACAGAATTAGCCGAAACAGGGAGCCCACCATGCACATACGCCAGCGGGACAAGCCACGCCTCACGCTCAACAGAACCGAAAAGCTCATCCTCAACAGGGGAGAGGGAACGAACGAGCGTGCCGTCACTATCGACAACACTGTAAGCGTTATAAGCGTCCCCAGCTTTACGGCGGTTATCGGCGTGCGCTAGAACAGCCGCCTTACGCGCCTGCATATAAACAGAATCACCCTCGAAACCAGAAACAGCGATAGGCGCAAAAACAGACGCTGATACGGGTTCAACAGGAACCATTACAGCGTCATCAACAGTGTGCTTCAACGTTTGCATAAGCCTATTTACACTTACCTTTCTGAACTGGGCATATAGGTGGTCGTTTTACGGTCACTGATTCTAACACAAATTTTATTTCCTCCTCCAATTCGCCAATTCCTCTATAACGCATGTTGGGGTGCAGTACGTAACCACCGTACCTCCCACCCCTTACCACATGCAACATCAAAGCAACAGAACCACCCCACCACTCGCCCACTCTTTTCCTCCCCTTTTTCTTCTTTTTAAAAAACGATAGCCGACCGACAGCGACCGCCCGTCGAGGGACAAACCCCACGGCGGTAGTGCGCCAATCCATCTCCCCGGAGCCTGCCCGCCGTGAACGCAAACTCCTACACGAAAACGGCACCCCCGCATTAATCTTATCCACTATCTATAGTGCAACCCCCACAAAACAGCCCGAAAACCCCGACAATTCAAGGCAAAACAGGGCACCCAACCAGAGAGTTATTTACCGAAAAACCACGCAAATCGGAGTTATTTACCGAAAAGTCACACCCAAAAAACCACAGTTATCGACGGAAAAGTCACCGCTATCGACCGGAAAGTCACGGGCTGATATGAGCAGGACAGCAAGCCCAGGAAGAACACGCCTGCTTGCTACCTTGTGTAATGAACACGAAGACCGTAATATAAAAACTGTTAGTACAAACCTTTCAAGGAGAAACACCGTCCTATGACTATTTCTGAGCTCGCAGAACGCGCACCCATCATCGTCCTCTCCAAGAAGGCATGCGTGCAGTGCAATATGAGCAAGAAGCTTCTCACCGGCAAACTAGGCGAACCAGCCGACGGCACCTGGGTAACCGCAATGATTGACGAAGACCCAGACCTGTACGCTGAGGTAGCTGAGAAGTACCCAGACGCGAAAGCCGCACCCGTCATCCTGCTCCCCGGTCAGACCCTAGACGAATACGACGCTCTAGTACCCGGCGCGGCAAAGTACGACAAAGCAACCGACACCGTGTACTTCACCGGCTTCGTACACGCCCTACTGAGCCACGCGGCTGAGAAGGTAAACGCCTAACATTAAGAGCCGCAACCAATAAAACTAAGGTGAGCCCCGAGTACCACACCGATACTCGGGGCTCACCTGCCCTATCACGGAGAAACACCATGCGCTACAGCCCCGAACTCATCCAAAAAGTACGCGAAGCACACGACATTCTCACCCTGTTTGAAACCAAAACAAACACGCCCGTCCAAAAAGCAGGCATCAACTACAAAGCACTCTGCCCGTTCCACAGCGAAAAAACACCCTCCTGCCACATCACACCGTCCGCAGGGTGGTATCACTGCTTCGGGTGCGGCGAAAAAGGTGACGTGTTCAGCCTCATCATGCACACCGACAGCCTCACCTTCACCGAAGCCGTAGAATACCTAGCTGAAACAGCAGAACCACCCATTGACCTGCCCAAGGATGAGAAACACAGCGGCGGAACCATCACAAACCGCCGCCTTAAAGAAATCACCAAAGCAACATGGGACTTCTACCAGGCAAACTACCGCAACCTCCCCAAAGAGCACCCCGCTAAACAGCAAATCATCCTGCGAAACCTCGACCCGAACCAGCCCCACTACGGGTACGCCCCCGCAGGTAACGCACTCACAAGCTACCTCACCAAAACATACACGGCTGAGGAGCTAACCCTCGCTGGCGTGTGTTCACAGAACGATAAAGGCGCACTCTACGACTTTTGGCGCAACCGTCTGATGTTCACCATCACAGACATGCACGGTGCCCCTGTATCCTTCACCGGGCGCGCCCTTGACACCGACGAAACACGCAAATACGTGAACGGGCGAGCCACCCCAATCTTTGAAAAAGAAAAAGTCCTCTACAACCCCAACATTACTGAAGCAACCCGTCTAACCCGCGAACACCAAAACTGCTACCTCGTAGAGGGGCAATTCGACGTTATCTCCCTTTACGACCACGGGTATAGGAACGTTTACGCGACCAGCGGCACCGCAATCACCCCGAAACATATTCAAACGCTACAGCGCCTCACCGGAGAAACAGGCGCAATCATATACATCCTCGACAGCGATAACGCCGGACAAAAAGCCGCCGCTACCGCCTGGTACACCGCGCCCGAAATCCAAGCACAATCCTGGGCAGTACCCCTCCCCGAAGGCAACGACCCTTGCGACTACCTCAAAACACACGGCACAGAACAATTCGCCCAACACCTCAACACCCACATCATCCCCCTCACCGTATCCGCCCTCAACACCTACGCCACCAAATACCCACCAACCCAACTACAAACACAAAACGCCTTCCTCACCGAAGCCGCAAAAATGTACAAAACCGCAACCACACCCGCCGTCCAAAAACTCATCATCGACTACACCGCACAACTCACACAACTCACCACCCCCCAAGTACAACGCACCCTCACCAACACCCAAACCCGAAACCGCCCCACCACACGCCAAGAACAAGAACACATAGGAGAAAACCGCACAACAATCACCCACCAATGGGCAACCGTAGAAGACGAATACACCTACAACGCAACCCAACAGCTCCTCGCAAACGGCGACAAAAAATACTTAGCCGCCAAAAAACTCCTACACCTCGCCCTCTACTACGCACAATCCCACCTGCTAGTACAACCCCACGTATGGGAACAACTACCCCCCATAATCCACCACCTCTACAACGAAGCCTCCATACTTCACCAACAAAACAAAACATGGCACCCCGACAACTTCACCAACCCACCCCTAGCAGACCTACTCATCACCCCAACCCAAGCCGACAACACCCCACTAACCCCCAAACAAGCAGAACGCGAGTTCAACACCACACTACGCATACTAACCCGCCTCAATAGGCGGAAAACCCGCTACTAGCCCCTGAAAGTGGCGACACCTAAATAACTAGGTGCCGCCGCTTTTTTTGCGTCCGCTATAGACAAAACAGATTTTAAAACTAACCCATAAGGCAAGAAACCGTGAACCGAGACGCTTTAAACCACCAACGCGAAGAAGGTGAAGAGACTACAACCAGTAGTACCACCTCCAGTAGCGCCAGTAACGAAGTATTTAACGCAATAGCCGCTTTAATCTTCAAAGCGGCTTTCTGGCTTGCCGTCATAGCACTCATCATCCTATGCATCCCAGGCATCATAGCCATCGTAATTATCGCAAGCTGGACATACTTCTACCTCACCCGCAAGAAAATGATGCGCCCCACAGAGGTGCTCCTCTACATGGGAGGAACCGCCCTCACCGGGCTTATCCTCTGGTTCGCCCTAGACGCGCCACAAAAATTCAGGACAGCGTTCCAAAACCTCACCCAAAAACCCGGCAAATACCTCACCGTAAACGGGTTCCCGGAGCTCATCCTAAACTTCAGCACCCCCTTCACCATCGGCGGGATTATCATCGGTGCCGTTATTGGGCTCATCATGAGCACGGTCATCTATTACAACTACAACCGCTTCGATGAAATCAAACACATCCCCGACCACTGGCAACACATCAGCACTTTCAAATACCGCCTCACCCCATTCCAGAGGCGTAAGCGAAACAAAACCGTCGAAGCTATAGAAAGCGGCGCGAACTTCATCCTGCCCGGCGAAAAAGGCAAACAACCCGGCGTAGCACTCGGAATTGACGAAGACACAGGCGAAGCCGTCTACTTCACAACACAAGAAATCCCCCGAAGCATGGTGAGCCTAGGCGAACCGGGCTCCGGTAAAACCATCGGTGCAGAAAGTGAAATCCGCGCCAACACAAAACTCGGCATCACCAGCATCGTTATCAACATGAAAGCCGACATTAACCTCGCCCGCAAACTCGCAAACTACGCCTACGAAGAAGACTTCAACTTCTACCACTTTACCCGTGGTAACCCCTACACAGGCAAATACGAAAACGCCTACAACCCCAACGGGCGCGCGTACTTCGACCCGTTCGCAGGGCTCAGCGTTGCAGAAAAAATCGACATCGGCATCAAATTCCAGGCATACGACCGAGCCAGCGAAAAGTACAAAAACGATGTATGGGCGACCCTCCAGACCGTGCTAGTTGCCCTCGACAAGGTAGAAAAAGCACTAGAAACACTCAAAACCACAAACCCCAAAGAACACGACCTCATTGTTCAAGAAATCGAAGACGGCGGACTCGAATGGTACAACGGTGAGTTCCGCCGATGCTACGGCGCGCTTATGCATCCCGAAGTACTCCTCAACCACCTACCCGCAGGCAACTCAGCCGCCGCCGACCTGCGACGCCGCATCCACGACACCGAGGTAAAAGGCTCCTGGGGAACACTACGCGGCAACTTCGGGATCATCCTAAACTCAGAGTTCGGCAAATGGGTTGGATTACCCCAAAACGGGGAACCATACATCGACTTCCACGCTGTAGCAGACCCCGAATCTAACCCGTCTATCGTCCTGTTCGACTTCAACGCAGACTCCGAAGCGGAAGTTAGTGCCGGTTTCGGCAAAATGCTCACCGGCGTACTCACCACAATGTCCGCACACCGACGAAGCGAAGACGGCAAATCACAAAACCTCATCGAAATCTTCTTTGACGAGTTCCAAGCAATCCCACTGGAGTTCGTAGAAGGTCTTGTCGAAAAAGCACGTAGCTCAAACGTCGGCGTATCCCTCGGACAGCAAAACCTAGACCAGCTCCGCAAATACAACGACGAAACAGCCGTCCGAAGCCTCCTCGTGAACGTCGGTACCATCGTCGCCCGAAGCGGTATGAAAGGTGGAGGTAGTGCAGAATACCTCGCATCCCTCGCAGGAACCAAAGAAATCGAAAAATACAAAGTCGACGCTAAACGCGACCGCGTCTGGTGGAAAAACCTCATCCAATGGGACGACATCCGCCGATACTACAAATCCTCAGAAACCGTCCGCGTACCCAACATCAACGCCGAAGACATCATTAACCTGCGCATCCCCCGCCCCAAAGAAGGCGACTTCTACGCAGAATCAATGGTCATCCGCAAAAGCGCGCACTACAACAAAAAGACCAAGAAAACCGAACAACGTTACGGCGGCACAAAAGTTCACGTCGTCCTGCCCCGCCAGGTACTAGAAAAACTACCCGCCACACCGGAACACCCAGTACACCCCAAAACAACCTCTATACCCCCGTCACGCCCCGCACACCTACAAAAGAAACAGGAAGAAACAACCGGAAACATTCTACAACGCGCCCAGAAACCCGCTAAGGCACAAAAAACCGCCACCAAACCCGAAACCACAAAAGAAGCACCCCAAATACAGAGGAAAGCAACCCCATCCCAAAACCCCTACACACAAAACCTAACAACCCAGCACGCTATACCCAAACCAACACCCAAAAAACAAGCCCCACAAGAAAAACCAGGAGGAACACCACCACCCAAAACAACAAAAAAACCACCACGCAAAAAGCCGCGCATCACACAAGCCCCAGCACCACAACCCGCTGAACGCCCCCGCCCGCAACCAATCCAACTAACCGTAAGCGGCGCAATCGCAGAAAGCGTGGAAAACCGACGAAACACCCAAACCACTAAGGAAACACCCAATGGCGATTAACCTCAAAAAGAGCGACAAACAGCCGGTGAAACCAATCCCCGCTGTAGACCAGCCCATCTCTATTAACTCTTCCAAAAAAGGGCTCTACGCAGTAAACCGCACAACTAACGAAATAGTGCCCCTCGGTAAACCCGTATTCCGCAACAGGAAAAACCACCTCCTAGCCGGAAAATTCTCCCTCTACGGGCTCGCACTACTCGTAATCATCGCTCTCATCGGGCACACCTTCCTCTACCTCACCACCCCAAAACCACCAACCAAAGAGGAAATCCAAAGCTACGCAAGGGAAGCAGTAGGGGTTACCGGGTACAACAAAGAAGCAGGCGCAGAAATCGCTACCGGGTATGTCAAAGCCTACCTATCCCTCAAAACCGATGAGACAGCTGAGAAGCAACTCGCAATGTACCTCACAGGAGACGCTCTATCCAGTAGCGACCTGAACCTCGGCTCAGCCAATATCCGCACCTACACTAACAACGCGGCACAGCAGGTAGTTGGAACCCCGCAGGTTACCCGCATCACCATGCACAAAAACCCCGCCCTGGCAACATATAGGGTCACAGCACTAGTGAAACCCACCGCCACCGGAACAGGCACCAGCATTAAAGACGCTTCCAAGAACAACACAAACCCGTCCAGCGAGCTCAAGCAAATCACAATGGCGGTAACCGTCGCGTTCAACGAAAGCAACAGCACCTACTATATTGCAACCCCGCACCCTGCTATATTGCCCTCACCCATCATGGGCAAGTCAAACTCCCTCATCCCCTCAACCTCTGTAACCGGAACCAAAATCCAGAACACCGCTGAAACAGACAGCGTAATCAACGGCTTCTTCAAAGCCTACGTGACCGCAACCCCTGAAAAGCGCGGCGACCTCGCCCAGTACGTTTTGGATACCAAGACCCTCACCATCGCTAACGCTGGTCTGGGCGGCAAATTCACCATCAACACCAACGACATTAGCTACGAGCTATACCGTCAGGAAGATGGCACACTCATCGCAAAGGTAAACCTGAACCTTATTGACGAGCTAGGAGGCTCCACCGACAGCGACACGAGCGAAAGCACAAAGCAAAACATCACATACCCGGTCACTTACCAGGTGACCCTCGCAAAACAAGAGAACGGAAAGTACCTTGTCACAGACCTGATGCCTGATACCTACGACGCAAACACCACCAAACTGGTGGACAACTAACCCACTATTCCAACAATTGTGACGTAAAACAACTCTGATATACACAGAGTGTTACTTCACAATATGAACAAAGAAACCGGAGAAACACCATATGATTACCCCCATCGCACTACTCGCGGCTATCAATATTAAATCAACAATTTTCTGGGTCATTAACATTGCCGCCCCCGCCGCTATGGTCGGTGTTATCTGGAAGGCAGTTAAGAACTCCTCCATCAAGGACGCAATTACCCCGCTGGTAATTATTATCATCGTCGCAATTGTGCTCCAGGTAGCAAACGAAGCTTTGACACCTAACTCTTCTATCGGTCAGACTGGTAGTGATTTTGTGAAGACAACAGTTAATGACGCAAGGAACGGCGTTCAGTAGCAGATAACTGAGTAAACAACATAAGAAACCCCCTACCAGCCCCTAAAAGGTTCGTAGGGGGTTTCCCCACTCCCGGCACTAACCAACGTTGCTATAGGTAAAACAGGCAAATAAGAACCAACCCGAACTATCACGGAAGAAGCACCGCTAAGCATGGCAAACATTCCCTTCAACCCACTCAACAAACTCCCCGGCGATAAGAAGCACGCCCGCGCAGAAACTAACAGCACCCCCCGCGCACTCAACCTACCCCAAAAAGCAATCGTAGAAAACATCGTATTCTCCGACACTGAAGCGTGGGCTTTCTACCACATGAGCAGTACCCAGTTCGATTTTGAATCCATCGACACGAAAGCGCTACTCATTCACCAGGCTAGTGAAGCATACGCCGCAATCCTCAACCAGGGTGGCAACGGAAGCCCCGTGCATATTATGCCGTTCACCCTCCCGTCCTACGCCGACCCTAACGCTTTCCTCGCCACCTCTTACAACCACGCCCAGGCGCTTACTAACCCCATGTATGACGAAATCATGAAGATACAGGCGGAAGTTATTAAGGATGCGCGCGTGCCCCAACAGAACTCGTACATTGGCGTGATGCTAGGGGATAGGAAGACATTCCAGCAAACCTCCCGGTCGGAGGACATTGCTGACGTTGAAGAAACACCTGACGAAGCGTTCGAGCTCTTTAAAGAAGGCATCGTAGAAGGACAAGAAGAAATCCTTGCAATGCTCCAGCTCATGCTCGGAGCTCAGACAGAGCACGTCTCCGCCCTTGAAGAAGCAAACGCTAAAGCGCGCGAGAAAACCATCCGCCGCGCCCTCTCTTACAGTGCCCTACGCTGTAAACCCGTCACCAGCGAAGAGCTGATGCTCATTACCAAAACCATGCTTCACCCCGCCGCTATCGGCGTGCCCCCCATCGAAATTGATACGCACAACCGAATCGGCTCCCAAGAAATCGCCTACGAATACGCTCACCTGATTGATAACAGCCACAACAAATGCATCGCTATCACTCAGGAATACGAAGGCGGCACCGAAAAACGGTATCTCGCAACATTCACGGTAACCCAGCTACCTGAAACGCTCGAGTTTCCCCAAATGACCCCGTTCACTGAAGCTGTAAATTATGCTTTGCCACAGGCGCGCATCTTTGCGAAACTCAGCATCGCGCCAGCCGCTCTCATGAAAGAAGCTTTTGGCTTCAAGAAAATCGAGCACATTAACGAAGCACGCGAAACCGAAAAGAGCGACGAAACCATTCAACAATACGGGCACTCCGCAATCAACGACCTGCAACGAATCCACCAACGCACACTAGCTCTTGAAGCGGAAAATGACCGCATCGGAACCCCCTGGGTCGTTGGAACAATCCACATTGTTGTAGCCGCCGAAAAATACGAAACCCTGGAACAAGCATACGAAACCCTGAAACAGGAATGCCGCAACCAGAACATCACCCTCAGCTGGACACGCCACAACCAGGTAGAACTATTCCTCTCTGGCATGCCCGGCGCAGGAACCTTCGTAAGGGGTAAATCTAACGCGCACGTGCTCACCCAGCCATTCACCGGCTACCTGGGAATTAACTTCACAGCCGCAATCGGAGACGACATCAACCCCAACGCACTAGCAAACAGCACCGCACCACGTATCTAACACCCACAAACCCTCAAGAAAGGGGGAACACGCAACATGGCAGGCAAAAACGGCAAAGGCGGAGGAATCGGCACACCCGTCATAGTGACGCTCCTCGTCCTCGCAGTAGTCACCCTCATCATCGGGTACCCCATGCTCAAAACAGGGAGCATGAACCCCATTAACTCCATGAACTACTGGTTTCAAACAATCGGGGTGCAAGCAAAAGACTGCGCGGTAGGCGCGGTTCAGAACGACAGGGAGTGCAAATTTGCGCCCAGCGCAGATGGAGTAGGCGGCTCCGGAGGCAACGGAAAAATCACCGGCACCTCACAAGCAGGCAAACCAGCAACCAAAACCGAAGAAGCCAAAACAGCTTACAACAAAGCCCTAGAGAACCTAAAAATCAGCAACGCTGAAGAAGCCGAATATAAACCCGGCGAATGGAACATCTGGGCAAACACCGGCGGAAACTGTACAACCCGAGGCGACGTGCTCAAAGCACAAGGTAAAAACGTCACCACCAAAGATAACGACCCCGCCTCCTGCTCCATCACCACCGGAATCTGGACAAGCGTCTACGACGGCAAAACCATCATCGCAACACCAGAAAACACCCCCAACAGCATCCGCCAAAACGTAGCCGTAGACCACATTATCTCCCCAGAATACGCAAACGTACACGGCGGCAAAGACTGGGATAACGCAAAGAAAGAAGCCTTTGCAAACGACACAACCCAGCTCCTCGCTGTCAGTGCAGAATCTGCTAAATCCAAAAACAACCAGAGCCCCGCAGGGTACATGCCGCAACCCAGCGAACAGTGCCACTACAGCCAACTCTGGATTGACACCGCAACAAAATACAACCTGTCTATTACACAAGCAGATAAAGCCGCCCTCCAAAAAGGGCTAGAAACCTGCACACAATAAAACACACAAGCGGAAGCCGCCCCAATACGACAGGCGGCTTCCGCTGATATACCGTAAAGAAGCTTAAAAAGACGTTAAAACCACACGCACGGAGAAGCGATGGCAAAAACAAAAACAACCCTGAGCGCAGAATCAACTCAGGAAACCCCAAATAAGCGAAGCCGCCTAAAGAAGCCAGGGGCGCTTATTGCCGCGCTCTTCGCGCTACTCCTACTCACCCTCTACATCCTCACAGGGGGAGCGGCAACACAGAAAAACGTCACCATTAACTCTGAGACTGGCGGCAACCCCACCGTAACCATCACGAAGCAAGCGCACGCGTCCGGATTCGGGCTCGCGGGCGGCGCGCAATCACTCGGTTACGGAATGAACACAAAGAACGCATGGGACGGAGACTCACTCTTCGCCCCTATCGTGCTCCCCACCAAAGACAACCGTATCTTCACCCTTAAAGAAGCCGCAGGCGCAACACTAGGCTTCGTAAACTATGAGGGCGAGGGTGAAGGTAACGACGGTGTTGTTACAACCGACGCTGACCGCATGGAGGGCGCGCCCAAAACCATCACCAAAGACTCTGAGAAGCTGACTAAACAGCGCTCTCTTGAAACCATTGTCACCGGCGGTTTTATCACCATGATAGCCGACAGCGTTAATGGTCTAACAGGTCTGGGGTACAACCTCACCGACGCAACCCTTAAAGCCGCATACAACCCCCACACCGTCTGTGCTGAGGCAACCGACCCGGACTGTGTTTTTAACGTCACTAAAATCATGGCGGGCGACGGCAAAAGCGCCGACAAAGGCGTTATCGGCAACATCTTCACCTACTTCTACCTGCCGTTTGTTGGACTCGTCTCCTCTATCGTGCTCCTACGCGCGCTCTACCAGCACGGCTTAAAGGAACAGAACTGGAAAGAAGTCGGCTCCACCGCCCTCTACGTTCTTGTCGCAGGCATCACAGGTCTGGGACTCCTTATGAACGCCGGGCTCGTAGCAAGCATCCCCATCCAAGCCGCACAGATGTTCGGCGGGGCGGCAATGAGCATCACAACAGCCGCTGGTAAAGAAGGAACCGGCGCAAACGACGACGGAACAACATCCTCCGCGTCCGCAATCTGTAAATCCACCGCAAGTAACACCAGCACAACCGAAGACACAGTTCTTTCTATTAACGCGATGAGCTGTACTATTTGGCGCGTCATCAGGCTCGACCCGTATGCCCGCGCCCAGTTCGGACGACCCTTCGCAAAGCTGGACGTTAAAGACCCCGCTATCGCTGAAATCATCAAAAAAGCTGAAGTAGACCCGAACGTGTTCTGCGTACCCCTCCGCGTAGAAGGAAAACCAGAAGACTGGAAGAACAAGACCCTACACCTGCAAGACGGCGCGAACAAAACCTGTAACCTCGCCGCATACCAGCTATACCTCAAAACCGATGCCCAAATCGGCAACAACGAGAACAAAAAATCTCACGGCGTAGACCCACGCTGGTACAACCTCATCGCTGTAGTACACGCCGACGACAGCCTCTGGGACGCATGGACATACAACTGGTCATCCGCTCTTATGCGTTTCATGGTGACCACCATCGCCATGCTCTCCTTCATCCCCATTGCTCTACTCATCCTCACATTCGCAATCCTTGCACTCCTTCAGATGCTTGTTATTGCGTTCATGATGATGCTCCTCCCCATTGTCATGCTCATCGCCCTGGATAAGGGTAAGGGGCGACAGTACGCCAAAGCATACTTCTCCATGATGCTCGGCGCTATTGTCAGCTACGTCATCTACGCAACCATGCTCGCGGTAGGACTCATCCTCCTATCCTCAATCATCGACACAGTAGCCGACCTAGCAATGGTGATGCTGTTCAACATCATTCTCGCCGTAGCAATGTTCTTCCAGCGTAAGCGAATCTTCGCTCTCGCACACAACATCAACCCGCTCAGCAACAACTCTGTCGGCGGCAAGATTAACAACATGCTCAACGCAGACCTGCCGCTCAGCTCCCTGCAAAGCGGCGCAGTCGGCGCGCTCTCCGGCGCAAACATTGCCGCCGCATGGCGTAACCGCAACAACGTCATCGACCCCGAAACCGGCAAACGCGCAGGCTTCCTCGGAACCGTCTCTAAGAACATTCGAGAAGCCGGTAAACTCGCCGCCGAGAACGACATCCTCACCCGCAACCCCAACAGCTTCCGTGCAACCTCTATCCGCACCCGCCAGAAGATGGATATGGCTAGGGGACAGGAACTACAACGCCTCGAAACAGCTAAGCAAGCTGAAATGGCTAACGTCCGTTCCGACCTGGATAACGCACAGAAAACTGTTGATTACGGTGAAGAGCGCATCAATACGCAGGCTAATGTTGCCCGCACCGCTATTGATAACGCTAACCGCTCCGCAAGCGTTGTACGTACCATCGCGGAGGACGTGAACCGTGTTGTCCTCGAGTTCGCTACCGCCGGTACACCTGAAGAGCGCATCGGACGAATCGCCTTCGCAAACATGTTCCGCGCTGAGCAATCTATGCAAGCCGCCCTCCACAGGGAACGTCTAGCCCGCGCTACAGGCGACCTAGAAGGCATCGAAGACGCTCAGGCTCTCTACCGTGAAGCCCGCGCTTACAAGGGCGAGCAGGAGCTCATGCTGGAGCCTATCCAGCGCGCACATTACGGCGAAGAGCTTGACCGTATGTTCCAGGCAGACCCGCTACTGGCAACAGATAAGACGAGCATCAACAACCAGTTCCGCATCGCACGCGAGCAAGACCTGCAAGCAGTCGAGGCAGAAATGGCAACTTACCGCGCCGCTGAGAAGACTAACCAGTCCCTCGTTGGTCTGGCTGAGAAGGAACACCAGCTTGCGGCTGTTGAGTTTGCTCATAACGCACGTCGCGCCGCCGCTAACAGCCCCGAGGTAAAGAAGCTCCCCACCAACGAAGCTACCGCTTACCTCAACACCGTTGAGGAAGAAGCTCTCAACGCATACCTCGAGAAGCACATGCCTGCTGTTAAGGACGAGGCTATCCTACCTAAGCCGAACCTTGACCGCCTAGAGCTCCCCCTTGCAGGTATCGACCCAGCTGTGCGTCAGCATCAGGAAGAGATGCAGTCTTACTACGATAGCCAGCAGGATTGGGAAGAACAGCAAGGCGGAGGTGACCAGCAACAACCCCCATTCGATGAGCAGGAGTGGGAGGAAACCCCCTTCCAGCCCCCATTTGACGAACAACAAGGTGGCGGCGGGTCTTCAAGCCAACCCCAGCCTGACCCAGTGAAACCACCCCTAAGCGGCGACCAAACACCCACACCAGAACCTAAACCCTTCAAACCTGATGAGGAGTACAACCCCGAACCCCCGCACAACCCCCGCCCTGTAGACCAGACTCTAGACCCGAAGCCTATCCATGATGAGTCAGCAGGAACACCTACACCGGAGCCTGTGATTGAACAGCCTAAACCTATTCAGCCGCAACAGCCCATAGAGGAGCCCGCTAACCATGCCGAGACTCCGCTCACCGCGGAGGAAACCCCCTTTGGTAAGCCTAAAGAGCCTGCTCAGCCTGCGCCGGTAGTTACACCTGCCCCTGCAAAGCCCGCCCCGAAACCCGAAGCTAAACCTGAGCCTAAACCAGTACAACCCGAGCCCCGCAAGGAGGAAACACCTAAACCGAAACCAGCCCCCACCGAGAAGCCAAAAGCGGCAGAACCCAAAAAACCCGAGGCGAAAAACCCGGTAGCGCCTGAGAAGCCACGCGCTCAGAAACCCGTAGAGAAGCCAAAGGTAAACCCGGTTCCACCCGCAGAACCCCCTGTAAAGCCACAGACACCCCCCGTCGCGGCTCCAACAGCGGAACCCGCCCCGAAACCCGCAACCCCAACCAACAACCCCACACAACCCCAGGAGGCACCCGCTAAGAAAAACCCCCTAACCCCAGACGCAACCCAAAGCAACCCCCTGCCCAAGAAAGAAGCCCCCGCCGAAAAGCCCCGATTCTTCAAAACCCCCACACAACCCATCAACCCTAACCCGAAACCTGCAACACAACCCATCAACGAAAAGCCAAGGAGGGTAGACTAACCCGTGGACGAGAACTCAACACAGCAAACCCCACCCGAGAAAACAACGGTAACTGAAAAAGCGGCTAAAGCGGCAGAGACTGCCCAAAAAGCGGCTAAAACCGCAAAAACAGTAGGAGCCGCCACCTCAGCCACAGCATCAACACTAACAAACCCGCTCACCTGGATAATCCTCCTAATAGTGACCGTTTTCCTCGCAATCATAGTGACAGGTATCCCCGCCGCGCAGGTCTGGGGCAAAAATGATAACGCCGACGGTTGCTACGCTATCGGACAGAATAGCGGCAAAAGCAAATCGGGGCTAAAGCACAGCGAGAACAGGGAAGAGAACGTCCAAAACGTCGGAACCTGGCTAAGCTCCACAAGCTTCGGCGGCAGGTGGGGCAATAAGCCACTTACCACCAAGATGATAGCCGGAATGATGGGAAGCTTCGGTCAAGAATCAGGCTTCAACTCACACCTCACCCAAGAAGGCTCCGGACTAAACGACAAAATGTCTAACGACGAAATCCTAGCCTTGGGCAACGTGTATGGAAAAGCTATCGGTTTTGCACAGTGGGACGGCGTGCGTCGAACAGACCTCGCAAAATACGCAAAAGCAAACAACTCCCACTGGAGCGACCTCGGCACACAAATGGACTTCCTGAAAGAAGAAATGGAAAGTGCCAACGGTAACGTCCTACTCGACAACGGGTACACCGACGACTCAAAGAGCGTAGCAGAGCTCGTCACCATCTTCAGTAGCAAATTCGAGCGCCCAGGCGTTCCCAACCTGCCCCGCCGAATCGCATTCGGAGAAGACTTCGCTAAGAACTTCAAACCCGGCATGAAATCCAGCGGAAGCACCTCCCTCTCTAAGAGTGGCGGCTCCTGCTTCCTGGGTGGCTCTAGCGCTGACATGTCCGGCATCGTAGAGCTCGCGAAAAGCATCGCTTGGGACTCTAATAAGCCTGACGAAGCGAAAAAAATCCCTGTGTCCCCCTCCGACCCGGACGGTGTAGAAAACGCTAAACCTGCCTACAAGGAAGCAAAAAAGAAAGCTGAAGAAGTCGGTGGCAAAGATACGCACACGGAACGCCCCGGCGCAGAAGCGCTCTACGCTTCGTGCGACCGCTTCGTGGCAACCGTCGTAAAGAACACTGTCGACCCGAAAGTTCCCTGGGGTGCAACAGGTCAGCAGGCGGAGTACTACGCGAACTCTTCGGACTGGAAAGACGTAACGGGTAAGCGTAGCGACCTTCAGCCTGGCGATATTCTCATCGCAGGAGGACCGGGTGGCACCGCAGGACACACCGCTGTTTTCATTGGTGACCACGACGGCAAACCCTCCGTAGCGCAGGGCTCCTGGCGTAACGAGGTAGGCGCTATCTACCCGGTAGAACACCGCTGGTCAGAAGACCTAACCGACCTTATTGGACAAAAATACAAGGTCTACCGATATGTAGGAAGCAACGCTGGAACACCCACCGACAAAACCAAGTAGTAGGCGAACTAAACGCCGAGCAGATAAGATGGAGCTATGGCTACAACTAATAATAACCCTGACAACAAGCTCGCTGATAACCCTTACGTTCGCCGTCTTAGTCGCCCAGAAAGTCCTCGGACTCTAAACCAGCCCGAGGACACGGGGGGTGCCCCTAAGCAAGAAGAAGCAGAGCCAAAGAAGAAGATTAGCCGCAGGCAAGCTATCCTCGGCGTAGTCGGTTTGGGAGCCGCTATCGGCGTACCTGCCCTACTGGTGACACGCCCCTGGGAAACACCAGTACAAACACAGTCGGACGCGCCACTCACTTTCGACGTGACGGAAGAAGACAAGAAAGCTATCACAGACTTCATGAACGCTTTCATGAAATCTGCCGCTAACTTCGGAGTCGATACGGAACAGGTAACGCCCTCAACCATCAGGAACATCCGCTACCTGGTAAAGACTAAGAATCCGGGCTACAACAAGTACCTCCGCACCCGAACAGACGCATACCGCTCCGTCCGGTCAGGAATCTGGGAAGGCTCCCCCCTCTTCTACAACGCCGACACGGTGGGACGGTGGAACAGGGAGTCTTACCTTGAAGATGAACGGATGCCCACTTTCGAGCTGAAGGAAAACCCGCGAGTCTACCCAGACCCACACGGAACCTACTACATTGACGCTAACGGCACGAATCATAGGCGCGTAACAGTCCAAGTGGATTTTACGACCAAAGAAACAGTTCGCGTCCAGATGGCTGACGGTGTTGGTTCAAATGGTGCCTTCGCCGTGCTAGTGAAAGAAATCCCGTCCACCGTAAAGATGGATTTGATTGAATCCAACAACAGGTGGTACCTGTACAGTCAGACGGGTAGTGACCAGTATCTGCTTGCGACATGGGCGGAGTTTAACTCAAGCCAGTATGCTGAGGCGCAAAACAGTGGCTTCAATAAGGTGGCGGAGATAATCCCCACCGATACGCCTGCCTCACCGCCAGCATCCTCCACCCCAACATCGTCTGCAACACCGTAAAAAATAAGAAATAGCCGTAGAGCCGCGCACGGTCATGTCAAGTGACGATGCGCGGCTCTATTTTTCCCAAATAGGGAACAAAACGCACCCCAGCGCAACAATGCAACAGCCGTAAAATACTGCAAAACACGGGAAATAAGCGGGACACGCAAGCCGGTGTAAAAAAAATCGTAGAAACCCCAAAATATCCGAAATACCCCACTATCACCCCTAATAGAGAAGAAGTAAAAATATTCAATAGGTTGCAAACCGAAAATCAGCACCGCATAATAAACCCATGATTGAAACCACACTTAAACCAACGCTATACTTTCTGGTTTCCCCAGAAAACCCATACGCAACCCCACGCTACACCGTGGAAGAAAGCGTTAAGGACACCCTCGATAAACTAGACGAAGACCCCACAAACCCCCTAGAAGAACTAGGAGAAGTCGCCCTCAACGAAGAAGCCGACACGCTCCGTATCACCCGCCCCTTCAGGTTAGCCGGTGAAACACAAGACACACGCAGGCTAGAAGCAATCCGCGAAATCATCGAAGACCTGCAAATCTGCGGCTACACAACACACATCACAACCCCCGACACACTCAGCACATTCCACCCACTAAACACCCTCTAACCAAAGGAAACCGCACACATGATTGAGAAATACAACCCGCAACTCATCCCACTCAAACCCCTCTACAACGACAAAACCTTCTACCAGTTCAACATCAAGAAGCGCTGGGAAATCCGTATCAGCGACGGTATCTGGATTACACCCGAAAAGCTCATCAAAACAACCATGACCAAAGAAGAGCTTAAAACCAACCCCGACGCTCAAACCGAAGCTGAAACTTGGCTGGAAACCCTGGTAGCCAACAAGCAAGCCCGCAAATCAACCAACGGCGCATCCTACGCACTCACCACCCGAGCCGTAGAAGCCTGGCACGCCAAAAACAACCTCGAACTCGAACAGAAACTCATTAACAAGAACCTGCCCGCACGCATCTACGGCGGATACACCGAGACAGACGGTTTCCAGCTTGCACCCCTCCGTGCTGTAGCGAACCTGACGCTCAAAGAGAATAGTGGCATTAAAAAGCCTCTCCAAGAAGCGCTCGCAGGAATCGGTATGGTCACAACAGGGCGCGACGGAAGAATCGTAGTCCGCGCCGCCGCCCCCGAACCCGCGTTCAGCATCATGAAAAAGGTAGCCGAAGAATACGGCTCCACCGAACCCGTCCGCGTAGCCTACCCCGTATTCCGGCGCGAACGCACCGACGTACCCGAAGGATTCTACTCGGGACTCATCCGAACCTATGGCGTGTTTGTGCAAGGACTCCTCCCGGCTTCCCAGCGTGAAACCGTGAAAGTGCTTCTCGGGAAAGACCCAGACGAGCAAGCCGCCTTTTACGTAACCCTCGCCGCCGAAGGCTTCAGCAAGTTTGACGAATCCGGTGGCGTACCCTACGGTGCTTATTTAGCCTCCGCGACACCCAACTGGATTAACGACCTCCCAACCCACACCCTCGGTGAACCATTAGCCACATTCCAGCGCAACCGCAAACGCGCCATTAAAGAACTTCACCAGGAAACAGGCAACCCCACAAGCCACCGATACACCGACCAAGAACTAGCCAACAAAATGGGGTTGCCCCTTGAAGAATACGTAAGCTTTAAGGACAGCAACGAGAACTGGGTAAAGATGCGTACAAGCGAAGAGCTCACCTGGAAAGACAACAACCAGGAACGCATCAGCCACCATCTCGACCCCGCCCGCGACAACACACGAGATACGGAAGAAGCAACCGACCTTCTACTCGCAATCCTCGACACAGGAATCCAGCTCCGCAACACCGAAACAACCGAACAGTGTCTAGAAGCTCTAGTAGAAGCAACCGGAACAACAACCGCTTCTCTACTCGCCCTGCGGAACATTCCCGAAACCTACAAGGCGGCACTCTATAAGAACTACCAGAAGCGCCGCCAGCGAACCATCAACAATAAGCAACAGTAAAACCCATGAGTAATACCGAAGCAACCGCTACACCCCTACAATACCGCCGCATGGGGGGTGTAGCGCTCACCCTCTGCCTCATCCTATTTCTCGCACCCAACCTAACACTCGGTATGATACTGAGTTTCGCCCAACAATACGAAACACTCCAGAACAGCGGAATCCTGGAAGTATCAGCCGCCTCAGCCGGTAAAACAGAAATAGACATGCCGTTCAAAAACATCTACGAAGCACGATACGCCATAATAGGTGTAATCTATGTTGTAAGCTGGAGTCTTCTAGCAATCGTTGCAACCATCTCAACCCGCCCCAGAAGGAGCAAAACAAAATGACAGACGCAACCGGAAACGTCACCGAAGTAATCAACAACCGCCCGCCCCTCATCCGCACCATCTCAACCCACCTAGCCGCCCTAGCCGTCGGCGGCGCACTCATCGGCGGATGCTTCTACACAGGAGTTATCCCCACCAACAACACAACAACACCCACAGCTTCCGCTACACCCACTTTAGAGACGGTCACCCGAACCCTCAACGGTAAAGACGCTAACACCAATAAGATTGAGGCTACAGCCGCCCTCACTAAAATCCTACAAGCTATCGCGCAGAACGCAGACCCTAACGCGCTAGGAGCTGAAGTGGCAGATGGAAACTATAGTAACGTTCCCGCCGCTCTGAAAGATAGCGTTGTGGGTGGCGACGAATCTACTAAGCAGGCGACAATGGTGGCTGTCATCTACCTTGCCGCCGGTCTAGGTAATACAATGGGCGGCGCTGACAATATTAAGCCTATTAGTGAGCAGGCTGTCATCTCAACCGCAGACGCAGTGAACGAATACGGAATCGTCCACATTCCCCAGAACATCTATACGCGCACCAATTACCCTGTATCCGTCACAATGGTCTGGGATACACCAAGCAACAGTTGGAAGATTGACGGACACGACCTCACCATCCAGGAGCTTATCTTAGCTCTTGCGAAGGAAAACGCGGCGGCAACAGCCACAGCATCCGCCACACCCACAACCGCTACAGAAACTCACTAAACCCATAACCAGAATTGCCTCCCGTAACGTATAATGATGGGAGGCAATTTCATTCCCTACCCGTCACGAAAAGGAAAACCTCTTGACAGTTTTCACTATCAACTCCGTGTACATCAAAAACTTCCGCACCCACAAGGAACGTACAGACACGTTCCCAGAAGGCGCTATTACCCACATCACCGGCGGTAACGGAGCAGGTAAATCGTCCATCGTCAATGCTATCCCCTGGGCTCTGTTTGGTACCCGCCCAACAGGTGTAACCAAAAACATTGACCTCCGCCGCGAAAACACCGACAAACTAGAACCCACCGTCGTAGCGCTCACCTACACCGTAGACGGCGAGAAATATGTTGCAACCCGCACCATGAACCATAAAGGCAACGTGCAGGTAACCCTCGAACACATCGATAAGAACGGTGCTCCCCGCCACGTAGCGGGCACGGCTGTCAAAGACGGCAACCGGGAAATCATGCGCTCCATCGGTATGAGTGAAGACATCTTTAAAGCGACCATCCTGTTCCGCCAAAAAGAAACAGACCACTTCATCAATTCGCGCCCCGACGACCGTCGAAAAATCATTGAAGAACTCACCGGAATCACCGCAAACTCCTACGCCCTAGAAGAGTGCGGTGTACAGCGCCGCGCCATTAAACGCGAAGTTGATAACAAAACCGTCGACCGGGCAGGCATCGAAGCACACAAACAAGCAGTAGCAGAACTCGCAGAACGCGAAGCGAACCTCGCGAAAACCCTTGAGAACCAGCGCGAAAAATACCGTGAACTCATTGCCCAAAAGAAAGCGCAAGCCCTGGTAGTAGCCGACGCGCGCCGGAACTACATGGAATACACCAACACCAAAACCAAACTGGAAAACAGGGAAGAACGCCTAGCCGAAACCAAAGCCGAGCTAGAGCGCACCCGCGAAGCCGCCAAAGAGCTCGAGAACCGAATCACCAACAACAAGGGCGAAGCATACGACTACACCCTTGTAGAAGCGATGTACCAGGAGAAATTCAACACCCTCCAGGCGGCAAATACACGCAAAACCCAGCTGGAAGAGACTAAAACCACGCTCCAAACCCAAATCTCCGAAGCTGAAACCGTCACTAACAGCTCCGAGTATAAGAACGTTACCGAAGCAAAAAAGGCTTACAAGGCTCTCGACCAGGAAATCAAGGACGCACGCGCGAAAGTTAGCGACCTCACCGCCCGTCTAAACCTCATCCGAAACAGCCTCCTTCCCGAAACGGAAGCAGGCTACAACCAAATCGCGAACCTCGACGGTACATGCCCCACCTGTCAGCAGGTCATCAAAAACAAGGAACGTGTCCTTAAACCGCTCCAGGAAACCATCAACAACCTCACCCAAGAGGTGACAGACAAGCAGGAAGAGCACACACGCCTTACAGAAAGCCTTACAAAGAATGAAAACACAATTACAGTTATTGCCACTGTAATTGACGCTTACACGCGCTTAAAGACCAGCAAGGCGGCTTTGAAAGAAACAGATGCCGAGCTCAAAAAAGCCGTGAAGAAAGTTGAACATGCTGAGGTTGAACACACCACAGCTCTCAACATCTTCAACGACGTTAAAAAAATCGAAGACCTAGCCCGAGAACTTGAACGCCTCAACAACGCCAAAGAACGCGGGGTAGAAACTATCGCGCGACTTAACACAGAAATCGCGTCCCTGAAACAGCACCTCAATAGCATCCCGAAGGTAACAGAGCACGCCCTAACGTCAGCAGAACAAAAGCAAGCCGAGCTCGATAAGAAACTCGAAAAAAACACAACAGATGGCACCACAACAAATACCACCTACACAGCTGTCGCTACACAACACGCAACCCTCAAAACACAGCTCACCCAAGAGCTAAAGGACGCAAAAGCATACGAGTCTCTACTTAAAGAGCAGGAGAGCAACCTTCAAGCTCAAGCGACACTTGAAGAATTTAGGCGCGACGTAACAGCCGCAACAATCCCACAGCTCTCCCAATTCGCGTCCGAACTCATTACCGGATTCACCAACGGGACAATCCTCACTATCACCATTACCGAAGACTTCAACGTGCAAGCAAACTTCGGAACAGGCGAAACGCGAGAAGTTTCCCTCCTATCCGGTGGTGAACTATCGGCTGTGTCTCTCGCAATCGGCTTGGCAATGGCTAAAGTCTTTGGCGGCTCCACAAGCACACTCATCCTTGACGAGGCTTTCACCGCATACGACCCGCGCAACATGGACGCAACCATCAAAACCATCCGGAGCGTAATGGACGCACAGCAAATCATCATCATCGCCCACAACGATGCAGTGGACGCTGTAGCCGACTATCAGATTGAACTCTGATATATACAACACATAAGTAAATAACCTAGAACACCGGCGCATCACACAACCGGCAAACGGGAAAGCAAACCAGTCCCGCAAACTACGCAAAACAGCTAGTTGGGGAATAATAAACAACAAGAGCCGCCCCGCCCATAAGCCCGCAGAATGTAAGCGCACACACCAAGAAAAACTAGGTTACCAACAAAACGCCAGGGGCGCGCATGAACAACAAAACATGCGCGCCCCTAACACGTCCCCCAAAGATGCTAAAATATGCCTACAATAGAAAACACCCACGCAGATAGGTAGACATGATGGCTACAACAATCCTCGCAATCCCCACCGCCCCCCTCAAAAACACTGTAGAAGCACTCTACGAAACAGAACTACGTAAAGCCCAAAACCGCATCTACAACCTCAAGCCCGACACAGCCCCCGGCGGTACCGCACGCCAAATCCAAGAAAACCGCATCGCAACCCTGCACAACAACACCAAACTACAAACACAAGAAGTGCTACGCCTCTACACCCAAAACCCCACACTCACACTTGATGATACGACCCTCACCATCAAAATTGAGACAGAAACACCAGTAGGGGAACCCGACCTCACCAACGTGCCCGTAGCACTCGACATTCCCGGTCTAACCGGAGCCGGAGCGCAACCAACAAACTGGCGAGTAAACAGCCTCCAAGCGTGGCAAGAACTCACCAAAAACATGTGGCTCCACTGGAACCACGGAACTCTTATCCTCACCTCAGAGGAACCAGAGCGCGGCAAAAAACTCATCACCCCCGCACCCGACATTGAAACGTTCATCAAGCAACGCATTGACGACGCAGTGAACACCGCCGTCAAATACGGTGTAACCTCCTACAAAGCAATCGACACCCCAGGAGTTGCCTAATGCCCCGCAAAAGCAACCCATACGGCTACACCATAGTCGAAAACGCCTACACCCACCCCATAATCCGCTGGGACGACACCATACCCCACATGGAGCTCCCACCCAGCATCAAAGAAACAACCACAAGCGACGGCGAACACCACAAGATAATCACCCACGATAACCTCGTGAAAGAAGCTTGCAAGGAAGCCGCCCGCGTAGCCGGTGTAGCCCCCGACGACGTAATCAACGCAATAGCCGCATACCGCAACATTGCGGTAGCTCTCATTGCGAACGGGGTAGACGTGAACTTGCTAGACATTGTAGCCGTGAAACCTAAAATCGACCCTAACAGGGAAGCACCCGAAAACAGCCGCGCCACTAAACGAGTCAGTACCCGCGTCACACCCAACATCTCAGGACTAATCCGCCTATCCGAAGAACGCCCCGACCTGCCCATCACCCCACAAAACTGGGTAGAACAGCTCTTTGAACATGGAAGCCACATCCGTAAAACAATAGGCTGGAACTATAAAGAAGGCGACAGGTACAAAGCCGCTGGGGAGCACGACGCACCTAAAGCCCGCCGGTACGAACGCACATACGAACAAGCACTACAAGACCTCAAAACAGGCGCACCACCCCCACCCCAATACACCCGAAAAAAGAATCAGCCCTGATATAACGTAAGCAGGTTGGTTCACCTTAGTGGTTAAGGACTCCACATAGGATGCTCCTACACGATATGCGAGGGGCGACATGGATAAATTCTGTGTCGCCCCTCGCGTGCTATATTCCTAACAGTTATTTCCACCCACGACACGGGAAAAATATTATGGGCAAAACCTACACAACCTGGGGGAGTACCCCCATGCACAGGGCAAGCAAAAGCAACGAGAACCCTTTTAAGCGTCTCGTTGCTTCAGTCATGCTCGCACTGATTCTGTTACTCACCCTCACACCGTTTACTGGTGGTTCAGCCGCTTATGCTGACGACGGTGACAAGAAAACCGTCGAGAAGCTCCAAGAGGCTCAGAAAAACCTGGGAGTGACCGAAAAAGGTGATAAAGGCTTCACAGAAACCTTAAAGAAGACCCGAGGCGCAAACAATAAAGCAACGTTCGCCTCGGTCATTAACCGTGTCCTCACCCCAGGCTACATCTACAACCACGAAAAATCCGCCGTCGACGGATACTACAAGGATAATAAAAAATGGTCGTGCGACGCGAAAGACCCAAACCAGGGACTCCTTACGTATCACAACTGTGACGTTCCTAACTTCGTTGCTGATATGGGACAGAACCTTTTTAAAGCAATCGCCCCCGGAGGTATCCAACGAGGCGGAGCAGAATCAGCAAAACTAGACATGCCGTGGCTTGGCTTACCCACCGGCATCAAAACCGTGCCCGCAACAGCGAGCGCCCGTGTCGACAAATACACCGCCCTCGAACTCTACGGATACAACCTCCGCCTAACCTACTACGCCGGAGAATACGACCACATCCAAGTACAAACCCAAGCACGACTCATGGGCAATTTTGGCGCGTCCCAGACTCTAGCCCTCGGCGTGAGTGTTGTATTCAACGGTATCGGAGATAGTATCGGAGCCGCCGGTGGTGCTTTCAAAGCTGAGATAGCTAAAGGTAACTACTTCGGCTCCATTGCCGCCGCTTTCAACGCAGGTGCGGAAGGTGGAGCGACAGGCGCTATCAACACCATCCTAGATACCTCAGACGCGAACGTTATGGCGACACGCGGATACACGCGCGTCGGCTTCGATAACACCCTTTACGCCGCCCGCGCCGCAACAAACGCTGAGATGGAACAGGAAATTATCAACACCATCGTCGCGTCCATTGCAGGTAAAACAGCGGAAGAAGTAAAACTCCCCGACGACCTTAAAAACCTCCAAACCGCCCCCGCACAGCCAGCGGCAGGCGGCACTACCTGTATCGTTACGAACCCCGACGGTACACGCAACACCATCTCCAAACTAGCAGACGAAAACGCCTGCTCCGAAGCGGCAAAAACCGCAAACATGGAAAACCCCCACTACGAATGGGACGCAACAGATAAACCCACCGAAACACTCAAAGACTGGAAAGAACACAATAAAAGCTGGTTTGAAGCCGCCAACAAATACGGGCTGACCTGCAACGTGGACGAGGACGAAGCAAAGCGCGACGAAACTCTCTCCGCCTTCTACTCCTGTGTCCCCAACGCATACACCAACGCTGTTAAAAAATACACCAGCGAAAAGCAAGCCGACGCGGGCAAAAAACTTGCTGAGAAAGTCTCCGACCCCACCAAAATCCAAGACTTCCTCAAGAAAAACCCCGCCGCAAACTTCAACAACCCCATCAACCAGTACTACTGCCTAAACCCCGACGGCACCGATAAGCTGGACGAAAACGGTAAACCCACCAAACTCTTCACCGAATCCGGTAGCTACAACAAAGAATGTTCCCCCACCCGCGCACCCATCAAGGGAGGCGTGTACGGAACAGGTGACGGCGACATGTCCGACACACGTCGCGCCCTATATGACCCGTCCATCACCAACCTGTTATTTAACTCAGACTCGGCTATGACTGACTTCTCCAACGCGGGAATCATCACAGCCGCCGCTATCACACGCTTTGCAAACGCCGCCCTCAACATGGGCATGTCACCAATCCTGCAAACCTTCGGCGTGGATAACCTTATTGCCCAGCTCATTGAGTCCTTCACTAAAAGTGTGTTCTTCCCGCTCGCGTTCACCTGCGCGCTTATAGGTATCGCACTTATTGCTTACGAAATCTTCCGAGGCAAAGCCGGTGCCCTAAAAACAATCCTGAAACTATTCTGCGGAATCCTCCTCATCTCCGCTCTAGCTTTCGCGACGCTCCTCAAACCACACGAAACAATCCGCGCTGTAGACCAGAGCACCAACGTTGTGGATAAAGTCATTGCGGAAGCTCTCGTGTCAGGAACTATTGGGGACGAAATCTGTACAGCTACAGGCGCATCCACAACCATCAAATACAACACGAACAGGAATGATTCAGACCCCGCTACACGCATCCTCATGTGTGAAGTGTGGCGCATGAACGCACTCACGCCCTGGTCGTATGCGCAGTGGGGTGTGGGATACAATAAGCTCTACGCTGTGGACGCTAAGCGCCCCACAACAGCCCACACGTTCATCAACACCAACAGCTCCCAGGTGGGGCGCGCCCCCGTACAAATGGGTGGCGGTAAAACCGTCAATAACTGGGCACTCTACCAGCTAGACCTGATGAGTGTTGGAACCACCACGGAAGACGCGGCAGGCAAATCCGTGGGCGTAACAGACCCCAACATGTACAAAATTGTCGACCTGCAAGCCGGACTAAACAACGGCGCGGGCACCGACTCGCGCTACCTGAAAATGTGGGCGGGTAAACAGCCTAGCGCACGCGCGGCAACCGCTGTAATGGCTCCAGTCGCCGCACTCGTATCCGGCTTCACCGTTGGGTACTATGCTATCTACAAAGCCGTCATTAAAGCAGTACTGCTACTCATGCTAGTAATACTGCCGTTCATCTTGCTTCTCGCTCTCTTTGGAAAGTACAGCAAGAAGAACACCATGAAATACGTGACAACACTGCTGGGACTCTACGCCCAGTCTGCAATCCTCACCTTCTTACTCTGCCTACTGTCCCTGCTCCTTATCAACCTGACAAGCGCCGTAGATGAGTACATCTTCGTGTTCCTCGCACAGGTTATTGCTTCCATTATCTTGCTTGTTGGTTCCCGTAAGATTATGAAGAAAATCATGGGCGGCTCAGGCATCGCTGGCACCGTGAACATGACAGACGGCAAGAACATCTTGAATAAGACCAAGGTCGGTAAGAAGGCTGTCCGCTTCGTTGAAGGCGCACCCGCAGAGCTTAAACATGGTTTCGCACGCGGCTACACCGAAAACGGTCTACGCGGCGGACTCACCGAAGCAGTTAAAACCCTCGACCCGCGCGAAGCACTCAGCTCCACAGGACGCGATGGCGCTGTGCGAACCATCCTCACCGCACGCAGTACTGGACTCAAAACCGCACGCAAAGCAACCGAAGACATGGAACACTTCGATGAAGCAAAGCGTACAGCATCCGCACTCAACCAAATCAACGCCGCCGAAAATGGCTCCAAAGCACACAGCACCTCCATCGAAAGGATGCGAAGCGCCAAAGACATCCGCAACGCCCGAAAGATTACCGAAGCGTACCAGGAAGCTTTCAAAGCTGAGGAAGCCGAAGCAGAGGCAACAGTACAGAAAGAATACGCTCTACAGCGCGAGAACGCTGAACGTGCCGGAACCGAATGGGAAGCACCATCTGAGAAGCAACACAAAGAAAATGTGGCAGAAGCCCTCAGTAAGCGCGTCCCCGGTGAAGGCTCCACCCAGCGCCGCCTACAAAAGCTTGTCGAACACGAGAACGCACAACAGCCCGTCCCTGAAAACGAGCGGTTCGATGTTCAAAACGACGACAGCTTCAAAGCCACCGAAAAGGCAGTCCACAAAGTCATGGGCACCGAAAACAAGACGCGCTACCGAATCGGCGGCGCGAAACGCAACCTGGAAAACAAACTGGGGGAGCGGTTCAACCACGAAGAAAATGAACGCATCGACCTTGCCTTCGTCAAACGCCTCAACAACGAAATACCGGAAGAAGTCGAAAATGCATTAGACAAACCAAAACAAGAGCTACAGCTCCTCCCCACAGAAACACTGCAACTCATCCACACCTGGCTCCAAGAAAACCCGCAAACCGACCCCGCCTACACCACCCTCAACAGGCTAGTCGAAAGCATCCTGCGCTATAGGAAATAAAGGTAGCGCAGGCATAGAGGAAACACATGAGTACACAAACCACACTGACAGCACAAACAGCTGACGGAAACCCCCTTAACACCAAAACCCTAAAAGGTGTTAAGGGGGTGTGGTGCGCCCTAGTATCACTATTTGCCGCCCTCCTCATCGCTCTTTCAGCGGTAACTGGGGCGGGGCTAGGCGCTACCAAAATACAAGACGCACACGCCCTGGACATCAGTAAATGGGTGATGTGCGACGCTTTCGGTAAAGATAGCTTCCCCGCTAAACTCTACCAATACTCCCAAAGCAACGACCTCCAGTTTCTAGCGTTCAGCAAATCCGCCGCAACAAGCGGACGCTCAACACCAGAAAGCGGAGCTAACATGCTCCTTAAAACTGTCGGTATCGACCTGGAAAAGAATAATCAACAGCTCGTTATCGGCGGTCAAAGCGCTACTGAAGGTGCAGGCTTCAATAAAGGCGCTAAGCTGAACTTTTTTGACAGGTTCGGCTTAGGCGGGTACACCTGGACTGCGTACACCGGCGAATGGAATTACCTCGTTATCGACGCATGCTCCAGCAACCCAGAACCTAAAGACCCGAAAGCCAACCATTACTACGACACCCGCTTAGACCCGACCACCACCTGGGATAGGGTGAGCTCCAGTCAAGACCCGCGCGTGAAAATCTATGCAAACGGGCAGGGAGCACGCTACTCGTCCGCTCTAGGCACCTATGTTGGGAACATGTTCCTGGGTGCAACCACCTGGGTAGTAGGTATCTTCCTGGCTCTGCTTATTCTTAGCTTTAAAGATATTGGTCAGCTTATTGGGCTTAGTAACATTACTGTAGGTAGCAAGCTGGGCGAACCAGGTGGGCTTCTAGAATACTTCACCTTCAACATTTTCATCCCCTTCGGCTTCCTCGTGTTCCTCACAGCGGTAGCAATCAACATCTACCCGATTATCCGACACAAGGGTACCTCTGTACACAAAAAACGCATCGCCGTATCAACCATCACAGCTATCCTCGCCGTACCCCTCATCTGGCAGGCAACATTCCTCCTCCCGCTACCCAACCGAGTAGCCGGGTTCATTCAGAGTGTAACCATCAAAACAACAGCGCAAGAACTCAGCAATGACGGCGAGTGGTGTACCACCGAAGTAGGGAACAAGAAGAACACCTACAGTACTGAAAAAGAGGGTAAAAACCCTATCGAAGCAACCGAAGACGAAATCGCCCAGCTCGTCAGTGAAAACTACGGCAACATTGTTGCATCCCAGCTTTCTTGCCACTTCACGAAACTATTTGTGTTCGACCCCTGGGTATTAGGGCAGTTCGGAACAACCCCTAACAACCTGTGGGCTGAGGGTAAACCCGTCCCCGAATGGGCTAAAGACGGTAAAACCATCGGCAACCACAATACCAAATGGGTCGGAGACGCTAACGTCCCTATGGGTGGAGACACCACCTTGAACAACTGGGCGTTATACCAGCTCTCTACCCAAACCACCGGGCACCTACCTACAGGCTCCGAAACTAGCGGCAAAGCACGCGAAGCTCAGGGTGTATCAACTGACTGGTGGCGCATCGTGGACGCTTTCAGTAACTATGACGAAAAAGACGTAGACATCAAAGTCCCCCCGGCAAGTGAAGTGACCGGCAACGTCTCTAATGGAGAGTGGGCACGCCCCGCTGAAGCCGCCATGACAAGCCCCTTCGGTAACCGCCCCGAAATTGGTGACGTTCACAAGGGTATCGACTTCGGTGCCCAGTGTGGCGCGCCAATTTACGCGGCTGGTAACGGTAAAGTGGTCTTCGCTCAGAAAGCAACAGACGGCGCTAACGGTGTTATTATCCAGCACGACGGTGTAGCCACCATGTACTGGCACCTCCAGGACGGAAGCTTGAAAGTTTCCGTCGGGGACGAAGTTAAAGCTGGTCAGCAAATCGGCTCTAGCGGTGATACAGGTTTCGCTTTTGGATGCCACCTGCATTTCGAGGTTCGCCCCGGAACCGACTGGGGAAACCAAGAAAATGTAACCGACCCCCAACCTTGGCTTAACGAACGTCACATCGACCCCACTAAGGCTGGCGACGGGTTATCCCCGCACGCCGCCGCTACCGCCGCAACTAACTCCAGCTCCGCTGTTGAGATTACGCGCGGAACACAGGACATGGACGCTAAACCGCTCCAGCCTTGGAACACCTGGGTCGGTGCATCTAGCGGTACCCGAGCAGGCGTGGGCATTTCAGCGTTCGTCGTATCCATTATTGCCCTAACAGTACCCACACTGTTTGCGTTGTTCACTATCGTACTGACCCTCATACTACAGCTGTACATTCTGGCTCTACCCTTTATCCTGCTCATCCTCCTGAGTGGAACCGATAAGGGAATCAATATTGCTAAGAAGTTCGGAATCAACGGCTTGTGGCTGTTCCTTGCAAGGGTAATCTTCGGGTTACTTGAAGTTATGGCTGTAGTTTTCGTAATCTTCTCATACCAGATTATGGAAAGCGTAGGCTGGTGGCAGGGAATCTTCGTCCTAGCACTGCTTTCTGTAGCTCTCTGGGTTATGAAAGACCGCATCTTCGCGCTCCTGAAAACCTACGGCGGAGACTTTGCTACGAAGCCGCTACAGGCTATCGCGAACGTCACTAACACAGCTAAACGTCTCACGGGTATCGGTACAGCTACCGTTATTGGTGGTGCAACCGCAAAACAGGCAGGGCACTCCTTCCTAGCAGGCGCTAAGAACGCAGGTGGCGACAAGGCACGCGACGCTCTCAACAAGAGCAAGCTCGGACGCACCACCCTACGTACCGTCAGCAAATCGGCAACCCTCGTACCCAAGAAACTACTCAAGAGCACCGGGCACACCGACAGCATTAACGAGCCCACCTATGTGACATGCTCTTCTTGTGGACGCACATACAAGCACGGCGAAATCTTTATGTGGTTTGACCAGTACGACGAACGCATGTACTGCCAGAACTGCAAAGCACAGGGTCTAGTGCCGCGTAGCGACATGCTTGTCCCCATCAAGCATCAGGAAGACAAGAAGAAAGCTAAGCCGCGCGCAAAACCCGCCGAAGACACCTACATGAAGCTGGCGCTACAGCAACCCGAGACGCAACGCGCAAACGTTGTGGACGAGGCGAGCGCATACCGCGCATACGACACGCTCACCTCAGCGGCGGCAGACAGTATGGCACGCCACTTCCGAACCGCGTTCGATGACAACCAGAAAACGGTTGTATCTTACGAAATCCCGGAGGTGTTCAAGCCATACTTCAATGTTGAAGCCTTCAATATCGCCCGCGATAACGACGACATCGAAAAGATGCGCCGCCACTGGGCACTTGCAATCCACAACTACATGGAAAAGGAGCTCGGCTATAAGATTAACCGAACCCCCGAGGAAACGCTGGAAGACATCAGTCGCACCATCGACATCTACTCACCGTGGTGGAGGCTAGACCCCAATGCAAAACGAGGAAACCACCAGGAAGAATAGTGACCGGCAAATAAGGTACACTAGATAACGCCCGAACATTCATCTACAACACAAAGGAAAGAACACTTTGGCTCTTTACCATGTTCCCTCTATTACCCTCCAGGGTAGGACTACAGAACTTCCCAAGCTTGAATACCTCCCTAACGGTACCCCTACGGCTTCTATTACGGTAGCTGTAAATACCAAGGCATACTCGAAGCAGGCAAATAGCTGGGCACCCCACGGAGATGCACAGTTCCACAACATTAAGCTTTTTGGTGAAGAGGCGGAACGTGCAGTTCGCCAGCTCAACCAGAAAGGTATTGATGTTCTAGTACATGGTGACCTGTACATCGATAAGTACACACCTAAAGGCTCCCCGGAGAACATCAAGGTAAGTGTCCTGAATCTTAGGAACGCCACGGTAGCTGTTGTGCTGAACCGCTTCCAGGACGTCTCTGTTGCCCGCCAGGAATCCAGCAACCAGCAGTACAACAACGCACAACCCGCACCCCAGCAGACACAAGGCAATAACGGCTGGCAGAACCAGGCACAGCCGCAGTACAACCAGCAGGCACCCCAGTATGGTCAGCCTCAGCCGCAGTACAACACAGGTGACTGGAATGCCGCACCCGCAGGCGACGAAGCACCCCCATTCTAAACCGCTAGAGCACGTGTAAACCCATAACACAGAAACCCCTAACCTTCTTTAACAGGTTAGGGGTTTCTGCTATGTCGAATATTATGGGAAATTACACGCTACCAACAATACTGCTAATCCTTTATCTCCTCATAAAACCAGGTATCTCCTTCGGATTAAAACGCTGGGATAAACGCAAAGAGCAAAAGACCCTCCTAGCGAACAAGTCCCTCGCAAAATCAGACTGGAAACCATACGAGCCTAAGCGCCCCGTATGGAAAGAACGCTTAAAATACGCAAACAGCGACACGCAACACGTCGCCTTCAAAATCCCCAAACTTATCCTCCGGTTTCTGCCTAAGCCCGTAGACGAAGACGGAAACCCTGTAGACCGCCCAGAAACTTTCGAGCTCCCCACCGTGCAACGACGCTGGGTGACGTTAGGTTTACACGCTCTGGGAGCTATCTGTGCCTTCTCAGCACCGTTTACGCCGTTCCCCGGCACAATGATGCTGATAGCTTTAACGTTCCTCATAGTCCACCTTATCGCTTCCTATCTTTCCCCTAAATGGATTCTGGAACAGAAAGCCGCCGTCCGCCGAAAACTCACCAACGGAGGAACCGACAAACTAAAAATCCCCAAAGAAAAAGCAGAAGCCGCCTGGACAGTCCTCGAATGGGATAAAGAAACCGGGCTAGAACCCACCATCCTCACCTACAAACTAGAAGACAGCTTCTCACCTGGCTCAGAACAGGCGCTCCTCCAATATCTCAATGCCGTGCTCACAAACACGCGCACCTACGTTCTTGACGACACGGACGGCAAAGTTCCAGTAGACCAAAAATCAGGCTTGCTTAGCATCCGCGCTAAACCCCCCATGCCTACCCGTGCGAGCTTCAACCCCTACTATATTTTTGCGCCGGGCATTGAAAGCGGTGTTTTTGCTATCGGGCTCGGAGACTCCGGTGGCGCTCAGCTACCCATTGAAGAGGGTAGTGAAACAATGGTCACCGTTATTTATGTGAATGTTTCCGGTAAGGGTGAGACTTACGCCTCTAAACATGGGCTAACAATGATAGCCCCGCCAACGCCAATGGTTCTCATTATGGGACCGACTGGCTCGGGTAAAGCGCAGGCTCTGACCGATAAGATTCAACGCACCAGGTTCTTTGTTATCATTAACGGTGTTAAGCACATTGTGAAAGGCATCCCTTATGACCCAGAGCACCCGGAAGCCCCCCAACCCGAGTGGACGAAGGGGCGCGCCTAAAAAGAGCTTACGCTCCGGTGAAAAGGTAATGAGCGCTGGGCGGGAACTGCAAGTCGCCACCCGAAAGAAACCGAAACCCCCTAAGAAGAACACGTATATCCCAGGTCACCCTCTAGATATTGATTCACGAATCATGACAGAGAAGACCTCCCCGGTAGCGTTCAGTATAGATATGGCGTATTCCTCTTGGGGGTATAAAAGCGTCTTTATCCCCGGCATTGATAAACACTACGGAATCTTTATCGAAGGTGAGGATAAGTTTCTCCATGAAATTGTGGAGAACATTGTGTGCGATGAGCAAGCTCGACACGGAATCCCTGTTTGGCAAGCGCCTGCCCGCATAGTAGACTGCACCCCGCTCGGCAATTTCAGCAACCATGATTTTCGCCAAAAAGTAGTATCTAACTGCTACTTCGCGCACCTCCCAGGTCAGCAAGCAAAAGTTATAGAACACCTGTGCAAAGTGATACAGCTGATGCAAGAGAAATGTACAAAAGCAGGCTACCCGGCACCGCCTAAGCGTGTGTACGACTTGTTTGTTATCTGGCTTGACGCTAAGCAAGCGGAAGAACTAGCAACCCGCCACGAGGAAGCTTTGGCATACCTGCTGGAAAACGCCGGTACAATGAACCTGCCCGTCATCTTTGTTGTAGAAGGAGAAGCGGAACACGCAGACACTTTCGTGAAAATGCTGACCCGAGCAATCTTCATAGGAGAGAAAAACAAAGAATACATTCACACCACGATTAACAGCCTCGTAGAAGAAACAACAGGCAAACCAGTATCTATCCTAGATACACCACCTAGCAAATACCCACTAGGGTACGAACCAGTGTGGAGCACACGAAAAGGTACCTTTGTTCTCGCCTCCATCTACACACTGAAACACCACGGCGCTTCACTCAAGAGCCTATACCAAGAAGAAGCAAAAAACCATAACCGCACCATCTGGGATGACTTCCTCACATCCCTAACCTACACGGAAGACTAACCGAACACATGAGCACCCCCATTCCCGAAACATTCCAGCCAGCCCCTAAAAAGGAATACCCCACTATCGAGTGGGAAGAACTCCTGAAACTGAACGAGAACCTCAAAATCATTCAGGAAACCGAAGTCGTCACTATCGGTGACCTGGAAAATGGCGACTGGATTCTCGACGGCGACGGCTACCTGCAACCCGTCCTGCACCTATTCCCCATCCACAAACCCGGCAGGCAGTTCCTCTTCAAACTAGAAGACGGCTCCCTCGGCTTATTTGGTGACTCCCACCTCATCAAATACACCACAGAACTCGACGCGCACACGTTCCACCAGCGTCGCCTACACGCCCGCCGCGCCCTAAAACAGCTATCCAAAAAATCTATCCAAGCGCTCGAATACCTAGCCGACAAAAGCAAGCCTGTGCCGCCCCCCACAACAGCCCACGAGCTGTTTATGGAAATAGCCCCGCACACCTGGGCTAAACTCGCGTGGGACGGCTCCAAAGACCACCCAGGCATCATTGCGCTACGCATGACAATCCTGCGCACCCTCGAAGCTATCGGAGCCGTCGTAGAAGACACAATTAAATACCAAGACTTTGCCGCCATCTTCTTCCCCGAAACACTAGACGCAACCGAAGACCCCCTCGACACATCAGTGACAGAGATAACACCCCGCTTTGATACGCGCCTCGCCGCCCAGCAACTGCTACTGATGTACAACCCACGCAAATACGCACCGCTATACACGGGTAAGACACTGCCACGCCACTGGTTCCTCAACCCCGGCAGGTACAACTACGCCGGTATCGAAATCGGGCACATCACAACCGCCCAAAAGCTCTACGAGAAATCCGTCCGTGAAGGCGGTCTAGACGGCATCGAAATCCCCAGTAAGCAACCCGCGCACCTCAAACCCAAAGACCCGCCAGCGGGCGACAAGAAGCCGGACGAGCCCAACTCAGAACCGGCAACCTAAGAAAAATCTAACCCCCCGCCACAGTAAAAGGTCTAGCATACGAACGCCGCCAGTACGTATGCTAGACTTAACTTTGCTAAAGAAACATGCACCCCAGATTAGGAGAAAGATGCGCGCAGACATCGCCCAGCAATACTCAGACTTACAGCACTGGGTCATCGGTGTAACCCTTGCCGACCCTGAGAATCACGCGCAAACACTACTCCAAAAAGTAAACCCAAAATCCATTAAAGAGCCGACCCTCATCCCTGTTTATGACGCAATCAAAAGCATCGTAGACGGAGGTGGCGCGCCACCAACAGGTAATGACGTTGCCCTATGGTTACAGACAAATAACCCCGCCGGGTTCAAAATCGCTGGCGGCACACAGCGCATCAATGAGCTTGTAGAAATGGGCGAAGAAGCAATCGTTGAGCACAACAACATCTCCATTATTCATGAGATGCTCAACTCTGCCTCCTACCAAGCCGCCATGCAAGAGCTGACCCAAAAGTTCTACGCAGAGTCTGAACGGTTACCTCTCAATGAGCTAGATAACTTCACGGATAACGCTATCCAGGAGCTCCAAAATCTGCGGGTCGCATACACCTCGGACATAGACGAGTACACGCACACCGCCGCCGAAATCATGGAAGACCTCGACAAAGAGCTCGCGGACATCCGTAACGGGCAAAAAACATTAGGTATTCCGCTCCGCAATTTTCCTCGCCTAAGCCAGTACATTGGCGGCTTACAGCCTGGTAACCTAACCATCGTTGCGGCACGCCCCGCTATCGGTAAAACCACGTTCTGTTGCAACATTATCGCCCCCTTATGCGAAGCGGGGCTTAGCGTGCAGTTCTTCTCCATCGAGATGGGCTCCAAAGAGATTATGAAGAACATCCTCTCTTGCCGCTACGGAATCCCCCGCCCCGACTTCCACAACGGAGAAGGTTTAACCCCTGAAATGCAGGAAGTATTCGACGCGGCTAAACCACGCATTGGACACTGGAAATTCCGTGTTGTCGAAAAAGGCAATATTAACGTGATGGAAGTCCGGCAGAAAGCGAAAGAAGTAGCAGAATCAGCAGACGGGTTAGACGTAATCGTCGTAGACTACGCCCAAATCGTGAAGCCTGACAAAGACCAAGGAACAACTCAGGACAACCTCGCCTATGTCATTTATCAGCTCAAGTTCATGGCTATGGAGCTCGGCGTTCCCGTTGTAGCGACATGTCAGCTGGCGCGCCCAACAACCAATGAAAAGGAGCAACCTCCCACAGCGTCCAGTATCCGAGGTACCGACGCTATCTTACAGGCGGCAAACCACGTTATTGCCCTCCACCGTGAGCGCAGTGAATTTGTGGAAGTTACCGACGCTATTATCCTGAAAAACCGCTCAGGTCAAGCGGACGTAACAATCCCCATTGATACCGCCCTCAATATTTGCTTCTTCGCTGAGGATATGAACGAAGCACTCACATTGCAACGTCAAGTCGACAGGGGAGAAACCATCACTCAATCAACAGCTGACATTTACGAAACCTACTAGAGGAGAAAAAGATGCTCGTACCCGGACTGGACTACCAGCCCCTTGAAGGGCTAATGAACCTCGATAACCTGCCCATCAAGAGCAAGGTAAAAATTTTCAGTAGCACCTATCAAAACCATGTCTGCCCGCAAACGAAGCACCGAGGATACTTCAAACGATACGGTTACGGGCGAATCTTCAAAACCGTAAACTTGCTCGCAGAAAAATACGTTTTCACAGAGCGGAAGCTGACAGCCACCGAATTAGCCGCTATCCTAGAAAGTATCTACACATCTGGCATGATTCTCACTGAGAGAATCTTCGCCAAAAAGTACGCCGACTACATTGCCGCCCATCAGGAAAGGTAAAGACGTATGCCACCTCGCAAGAAAACCCCTAAACGCCCCAGCCTCCAATCTCTCACAGACTCACTGGCGGCAAACGGCGTTAAAACCAACACAAGCCCCGTACCCGTCTACAAGCACAACGAAATCAACTACGAAGCTCTAGAAGCGACCGTAGAAGAAATGGTGCCTGTAGGTAAGCAACGCATCCAACGGAACACCACCGAAGCAATCGAGAAAAACCTCGAGAAGTTCAAAGCTCAGGTCGTCCCGAAGCTCTACATTGGCAAAGCCTCCCTACCGAAGCTCGCACGAAGCACCAACAAAGGAGTAGCAAACAATGCACAGCGCGTGCTAGAAATCCTAGACCGCAACCCACAGGAACCTCAGCCGCTCTTCATCCACGAACCGGACATTACGGTAGACTCAAACCTGCACGCTTGGGGAGCCGTCATGCGTTACGTGTTCCGTGGACAGGTAGGCTCGGCTGAGTTTCTAAAAATTGACGAAAGCGAACTGCTCACCAAGAACCGCTCAGGTTTCATTGAAAACCAAAAGAACGTGTCTATCCTAGAAGCTACCCCTAAAGTGGTTCTCTACACGTCCTCCGACGCAGACACGTACACACCCACAGAGCAGGCAACGCTCTCAATGCTTTTCCGGCACTGGGCAGAGAACAGGACAGCCGTTATCGTTGTCTCCCCCCGCCCATTCAAACTGTGGGTAACCCGCCTACCCGTAGAAGTTCAACCCATGCTATGCACTTTATTTGAAGGCAACATTATCGAACCCAAGCGGAAACGCGCCACCAAAAAGAACGCCCTCTCCGTCCTAGACGGAATGTAATCTAAGGAGCCTTACCCCTTGAAACGCTACAAAACATCTCTGACAGCAAGTATCGCTGACGTATCCGCCGCTTTCCGCTGGGTATCCGATGTGAAAGCTAAAGAAATCACACTCAGCATCGACCCAACAACCGGAACCGCTGAGATACGGCACACCAGCTCAATGGACGAGCAAACCCCCGGCTACCACGAACACCCCATCCATAACGCAACCATCACAGGTGAACGCAAAGTCTCCGCACACTTACCGTTCCCAGACCAGCTGAAATACGCACTAAAATGCGCCTCTCTAGCACAAGAAGAAGAGTGTACCATCACTGCTACGCTCACCGTATCAGACACGGGTGGTACGAAGATTGAAAGCGTCCGACTAACAGCCGGTAAACACAACTCATCCCCTCTCGACGTATCCACACTGTCACGAACACCTAAACCTAAGATGGTAACCATCGGTTCTGTACCCACACAGAACATCAACAACGGTATCCGTGTGGCACGCTCCATCAAGCACCGTGAAGACATCGACGGGCTGTTCGTTGTGTTTAAGCTCAACAGTGAAACCAGCCAGCTTGAAATCCTCACATCCTCCACCGTGCCCGCAAACGCGGTCGCACTCATCTACAGCGCCCCGTTCCAGGGCTTGGTAGCCGAATCAGAGGAAGTAATGAGGCACAAAGAATACCTCACGCAGGGCGTTTCTATCCTCCCCGAAGTACGCCACTTCGGAGGGGACTTCGTAGAAATCGTACTAGCCGACAATCTTCTCGGCTTCCGAGACACAGAAACAGGCGCAGTCGCGCTTTACAGCATCCGCGCCGTACCTCCCAACTCCATTCAGGCTTTCCGTAAGTTCTTCACGAAACTAACTAACCTGGAGCTCACCCAGACATACGAGATTAACCTCGCCGTCCTAAAGGAAGCGCTACTGACGATGGCTTCCGCAAGCGCTACAAGCGACATTACGGAAGCAACACTTAACTTCCAAGAAGAAGGCGACATCATCCTGCATCTGGACACGTGGACTACAGAGCTAGACGCAAAAGCGACCTCTGAAACCTCTAACCCGCTTGAGGTCGTAGGAGACTACAGGACGCTTATCCAGTTCGTGACAGCACGCACAAACCCTGTCGGAAACATTGGGTTTATGCCGCTACCCGTAAACCCCTCAACAGAGAACCTAGCTATCCAAACCACACCAGACGGCGCAGGGGAACTCCTCGTAGTTAGCCAATGCGTCTCCGTAACCCCAGAAAACAAATAACCCCCGTAAGAGCGAATAAGGCACCCGGACATGATAGAAGAACTGATTAAATATCTTCCCGCTATCACGCCTGGGTGCCTTTTCCTTATCGGAATTTTAGGTCAGCCCCCCGAATGGGTGAAACCTAAACGGCGTGCCCGACGCATATGGGCGCAAACGCACCTGATAGCCGCCACCATCACCCTAATCGTATCCGCCGCATTCACCCTGCACCCCTGGTACAGCAACAACCCCACAGCTCTAACAGGGCTAATCCTAACAATCTACATGCTCACGCAAACATCACAAACAGATATTGCGTTCCGAAAAGCCAGTGAAACACACATGATGCACGCATGGGGTCTGTTCATCGTTACAGCGTGCATCTTTCAGCAAACAACAGTAGTAACCGCCTCCATAGCCGCCCTGGTAGTCACCGCAATCACCCGACATTGGTGGTCAGGAGACGCTACAGCCCTATGCGTCGCCTTGTCGTGCGCTACCCCCATCACAACAGCTCACCCTGAAACTTTCGTCGCAAACATGGCGGCTATCGGCTTCGTCATCGTATGCGCAATCATCACCGCTATCTACAAATCCTCCAAAAAAGCCATCCAGGTACCCCTCATACCTTTTGTAATTACACCTTTCGCCCTAATACCCCTCGTCTACTTCTTCACCTAAACAACCGTCCGCTATAGGTTTCTTAAACCCCCACTTTAAGGACACCACCTGTATGACTGAATATATTGAAGATGTAGAAGTAATCAGCAACGGAGAAGGCGATAACGCCGCAGATATTCTCCGCAAAAGCGATAACCTCACACCTGAAGACTGCGATAAGCTAACCCGTGCTATCAGCGCCACCTCAGAAACTCTATGGTCGCTACTGTACTTCGCGAACACCACCAAGATTTACCAGCAACGCGGCTTCAAAACGTGGAAAGAATACATTTCCGAAAGCTTCCCCATCTCCCTATCAACCGCGAACTCCCTCGTCACCCAGGGCGCTGTGATTGAACGCATCAGCGAAGCCGCACCAGAGGGCGCAAGCGTACACCTCACCCAGGCGCAAGCACGCGACCTAAAGAAAGTACTTGAACAGGTCGCAACCCTCGTTAAAGAACGCACAGAGGGTAAAACCGCTGAGGAAGCGGAAGAAATCATCCAAGAAATCGTCGCGGAAACACGCGAACAGGTGAAAGCCGACAAAGAAGCATTACAAGCTCAGAAAGAAGCCGAAAAACAGCAGAAACTCGAAGAGCAACAACAGCGTTACGAAGACGCGGCAACCGAAATCATCCGCCAAGCCGAAGAGCAGTACGCGCCCGCGACCGAAGAATACGCCATCGAAGGCGCAGAAGGAACAGAAACATACGAATACACCTTTGACGACGAAGAGGAAGAAGAACCCACCTCCGAGGTAAACCGTAAAGCCGTAACGCTCCGCAACCTCTACACCGTCATCGGTAAGAGCGAATCTATGCCGCCCGTCAAGGAAGCACTAGAAGTCATCCCGCAGGAACGAGTATCCAAGACACACACAGAGCTATCCGAGCTAGAGCAAAAAGTTCACGACATCCGTGTAGCTTTAGAAGAGCGCTATGGAAATAGTATCCTACGTAACACCATGAGCCACTAAGCTCCCAACCGAAAGAAACGTGTAATATGCCACGAATGACATTAGGCGGCGAAAAGAAACAGCCCGGTTCCCGCTACGGGGCTCTCTTTAACAACATGGGCTCCTACGCCGAATCTGAGAGTAAACCCGAAACACCGGAAGCGGCACCCGCCCCTGTTGTGGAAACAACCACCCCTGTAACCCCCGTGCCGCCTGTAACTGCTATACCCGAACCAGAAACCACGGTGCCCGCTGTAGACGAAGACAGCTTGAAAGCTCTACAAGCTAACCTCGAACAGCCCGCCCCAACATCTGACGCTTACAGCTACGGGTACGACGACGCGGACTACGAGGAAGAATACGAAGACTTTGCGCCCGAGGTGGAAGAAACGGAAGAAACAACCCCCGTTGAAACCCCAGCCGAGGAACCCGAAGCCGAAACACCCGAAGAGCCTGAAAAGGCAGAGGAGCCGGAAGCGGTAGAAATCCCAGCGGGTAACGTAAGCAACGAGACGGAAGAACCACACGTTGAAGCACCCGTAGAGACGCAAGAAACGAGCGGAGTAGAGGAGCCCCTCAGCGGCGCAGACGAAATTCAGGTCATCATCGACCTGTACGAAGCTATCCGAAACCTCACACCCGAGGACAAGGAAGCACTCAACGCACTCCTAGGCAACCACACCGACAGCACCCCCGCGCAAACCATCCTAAGCATCGTAGAGAACGCAGACCGCACCGCCGCCCTACTGAAAGCCGTCTCAGAGCTGGCGACAGTAGACACAAGCAACCCAAACCGTGCCGTCGCAAAATACGTAATTCTACTCAGCAAGCACACCACAGCTGAACTCCAAACCCTAAACACAATTCTGCACGATAACGAACCAGAAACCGTGACAGAAGATAACCGAGACGACGTGCTAGAAACCCTAGCCGTAACCCTGGCAACAACCCCGCCCCACGTTTTCGGAGCCGCACACACCATCAGGGCAATCATCGAATAACCAAAACCCGCTAACAACAGCGGAAACCCACAAAAATGTGGGGTAACCAGGATAGTCGGTTACCCCACATTTTTGGTATAATAAAACGTCACTGTAACCAAAGAAAGGCAAAGGCGGGCGAATGGTTGAAAACACAGCAGAACCTAACATTAAATCGGGTACCCTGACATCGTATGACGTGTATGTTCAAGCCGCCAATAATAAGCTGAGCTTCACCGCATCTATGGCAAATAGTGGCGCGGGCGCTGATTTTCTCCGTGCCTTTTATAAGCGTGCCTACACGCCTGAAACAATGACCTTCACCAAGCAGGACAGCAACAGGACGGTTACAGTCACTGCTGACGCTACCCACCTGCCGACAATGCACACGCTGGCGGAGCTACTTGCTTTCTGTGGAAAATCTCTGCGCCTAACGGGTGACACTAAACAGCTTTATGCAATTATTCCGTGGAAAGCTGTAGCGTACTTCATGCCTGCCGTAGACCCGAAAACAAGGATTGAGAAAAGCCCCGCAGGGTGCTTCACTATTAAGCCTCTAGACCCCTACGGCGTGAACCAGGAAATGTTTAAATACATCCGCCATCTCGGTGGCTGGAAGCTACGTGACGGAACAACCTGGGTTGTATCCATGAGTAAGCTTTTCAAGTTCATTCAAAGTAACCAGCCGGGCGCTCGCGGAATCGCTATCGACCGCTCTATTGCAACGTTCCTCACCGAAGAAATAGGGGCACCCTTCGCTGGTAATATCTTTGACCTCAAAGACGTGCCCATCAGCACCCTGCATTTTGCTCAGCACGACTCTCGACCCCAAAACAGCAAGCGTGAAAAAGGTAAAACCCTAGCCGAAAGCCTCACAGGTTACGGGTATGGTTCTTTGTTCGATGTGCTTTACAATATGCCCCGCAGGTACCTAGACTTGAGCAACCCTGTAACTTCTTTGCGTGGGCTTGACGCAGGCGATACCGCTCATATTGTAGGTAAGGTGCAAAGCTGGTTCCGCATGCAGAGCGGAAAGGGCGCATACTGCTCCGTTAAAACCGCTGAGCGAACCATCAAGGTTCAGTTCTGGGGTAACACGGCGTGGCGTGAGAAGAAATTCCCTGTAGGTACCGAAGTTATCGTTGGCGGTAAAGTATCCTTCTATGGCGGTATTGGCTTGTCAGGCGATTTTATGGACACGCTAGACGTATCCAGTGCCGATAACCCCTACGTCCCTATCTATAGTCAATCCCCGTCGCGAGGAATCATGACAACTCTCGTATCAAGCCTAGTACGAGAGTCTTTGACACGCCTCACAACCGATGGAAATACGGGTATTACTCAGAATGACTACTGGACGAAAGACGCACTCCCAGACGGTATCCTGCCCCTTAACGAAGCCCTCATTAAACTTCACTTCCCCGAAGTAGAAGGGGATATTAAAGCCGCTACCGACTCTCTCGCATGGTATGAGCTTGTCCTCTCACAGGTGCTACTTAAGAAGACGGCGGAAGAGAATAAGCTCACTAAAGGTGTGGAGAATAAAGGTGTAAAAACTGGGTTTGTAAACCAGGTTCTACACGCTTTGCCGTACACGCTTACCGGCGACCAGCAAGAAGCACTCAAAACCATTCAGGGGCTTATGCGTTCCAAAGCACCTATGGACGCGCTCCTCTCAGCAGACGTAGGTGCGGGCAAAACTATCATTCAGATTCTAGCCGCCCTCCAAGCAGTAGACTCCGGCAGGCAGGCTGTAATTGTTGCGCCTACAGACATTCTTGCGCAACAGATTTTTAAAGCCGCCACAGTAGCCCTGGAGCCCGTTAAAGACTTTAAACCTGTCTTCCTATCCGGCTCTCTAAATAAAGCTACTAAGGAAGCCGCCCTAAAAAGCATCGAAACAGGCGAAGCACGACTCATTATCGGAACACACACTCTGCTCGACACCCCAAAGTTCCACGACTTAGGGCTCGTATGCTTCGATGAACAGCAGAAGTTCGGTGTTGAACAACGCCAGCGCCTCCTACGTATCCGAGAAGACCAGAAAGCCCCCGACTTCCTGGTCGCTACAGCCACACCCATTCCCCGCACTATTGCACAAATCGCATACGGTGAGGTTACCTTCATTAAAATGTCTGAGAAGCCCGCAGGTCGTAAACCTGTCGAGACAGAATGGGTTGAGGGGAAGCATGACGTTGTACTCCGTCAAAAAACACACCACATGTGGAAAGACATTCAGCATGAAATCAAGGCGGGGCACCAAATCTTCATCATCGCGCCGCTAGTTGAAGAGCGTAAACAGCAAGACGCACCAAGCGTCAAAGCTCTCAAAAGCTCTGTAGCTAAGCTGTTCCCCAAAGCACGCCTCGATACCCTGCACGGCAAAATGAAAGCTAAGGAACAAGCTGAAACGATGCGCGCCTTCCGTGACGGCGAGACGGACATCCTCATAGCATCCACCATCGTAGAAGTGGGTGTAGATATTCCTAACGCCACACGTATCATTATCATGGGTGCCGAACGCTTAGGTGCGTCTAGCCTGCATCAGCTCCGTGGACGTGTCGGTCGTAGTGACTTGCACGCTAAATGCTGGCTGGTTAGCCCCGCAGAGACAAAGAGCGCGCAGGCACGCATGGAGGCGTTAGTGAACTACGACGACGGCTTCGCAATCGCGGAGGCAGACACCGACACGCGCGGCGAAGGAGACATCCTCACCAGCGAACAGCACGGCGTAGTCAAGAACAGGTTCCTGCGGTTGGGCAAGCACCGACACATCATCCAAAGCGCTATTGAAGCATCAGAACGAATCCTCGCCAACCCAGAGCTCACACAGCACGCCCTGGAAGACGCGAAGAAACTACTCACCGACGACGAAAGCTAAGGTTTCATGGCTACATTTAAAGAAAAAGCCACCCAAAACGCCGACTCCATATTTGAGTACATCAACTCAATTATCGACACACGCGGACGCTCACATATCCAAACCATCATGAAAACCTGGAACACCAGGGACAAGAAAAAAATAGCCACCTGGGTAGCAGTCTTTGCGGTAACACTCACCGCCAGCACCCTAATCGACATCTACCTGCCGCACACCATATTCATTAACGTCGTTAAATGGATTCTCTTCGGCGGTGCGGCTATCTACTCAGGCTTCTCCCTCGCCTACATGTTCGTGTACGCTTTCGGGCAATGGCACACAAAAGTAACAGGCGGACGCTGGGTACCCCTGAAACAACAACCCTGGGCAAGCTTCAAAGCCCGCATATGGGTTGTAGCCGCGCTCTGCGTAGGAATCATAGGTCGAACCATCACCTACGGTAACGGGGACACGCTCCTATGGTCACTCGTAGGGTACAGCTCCATCATCCTCGTAGCACTAGTAGCCACGTTCCTCCTCAAGACTGAGGAGGAAATCGAAGCGAAAACCTTCGGTATTCGGGACGAACGAACCAAAAACTACGATAAAGCGGTAGAAGAGTTCAAGCAAAACGTCCAAGAGCGCAAAGATAAGGCACGCGAAAAAGCGGAAAACCGAACCAAACTTATCGACCGTCTACTAGGGGAAAAACAAGAGACAACCCCGGACGAAAAACCCAACCAAGAAGACTAGCAACATTAGCGGTCTGCGGAACAAACACCCGCAGACCGCTATATTTTTTTTAAAAGACCAACCCAACGTCGAAAGACCACACCTATGGACAAAGCAGAACCAACCCAAGAACACCACGTATGCTGGACACATGCCCTAACCCATACGCACGGCGAGACAGACGACGCGCTAATGGGAACAGCACACGCCGCCAGCGGTCTAGCCGCTTTCATAGCTGTACTCGCTTTCGGGTCTACCTTCTCCGCCCTCTTCATCCCAGGAAACCCCACCATAGGGCAGTACGCTTTAGCGGGCTTAGCTTTCATCGCAGGCGCGCTCATCCCCGACTTTGATAACACGTCCTCTACAGCTAAATCAGCTATGGGTGTTTTCGGTGAACCGATTACGTTCCTATTCCGTGAAAGCTCCAGGTTGGTTCAGAATATTCACACCAAACAGGATGCGAAATCACGTGCTAAAGCACATGACACGGTACACCGAGGATTCTGGCACTCTCTCATCGGTGCGGTAGCGTTAGGTTTAATCGTGAACCTCATCATCAACAACCCCATTACGAACAACATTCTCGTTCCGCTAGGATTTGTGGGGATTAAGAATCTAAGCGCTCTCATTGCCGCTGTGACATGCTTAGCCGCCATGCATATTGCTGTGTCGGGTCTGAACCTTGGTGCGCTAAAGGCAATGAAGGGTGCAAAAGGTGTAAGCTCCACCATCACGTTCATCGTATCTGTAGCGGTAACGTTACTGTTCTTCAGTACCGCTGAAGCAAACGGGTACACATGGTTAGGGTACAGCCTCACGGCGGGCGCTATCGTCCACATTATTGGTGATGCTTTCACTAAAGCAGGGGTGCCGCTATTTGCCCCCGTCATCCCCCGTAAAGGGAAACTTTGGTACACATACCGCTTCGCCACATTTGAAGCTAAGAGCGACGCGCTCAATAGCGGCGTAATCTGGGGGAGTGTAGCAGTCATCATCATCTCCCTTATAACGCTTCTCCAACACTTCTAAAACCTCAAGGAGACAACCAATGAATATCTACTCTTTTACCCTCCTCATCATTGCTGTCGTTGCTCTAGCAATCACCCTGCGTGTCGTCCTCAAAGCGACCGAATCGTACAGCATTGCTGAACGTAAAATCACGCTAGAGCGCCAGACTGTAGCCTACATACTGCGCCGCATCCACGAAAAGTACGCCGCCTTCCATGCCGCGAACCCAACTGACCCCATCGAGGGGAATACGAAAATAGAATGGGAGAACCTCGACCATTTCACGAAGAGCGCCAATATGCATAAAGTCGACGGCGACATGGATATGGCAATCATCACAGTTAAGCACATTCAAGTCGTTCACAACGACCTGCCCGAAACGGCAACGCCTCTATACCGCCGCTGGTATGAAGAAGAAGTAGAACCGCTCCTTGAGGAGCTCCGCGAAGCCGTCTACCAGTACAACAAAACCATCGAGGACGACATTGAGCTAAACCCCGTCCTGTCACACATCCTGAAAGCTACCCCGCACAAGCTCATCAAGCTTAACGAAACCACCCTAGAGGAGGCACCGAATGGCGCGACCAGCAAATAAGAAAGATGCAACCTACAAAGCCCCTAAACGTGCATACTATAGGGACGCTGTAGACCCTACAGACATTGAGAAAGAGTTAGAAGACCCCGATAAGGTTCTCTTCTCTAGCTTGAAGCGTGTAGAGCGCTTCAATGCCCTCCGCCGCTTCTCCAAGAAACAAGCCGTAACCCCGAAAGCTGTCGAGTACATTAAGGAAATGATTAAGACCGGCACGCCGCTCATCTACAACCGACGAACCGGAATTATCAGCCCACCCATCTCAAAACCCAGCGTCAAAAGCACCGGATACAGCAACGTAACCATCGCAACCGACCTAACATCCGCCGGAGCTCTAGAAGCCGCCGCGTCCATCTACCTCGGCAACATGCAGGTAGCAATGACCCGCGAAGAGCTAGAAGAAGCCGCCGAGAAAGTACGCGCAGAGCAAGAGGAAGAAGCGAAACGCGACGCGAAATACTGGGAGGAAAAAGACGACGCAGAGATGAAGTGGTGGCTCCAGATGGAAACCAACCCAAACATCGTAAAGACCGTATCTAAAGCGAAAGCTGAGGGTACCACCTACCAGAAAGAACGATAACCTGTGGAAACAGTCAAGAATCTGCTAGTCGCCGCGCTAGTAATCCTCATCCTAGCCGTCTTCTTCTTTAGCACACCTATGGGGCAAGACGCACTAAATAACGGTATCGCATGGCTAAGGAGCCTTGAGTTTTTCCGTACCTAACATGATAAGATAGGGAGGCATTAATATCGTCTCAAGGAAAAGGATAGCCCCTATGGGAAATTTCTCATTTGATGAGTACGAAGCACCCGTCTACTGCTTCCGCAACAAAGACGGCTCCTTCAACGCCTCCGCAGGACACATCTCCTCAACGCTCTACACGCACCTCGACCTCCAGAAGAAAATCTACGATATTCTCCCGGAGGAGATGAAGGAAAGCGGCACCTTCCCGCGTGTAGCACACCAGTACACCGTCTACCGTTTCCTTGAGATGCTAATCCACGTGCAGAACCTATACACACGCATCCTGAACCCTGCATACCCTGAGCTTACGGAAGCCCAGCGGCGCGGCTTAAAGAACGCCGGGTCTTCTCTAAGGACTCAGGCGGTTTGCAGGCAACAGCAGGAGCTTTTTCACCCGCTCACCTACGAAATTATCGAACCGTACATCACGGATGAAGACGGCACCGCTATCGATGCTTGGGTACAGCGTATCTGTAATGACTCCATTATGACGCTGAATGAAATCGTGAATAATTTCAACAATACTATCGGTATGCTTCCGAGCATCCCCGCCCCCGTAGACCCGCTAGACATTGACGATGAATCACCGTTTTAAATCATCCTCTACCCGTTAGGTACGGTACCGCATGCCAGATACACCCAAACAGACAATAGAACTAGTACTGGATATACCAATCCCTCTAGTCCTAACCGCTAACCAGAGGCATATCCGCCCTGTGCAAGCTGTCATCAGTAAAGCTTTACGTGGTATCGCCTCCCAACATGCCGAACGGTACCTGGAACGTAACCCGTTTTTCCGACCGTTCAGGTACTACACAGTGTATTTTGAGGTTCTAAACACCACAGCTTCAATGCGTCTAGACCCGAACAACTACGCGCCCACGCTAAAACCTATCATTGACGGTTTCACAGGACGATGGTGGGATGACGACGACGCGGCACACCTACTAGAATACTCCTGCGCTTACGGTGGAATCTGGAAAAGCCCCAAAGAAGAAATCGTTAAAAGAAGGCGGTTCCACATCATCATCACAGAGGCAGACCCAGACGACTACTACACAGTCCCTACAAGCCGCCCTGAGCTGGATAAAATCGCTAAAGCATGGGAAGTAGACGAACACCAGCCTGTCACCCAGAAACCCGAAGACGGCGACTTCGACCCAAACAACGGAGTCAAAGAATACTTCAAAATCTTACGCCGAGAAGAGCGGAAGAAAGAAGCACAAAAAGAAAAACGGGCAGTAGCGAAGCTCATACCCCCAGAAAATAACGACGAACACAACGACGTCGAATACAAACTAGAACTAGCGCCCCAGACAAGCGACGCACCAACACAAGAACCAGACGAACTGAACTGGTAACAACAAGTGAACAGCCCCTCCTCAGCTATACATTAAGGGAAACAGAAAACAATGTATTAGCTTGCAGGAGGGGCTCCCGCTTTGTCGTCCAAAATAGTCATCCATAACGCCACAGAAGTGTTCCGGCGTGAACCACACTTCTATGAATTTCTAGGCTTCTCATTCTGGAAGCCCATACCCAAAACACCGGCGCTATACGCCATGATTCTACTCTTCCCCCTCTGGTTCCTCTACGCCGCTTTAGGGGCGCTCCTTACCCCCTTCAACATGCTCATATGCGCCCTCCCCGGCTTCCTGTTCGGGATTATCACCGCCTGGCTTATCGCTAAATACTTTGGCACCCCTAAAGAAGTCTTCGACGGTCTAAACCTACACCAGCACATCATCGCCCGGTACAAATGGAAACGTCAAGCACGCGGCTACCTCGACGGGTACGAATACAACCCCAACCAGAAACGCATTTACCGCATCGATGCCATGATTCAAATCTCGCGCCGCGCCGAAGAAGCACAAGAACAAGAACAAACCCAGCTCAAGAAAACCACCCGCGCACTTAAAAAGCGTAAGAAAAGCAACACCACGGAAGGCAAATAATGGTTAGCGAATACCGATACGGGATGCCCACACTTATCGGAACGAATGTGCGCGGCTCCAACATTGCGCTGTTCGACCTGCACAATGCAAACCGCAACAACGAACCGCCCCTAACGCTTTTCACAGGCAAACCCGGTAGCGGTAAAACCTTCAGTATGCTGTGGATTCTTTCACAAGCCGCCTTGCAAGGAGCCGCAGTAGTGGGTATCGACTGGAAAGGTGACCTGCTCCAAATCCGAGAAATCAGGGACGTATTCGGCGTAGAAACAAAGACTATCCGTGTCGACCCGAAAGACCCCGCCAACAGGGGTATTCTCGACCCGTTCGTCGTCTTCGACAATAGTAAGAACAAAGAAGAAGCGCACGCAGACATCGTGAACGCTGTACACGCCGTATGCCACGCCCTGCTCCCAGGCTCTCTCAAAAATCACACTATTAGCGCGTTTGTAGACTCCGCTATCAATGACGTAATCCGTGGATACAGGGACGAAAAAAGTATGCCTGTTTTCATTCGCCGCCTCCAAAACGTCGCACGCCAAACCGATAATAACGACCTCACAGCGTTCGCGCTCGCACTCAATAACAAGCTACGCGGCTCCGGAGTGCTCCTTAGCGCACAACCCGACGGTGACCGTAACAACTACTTCGATTTTAAGCCCGGCGTAACAGTCATCGACCTCTCCAACCTACCCGAGCTACCCCAAACCATCGAAGAGCTTAAAAACCCCAGCAAAGCCGTAGGACAAGCAATCCTCACCATGATTACGCTCCTCGTGCGACAAAGCATGTTCCGCATGCCCAAAAACATCCGAAAAGTCCTAGCCATTGACGAGGCATGGTCAATCCTGGCGAACCCATCCGGTCTAGAACTCGTCAAATCCACGGTACGACTAGGGCGCTCCCTAAACCTAGCCGTAGTACTCGGAACACAAAGCTACGCCGACGTGTTCGCCGGAACCGCAGAACTCGACACCTCCTTCGCAAGCACACACTTCGCGTTCGGAAACTCCAAAAAAGACGGATACCTCGGCGCAACAGCAATGGGACTAGAAGGCGAAACAGCCGAACAAGTCGCCAACGCTATAAGTGTCCTAGAACAAGGAAACTGCATCATGCACGACATCCGGAAACGCACCGGACAAGTCAGGATACAAGTCTGGCTTCAAGAACTCATTGACGCTTTCAGCTCCAACCCCTACGACACAAAGAACAGCAACCAACCTAAACAGTAGACGAACCACTCAAGGAAACCTTAACCCATGCGACAGAATCAGCGTATTATCCTGCCAAACATTGTGTATATTAGCGGAACCCGCCAGTACAGTATGCTCGAAAACCCGGCGCGCCCTCTGCTATCCCCAGCAGTAGAAAGCCGGAAAGATGCCGCATGGTTCAGGAACTACTTGAAAATCATCATCCCAAACATCGATAGTGCGGGAATCATGCCTCCCAACCCGACAGGTAGGCTGTATGAGGGAACCCCAGAAAACCCCGCGCGCCAAACTAACATGCTCGGTGTTTTCCCCACTATCACTTCCCTTATGGACGCGCTCCAAGCGAAGCCACCCCGTATCCAGAACGCGATGGACGCAGTAGTCATACACTCAGACTACCTGGCAGAACTTTGGGACAACCACCCGAACAACCCGCAGGAAAAAGACACCGCTTTCACCTGTATCCTTGCGTTTATGGAAGAGAACCCCGTCATCATCCTCAATGCAAGCCGCACAGCGAAACTTAACGCCTCTGTAGAGAACACCCGCACCGAACTTTTAGCGCGCATAAAAAACGCCGACATGGGCGGCAACGTTCGACTCTACGAAGTGCAAGCAACCAAACCCATCCCCAACAACCCCGAGGCTGAGTGGGCTATGCTCCCGCCCCACACGGTAGCTCAAAACTTCTACGATGCGTTAGAACTATTTTTGAGCGCTCCCCCCGAAGAAAGCGACCCCGTACTAGCTTTCCGAGGCGTTCTTGAAAGCCGCGCCGACCCAGAATTAGCGTCCATCCAAGACGAAGCATACCCCGACGCAACCTACATTGACGGCTCACCCTACATTGGCAGGGTTATCACTGTTACCTCCAAGAAGGGCGGTACAGGTAAAACAACCACGTCTCTCGGTTTAGCGCACGCTCTAACCGTGTGGGGTAAAGAAGCTGTAGCTCACGGGTACGCAGACCACGCACTGAAAGTCATTGTTGTAGACCTGGACTTGCAGGACGGGCAGGTCGGCTTCAACACTAGCGACCAGTCCACAACAATTACAGGTATTTTCAACGATTTTTCAGCCCGATACATCACGCTAGGGGAAGATAAGCATCAAGACTGGGAGATTATCCGCAAACACATCATCAACAATGAACGTACCGGGTACGCAACGCTCCTAGCGCCGGAAGACCCGCGCGACCTTGCGGTTATGAACCCGCACTTTTATAGGGCTGTTATCTCAACATTGAGGGAACATTTTGACGTAATCATCATTGACACGTCCGTTCAGCTTGACAGCCCATATATGACACAGTGCGCTTACCCTCTCTCACGGACGCTGTATTACGTTGCAGAACCCTACCCTATCCCCCTGGACACCATGAAACGCCAGTTCACATACGGTTTAGGTTCGGCACGTAACGGGGGAGGAGGCATGGTATCACAGCGTATCAGCATCTTCGTGAACAAGGTAGAGCCAGAGCATGTGGTAGCTAAAGGCTCCGCGTTACCGTTCTGGGACGTTCAGAACTACAGTGTCGGAGGCATCCCCGTACTCACAGGCGTACCTTACCTTCATGAAGCCGCTCTCGACGCTGTGAACGTGGGGCTCCCCGGAGGGTTCAACTACCTGCTTAACAACAAGGGCTACTCGGAGGGTATGTCGCTTATCGCCTACGACATTATTCGTGGTACGAACTATCAGCTGTTCAGCCCCGAACAGACAGCCGAGCTTGAAGAGTATTTTGAAGCGGCTGGGCTTTAGAGCCAAGAAGCAGGTAGTGGGATAGTGGAATCAGGCTCAACATAAATAAGAGGCACTGTAGGTTCCTCGTCAGCTTCTTTAGCCCCGTCAGACGGCATGAAAACAAGCCCGTCGGCGGGGCTAAACCACACCCCAACACCAGTTAAAACTGCACCCAACGCGAATATTACCGCCGCCACAGCCCCTAAAAAGTTCCAGCTGTGAACAAGCCCGAACATCCCAAAAACATACCCCACAAAAGCTACAGCAGGCGCAATAACAGTAGCCACAATAACCCCCACTTTGCCACACCAAACATACAAATCCTCCTCGGGATTAGGCACAAAAAAACGGGCACACGCGCCCGCCAAAACACCTAAACCATTTAACCCAGGTAGCATACAAAACCGCCTTCACAAAAGAACGCTAAACCTATACACATACCCCATAGCAAATAACCCGCTCAGCTATATGTTAAGTAGCTATAAAACCACTACGAACCACCCGATGAAAGACACACTCAATGCCAGCAGAGTTTTCCCTTGCAGACCTAGAAGCACTCAACGGAACAGGCGACCAGGCGGGCGCTGAAAAACAGCGCCTAAAAGACCTCAGTAAAAGCATCACACGGTACGCAGAAACAACACCGCCACCCGAACCTGAGCCTGAGCCTGCTTTTGATGAGAACGAGCTACTAGAACGAGTCCTCAAGCGCGCCCAAGAAAAAATGCGCGAGACACAAAACCCCACCGTGCTCTCAACAGCAGATATTGCCGCCGCAAACGAAGCGAAATACGGTAAGCCTGACCAGCCTATCGCTGAGCAAGCCCTCCGCAAATCTATCGCAAACGTCAAGGACGAACCTGATAACTTCCCGCTCTCCAGCATCATCAGTGACGCATACGACCTGGGTGCATCCGACGTGTACATCCAATCAGACACCCCTATCCGCTTCAAAATCGGTACCGGCGTGTCCACCTACCGTGTGCAACCCACCCCGACACGTACAGAAATCGCTCAGCTCCTAGAAACCGTCGTGCTCGACGGCGACACCACCGTATTCAACGCTAACCAAGAGCTCGACATCTCATACACCGTCCCTAAAGGTAAATATGCGGGCAGGCGTTGCCGACTCAACGTAACCTACGTATCCCCTGGGCTCGGCAACATTAACATGGTGTTCCGCCTCCTCGCAGGCGACATCCTTCTACCTGAAAACTACAACGTGCCCGAAACGTTCATCAAGTCAATGCACAGTAAGGGCGGGCTTAATGTTATCGCTGGTGTTACAGGTAGCGGTAAAACCACCACCACAGCATCCTGCCTGCTCTACGCGCAGTACAACGTCACCACCCCGCACCCCAAAACAGGCGAACCTATGGGTGTTGTTATCGTTACCATTGAACAGCCTATTGAGTACCTTTTTGATAGTAATAACCCTAACGGCAACGGCTCCATCTTCATCCAACGTGAAGTGAACGTTGATACTATCAGCTACCTGAACGGTATCAAATCGGCGCTCCGACAGAACCCGAACATTATGCTTATCGGTGAGGTTCGTACTGAGGAAGAAATCCAAGCCGCAATCCGAGCCGCACAGACAGGTCACCTCACCCTAACGACCGTCCACGCCCTCGACTGTGCCGGTATCATTGAACGCCTCGCTACCTCTGATAAGGGCGATATCCGCTACAACACTCTGGCTTCTATCGCTAACGTTGGTCGTGTTTTCATGACGCAGGCGCTTGTGAAACGTATTGACGGCGGGCTCGTCCCCGCACACGAGGTGCTAGAGATTAGGCAATCCGACAGGAACCTCATCGACTCCATTAAAACAGGCAACATTGCGAACATCAGGCACCGCCTCCAAGAAGAAGGTAAAGACATGTGTACTATCCTTATGGAGCTTTGCCGAAAAGGAGCGCCCTGCTACATTCAGGACGTTATGGAGCACGCGCCTGACCCGTACCGACTCATGCACCTTATCAAGACGGAAGAAGCCGCAGGCGGTCAGTTCAACTACCACCCAGACGCTCTCAAAAACCTCTAAAACCCAGGGTGCTCTGATATATTACTGCTAACCGAACTCGCGCCCCACAGACCCCGTGGAGCCCCGCCCAGGTGACACAGAATGAGCACCTGAATCAACTGGGCGAAAGAGACACAAAACAAAAAGAGTTTAACCCCCACCAGTTGTTTCTGGTGGGGGTTAAACTTTGCCTAAAAACACTAGAAAATCTAGGACAGCTCTAGCGTGGCGAATCCATCAAATAGTTAGCGCATGCCACATACCTATCCAAAGGAAACAGCCCCTCATTATAGGTATGCCTCACCACACCATAATCCACACCCGCCTTAGCGAACCTACCCAAACGAGACGGACTATCATCCAACCAGAAACCAGCACCCTGACTTAGCAGACTAGATAGAACCTCTGACTCCTCGCCGTGCGATGTGAAGCTCAAGAAATCACACCCACCAAACCCCAGAAAGTCCAGTAGCTCCCGCTTAGCGACCCCAACCTCCAGGTTCGGGCTTAAACTCAGGAAGGAAGCATCTGCTCCCCACCCTAAAACAAAATCTTCAACCCGCCTGTTCACTCCAATACTGCCTGGTGTATAAAACTCCGGGTCACTAAAGCACGCCAACAAATCAGACCGCAAAGCGTAAGAACCCTGGCACAAAGGACGATAATCCTTGTCATAATCTACCAAACGCCCAGCCGAATCCAGCAACGTATTGTCCAAATCAACATAAAGCTTCACAGTAGAAAACCTCCAAAAAATAGCCGACAATAAAAAACAACAAATATTCCAACCACCACTATACAATAAACCCACAAAAATAGGGGCTCCCCCGCAGGCAATCAAGCCAGCAGGGGAGTCCCTAAACTTTTATTACTAGGCAACTGACCTAGAACTCGAACGACGAAACACCCTCAAACACCGAACCATCCTCACGACACAGGCGAGTAGCACGAATACGCTCCGTACACCCCTCACGAGCCGCCCACTCATTCACCGCATTAACCATCCTATCCGACGTACACAACCACAACACCGAACCAAACACGCTACGGTCATCCCTATACTGACCCAAAATCTTCTCCAAAGCACCCGGCTTCTTACCAAAACCACGCTCCACCTCAACAGCAACACTACGCGGCTCACCACCCTCACCACGCGGAATAGCCACAGACAAATCCGGTACGTGATACTTACCCTCAGACGCGCTAGACATCACAGCCCACATCCACTCATTAGACCCCAAAAACTCCGGCGAAACACCAACAGCACCCGCCGCACGCCACTCACGAATATCACGCGCTCGAGCCGCAATCAACTCATCACGCATACGATACCCCTCCCTACCCCTAAACCAACTCTTCACCGCACCATCCACAACCTTATCCGGAACAAGCACAAACCCACGCACACGCTCCCCACCAGAAACACGCCCACCCGAAACAGACGCACCCAAACCAAGCACATCCACCGAACCATTCATCAACATCGCACCCACATACTGAATCAAAACACGATGCGGAAACTCACTATTACCCAACGTCTTACGCCGAACAGTAGCCCCACCCACACCAAACTCATCCAACCCAACACGAGTACCAACCCAAACACGATGCCCACCCGCACCCGCAACATCAATAGCCTCCAAAACCCCACGCTCCTGCAAACCACGCAAATACTTCGACGCGCTCGCACGAGACAACCCCAACAACAAGTTAGCCGCACGCACATCAATCCAACCAAACAACCCCACATACGTCATAATCTCAACCTCATGACGCACACCCATAAGCCGCACAGGAGCCGCACCATCAACACCCTTAGACGCACGACGAAGACGCTTCAAACGCGCCTCCACAACATCAGGTGACTCACCAACAATAGGCGGAGAAACAGCATCCACAGACCCCACACGAGACAACCAATAAGACCTCTGCTCCAACGCCAAAACATTAGTAACCTCAACAGAACTCATACGCGAGCCCCTCCCATCATAATCAAACCTAAACGACGAAGCCTCACCAACACCAGCACCAGAAACCGGAACACCCTTAGGAGGCGCAACCATACCACCCAAAACCTCCTCCGGAGCACCCACAGCCTCACCCAAAGCACGAACACCCACACCACCAGCAAGAACAGTAAAACCCTCCTGCACCGCACCAAAATCAACACCCTTCACCCCACCAAAAGACCACCTCGCACGCGGAGTCACACCATACGAAAAACCACCATGCCTAAACACCTCACCCGACAAACTCACCTTACCCGCATCCCACACATACCCCACACACTCCGAAACAAACGACCTAAACGCAGGAGAAACCAACGAAAAATCACGAACACCCTCCGCACGCTCCAACACCGAACCCGACTCAACAGGAACACCCGACGCAAGCACAAACCCATCCACAACATGCCCAACACTAAACCCCGCCGCACCAAAATCATCCAACGACCCCTCAGTAGAAAAAACCTCCGGAGCCAAACCCGAAAGCTTACCCCTCACAACAGGAGCAACAGCCTCACCCGCAGAACGAGAACCAGCCACAAAAACCTCCAAAAACAAATAAAGAAAACAGGTAAAAAACAAGCGCAACCCCACCCGAAAATAGAGCCGCGCACTACACAACAAATATAGCACAAAACACCCCCACCCACCCCACACAGAAACAAGCGCACAAGGGTAAGCAGGGGATGAGCATCAATCAAAAATAAACGCCAAAATCACAAAGACTGACATCCAGAAAAAATAGTCCCTCGGCTTCATCTTCGTATCAATCGCATACACCGTAAACAACGGAGCGCCAACAAGGAAAAATATAAAAAACACGGAACACCTAACCCGCCGCACACTTCAACGACTCAACAGCCACCTCAGCCAAACCCGAGAAACTATCAGCCTCATCTGAATATTCCAGGTAAGACTGCACAGCCAGCATCGCCTGCTTATTATCTAGAAGCCCTGCCTGCTCCACCGCTTCCAATACAAACAGCCGCTCCAACACGCCCCGCAGAGCCTCCTCCGAAACAGAGAAAACACCATCACCCGCATACTCAAAAGCACCAACACAGAAATCCATCACAACAACAATCCTTCCAACAAGAAACAGGTTACAGGTACACCCCAATTCTACCACCCCACCCAACATAAACCCCGACAAGCACCCCAAAAATGCTACAATAAAACCCCAATAAAACTACTACGTAAAGGAACCACGCACACCATGCAAGCCACCCACATACCCGAAATCCCGTACATGGTCGAACACATCGAACAACGCGCCGAAAAACTCTATAACACCTACCGAAGCCGACACCCCCACCCAACGCCCGCACTCGACGTGCAACAACTCACCTACGACCTCGGCGGAAAAATCTGGGGAACCCCCGCCTTATACATAATGCGCGACGCCACCGAACTTGACATCAACGACTACACCCTCAACCCTGAAACCCGACAATGGGAAAACATCAGCTTTAACTCCTACGTCCCAGACACACACATCCCCGAACCAAACACCGGAACCATCAGAAACGTATATGGCAGGTTCCGTCTAGCCCACAACCTCGGACACCTCTACCTACACATCCTCAGCAATAAAACCGGCACCCTACCAAACAGCTACAACAGGGCACCGCTCACCCGGCAAGAAGATGAAGCAAACGCATTCGCCGCCGCACTCCTCATGCCCAAAACACCATTCACCCACCACTGGAAAAACACCACCAACGGAGATATTATCGAACTATCAAAACTATTTGAAACCGGCTCATTCTACACCGAAATCCGAGCCAAACAACTCGGGCTAATCGACTAACCAGAAAGGTGAAAACACCATGAGCAACGCCCCCATCATCGGTGCAACCTACGACGACCGCGCAAACAACTGCGCAAAATACCTCCACACCCTGCTCACCCTCCTCGGCAAACCCGAAGACTACCTCACCGAAGAAGCCTGGGAACACGAACTCAAAACCATCGCCTCCGCATACCGACACGACCAAGCAAAAATCGACTACCCCAACAGCGACAAACACTACCAAGCCGCTAAACAAGAACTTGCAAAACGTAACCTCCTAACCCGACTCAAAGAACACATCGAACAGCAAAACTACAACCCCAACAGCATCGAAACCTACACCATCCACGTCGCCTACCCCATCATCACCGCAATCGACAAAGTAGACACCAACCTCTACAACAACACCCCCACACCATCAACCCAAAACGCCCCCAATAAGGGCTTCTTCGCCCGCATCTTCGGCATCTAACAGCCCATACAATAAACCCCCGGAAACCTAAAAACACAGGCAACCGGGGTTTACCCCACCTCAAAACACCCTTATGGTCAAAACTACCTAAATGTGCTAGAATAAAAACAACCAACAAACCCGTTACCGCAAACACCAAGCGGCGACCCAACCAAAGGAAACCCCAAATGGCAAACAGCGCCACCTACCTCGACCGCATCAAAGAAGAAACCTGCGAACACCTCGCCCAAAAACTAGCCGAAAACAACATGCAACTCACCGCCGAAAACTACCAAGCCCTAACCACAAAGCTCCGTGCCACCATCAACAAATTCACCCACGAACACAGCAACAACACAACAAACACCCTATCCATCATCGGTAACCTGTACACACCAACCCTAACCCTCCAATACCTCAACATCACACAGAAAGAACTAGATAAACTAGTTGAAAACCACGACATCATCGAGCTCACCGACAATCATGGCAACACCGGATACCCTGCCTTCCAATTCAAAAACGGAACAATCAACAGGTACATCCAGAAAATCACAAACGCATACCTCAGCTACGAGGGTGCAGACCCCATGAACTTAGCAATCTACCTCACAACATCCTCCCAAGCATACGGAGGTAAAAACCTCATCACACACATCGCAGAACACCCCGAGAACTACGCCACAATCCTCAACCAAACACTAGCCGACATCAACGACATTCTCCGCCACTAACACCACAACAGGCAAAAACCCTACAACACCCCACCCGTAAACCCCCAACCAAAGGAACAAAACAATGACAAGCACTAACACCCCCGAACCCACCAACTACCTTGACCGTGTAAAAGAACAAATCAACGACTACCTCGACTACGCCGTGAAACACCAGGGGCTGGAAATCACCGAAGAAAACTACCACAATCTAGCCTTCAAACTCTGCTCAGTCGCATCAAAATACGCGCTCGAAGACCAACACGAATACACCCCCAAAACCATCATCGACATTATCGGTGACCTACACACCTCCGCCGCCGTCCGCCAATACCTCAACATCACCCAAGAAGAACTCGACAAACTAGTCGAAGACCACCTCATCCTCAAACTCACCGACAGCAAAGGACGCAACGGATACCTCGCCGTACAATTCAAGAACGGAACCATCCGCCCAGACCTCCAAAAAATCATCAAAACAGCCCTCGACTTCCCAAACCCACTCGACCCAACCAAACCATTCCGCACCCCCTGGGAAGTAGCCTTCCGACTAACAGGCGAAAGCCCACTATACGGCGGACGCAACCTTGCCGAACACCTCGACAAGCACCCCGAAAAACTCGATGAAGAAATTGACAGGCTCCTAGCAGACCTAAACACCAGCGCTTGCTACTACTAAACAAACGTCCATAAAACAAACCCCCGGAAACCTGAACAACTATAGGCACCGGGGGTTTACTCTACCCACAAAACACATACAAAAATAGGGCTGGCGCACGGTACCCAAACCATATGCCAACCCTACACGCAATCAGCATCTACAAGCGGCTACCCAAGATACCGTGCAACCTCAAGAACCGCATCCACATACTTGGAACCCAGCCGTGCATACTCAACAGGAGCAACCAAACCGAACCACGGCGACCGCTTAGTCAAAAACTCAACGACGCGAGCGTCCCCCCACCCCAAATCACGCAACCCCTTTACCAGGCGCACCGAATCGGGGAAGAACACCCAATACTCGCACAACACATCCTCATCCTTCACAGGCATAAGATGCACGGCATCAACCCAATAATCCCCGTTCTTAAGCACCTGATAAATAAGGTCACCAGACTCACACATCTGATTCACATCATCTACAGGAATACCTGAGTTAGCCGCTACATCATCCGCAGGCTTCCCACCCCAGTATACATGAACCGGGTGTACTTCCTCATGAGACGAACGGCGCACCAACACGCCCCACGGAACCCGCAAAGCCTCCGACAAAGCACCCAAAGCCTTCACAGAACCATCACCAACAGACGGGACAATACCCGCCCCAACCAAAGCAGAAACATTCCCCGGCGCTGGAACAGCCCCAACCCAAACAGTAGCCCAATCCTGAACTACCGCCCGCTCACAACACTTCAGTGCCCACGCATACGCATCCGCCAAAACAAGAGCATGCAAATCTTCATGCCCAGACAGCAACAACTCAGCCGCCGTCAAAAAACCGAAGTCACGCGACGGATAAAACAGGAACCCATCAATATGCTCCGGCGAAACATTCAAACGAGTAAACACCTGCACACACTGAAAAAACTTGTAGCAAAGCCCCACCTTATCGGCAGAACCACCCCAAAACTGGGCGCGCGTAAACCTAAACTCCAACTCTTCTACATCAGACAACTCCCTAAAAGCAGGCTTATGCAACCCACCCACAAGGCATCCGTCCTTATACCAGCGCCACACCTCATCATGTGACAGACCAGCCTCCTCCAACTCATCCAAAGAGAACCCATCATACCAATCACAATGCATCTCCCAGCCGTCGGCACCACCATGATAAGCCCGATTCACACGGTCATACATAAACCCCACAGGCACACCAAGCACACTAGAAATCAACTCATAATGCTCATTCCCCCAGTCATACCTATCCTCCGGCAAGTTTAGAGAACGCACCTGCAGAACATCATTAGCGGTGAAAAACTTGAAACCAGGGTACTCATCAAACACATTATGCAACATGAAAAAACAGCCTCCAAAATAAAGGGAAATAGTAACCCTACTACTATACCAAATACCTAAACGCCCCGCCTGGCACAAAAACAGAACACGACACAAAAAGGCACCCCCGGAAACCTGCAACAAGAACAAGAAACCGGGAGCACCTTTTACACCAAAAAACTACCCAACAACGCTCAAAACATCCCCCACCGAAACACCCAACCCCAACACCGGAGAACCCGACGGAACATCAACCCAACCACCAGACACACCAAAACCAGACCTACCAAACAAACCACCCGACACACCCGAACCATTCACCACACCCACAGGCGAACCAAAACCCTCCGAACCAGCAACAAACCCCAACCCCAAAGAACCCGACACACCATCACCCGAACCCGCCCCAGAACCCGCAGAACCAACAACAGACCCCAACAACACATCACCCACAAACCCGGCAACACGACCCAAACCAGCCTCCACCAAACCCCACACACCAAAACCCGCACCCAACAAATCAACCCGAGAAGCAACAGGAGAAACACCCACCAACCCCAAAGAACCACCCACACCAGACAACACACCCACAACACCACCCAACGAAGAAACACCCGACAACCCCATCACACGCGAACCAACCCCACCACCCGACACAACCGAACCACCATAAACACCCGACAAACCACCCACACAACCCGACACACCCAACGACGAAACACCCAAAACAACCCCACCAGAACCCGAAACATCCTCAACACCCACCGGAACCAACAACGACCCAAACACCAAACCACGCCACAACACACCATCCACAACAACCTCAGCACCCACACCAGACCCAACCACAGAACCCTCTACACCACCATCAAACCCCACCACAGAACCAACAACACCCGACACACCCGGAACAAAACCAGCCGCACCAACACCCCACACACCAACACCACGACCCAAACCAGAACCACCCGCAAAACCACCACCACCCAAAACACCCAAAGAAGCCGACGACAAACCCCACCCAACAGACAAACCACCATCAACACCAACACCCTGCACAACCGGCAAACCCAACACATGCGGAACAACACCAGACAAAACACCCCCACCAACAGCCCCCACACGCCCACCAAACCAAGGAACACCCACCGACCGTACAGAAACCCCACCCGCAGGCAACGAACCCGACACAGACCCAAACAACGCCCCACCCGAACCAACCCCAGGAACATCAGACACATCCAACCCACCACCCACAACAGAAACCCCGTTACCCACCAACACAGAACCCCCCACCGAACCCGCCACACCAACAGCAGAACACCCCAAAGAACCCAAAAAACCATCCCACCCCGACACACCCGAACCCCCAAACCCCACAGACGAACCAAACCTCACACCCGAACCCGACACAACACCAAACCCAGAAACACCACCACCCGGCAAAACAGAACCAGCCACAGTCAAGACAACCGAAGCACCCGACGCACCCCCATCAGTAAACCCCGCACCAGAACCCCAAAAACCCACCACAAAACCCCCACCCACACCAAAACCACCATACCCAACCCACTCCACCACCGGAACAGAACCACCCCACCCCACGCCAACGCCCAATCCAGAAACCAACGAACCATCAACACCAACCACAGAAGAACCACCCAATAACCCAGACACAGAACCAGAACCCGGCAAAACACCCACAACACCAGGCACCCAAACACCCACAGACGAACCCGAAACACCCCCCGACAACAAACCACCAGACACAGCACCCTTACCACCAGGCAAAACACCACGCACAAAACCCATCAAAAACCTCCAAAAACAAAAAACAAGTACACCACAACCATAGCCCCAAAACACACCCACCCAACCAACCCACGCCACACACAAGAGAAACATGTAGAGAAACACCTCTAAGAGACACAAGAAAGACAACCCAAACCCCCGCACACCACAAAAACAACCCAACAAACCTTACACACCAACCAGAACACACCCCCAAAAAAACACTCACCCAACCAAAAAAAGCTAAAAGGCGCAACCGCACAAATAAAAAACCAACCACAAAAAGAACGCCACACATAACACCCCCGACATAAACCCCCTAAGCGCTCACCCACAAGAGCACACGCCCAAAAAACAAAACAAACAATACTACCACATCTACCAAACAAAAACCAACCCCAAAAACCACCACCCCAACAAAACAAAACCCCCGACACACGCCAAAAAACAAAAAACACCCCCCCACAAACAACCACCAAGCACCCCAAAAAACACCCCAAAAACACAAAACCCCAGAACGCACAAACAACCTGGGCTACAAAAACCCACAGGACAAAGAAAGACAGACAAGAGAGAAATACAAGAGACATAAGAGGCATATACATAAGGGACGCACACATACGCCAATAAAACCAGACACGCCCACCATCAAAAGAACAACCACACGCACCGACAGAAACACAAATAAAGAACAGAACACAAAGAACGCAGACACAAGAGAGAGGAGAACATACACAAGGCACATACATACAACACCCACCACAGAGACAAACGCCAGTACACGGAAACAATACAAGAGATACACCCACCACAGACAGACAGCACACACAGGAACAAGCACGCCTAATAAAGAAACCCACCACAGCAAGAAACAAAGAACCAACCAAGAAACACAGGAAACTAAGAAACCAATACAAGAAAAAAGAAAGACACACACATAAAAGGGGAACACAAACAACTAAAGCTAGAAACAAAACCGACACACACCACGAACACAAGGAACATAGATAAGAGAGATACACATACATACACTAGAGAACAGATACACACTCGCACACGGACAAAGAGGGGAACGGAACCAACGCTAGAAACAGGTACAGGGGAAGAGGGAAACCGGGGAGGCTAGAGGTGGGGCAAGGAAGGGCGGCGGGTTAGAGGGCGGGGAGTGGGGCAAGGTGATAGAGCGTGTGGGTACGGTGGTTGCCGTGGGCGGGGTGGTGCTCCTTTTCTTTGTTTTTCTTTTGTGGTATGGTGGTTGGGCACCTGTTTTTGGTGTTTTTGTTTTTATCCATTTTTGGAGAGTAGTTGTTTGGGAGCCCCTGGTCTGGCGTTTTTGTTGGGCTGGGGGCTCGCGTTTGTGGTGTGTTGCTTGGTGTGGTGGTTGTGTCCCTTCTTTGTCGGGGTTTATGGGTTCCATAGTAGATTTTACTTTCTTTGTTTATGGGGATAGCTCCTGTTTGCTCTTTGTGTTGGTTGAGTAGGTGGGGGTTTTCTGTGTCCTGGTGGTGGTGTTTCTTTGTATTGGTGTTTGGGGTGCTGGTTTGTTTGCGTTGGTGGGTGAGTTTCTTGTATGTGGGTGCGTGTGGCGGGTGGTATTTTTGGGTGTTTGCGTTGCGATAAACTGTGGGCTGTGTTTTTGGGTGTCGGCATAAGCGACGGTTTGAGCCTTTGCCCTTGTCAGTGCGTTATGCACTTGGGTGTAATTTCTTGTTTTAGGGTATCTAAAATCAACCTATAGGGGTTGTTTTTGTGTGTGAGTGTTGCGAGCGCGGGTTGTTTTGCGGTTTTTTGGCACATGTGGTACACTTGTTGTGTGCCGATAAGGGGTTTCCTGTTCGGGTTTTTAATTTTGTTTTTCTCTTTGATTGGGGTTTCTGTTCTATGTCTACTATGGTTAAGCTGTTTAAGCCTTATACTTACGCTAATCTTTCTTTTGCCGCTATGGATGTTCGCCATGTGGGTGATGTTGAGGCGTGGGGGTCTGCTGTTATGAATCTGGATTTTGTTTCTTGGGATTCGGGTGAGGGTGCGCATGTTTCGTATGATGTTCGTGCTACTGACCCGTCTAAGGAGCCTGGTGATGAGGGTTGGGTTGTTGGTCAGGTGAAGATGACTGCTGGTGTGTCGGGTGAGGTTGCTTCTAGTGAGGTGTTGATGCGTCGTATGGTGGATGAGTTTACGGTTTGTATGCGTAATCGTGTTGCGCAGGGTCAGCCGCTTGTGGTGTTTGAGGGTGGTCTGCCTGTGTTTAGGCAGTGTGTTACGTTTGCTACTGTGTAGTTTGTAGGTTTTGTTCGTGTTTTTTGTTTTTTGCCGCTGGGTGGCTTCCCCTTGTGGGGTGGTTGCTTGGCGGCTTTCTTGTTTCCGGTGTGTGTTTTGCGTGCGCTCCTAGTAGAGGGGTGTTGTTCTCTTTGCTGTGGGCGCTGGCTCTTTTGCGCTGGTGTGGTTGGGTGTTTTTGTGTTAGGCTTGTGGTGCATTCCCTTTTTGGGTTTGTGACCGAGTTAATCATAGTTAAACATAGGGAATCCCCTGCTTGCTTTTCGGGCTGGCAGGGGTTTTCTGTGTCAAGGGGCGGTGGTGTTGAATTATTCCTGTTGGCGTGTGGGTGTGCTTGCTTGCTTGGTTTGGTGGGGGCTGGTGGGGTTTGTGAGCGCGACTATGTGTTGCGGATAGTCTTGTGTTTAGGGTAGTCTAGTGGTGTAGTTCTCGCTTTGTCGGGGCTATGAGTTATTAGAATGGATTTTATGCTGTACAGGTAAGCCCCTGGGTGCTCGTTTTGGTTGAGTGTCCGGGGGTTTGCTATGTGTTCTTTCTGTGTGTGTGTTCTTTCTGTGTGGTGGTAGAGAAGGTGGTGGGGTTGGTCTGGTGGGGGTTTTCTGTATCTTTGGGCGGGTGGTTCTGTTGATAGGTTGGGTGGGGGTATTGTTTTGGGGTGGTTGAGTTATCGTGTAACTGTGTGAGGGTGGGGTGTTTAGGGTGGCTGGGTGTTATAGGTGGTTAGGGGCGTGTTTTTGGTTGTGGTTAGGGTGTTTGTGTGCCCGTTTTTGAGGTGCTTGTCTGTGTTTAGTTGTGGGGTGTGTTTTTTCTTTATTCCGGTGGGTGAGGGATTGAGCCTTTTCCCTTGTCAGCGCGTTATGCACTGGAGTGTAAATTTATGATTTAGGGAACTGTAAATCAATCTCTATAGGTTGATTATGTTGCGGGGTTGCGAGCGCTCGCGGCTATAGGTGTGGTGTACGTTACTTTTTGGTGGCGTATTTCATATTTTTGTTCGTTTGCGCCCGCTTACTGTTGGGGGGGGCGCTTTGTTTCTTTGGAGGAAACACATGGCTAATATTATTGAATCGACTGTTGTTAATGTTCGTGTTGGTGTGAAGTCGGCACTTGAGTCTTTGGAGTCTAAGGGGTCTAAGTATAAGCCCAGGGTTCGCAAGTATGAGGTTTTGACGGGTAAGAAGCATACTGTTGTGGTTGATGGTGTGACGTATTGCCGTATTCGTGCTTTGCGTAGGTTTGAGCGTCCGTTTGGTTTGCCACCCGTAGAGCCGGGTGACCTTGGTGGGTACATTGGTAAGCATAGGGGTTATCTGGGGCATGAGGGTTCATGTTGGGTGGCGGATGGTGCGTTCGTTGCTGGTCAGGTTACCGGGGACGCTCAGGTGACGGGTCGCGCTTTTGTCGGTGTGGGGTCTAAGGTTAGCGGTAGGTCGCTTATTTCTGATTACGCTCAGGTGATTGATGGTGCTGAGGTGCAGGACTCGTTGGTTACGGATTTTGCGCAGGTGGTTGGTGTTAGTAAGAGTGGGTTAAATCCTGGGTTTGGTGGTCGCGCTGGTCAGACTAGTGTGCGTCGCTATTCGTGGGTTTCAGGTCGTGCTCGTGTTTCTAATGGTGCGAGGGTTGATAGGTTCGGGCGTGTTGAGGGTTTGGCTGTTGTGGCTGGTGCTGTTCAGGTGCGTCGTGGCTCTATTGTTGGTGGCGCTGTTGTGCTTGTGGGTGAGTCTGCGTTGATTGATGCGTGTGGTGAGGTTGTTGATGAGCCGGTGAATATGTGGGGTTGTCCTGTTGGGTTTGTGATGCGCCCCAGGTTGGGGGATGTTCAGTCGTTCGGTGAAGCTACAGCTGATGGTGAGCGTGTGTTCCCGTATTCTGGTAAGGGGTATGCGCGTGTTCGTGAGGCGGCTCAGGAGTTGGCAAACATTTTCGAGGTTAAGGTCGATTTGGGTCGCGAGGTTGAGGGTAGCTGGGCTGGTTCGTTTGATAAGAGCCTGGGCTACCCGCGTGAGGTTGAAGTCTCCCGTGATGGTATCGCGTTCTTTAGGGACGCTACCGAGGAGGATGAGAAGGCACGTAAGCTGGTAGATTTTCCTTTACCTAGCCTTAAAGGGTTAGGTGCGTATGAGTCGGGTAGTGTTGATGAGGTGGAAGGTTAGCCTATTACTTACAGGTATAAATAGTGAGAGGGTTGCAACACGGCGGTAAGCGTCTAGCTGTCGCCCTCAAGAAATACAGTAAGTCCCTGTTAAGCTTGGTTTCTCTCAGGCTGGCGGGGGCTTACTATATTTAGCGTGAACCGTTATTTTGCGTTTTGCGAGCGCTCCCGGTTAGGTGGTAAGGTGGGTAGTGGCACCATAAGGTTGCTCCTTTCTTGGTGAGTGTTTTAGTTCTTACCTTGTGTAGCGTTATCGGTGTCTTCACTTTGTCCGGAGTGGGTAAAACCCCTAAACACTAACTGAAACAGTGTTTAGGGGTTTTCTAGTGCCGCCGTGTTGTTGGTATTGGGCTTACAGTTCCGTAGCTGGGGTTCTGTGGGGCTTGTGAGGCGTTTTTGGGGGTGTTGGGTGTAGTTGCTGGGTTCCGGGCGGGTAGGCGGCTCTGTGGGGCGGCTGTAGGGTTTCGCGTGAGAGGTTGTCTAGATTGGGTTTACATGGTTGGTTGCTGTGTGGTAGGGTGGCGGTTGTACATGCCCGGTTCCTTGACCGCTTTGTGTTGCGGTTGAGGAGTTGTGCTTTTCATATAGGTTTGCCTCTGGTTTGGTGTTTTCATCAGGCTGGGGGTTTTCTGTATCCCTTTACCGGGGATGGTTGGGGTTTTGCTTGTTCTTTCAGGGTGTGTTTAGGGTGCGTGTTCGCGAGCGCTGTTTTTTCTTTATTCCGGTGGGTGAGAGAATGAGCCTTTCCCCTAGTCAGCGCGTTATGCACTAGAGTGTAAATTTATGGTTTTTAGTATTGAAAATCAACCTATAGGGGTTGATTTTCGGGGGTATTTTTTTTGCGCTTGTGTACCAGGTGGGACGTATGGTATGATGGGGTGTGTTACATAGACATGTGTCGTTATAGGTGATACCCCTGACTGTAGGTGAATTAGTCAGGGGCATCACTATGTCCGTTGGGTTGTTGGTTTTTGTGTTCCTGTGTATGTGCTTCAGGCTGATGGTGTGGCAGGGTTGCGTGTTACGTGTGTCAGGTGGTACGATTGGTGGTGCAGACCTTTATTACCTCATGCTGGTGCATGTGGCTGATATTGGCTCCTATCTTTAGAACAGTATTATAAGAAGCCCCTGCTGTTAAGGGCATGTGTTCGCAAAACGGCTACTTTGCCCCGTAGGGGATTGAAGTGAACATGCGCCTGGCAGGGGTTTACTGTGTCTTCAGTCGTGTTTCGCCGTGTTCAGTAGAGGTTTTTTCTGTACATATAGGGGAAACGCGGCTCTCCATGAGTACTACCCAAGCCCCTATAGCCCACCCTAAAAAACATGTGGTACAATTACATGTGTAAAACTGTGGGGGCATAGCCCCCCGACCATTTATCCCTATTGAAAGGTTCTCAAAAATGCCACCTGAGCTTATGGAACGCGCCGAGGAAGCTCTTAGTACTTTTGCCACTATTGAACTTAAGGCGCTCACTCTTGTCGATAAGCTAGTTGCCGAGGTAGACCTTGACTCTCAGGTTAAGCTTTTCCTTGCTGAACCATATGAGCTCCCAGAGCCGCTTACGTTTGGGCGTAACCAGTTCAAGGCTGACCATGTTGCCCGGTTGCGTGTTATTGCATCCGAAGCTATGAGTGAGCGTGTGCGTGCCTTGCGTGAGCTTGGTGAATGTCGCACCGCTAATAATGTTGCCGGTTTCACGTCCGCCCTGAATACTATTGAACGTTTCGCTAATGGTCTGTCGCGCTCATTCAAGATTTGCCGTGAAGAGGTTGAAGATGAAGCGGAGCGGTTCGGAAAGTAACCCTAAGAAGGGTATGTTGTAATCAACGCCTAAACGTTACAGGTAAGCCCCTCTATGGAAAACGAAACCCGTAGAGGGGCATCTGTATCTGGATAAAGTTTTGTAAAAGCCACCTACGGCTTGCAAATCATTAAATACATGTGGTAGACTATAGGTATAAGGCGGACGGGTTACGGAAAGACCCGAAAAACCTACCGAACTTCTAAACTCACCGAAAGGGTTTATCAACATGTCTTACGCAACTTTTAACTTTGAACTTTCTGCCGAGGAAATTGCAAGCGTTGCACCGCACCTCAACTACGAATACCCCGGTTGCTGTGAACTCAATGTAGAACACATTGAAATTAACGAATGGAACGAGACTATTACCCTCACTCTGGGAAACAGCCACGGTGACATTGAAGTAGATGCTACCCCCGCTGAAGCGGAAGACTTTGGAAACCTCACCTCGCGCTACGAGGGCGACGAAATCACCGGGTACCGCCTCGAAAAAGCAATCTACAGCCTCAACCTTGAAGAAGGGTATGTTGTAATCAACGCCTAAACGTTACAGGTAAGCCCCTCTATGGAAAACGAAACCCGTAGAGGGGCTTACTTTTTTTTGCCGCTATCGCGCGTAACCATGCATGCGTTAGCACGGGGGGGGGGCAAGCGGGTACCTGTGCTAATATTAGGGGTGACCATAAAACATCTAGCAAGGAGCCCCTATCATGGCGAAAAAGATTAAGAACAACACCGGAAGCAAGAAGCGCCGCCAACAGGACAAGAAACGCCGACAGCGCCAGGAACGCATCAAAGCGGCAAACCGCAACACCGAGAACTTTGAATACGACTTCTCCAACATTGGCGACCGCATTTTCACGCTCGCAAACCGTGCCGAAAACGTAGAACCCGCCTGGGTGGAAGTAGCCCCGGAAACCGTTACAGCCCCTGACGATTTGAAAGCTCTCTACGGGAGCTACTTCAACCATGAAGCATCCCGAATCTACGACGTACCCGGTGACACGCCTGCCATTCAGCCCATTCTAGATATGAGCAAGCATCACGACCGGGGCGCTACACCTGTAAACACTCTACGGGAGCTTTTCGTACTCCCACCCGTAGACATTATCGCCGCCCGATACGTATACGCGAAAAAGGTAGCCGACAAGAACTTCTTTACCGGCGAATACCTCACCGCCCAGGAAGTAGCCACCCGCACCGGAATGACTACTGAACAGGTGGAAGAAGCCACCAAGAACAACACCCTATTTAAGGGGCGAGGCGGCAAAAAGAACCACAACGCAAACGACGGATACCCGGCGGCACAATTCAACCCAGACGGAACCATCAACCCGTTTGTAGCCGAGCTCATCAAACACACAGAAGAAACCTGGCGGTACTTCGAAGACCCTTACACCTCCATGTATTCAACCGCGCTAAAGCTCACCGCCAAAGACCTGTTCACGCCCTGTATTGGCTTGGGTTACGTAACCCCTATCCAGTACGTCACTTTAGGTGAAGAGTACCTAGACGCTTACCTACAAGCACGCATCGGATGCATCGACTACATGGATTACGAGGAAGCAACAGAGGCGCTCGCACTACGATACGCAATGGAACAGGCGCTAGGCGTACCTGACCTGTACGAAATGATGCACGAACACTGCCCCGACTGTAACCCAAACTACCACGAAGAGCACGCCCACTAGTGAACCATCTGCACCCGGATAGGTGAAAACGGGGAAACTAACAGCATGTTCGCCGCTCTATCAAAGTTTTTGAAGATTTTTTGAAAACCCACCAAAAATAGGTTGCGGCACCTGTGAGCTTTATGGTATTCTGGTAAAGAATCAGACGCACCATTGTGCAGGGTGCCCCTAGTTTTCGGTAGTACTAGGGGCACCCGTTTTTTATTTACTTAACATATGTGTCAGGATGAGCTGGTAAGCCTTGTAAGAGGTTTACGTTCATGTTAGTAGATGGCGTAGCCTATATGCGCTTCACTATCGACATTTTTCATAAGAAACCGTAACCAGAAATAATGAAAATCGCGAAACGATACTCGCTATTCCCAGGTTAATTTTAGGGTTTTTCAACCCAAGGTCTTACGGCTAACCTGTTCCACCTAAGCTCACCTGGTTTCGACTAAAGAGCCACACAACCAGACTTATCACCTATGCTTCTGTTGAAACACCGCCTTAAAGGGAGATGCGCCACTGCCTTGCGTGACTACATCTATATAAGGCTGTATGTCATTATTACAGCCAAACCTGCGAGCCATGTCAAGTTGAAATGCGAGAAAAATTTCATAGTTTTTCTACATTATCGAAAACTGCAGATTTACCCCACCTGTTAGAAGGTGTTCCGTTTGGAATGTTCAGCGGTGTGCTCTAGGGTGGGGCTTTCTATATCTGTTTCCTCTTTCCATTTGCGAGCACCTAAATAATGTGTTACACTTATTGCATGAGTGATGTTGAGTGATTACGCATCTGCATCTTAGGCGTAACACCTAGTAGCCCCTCAAACCTGGTTTTTCCTTTATTGCCCAGGGTTGAGGGGTTACTTTTTTGCTTCCAACCCATACCCGATAAACCTTTTACCCCACCTTGAGGTTGCAAGGTTGCAGGTAAGCTGTGTAATATAGAGTTACCTCCCATTCTTGAGAGGCTTGACTAGGGATTGTAAAGAACCACCTACTTGGTTACCGCCGGGTAGGTGGCTCTTTCATGGCTACACACTACAACACAGCCTCCGTAATCCACGTAGGTGATTTACCTGGGGGTAAGCCGGCTTCTTGCAACCCACCCAGCGTGTGTGTTAAACTTATTGTGAGTTACGGACAGGTGATTTTTCACCACTGTTTCATACTCCTTTATGTTATTAGGTAACATGCTTATAAGAAGCCCCGCCATATGGAGCGCATTTACCATTGGAGCACTCACCTGCCCAGCAGGTCTTTTGGAAGCGCATCAGGCGGGGTTTTCTGTACCCATTTTCAGGGCGCTAAGGGAGGGCAAAGGCGGGAGTCTTAGCTATCTCGTTCCTACTTGTTTTCCTAGTTACGCGGCAACGGTCAGCCGTTTAAACGCCCAAACTTTACCGCCTAACCGTTATGGCGTTGCGTTTTTTGCGTATTGCGCTTTAGGTGTGATATTCTTTATACGAGTCCTTTTACGGTGGCTTCATTGGTTACCGTGCATGGATTATCCTTTCAGTAGTTTATATATGAGAAGCCCCGCCATGATGGGTGCATATTCTTATCCTTATCTCCGCTCCTAACGGTGGATTTTATGAATATGTGCCCGGCGGGGTTTTCCATACCCTTTTTCAGGTCTAGCAGGTACGGCGTGAAGCCGTGTAGCACCTCGCAAAGGTAATCACCGTAAAACGCGCGACACTTAAAAGATGAAAATCTAAGAAACATGTGGTACTATAGTAATACCTAGTTTTTCTGATTGAAAGGTTTACACATCATGGACATCTTCACCGAAGCTTTCACCTATAACGGCGACGGCACCTTCACCATCACCGACGAGAACCTCCGTAAGGTGTTCTACAAGCTTCACATTGCCGAAGCCGTAGCATCCAGCTCCCTGCGCAAGTATGATGACTATTACCAGGCTCTCAAGGAACATAAGGAATGGGAACTTAGCCAGGTAACCGACCAGGCTGAGCGCGACAAGCTAGAGGAAGACATGGAGTACGACGCCATTGAAGCACTCGCAGACTACTCTGTAGATAAGCTCAAGAACAAGAGCTAAACAAACGAACTACCAACACCCCTGCATCTTTAGCTCACACATATGATGCAGGGGTGTTCTCATCAAAACCAGCAAACGAAGGGTGGTTACCATATGTCAGGTGTTTTCTTCTTCATTATCTGTGTTTGCGCACTGAGCCTCTACTCTATGAACCATAAAATGAGCACCGCTACCCACGCCGTGCTTCTACTTATCGCGCTCGCCATTTCATTCCAGATTGGTTCCACTGCCGGATAAGGCGCGCCAGAACACAGAGGCGCGCGTGGGGTATAATGAAAAAAATGTCATACCCCCGTTTTTTCTGTTAGGTGGTCGCTCTTTGGTACCTCACTTTCTGCCCGGCGTAACATCAGCCCCAGATGGCTTCCTTAACCAATGTGCGCAAGGTTGCCCAGACGTTATCCTCCTAGTAGCGCTTATTCTAGCACCGTTTGTTTTCCTAGCAATGACAGCTATCGGCTGGTTCTCATTAGAGGAAAATCTACAGGTAGAAGGCGCAAAAATCACCCCCAGTGTATGTTTCTTTGCTATTGGGGCGGTAGGAACTGTAGCTACGGTTGCCACCTATTTCTTACTCTTTATGAACGCCGTACATGCTACGCAAGGCATTATAGGCGGTACCTCTTAGACCCCGCAGGTAAGTATCCCAAAAAGCTACAAAGAAAGATAAAACCTTATGACCTCGGCAATGTTCATCCTATCCCTATTCTCTATCATTCCTTTTATCACATTTGCACTCTGTTTTCTCTACTTTGCCGCCGAATCAATCCCGCGCGAGGGGTACGCACCAGACCCCGACGATGGGTTACTGAAATCCGTTGTGTCGAAGATACTTGTGGCTGAGCTGGTGGCGTTTATCTTAACTATCCCACTTGCGCTTAACTCACCTACGGAATCAAACCTCAATTTTGTCGATGCAGGTCACGCGGACATGACATCTTACTGGGTTGCTGTAGTAATCATTATGTTACTAACCCCTGTTCTTACGCCCCCTATCTATTGGGGTATGTATTGGGTTCTGGCGGGTGTTTGTTGGCTCTCTAAGGCTCTCTATGTTGAGTTTACGGGGTTTATCAAATGGTGGGGTGAGATTATCTTTAAGAACAGGGGATAGCCCGGCTGTGTCTTGACAACTGTCGCCAGTTTTGTTGATATTGCACCCATGATTTAATATTGATAATATTAAGCCTACTAACACTTACTGTAACAACAACAATAGGATACTAGGCAGGAGGGGCGCTCATGGCGAAGAATCAGGCATATAAGGCGTTTACTGTGCGCCCTTCTCATGTCTTGGATTTGAATGGTGTACTGCTAGACAGAGCACCTATTCTATCTCAGCTTGCCACTGAGGTTCGGGGTGTCTCGGCGTATGCAACTTACGTGGCTCGTAACGACGCAGAGCTTGGGTCAGAGTTGGCTAAAATCTCTGTCTCTCAGCCTGCTGAGGCTGGTCGTCTAGCGGGTGTTAAGATGCCTGATTTTCTGGTGCCCGATAAGAAAGACGAGGAAGGTAAGCCACTCAAGGATAAGAGTGGTAAGTCTGTCAAAGTCAAGACGGGTAGGTCGCGTAAAGAGAAGCTAATCCAGCATAATGCTGTAACAGCGTATCGCTCCTGGCAGGAACGTGTTGATGCCGTAAACGGCGAAAGTTCTAAGTATGTTTCTCAGGGTTGGAAGCGCACTATGAACGCTTCACCGCCGTCGTATGGCGAGGATTATGTTAATCTTGGTTCCGTCGACCGTAGTTACGCTGTGATTGAGAATAACCCTTTTGCCGACGGGGAAATTGTTCTAAAGATGGTGGTTCAGGGTAACTGGTATCGACTGATTTTCAAGTTTGATAACAGACGCTTCACGGCGGGTAAGGTAACATTACCTCTCATTAAAATTGAGAATGGTAACCCTGTTTTCATTTTCACTGTGGTGACGGATAATCCTGTCGTACAGTTCTCAGGTAAATATATTGTTGGTGTGGATGTTGGTATCAACAATTACGCTACCGTTGTGGTGCGCAATACCGAAACAGGCGGAATAGCTTACAGTACAACGTTGTCTCAGCGTGTTCATTCGCTATGGAACTCTATCCGCGCGTCGGAGCGACAAGTCCGCGCCCTCCGTGAGAAAGCCGAGCCTATTATTTATGACCGTCAGGGTAAAATGGCGGCGTTAGACGAGGCTCAGCTCCACCGCGAAGCGGCATCCAGGAAGAAGAGGGAACTCGCTATCCTCGCCGCGCAGGAAATTGCTGACTTGTCACACCAGTACGATAACGCTGTTGTTGCCGTGGAAGACCTGAGCTGGGTTAAAAATACGATGCAGAACGGGCGCTGGAATAGGGGTGAGGTTGTTAAATGGCTGACCCATTATGTTGAGCAAAATGGTGGATGGGTTCTTGCGGTAAACGCGGCGAACACGTCTCAGGTCTGTCATGAGTGTGGCGGTAAAGTTACGCACCCCACTCACAGGGTTTCAAAATGCGCTAAGTGTGGCGAGAAGGATAGGGATGTGAATGCCGCCGCAAACATTGCCGCCCGCGCTGTTAAAAAGGTGGCGACAGCAAGGAATACTCGCGCTAAGAGTAAGAAGCTCCAGAAAAAGACTTCCTTAAAGACCCCTGCCGTCAGGAAAGCACTCAAGCATCCTGGCGGTGGCAGGAATAAGAATTATCCGACCCCAAAGAGGAAGAAACGACGTTCTTCTAAGGGGGTGAAACTTCCTCTGCGCCCCGCTAGGGTACAAGCATATCGCGTGGATACCAGGGTTCTAGCGGACTGCCTCACATACGGTGTTGCAGAGACCAGTACGGCGGCACTCAAGCAAGGAAACACAGCTTACGAATGTAAGTTATGCAACCTTAATTGATACTCTACTTGCGAGCGTCACCATTGAGATGTTATGCTTAGATACGTAACTTATGCTGAATCATAGTTGCACATCTCCATATAGATTGACTCTATATTCCCTTATATAAGTGATGCCCCTGAAGGAGCAAAGGCGTTCCTTTCAGGGGCATCACTATATCCGTATTGAAACGGGGGTAAAAAGAATCGGGTTATACGGTTGCGCGCGGGGTTACTGTTGTGTTATTCTTTTATCAACGTTGAACTCTGGGGAGAGTGGGACGTTGAAGAGCCTCTAGGTGTGTTGAAGCATCTAGAGGCTCTTCTTGTTTGCTAGGGGTTCGGGGGGGGTACGAAAGATATATAGAATCACCCCCATAACTTGCAAACCATTAAAAACATGTGGTAGACTATGTGTATAAGGCAAACGGGAAAGGAACCCCGAAGCCTAGAAACTTTGAAACCTACCGAAAGGGTTACAATCATGGCACAGGCACTCAACATCACCAACTTCATGGGTCGCAAGCTTCTCGAAGAGGTTGAAGAAGGTCGCTTCAAGCTTGGCGAAATGACTGAGCTGAACCGCCAGGCAACCCTTAGCGCGCTTAGCGAGAACGAAATTGCTAAGGTTGAGGCGATTGAGGAAAACGAAGATGGTACCTTCCTGCTGGCTCTGGAGACGCAAGAGATTAGCGCTTTGATGGGTAACTACTTTGCAGACTATGTACCGCTGGTAGCAACCATTAAGGAGTCCGATGGCTTCCTTGGCACTTGCAAAAACTACCTTCTCTTTGCTATCGTAAAGGCAGAGGGTAAGGTTGCCGACAAGTTCCGAGACATGATTAAGAGCGAGTACTCTTACTCTACCCATGTAGAGTTTGATGATAGGGAAGGTACCCTCACTATCAACTAAAGTTACCCACCCTCCACCGTATATATTGGTGGAGGGTGTCCTGTTTCCACCTTTTGCGGTTTTGCTGAAAAACATCCCCAAAACTTGCAAACCATTAAAAACATGTGGTAGACTATAGGTGTAAGGCAAACGGGGAAACCTGAAAGCCACGGAAACTTCTAAACTTCTTTTGAAAGGTCTGAAACATGTCTATTGAATTTGAAACCCTCGCCCCCACCCTCAGCTTCTCCGACTTTGCTTTCAGCTTTGAAACCCCTGATGAGCTGATGGAGGCTATTAACGCCGGTCATGAACCGAAAATCACCCGCATCTTTAACCGTTTTAAGAGCGTAGATGACTATGGCGCTATTATGAGTGTTGAGGCAGGCGATACTGTTGTAGCTATTGAGCTTAATGCCCCGTACTACCTTTGGTTTGTTATTCTTGAGGAATTTTGCATTAAGGATGCGTCTGGTGTTCGCGCTGTAGATTACAACAAGGGTATCCTGGTTCTCGCAGACAATGAAACATACCCCGAGTAAAGCCCCCTCTGAAAGCCTGTACCCCCTAACTTGTCTAACTGTTAGGGGGTACAGGCAACTACCTCCCCTGTTCTTCCTAAACCCGCTCCTGAAAGGCTACCGCACATGGCAACCCCTTACCTGATTTTCCCGAACGAAATGACGCTCACCGTAGACTCCCTCTCGCATAAGGTAGCGGAGCGTATCATTGCTGAAAAGCCGCCCATCAAGCTCGCAGGCGAAACCTACACCGAGGCAGAAGATAATAGCCAATACCCCGCCCACCATGTCGTTATCGACCCCGACATCGTATTTGTAGACGCGAACGATAACCCCATCTATCGAACCAGGGGTGTGTATGAAACTAGCAATGAGATGAAGCTCATCCTGGCTCTCGGGGAACACAGCAATATTTACATCAAGGATTACACCCTCGAGGTGGACGACTACTCATTCAACGTCATTATCAAGTTCCGCGAGCTGGTCAAAGGCAACCCGCTCGAAAACGAAAGCAACACTACTACCGTAAACCTCCGCTTCGAAGCCAAAGACCGCTACATGTCTTCTACAGAGCTGGAAGAATGGGGGAAATATGCCTACTGTTCAGGTTGCCTCATGAGCAATAAGGAAGAAGGGGAGATTGTCTATGAAATCATGCTTGATAAGCCCTATGAGACGCACCGAAGCTCCCGGAAAATGGTGGCAAAGGTAGAAGGCGACCTACAGTTCGTAAAGAAGGTGGTAGAGTGTTTTACGGAAACTTTCTGGAAGGAACACCGTCAGGGAGTTGCTTTTGACCGTGTAAACGTTGTGGACGGTAAGATTACCCTCGATGTTCCGGTAGTTGTTCCTAAGTAACGCAAAGTGAAGCTACGGTGGGGTGCTGTGTAAGGGTGTTAAATCTTTACATGGTGCCCCACTTTGCTTTCTGTAAACACAGCTTTGCAAAAAGGCATCCCCCAAAGCTTGCAAATCGTTAAAAACATGTGGTAGACTGTAGGTATAAGGCAAACGGGTTACGGAAACCCGGAAACCTAGCAAGTTTTGAAACCTACTGAAAGGGCAACAATCATGGCACAGGCAACTATCACCCCGCTTAGCTTTATTGGTCGCGAGCTCACCGCAACTGACGAGCCGGGCATGTTCCACATGGGTGAAATTACCGAGCTCAACCGTGAAGCTGTAACCGATGCCCTTGAGGAGCAGGAGCTTTCTCAGGTTCAGGCAATCGAGGAGACTGAGCCGGGCATCTTCATTCTGGCTCTTGATGTTTGGGAGGAGGAGCCGTACATGCCGGGCTCTGCCATCCGTACCGATTTTATTGCTTACCTCCCCAAGGAAGGTCGCCGCTTTGAGGAAGCTCGCTACCTCATTATGGCAACCGCCCAGGCGGATGGGGAGCTTGCGGATAGGTTCCGCGATATGATTGAGCATGAGCGTAACGCCCGCGCTAACTTCGACCTTGATGAAGGTACTATCACCATCTTCTAAGTCTTTCAATAACCCCCACCTATTGCATAAGGTGGGGGTTATTCTTATTACAACCCCTGACTACCCACCTCGACTTGCAAACCATTAAAAACATGTGGTAGACTATAGGTATAAGGCGAACGGGAAAGAAACCCGAAACCTGGATATACCAATTACCTACCGAAAGGGTAACCACCATGCAGACCTATGATTACAATGTTCTGAAAACCATTGTTGAGGTTCCGAGCCGCTCCATTCGAGGTATTGAAGCCCTGGAAGCCCATATCTCTAAGCTCAGCGACGAAGCAAGCAACGCAGAATCTATTGGTGAACGCCATGTACGAACCAAGTTCGCGAGCGAAAACACCATCCTAGAGGTTGAGGTTACCCGCCTGGATGCTGACACAGATAAGCTTTCCGTTTACGGCAAGGATGCTACGGGTCAAGCTATTAAGCCAAAGGAAAGCGAAAACGGTAAGGCGCTTATCAAGCATCTCGAAAAGCTACGCGGCTAAACCAAATAATCTTACAAGCCCTGTGAGCAAAGGGGGTAGCACCCCGCTCGCGGGGCTTTTCGGGCGTTTATGAGCGCTTTAGAACGCTTAGGGGAGTATTTGTAGGCTGAGGTTGTGTGGGAGCCTTAGAAGCGCCCCAGGCGGGTTATCGAAATTCTCCATAATGTTCCTAAAGCTTGCAAATCATTAAAAACATGTGGTAGACTATAGGTATAAGGCAAACGGGAAAGAAACCCGAAAGCCACCGAAACTTTGAAGCCTACCGAAAGGGTAATAGTCATGGCACAGGCAACTCTTGAGTTCTCTACCTCCGATGCTCTGCGTGCGGCTGTAGCAGGCGGCGCTACCGTTGTTGAAATCGCCCGCACCTCTACCGGCTGGCTGGACATGGTTGTTAGCGGCTATGGGCTTGTAGCTCTTCGGGGTGATTCTGAGGATGAGCGAGCGCTCATGGAACATTTAGACGGTTCCTCTCTCTATGGTTCCGCTCTTGAGCGCGCTATTCAGCACATTGATTGGGTACACGGTCAGCTGATTGTACAGCTCTAAACCTATGTCACCCCCGCATCTCTTAGGAGCACGGGGGTGTTGCTATCGAAAGGTGCACCACTTACAAGCTTACATTTCGTCAAAAACATGCGGTAGACCAACTTATAAGGCAAATAGGGTGACCTGGTTGCCTAGAAACTTTTAAAACCTACTGAAAGAGTGAACGGTGACCAAAGAAACCAGCGTAAAAGAAGAATCGAAGACCGGCGACAACATTGTAGTCGGATTGCTAATCTTCGTAGCCATCCTCCCTATCATTATTGCTGTTATTGTCGGTGTTAGGTCTGTACCAAATACCTGCATTGTCAATGAGAAGCAGGAACGTGCAAGTATTGAGGTGCGAAATTACGAAACTTCCAGGCGCAGGTTCGAGGAGGAGCATGGTTTCCGTATCAATTCAGAGGGTGTATGGGAGGGTTACTCTCAGCCGGTTGAGCGTTACGAGCCTGCAAGTTTTGAATGGCGTTATGTAGGTACTGAAGACTGGGTTCATGAGAGCGTAGACCCGGTGGATACAGAAAACGAGAAGCCTTACCGCTTAGAGGTAAGTCATGATGTTCAGGTATGTGACGGTCGCCCGGAGCATGCGGAAAATAACGGTAAGGTTCAAGAAACCTACCGCCGTGTAGAGTTCCATCTCTAAAGCTTAGGCGGCTTCGTGCAATGGAGCTAGAGATGCAAGACTCCCAGACCCCACAGCTTGCAAATCATAGAAACATGTGGTAAACTATAGGTGTAAGGCAAACGGGTTACAGAAACCCAAAAGCCAAACAACTACCTTCTCTCCCCGAAAGGCGTACACGTTCATATGCTTGTCGATATTTTCAATTCTTTTGAACCCGTCCGGTTCCTCATTGACTCGCCCCTATGGGTTTCATTCGTTGCCCCCGGCGTTGGTTTCGTTGTGATTCTGGGTATCATTTACGCTTCGCTTTCTTTAATCTTTCGTGATGAAAAGATGCGCGATGATATTACTTTCTGCTTCGGTGCTGTTCTTGCCGTAGGCTGGCTTCTCTGGGCTCTAGCTTCTCTCACGGAGGTATTTATCCGGGCAGGTGTTGCCGATGGTTACCCTCTGGCTCTAGCCGTCATTGTTAGTACTATTTCAAACATTCTCGTACTGCTCTTTACTCTGTATGGTGTGTCTACTATGGTTAGCTTTGTAACTACTTACAGTAAGCGTCAAAAGCCGGTAGTGGATAGCCGCGAAAACATGGAATAGTAAAACCGTAAAACCAGCTCCTACGCCCCGCCTGAGTGCCCTATAAAGCCCCGGCGGGGTGTAACAGCTCCAACTAACCCAAACATTAGCGGAAACCCGCCTAGAAACCCCACATAGCCGTTATAATAGAACCACAACCAAGAACACAGACACGTTAGAAGGGAAATGCCCTATGTACGCTAAGCGAACCTACATTGTTCCCAAGCTAAATATTGGCGACGGAATCCTACTCTACATCCCCAAGAGCACCGAAGGGCTATACCGGGCGGGTAGCGACAATACACCGCTATCCGTAGACACCGTAGAACTATACGAAGTCACCAAGCTTACTGACTGGCACGACTATGTAGCGTTCACCGCCACCAAGGTAAGCCGTAATACCTCCTCTGCGGAAACTATTACTGGCACCTATGTAGACTGCGGGCTAATGCTAGAAGAACCCGAGAATCTACGATACTGCCCCGCCGCACATATTGGTGAGCGTGTACAAGCAGACGAGCCTGGCTATGATGACAGGTTCCTCTATACCCCGTACCGTAAGCGCGACATGCGGGTAGCCGAGATTAGCCATATCTACGCCGACGGTGTATCGTACAGCTCGACTGTGAACACGTTTAGGATTACGGCTGATGAACTGAAACTACTCACGAGCTTCTACGCCGACGTGTTTGAATATGCCCCCGCGCGGTATGACGAGTACACGGTGCAATACATGCCTATTTTTATGAACGCGCTAAATACTGATTCGCGGGAATCTCAGAATTTCCTGCCAAAGGAAGCATTTAACGCCCTTGTGAAGCTCATCGAATCGGAAGAGCATAAGAAGAGCCGCGACATTGTAGAGCGCCTCCTATGGGAAGACCGTGACCAGGCTGGGTTTACCCCTATCGAGGACTTTAGGGCGCGGGACTCGCGGTTCGTAGCCGACATCTCCCCATACGACAGGTACACCAGTGAAGACATTCAGGTTTGGCGTGAACCTTTTGAACTTCTTGAAAGCACCATTAACTATCTAGAAGTTCAGCTCGTAACCCTAGAGGGGCTGGATGCTGATAAGCTCACTACTGAGGAACAGGAGACTATCAATGATGCAAAGGCTTTACTTGAAAAGCTAATCGAAGAGCTAGACGCATCCGACCTGTTCAATAACCCAGATTCGTAAAGCCGAAAACGCTTCAAATAGTACCAATATGTATTAAAACCCTGGGGTTACAATGCATATTGGTACTATTTTTACACCTAAAATCGAGTGGTAGGCAAAGGCGGGAGGGTTGCTTGTTTGTTGTTTTGGAATAATCTTTTAACACCATGCTTGCAAATCATTAAAAACATGTGGTAGACTATAGGTATAGGGCGGACGGGTTATAGAAAGACCCGGAAGCGTAGAAACTTTGAAACCTACTGAAAGGGTAACTAATCATGGCAATTCCCGTCTCTGTTCTCATTGACGCTCGCGCGCTCGCATTTGACCTCGCGGATGCCGCAGAAAAGGCGCGCACTACCGCTTTCAACACCCCCATTATCAGCGAAACCATCAAGGAAGCTGTTAGCCTCCATGACCCCCACACTCTCATCCCCAACAAGGAACACAGCGCCAAACTAGCAACCATGCTCGGCAACGCAACCAACGCAATGGAAACTTTTAACAACATTGCACAGCTGGCACTCCTCTTCCCCACCCGAATGGGGAAGGCTATCGACCGAGACGATGAAGCCGCTCTACGCAACCTCATTGTGGAAGCACACGAAGCCCTCCGCAACATGAAGGCACACCGCCTGCATACCATCAAGATTGATGCTACCGAAACCATCATCGAGGTTCCTCGTAGCCGTGTACCCACCATTGATGAGGTTGCCAACCATATTAAGCTGTTCAGTAGCAACGTGCGTAGCGCCAACATCATGGGCACCAAGCACGTAGACACCCGCTTCAAGAGCGGCGACTTCTCCCTGGTAGCTAGTATCGCCCGGCAGGGCGATAGCGTTACCGCTCTTTCCGTATGGGGACGTGACGGCAATAACCTGATGATTAACCTGGAGGATAACGAAACCGCTAAGGCGTTTATCCGCCACCTCGAAAAGCTCCGCGACTAGCCGCGTAAAACATATAACACAATAGGGGCTCCGTAAGCTGTGAAGAACACCCCCGGAGCCCCTATTGCATATTTTTTCAAAATACGGCATGTTGGCGGGTAACCTACCTGACCTGGCAAGCCCATCAAGAATATGCGGTAAACTATAGCCGCAACCTAAAGGGTTGCAGAACCCTAAAGAAACCTACTGAAAGGCAATAGCTCATGAATATCTCACCCCGCGACGTTGTACTCATTAACGGCGAGTTTTTCTACGTACACGCAACCAGTACAAAGAAGACCCTAACGGGTGAATCTGTAACCATCTCCGGCGTGAACATCAATGGTGTAAAGGATGATGGCGTTCCCGTTGAAGACGGCAACATTCAGCCCTTTATGGTGAACCTCCCCAAACAGGACGCGGAGCGCCTGTTCGACCGTGACCGCCAACTCATCCGGCTCGTGACCGCCGCCCATCACGGGGACGGGGTAGAGGCATACAACAACCACATCCTCAGCATTCCGTGGCGTACCCTGCCGCTCTTTGACAGCGCCCCTGCTAAAGCCCTATGTGCCGACCTGCGTAAGGTAGAAGCCGACCTCAAGGAAGCATACGCTTGGGTGGAAAAGAAACGATACGAGTGCCTTGACGCTTTCGACAATTTCCACGAATACTACCACGCACGAAAGAATCAATACACCTTTAGCGAGCCCGAATCCATCTATGACAACGTGCGGCTTGGCGAGGCTGTTTTCCACGTGGGCGGCATCTATAAATTCATGTTCCACAACGAATTAGCCGCCAAAGCAGAGCGGGACGCATACGTTAAGGTTACGGGCGTAACCCACGACCGTGCGCTCATCACCCTCACCGGCGACAATCGCGGCGGCGTAACACGTGACGGCTACATTGAGCGCATCCCCCGCACCTGTGTCCTAGAGTGTGTTATCGGTAAGAACAGGTTCCGACTCTACGATAATGATGTTAAGGAAATCCCTATCGGCTCTTTCCAGGACATTGAAACCTACCGTGAACTAGAGCGGTTCAACGAAACCACATCCCTAGAAGAAACTCTAAACGACATCTATCTCGATACTTTCAGTGCCGGTGACGGCAAACCCGCATGCCTCCCCAGCCGCACCAAACTCGAACAGGAACCCAGCCTCTGGCGCGGCAACTACGACGAGAGCTGTGCAAGCTTGATGAACCGCACAGCCGACATGCTGTTCGACATTGAAAGGAGCGCCGCTCACGCAGACTGGGTACGAACCCAGCTGGAAGAGTTCTACGGAATAAATAAGTAATAGATATGCATTGCCCTCACAGTAGATAATCGTTCACTACTGTGAGGGCAGATGTTATATTAAAGATAACGCAAAATGGTTACAAGATTAGGAGAACATTCTCATGACCTTCTCAGTGGATACCGCGCTACTTATCTTTGGAGGCGTAGCACTTTTTGGCTTCTTGTTCTTCACCCTCGCAATGAGCGAGGTGGACACAGACGGGAAACGAATCACCACCGGAAGCGACCTAGCATCTATGCTGTTCACCATACTGGCTATCTACGCCTTGCTGATGCTCATTATCTTTGGGCTCGCCGTCTTTGGGCGCGGGGAAATCACCCCCTGGTTCTGGTGGACTGCGTTAGGTGTTGAAGTAGTAGCGTCCGTGCTACTTATCCCCCTATACCGGCTTATCTACTGGGTGTTTGAAATGATTAGCAAAACTCTCGACTGGGCGTTCATGATGCTCGCGCGTGTAGCAACTTCTACAGCCCGGTTCTGCATCACGTCGCTTACCTGGTGGTGCGGCTTATTCGCGCCCAGCAAAGAAGAGATGGAGAATACGGATACCTCTCAAGATGAGCAGGTGTAGATAGCCCTGTAAAAGCCTCCGAACATTAAGTACGCCTACTGAGCAACCAGCTACAGTAGGCATACTTTTTACATCGCTACATCTCCAGACCATCCGTTAGTTTATGTGGTAGAATAAGTTGCAACCTTGTTTATCTCACGTGCTGAAAAGGAAAACTTATGTATTCAAAGCGCGCTTACATTGTCCCCGCCCTTAACCTTAAAGACGGAATCCTGCTCCGACTCCACGGTGGAATAGAAGGAATAGATGATATGGGCGCTCACGATAGCGCCTTAGAGCTATACGAAGTTACCAGCTTAGAAGGCGGAAATTTTGAAGCCACGAAGGTAACATCTAACACATCAGCCGCTAACATCATTAAGGGAGCCTTTTTTAACAACAGCCTGCGAATCCTGGAACCCCTAAATCTTACCCTATGCCCACCTGCTCACATTGGTTCCCGTGTACCGGCGAGTGAATCCGCCTTTGAAGATATTCTGTTTCGGGTCAATCCAGGCGACCGTGACCTACACTCGGCACCTATCGAATACATCTACAGCGACGGCATCGCTTGCAGTCTAGATAGGAAAGAAGACTTTGGCTTCACGAAGCTCGCCCGGAAAGTGGTCATCGATTTTTTCATGTACTCCTACAATGACTTTGGAACAGAGACGGAGCTCGTTCCAAATGGGTACATGCTTGCGCACCATGTTCGCCAGCCTGTCATGGCGATTGATAAATGGCGCGGCGACTTCATTATGCAACTTACGCAAGAAGCAACACGCGCTCTCATTGCACTAACAGAGAGTGAAGAATATAAGCAAGCACTCGACATTGTTGGGGAGTACCTTAAAGGAAAATACGGCACATTAAGTGATGAATACGAGGAGTACTTCAAAGCTGATAAGCGCTTCCTCCGTAAGGTACGTCCAATACTAGGCGATAAGCCGGTCTACCCCACGAAAGCTGAAAATCATGAGCTTACTATCAGGCATTTAGAGGGCAAACTGCAACTCCTAGAGACAGAGGTGCCTAAGTCTCTTCCTGAAGACAGTCAGCAGGCTTTGAAAGCCGCCAAAAAGCTACTTAAAGAACAGCTGAGTGTACTGCGTGGGGCAACCAGCCCTATCAGCTCTTCATTTAAATAAGCTGACAATAGCTCAGGGGCTGGAGCTTTTATTTGACATCAAGCAGTCACGCCTGATATAGTTATTGTGTAAGTAAAACTGAGACTGAAAACCTCTGCATCTGTGTAGAGCTACCCCGGCTTAACGGTTGGGGCTCCTGAGAAGCGAAAGTTTTTCAGGGAGGGGGTCAGTTTCGGGCTCCAGGGGGGAGCGTTGCGGTTGAGCAATCAACTGCCAAGGTAGTTACGCTGTTTTCTATCTTGAGCCGAACCTGGAGAACTTACAACCCTTTCGGATAAATGCGGGGCATCACTAGCAGTACATGGTGGTGCCCCGCATTTTTTGCGCCTAAAACACGCTTTGCGGATACTGGTAACACCCTGCCCGTGCTCTAAAAGATGGGGCACGAAAACATGAGAGGTGAATCCCGGCTAGGCATACATATATAATTAACTCAACTAAATAATCCTCCCACACCTTCAACCTAAAGTTAGGAAACGTAATACCCGTGAGTAACACTATTCCGACCCCGTATGAAGACTTGCTACGGGAAATTCTTGTAGAGAACGCCGCTAACATTGCCGCTAACACTGGGCGTTCCGACCGTACCGGAACCGGAACCTATGGTGTGTTTGGTAGGCAGATGCGTTTCAGCCTGCGTGACTCGTTCCCCCTTATTACTACGAAGCGTGTACATTTCAAGTCTGTGGCTGTTGAACTGCTCTGGTTCCTGCGCGGCTCCACTAACGTCCACTGGTTGCAGGAGCGTGGTGTAACCATCTGGGACGAATGGGCGGATGAGAACGGCGACCTGGGGCGTGTCTATGGTGCTCAGTGGCGTTCATGGCGTAACCCCGACGGCGGTACTGTAGACCAAATCTCGAGGGTTATTGAATCACTCAAAACTAACCCGTCCTCGCGCCGCCACATTGTTACGGCATGGAACCCGGCTGAGGTGGACGATATGGCGCTACCCCCCTGCCACACCCTGTTCCAGTTCTATGTGAGCGAGCGCCCAGACGGTGTGAAGGAGCTGTCTTGTCAGCTGTATCAGCGTAGCGCCGACATGTTCCTCGGCGTACCGTTCAACATCGCCTCCTATGCGCTACTCACCGTACTTATCGCTAACGAGGTCGGGATGGAGCCTGGGGAGTTTATCTGGACGGGCGGGGACTGTCATATCTACGCTAACCACCTAGAGCAGGTAAAGAAACAGCTAGGAATCGGTTTAGACTCGGACGGTAACCCGTACCCGGCACGTGAACCGTACCCGTACCCCAAACTGGTTATCAAGAACAAGAAGCCCTCCATCTTCGACTACGAGTACGAGGACTTTGAGCTTATTGACTATAAGCACCACCCTGGTATTGCCGCACCCGTAGCTGTGTAATCACCTAGAAGATAAGGAAACATAACAATGATGCTAATCGTAGGCGATATTACCTGGCACGCCGAAAACGTTGCCTTCTACATCAAGCGCATGCACCAACTCCAGAAAAAGGTAGAGAACGCAATCCTCGACCTCGACAAGGAAGCTAACGGCACCCCTTATGGTGTAACCGACAAGTTCGGTATAGAAAACCTTAACCTACTAGAAGCTATCGACCGAATCGCTCACGCAGACGAAGAAGAAATGCGGACAGTCTCAGAAGGTTACAACAGGTACATGGATAAATTCTGCACCCATGACAAGTACAGCGCACAACGCGCGAACTTAGCCCACGTTTCACTGGCTCTAGAATGGTGTGTAAGGGACGCTCTAGACATACTCAGTTGCATCCTAGAGGAACACCCCGACAAGGGAGACGCTACCACCTATTACAGGCTCACCGACCTAGAAGAGGCGGCGCTAGAAATTCTTGACCGTTGCGAAATGGCTTACATTACAAGTTGCTCCCCTGCACCTACACTTGCCGACTTAGGCGGTAAGCTTCATTCTGTCCTTCAGCGTGGGTAACCGACATGGCAAACATACTAGGCGCTATCTGGGCGCAAACAGATAAAGGCATTATTGGGCGTAACGGAACAATGCCCTGGAACGTCCCCGAAGACCTAAAACACTTCCAACGAACAACAGTCGGTAAACCAGTCATCATGGGCAGGCGAACCTGGGAATCGTTACCCGAAACGTACAAGCCGCTACCAGGGCGGGTAAACATCATTATCAGTCGGTCTGTAAGCGGCGTAGAGTACCGCAACGGGGGTATCTGGGTATCAAGCCTAGACGCGGCTCTAGAAGAGGCGTACAGGACTGTTGAGAACCGAGAAACCGCCTCAGATGGATTATCGGTAGAACCCGACCAGCTTACACGCGGTAAACCAGAGCGGGAAGCCCCGGACTATGAAGAGGGAACGGAAGCCTCAGAACCCGCCGAACAAGAAACCGAACCAGAACAGGGTACGGGTAGCACCGATGCTGAGGAAGAGACGGTAAACGAGCCAGCTGAGCCGGAACCTACCCACGCAGACGCTTGGATAATCGGAGGCGGAACCTTATACGCAGAAGCGCTCACCCACAACAACCTGCCACACTATAAGCACGTAAGCATTATCGAGCGAACCATCCTAACCGCTATTGATGGAACCGTAATCCCCGGCGACACCAAAGCACCAGCCTTAACAGGTGAAGCTAAGGATAATAGCGATACCGTACACCCCGCACAAACCACGTGGGAAACCGTATCGGAACAACCCCTCAGAGTAAGCGAAAGCGGATACCTACTAGATGAGCACGGGGAAATGTGCCCCGCCGTCTACACGTTCCAGACACTCGAAAGAACGCCACTCTAGCGCCCGACTACGCAAAGATACCCCACATGGGTTGTAATTACTCATGCGGGGTATCTTTTGTATGCCTAATGTTTACTTGTTGTGGAACTCAACCTCGGTAAGATGCACTACCTCACCATCGCGGGCACCCAAATAGATGGTTCCCGCCGTGCAAACCTTACCGTCAGTATCCGTAACGGTGCGAACCGCCAAAGCGTTACTCTCAACATATTGAGTGTCGCCTTCCCAGGTCAGCCAGCCCTCATCGGGGCTAGTGTAAACACCTGCTTCGCGCCATTCCAGCTTACCGGGGGTAACAAGCTTAGGGGAGACAAAGGGCTTGGTTACGTTGCGCACCTCAACCGTGGTTTGTGTTGTTACAATGCTGGGGTTACACATAGGAAGCTCACCGCTAACTATGGTGTAAACGTAAGCCGACATTCCAAAGACGGCTAGAGTAGCCACAGAGATGAGGAAAAATATAAACAGGAAGTTATCATCGGTGTAATCACGGAACCTATCCCAAGCGTCTTCTACCCATTCTCGGGCGCTTGCGATGCCGTTGCGAGCGCGGGTCATGTAAGAGCGACTGTGATTCATGATTGAGCTCCTTGTATGTGGGGAGGTGGGTTTCTGAGGGGCTGTACACCTAAATAATATACCTATAATTTACCACATGTTTCAAATATTTTCAAAACACAAGGTGATTCACCGTACCACCCCTAAACGCGGAGCGAGGATACGCAAAAATAATATATAATTCACCTATAAACCCGCTCACCTAGAGGTCACCCTCTTACTATTGAAAGGAGCCTTGATGCTGGCTGAACCCGCAAGCTCCCTCATTATCTACTCCGCTATCCTCATCGGAATCTACGCCGCTTTCTGGTTCGGTTCAAGGAAACTACTGAAACGCACCCGAAACAGCGGCGAAAAGATTAACTACAGCAAATGGTGCTGGTACACAGCAATATTCAACATCCTCTTCTTTACGGTTTGGAGCGCTATCTATGCGTTCTCTGTCCAGTACATTCCCCGAACACAGGATGTAAAGTTCGTTGCCCTTGCTGTAATCGCTCTGGCTTACGCTGGTGCCGTTTTCGTGTACATTCAGGACACCAAAGAAAGCACCAAATCCGATGAAGAAGACCTGGCAGAAATCCGAAGCAAAGCACTAACCGAAACATTCGTATGCGCTGGTTTCATTACCCTCGCATGTGTTCCGCTCGCATACGCTTTCCCCAACTACGAAGCAGTGGGTGTAACCCCCGAATACAGCACAAGTGCTGACGGAACCCGAACCACCATATCCACCCGCAACCAGCTCGTACCCCAGGACAACGGAGCATACGTAACCGCCTCCACTGTAGAACACAAAACTAGCCAGAGCAGTTCAGAGCTACGCACGGTAAACACGTGGCTCGAAAAGAATAACAACACCATCCGTACTATGAGCGAATACACCAAAGATAGTCGCGTCACTATCATGGAAGACGTTCCCGCAGGCGAAACCGGCTATGTAGAGCACATCCCGGTCTACTACCTAACACCCGCTGGCTTGTTTGACCCAGCAACCGTAGACCCCGCCACAGGCACCTTATGTGTGCAGGGTCGCGACACGGGCTGTAAGCCAAACGCTGTACATGCGGGGGAGAAAATCGTCCTCCATGTCCCGGCGGGCGGCGCAAAAACTTCCACCACACCCGTAAACCAGTAATGAGCTGTAACAGCGAACATTTTTCAAGATACATCAAAGGGGGCTTATATGCACCGTAAAGGAACGCCCGTCCCTCACAACAACATAAGGAGCCGCACATGACAGAAACAGAACATCAAATCCTAGCCATCGTGCTAGAAAGTCACGCCTACGAGACAATAACAGGCGTGCATATAGGGCGCACCCTAGTGGTTCACTACGTAAAGACGGACGGCGACATTGACTGCGAAATTTATGGATACCCCGGCAGTAAGTATGCGCGACGCGCCGACCTGCCGACCGTAAAGATTAAGTTCAGCAACATTAAATCCGCCCAGCTCATCAAGAGCTACGACGGGTCGCCCGACACGCTGATTATCAGCGATGACGCTTGGGAACGCATCCAAGTAAGCAACGTGACCCTACATTAGCGGGGAACATCAAGCCCATAAAGCTGTGATACACCTAACAGAGCGCCAGTTTTGCGGGCGAGGGACACGCCGTGTTACACTTGAAACGTGCTGGTAATCCTTACGTGGGTTCGGCATGGTTTAAAACCTTTCTAGAAGTTCATACAGAAACCCCAACCAGGTTAATGGCGGAGACGCTAAATGCGCCCTCAAACACGAGAGGAACCGCATGCCTAGAGTTGGGGTTTTCTGTGCCCTGACGCGTGATAAAATGGGGACGATACGAGAACCTTACCGCTTGTTGAAAAACGGGCGGAAAACAAGAAAAGATGGAGAGAGCATTGTGGAACCGACACATCCTTGTAGAACTCAAATTCACCGACGAACTCATGGGGAGCGAATCAAGCAACATTCGGCTGTGGCGAGGAAACCCCCACCAGCTACTAGGCGTTAAGCTTGAGCGCGGTGACACTATCGTTTACACGGTAGCCGTCGGTAACGATGGGCACGAAGGTGTAGCTAGGATGAGCGCCCAGGTTAAAGGAACACCAGCCTTTAAACGCGCCGTGCTGAACGCTGTTACAGAGAAGCTACAAAGGAACGCAGACGCAGGGTTGCCCGCCGGGTGGGTCGACGGCAATAAACTCACCTACACCTTCGTGAGCGCCGTCCCCGTAGGAGCAATCACCTACATCCTCATGAAGCTAAGGAACCTGGCATAAATGCCGGTCAGCCAAAGCACAACTCTAGAAAGGAAAAAGAACCATGACCAACACACCCACACAGAACCAGCCACCGGAACAACAGTATAAAAACCACCCTATCCTCACAGAGGTAAACATTGGGGACATCCTCGCCCTAACTCCCACTGAAACAGATGATGTTAGACCCTTCTACTTCCGTGTAAACCGTCTCGCTCTAGACGGATGCGCGGGAGAAGAAGTAGGTGTAGAAAACGGGGAAATCAAGTGGTCTAGCTCACAGGGGACACTCATCTACACAGAGGAGGAGGAAGAACTGTGGTTCCTAGAGGAGAGTGGCTGGGGCTTCAATAGTGATATGGACATTCGCGAACCTGTAGAAATCACAGATGTGCTGAAAACTGAAACCCCTATCACACAACAGGAACCTCTGAAATGCATAGGCATCTTTGATGGGTGGGAGTATAGCGACGATACTTTTTGGAACTACGTATTTTTTGAAGGCGACCCCGTAGGTGTGCGACTAGAAAACGGCAACCGCCTCAAAGATGCCCACGCCTATGGTGACGGCGACAAAATGGAGCTCCGTGATAGTAGCGAGAAGACCATCGGGACGCTTCTCTCCACAAGGGGATATATTCATTGCCGAACCTGCGCCACGCTTAAAAACCGCGTCAATAAGAATGGCTACGCCGAACATAGGAAAACCTGTAATGGAACCGCCTGGGACGCGGTTATTGAATACAGAGACGCTGAGGGGCGCTTCATAGACCGCGTAGCCGACTTTAATGGAAGTCCTAGCGTGTTATATGCGAATACCTGGCAAACTACCTGGCACAGCTAAACAGGTGCAATATAAGGCAATAGGGCAACATCTGAAAGGAACGTAATTATGAGTGTTGCGAGCGCATACCTGCTCATTCTAGCGGCTCTATTTTTACCGCTGTTCTTGTTCTACATCATCATGTTTTCGCGCGGAGCACCACCCGGCGCGTTCGCTGTGTTCGTTGCGCTGGAAACTACTGTTATCGCCGCATATTTTGCGTTATGGCTCTTCTACCCATTCGAGACGATTCTCAAAAGCGCTAAAAGCGACGGGGAGCTACACATAGCAATAAACATGGGTACTGTGCTGGCGGCATGTTTTGCGTTCAAGGCACACAATATGAAGGCGCGTACTGTAGCTAGATGTGCCCGCCGTAGTAGCGTCGAGTAGGCGCTATGCAATAAGCAAGAAACCCCTAAGCCCCTTATCGAAAGGATGCGAAATGACCGATAAGCAGGAAACCTTTTGCCACTACCAGGACACTGACGAAGCACGCGCGTTCCGAGAAGCTATTGAAGAGCGTGCCAAAACGCAGGCTCCCGAGGAAGTAAGTCTCGCCGTTAATCTTATTCGTGATGAGTTGAAAGAGTTTCGCCGCTCTTGGGCTGTGGGTAATCCCGGCAGTGGAATGATGAAGCACTCATAACCATACCTAACCCATTACGGTTAGGTGTTACCCCCTTTAGGTAATCTGTCACTAGCGCAGGTTCCTAAAGGGGGTTTCTTGCATTGGGGGATACGTTTGAGTTATTTTCTCAATACCGGCGGGATGAGTAACCCTACAACTTGCTAACCATTAAAAACATGTGGTAGACTATAAGTGTTGGTTCGCTAGGAACCGAGCAACCACGAAAATTATCCACTACTCAAAGGAGCTGACTAATGACCATGCCCGAAAACGGTTACCCCACCGCCTGCGTTATCAAGACCTCTAAGAACGTTACCGCGCGAATGATGCTCCCCATGTGGAATCGTGAACGTCACGGATTGACCATGCCCACTAATAAGGCGAACCTGTACGAGCGAAGCTTGAGCAATCACAACCCCGTCCGTGAACTCCCTCGGTTTCAGTATGACGCTATGTTTAACCGCCCCGGAGCGGTACTTTACAGCGGCACCTCGGTACGCCCCAAGGCTACCTTCATTGAACACCTTGGCGCTGTAGCCGACCAGCTCCAGGTAGAAAAGGTACGGAACAACCTGTACACCTGCAATAACGAGCTGGGTAAGCGCCTGCTGGGTTGCAACGCCATTATTGACAAGGCGGGCGTAGTTATCGAACAGCTCCACATGGAAGACACCGTGCTTATGGGTAACTCTTGTGTCGCGCGAACCACCCTCAAAAGCTGTATTATCGACGGCTACAGTAGCGTTTTTGGCGGCAAACATGAAGGGCTTGTTGCCACCGGACAGGTTATTTTGTATGACGTAAACACCTACAGCACCCGACTGTCCGGCAACGTCATTCTATCCTCTGAATCAGGTAAGGGCACCGTAAACAACTACCGCCTCGCCGCAGATGGAACCGTAAACGTAACAGGTATCACCTGGGGAGTAGAATCTCCCGAGGTTGCTGACGATATGTGGCGATACGCTGTCCGAAGCGCATCTGAAAACCACATCAGCGACCTGGATACCTTCTGTCTCAACAATACGCTCCACGAAACCAGCGACGACACCCCCTGTAAGTGTGGTTATGTAACGCCGCTGGCTCTCGCCGGTCACCCCGTAGCAATCAGCTACCTGCTCAACCGCGCAGGTCTTACCGAGTACATCCCCGCAGAATACGCGGGCATGACCGAAGAGCAGATGCTCGCAAAGCTGGAAGGTATCTACGTCTACGCCAACAATCTCTGCGGTGACACTCTCATCCTCAAGGAAAACGGTAAGCGCACCCACACCAGCATCCGCAACCTGGAAGACTGGAAGAACCTCATCCGCACCGAGTACGGTCTGGAAGACGTTCAGGCGCTCTACAAGTTCCACTAAAAGCCGTAGCGGGGCACCTGTGATGTTCAATAGGTAATCTACGCAAAACAATACCCCCTTGCTGTTCGACACGCCTTAAAGAGGCACACACGGCGGTTAAGGGGGTATTATGGTATATGTAAGTAATATTCTGATGGTCAATGGCGCTTTAACGTCCAGATGACTATCTCCATAAGGGGCGCTTACCCCCTCAGCCCGAAAGTCACCCCGTTCGCTTACGTAAGGAGCCGACCTTGAAATTCGTATCGACAGAAATCAACACAGACAGTCACGCACTCATGTTCTACGGAAACGCAGAACAGTACGCCGTGAAACCCATTGAATATATTGATGAGGACTTCAAACTCATCACCTTCAAACCTGAAGGGGACACGCGAGAAACCTATAGGGAGGAATCTAAAAAGGAATCGTTCATCTATCCGCTACGATTCACCCCAGGTCAGGAACCCGGCTCAACTCGCCTAAAGTCACACCTAGTAGCTATCGGTAACAAGAGCACACTGGAACTACTGAAAAGCGCCTACGAAACCATTGCTACCCATGCGAAACCCATCCGTTCAAGCTACCCCGTAACAGCAGTTCTACTACACCTAGCGAAGAACGAACCGCACAGCATGAGCAACCAACAGTTACAAGAGCTAGAGAACCAGCCCATAACGCCCGACGCTCTCAAAAACACGCTCAAGGCGCTACAGGAAGAAAACACCCGCATCCCCACAAATGACCTCATTCATTGCCACGTGCCGCAACGACGCGCCAATAGGTTACTCTATGGCGGCTTATGGGTACATCAAGGAGAATGTTTGCGCTTAACATTCCAGGAATCGCCAAGCGAGCCGGAATTTTACTGGGTGGGCACCGAAAAATACGGTCGCCTATCCATCAAAACAAGAGCGGGGGACGTGAACAATACGTGGCGAGATGCCGAGCTTGAGTTTGATAATGACTCAACCATCACTTTTTGTGATTACAGGTCGCGGAACATTAAAACCGTAGAAGTGATGCCCAGCATCTGCTCGACCCCTGCCCCCGCAACACTACCCAAGATTTACGCACCCGATAACGGGGAATGGAAAGAAGTACCTAAATTTCCGTACATGACAGCACCCCACATCACCCAAAGCTAAGATGTGCTACCATATTTCCGGAAACCACACAACAGTAAGGAATGAACCCCTATGAGTAACAATCATAACGAGCCCCGCGTGTACCTCAATGGTAAGCCCTATGACTTCTCGGAGTTTTACGCACCCGACGAGGCTAAAGGCTGGCTCACCGAAGAACCTACAAGCAAATCCGCTGGCGATACGGAAAGCGCGGCAACCAGCACCAGTAAGCCGCTCCAACCCGGCGACTACATCCCCAGCGAGGTTCGCGAAGCGTTCGCTAACCGTATCGAATTAGGCGACGTAGCAAACACAGAACACCCGGTAGCACGAGATACTAAAGACACAGACGAATAACCCCTAAAAAGCAATTACCCCCGCTCAGCACTCATTCTTGAGACGCACGAGCGGGGGTAAATCTTAGCCCATTGCAACAAGCCAGCCAAACAGGAACGATACGCAAACCATGCACGGTAGAACCTGTAACACCCCCGCCATAGAACACACGAGAACCAAATAACCACGCGAATAGAAGGCACACTAAAAGCCCCCACAAACACGTGAGGGCTTCACCTCTAGCTACTAACGGTTGAGGTACCAGAACAGCTGTAGAGCTTCATGAGCGGTAAGACCCGCCTCCTGAGCGCGTTCCTTAAACGCCTCAGCCTCTGCGATAGTAAGCTTAAAAATAACGTCAGCAGTACTCATAACATTTATTCCTTTCCAATTGACCCAAAAAAACATCATACCAGATTTACAGATAGAGCGCACCGTAAATCGTCATTCTCTGAACACGCAGAACAGGTACCTGCGCTTTAAACACGGCAAACCCCTCCGCAATCCCTGTAGTTTATCGCGAGCAACTACAAAGCTGTGGAGGGGTACACGGGCGATAACTTGACCCGCAGTGATGCTTCCTATGGCAACACTTACCGGATAGGACATAACGCTAGGAAACGCTAAGTCCCCGTTAAATTTTCAACAGCTCAGCTTGCTTTGCCAGGAATTTAACCTGTGTCTTGCTGTTGATTTTGCTCTACCACTGAGCTACTAGCAAGCCGAAAGTAAACACAAACCTTTCGGTGTGTTCACGTGTGCCTAGCGGGACTCGAACCCGCACGCCCTGTAATGGGCACTAGCCCCTCAGACTAGCGTGTCTGCCATTTCACCATAGGCACTCAATATTATGTTGTGTAAAAGCCAGGTGGGGTTACCCTTAGCTATCAATTCAGCATCCATCCGGTAGCTACTTGATAACTGAGGGTAACCTTCCGGGAAACCGTCCGGCTTCCCCGCACCCGTCTTCCCTGATGCCTTGAAACAATCCAGGCTGTTAGCGGGGCGGCTTTCTCAACCGCTTATGTAACTATAGTACCACATGATTTTTCGTGTTTTCAACCTGATTTTAGGTGATGTGTGTAACATTATTCGGGGGGATAGCGATAGCTGTGTCGCACCCAGAGTTGTTAAACCGTTAAAACATGTGGTACTATATTCATATGAGCTTGAGATGCACATTTCAAGCCCGCACGTGAAAAACTTCTAGAAAGGTGCTTGTAAAAACATGAGCAATACCGATACCCTAAGCCTCCCTATCGAAACCGCGCTTGTCACCTCTCGGTGCATTAGCGACGAAGAGCGCGCCATTATGGAGACTCACGCAATCAACCTTAAAAAGCGCCTTATCGAACTGGATAACCTAGTCTACAAAGCCCCCTCATTCGAAGAGTGTGGACACGATAAAATCCTAGAAACTTTCTGGATTTCAAACGTCCCTAACTTTATTTCCAGCCACAGAGCACCCATTAGTGACAAGGAAGTCAGTAAGGTCTATTGGGGTGACGCTATCTTCCCAGGTACCCACCCCGACGATGCGACTTACGACTGCATTACAATTCACTACAGTGGCGGCTATTGGCTCGTAGGTAGCGGAATGAACCACAGGCGGTTTCCCGACCCCAGTGACCGAACTGAACCCTGCCCTGAGTGCCACCTTCCCTGGTGGGTTGGAGCCGGTTGGATGGAGCCGCGCAACATCTATATTGATGGAGTGCTAGGCGAGGGCTTGGAGGAACTTACGCGCCTTTTCGCCACCTGCGTCCGTGATATTGTGCGAGGCGAAGGGGAACTAACCCCGCTAAACGGCGCATATAAGGCTGAGAGGGCTATGTTGCCGCTGTGGACTCGAAGCCGCCGCTAGAATGACACCCCGTAACACGGATACACTGTGTAGCGGGGTGTTTCAGTATGCGTCGCATCAAGCCGAGTTGTTAAACCGTTAAAACATGTGGTACTATATTCATATGAGCTTGAGATGCACATTTCAAGCCTGCAAGCTTTATAAAAACCTACCGAAAGGGTAACAATCATGACTAACCTCGCTATCTCTAACGTTGAGTTCACCTTCACCATTTCTGACAAGTTCCAGGAACTTATGAATAAGGGGTATAACCCGAAGGTTGTTGGTATCGACATGAAGCTCAACGCTCCTCATCAGCCCCTCTCTAAGGTATATATGGCTGTACGTTTCAATGAAACCGGCGACCTAATCCCTGTAGAGCTCATCAACTACTCTTGGGTGGCACATTTTGCACTTAGCGCTTACATTTCTTCTCCTTTTGAGGCGTTCCAGGAAATCGTCTTTGGTAAGGAAGGCGTAGCAACCCTGAACGATGTAGCGTACAGCGTTCCGAACCCCACCGAAAGCAAGTAGCTCCCTATAGATTCAATATGAAACCCCACTATCTCATTCCTTGAGGTAGTGGGGTTTCATTGTGTTGGGGGGGGGTATGAGGTTGGGTAGGAAACAGGTAATGGGTTGCAAGTAAGTGGTAGAATATAGGCGGGACATGCTGAGTTGTTCACATTTAGCTACACGCCCCATCAAATGCAATACACCTAACGCCCATCACAACATGGAGGCGCAACCTATGCCCGTAGATATTCGCGTAAGACGTTTTGCGCAAAGCGACGCAGAACGTACACTACTACGAACCTTCGACCCGGCTCAGTGGGAAAACCTCAAAAAAGCAATGGCGGAGTACTATGGGAAGCTCAAAGCCGACGCACAAAGCATTGAAACAGAGGATGTTAAAAAGCTCCTCCGTGTCGCCTTCAAAGCATACACAACCCAAACAGCCCAAACGTTAGACATTTTCGAGCAGTACCGAATTTTCACAGGAAAGCACATCTACACCATGCACGAAACGCACCCCAACGTAGCATCCCTCAAACACAAGCACGCAAAAGCACGCCAGGAACTAGGCGAAGTAGCAGAACCCCTCAACAACCTACGAACCCTCCTAGTAACCCACGAAGCCGAAGCGAACACCCTAACCCAGCAAATTCACGCCTATAAGGGCAACCCCGAAGATAGTGAGGTTATCGGGTTGGCGGCACGGCTAACCCGTGTAGAGGGAATCATTAAGGAAGCTAAAAGCAACCTCGCAAATATTTACACCCATGTACAGGAGCTTGACGCTACCATCTCCAGCCTGGAAATTAACATCAACCAGCTGGAAGCACTGGGTAGGATAGCGGTGAGTACCAACACAGTGTCGAACATCTCTGATGGTCTCGGCGGGGATGCTGGTAAGCGGAATATTCAGCGGCTTCAAACCCAGCTGGAAGCCGCCGCCGAAATCGCTGGTGAGACACCTGACGAGAAGGCGCTAAACAACATTGCCCTGGCGGAAAAGGTGAAGGCAATTCAGGGAGGGAACTATGCCTAAAACAATCCTGAATGAAGCTACGATTAACGATTATGCCCACTATGCAAAGGCACTCATGCTCCACAGGGAGGTCACAGTGAGAAGCCGTGACCCTCATGGGGTACTCGAAGCGACGCGCCCGAAATTTACTGGCGAACACGGCGGGAAAATGCGTATCAGCGCTAATGGAGGTAGAGAGTATATTACTCTCCGGTCTACAGAAGAAGGTGTTGAGAAAGTGGTCAAACTGCCACTTAGAGCGTCGAATATTGACAATTATACTAGGCGTTTGTGTGCTGTAAACACGTCATCTCGTGTAGACGACACGAACCCCATCGGCTGGGAAATTAAAGCTTTTTACCGATATGCAAAAACAGAGCGACCGAGAAGCTTCTCTGTAACAGACGACCATGACCGGGTACTCAAACACATCACCGATTATGTTGAAACCACTAAGGGTGGAGTTGTCTGTATCACTGAGGCGCGTAAAATCGTTTTTCGGGCAATGTTTGAGATTGGGGTGCTACCCGAGGATAGCGATGAGCTTATCGGCGCTTTGAACTTTGGGAACTATCATAAGGATATTGCGGCTCTAACCTGCCCTAAAGATGTTGGAGGCTCAAATGTCATTAAGAAAGCTAATGAGCATAGCGGGTCGTCCAAAGGGGACGTGTTAGCTATCGTTATATTTCTACTAGTGGTAGCTTTAGGGGTAACGATTGGGCTGTCATATTTCATTAACCATTAGCGCCCCTGTAGTGCCCTGACGGGGTTTAGGGGTTTTAGAACGTCTTGCGCGTGTACGGTATCGGAAGCGCGAGGCGTTTTTTATACCCAAGGTTTGCAAATCATTGAAAACATGTGGTACTATATAAGAGAAGCCTCAATATTTCACCAAGAGGCGCAAACAGCTAAGCTAAACACCAGCAACCCGAGGGGGATACATTGTCCAATAAGAACCGCAAGAAGAGCGAGGTCGCACACAAGGTGAAGCGCCAGAACAGCCCCGTATCCCCGGTATGGATGGATGTTACGCCGGAAACTGTAATCGCCCCCAGCGACCTGATTCGTGTTGCCAGCACTCTGTTCAATGAGGATGACCGGCTCGAGGAACCGTGCAACCCGGATGTGGCTACGCTCCGCGCGCACCTCAACCTATACGATGAAACTCTGTCCGCTAAACTTCCGTACCATCTTTTTGATGCTCTTGAGGCGATGCCCGCTCAGAACATTATTGAAGCCCGCATTAAATACCATAACCATGAGGTGCAGGCGGAGCGTGATGATTCGTGTTTCATGCTCACTTACCTGACGGGCGCATGCCTTTCCGCTGATGAGGTATCCCGTAACACGGGCATCCCGGTTGCCGTGCTAGAACAGGAAGCAGATAACCTGTACGGGCGCTTCATTGCCGACCCTGAGTTTGAAGATGCTAATGGTGACTACACCTTCGGGTTCTACGCCGAACAGTTCAACCCGGACGGCACTATGAATGAGCACGTCGCCCAGCTTATTCCATTCATCAAGGAATACATTCAGGATGACGACGGTATCCTTGTTCATCTGTTTAATGAGCGCCTACTACTAGGGTATGTTTCCCCTATTGCTTACGTCTCACTAGGCGCAGAATACTTGGAAGCTTTCAAAACGGCTTATAAGTTGAGCATCGACTGGGCTAGGTACTACGAGGGGCTGGAAGACGAGTATTATCTTTCCCTGGCGGACATTCCTTTTTACTGCGGGTAAGCTTTAGCATCATTGTCGGCGCAACCTTTCAGTCTGCCTAACTTCTGCCTATGGGGTTAGCGCGCTCCTTCGCCTTTTAGGTTAGACACGCGAGACGCTCTTTTGCACAACCCCAAGGCTTGCAAATCATCAAAAACATGTGGTAGACTATAGGTGTAACGAAAAACGGGGGATTCGCCCAAAGAAACCCCCACCACTAACGCAAAGGCAAAACCCATGACTACCAACCTTGTACCCAACACCATTACCGTAAACCTCTTTGCCGCTTACACCGGCTTCATGGACTCGGTACGCACCTCCCCGGAACGCAAGGTAGACCTGCGCGGCATCTCTTCCACCATCGCCCGAACCAGCGACCTCGGTAAGTACTGGGCTGTTTCGCTCATTCTGGCAACCCACGGTGAAAACGGCGTAGTAGAGGTAGTACACGAGACTTTCGATAACCCCCGCGACGTAGCAGTACTTGAAGCTATCACCGAGGATACCCCCATCACTGTAAAGCCGGTATTTACCCGCCCCTCCGGAGCGCCCTGTGATGAGCTTACCCTCAACATTACCGTTTACACCCCCGCCGAAATTACCGGCACCCCTCGCACCGTAGGTAACGGTAAGGGAACTAAGGGAATGTTCCTCCAGAACATCGAGCCAGCCGGTATGGGGTTGTAGCTATAACCCAAAGATGGTAAGCTGAAACCGATGTGTAAATAATCCTTCATAGGTGCGCCCCTTATAGCCACGTGTGTTATGTGGCTATAAGGGGCTTTCCGTACCCTCAGAAACAACACAAAAAAACCCGCAAAGGAACAACAGCCAATGACCACATTACACGCACAGGCGGCGGTAAAGCCCCTAACCTACATCACCCCCACCCCTGACACTGCAACCCCGCCAGAAGCGCTCTACAGCCTCTACGATGCATACTTCCAGTACTTCGCCCGTAAGGGGTTTGTGGAGCCTGCTAACGCCGACCAGGTACGCCCCGTACTAAACCTACTGCCAACACCCCGCCCGCTCGGAAACGAACACACCGACCAGCTCCCCGGAGGGGATGCCCCTGTTAGCCTGCTTACCGAAATCCCTGAGCTACCCCCTATCGCAACACTAGCCGCCCGGTATAGATGCGCCCAGGCTGTGTTCGCGAACAACCCAAACCCGAACACTCACCCCGCTGTACTCACAGGCGACATGCTCACCCCCGAGGAGGTAATGGAAAAGCTAGACCTTACAGAATGGAAGCTAGAAGAATACTCAGACCTCACCGATGATGGGTACCTTCTAGCTGTAAACACAGAAAACGGTGTGCGGTACCCTGGTAAGCAATTCAACCCCGGCGTAGGTTCGCTCATTCAGAACTTGCCGAGCATTGTCACAAGCGGCAACAACTGGGCAACCTTATTCACCCCACACGTCGCTCTGGGTTACATTTCCCCTATTGAGTACGCGAAGGTTTCCCCTGAGTATAGAAGCGCGCTCGCATACGCTTATCACCGATGCCAAGAGTATGCTGATGATGCGGCTCACATGGAAGCATACCTGTCAGGAAACATTGAGAACAGCCCCTACTGGGATAGCGACACCGGGAGGCTAGAGGACTGTTATATGGAGGATTATGGGCTTGCATAGCGCGGCTTACCCGTGTACAATAAATACCACTGGATACAAGTAGTACCCTTGTGGACACTTTTATCTCCTTAATAGTTGGTCACACAAAGTAACCCCGTAACTGTTTTTCTTTCTCTCTTTCGACAGTTACGGGGTTACTTGTATCCTCCTGTTTGCGGGGAGGCAACAAAAAATACCCCCGACACTCCGCAAAAGAACGTCAGGGGTATAAACGGTATGGGTGGAATCTAAAGATTAAGAGACGTGATTATAGATGCAATATTCCGGGTTCTTCACCATGCATACATGCTCGGGGTGCTTTGGTGCTTCCTTGCGCTTAGAGTTAAAAATGACGTGAGCAACAAGGAACACGAAAGCAACAGGGGTAAGAACGTTAAGAACGGCAGAAAACGCGCGGGAAACAAACATGTCAGTACCTTTCAATAGATAGAGAATCAGGCAGGGTTTCGTAACCCCCTCAATAATTCAATACTACCACATGTTTTAATGAATTGCAAATATTCTAACTAGGTGCCTCACAGAAAGCACACACTGCACCTAAAGTAAACCCACCCACTTCGATATTCTGGTAAGATTACGGGGGAAACTAGCAAAAACCAACCCCTAACCCGTAAGGAATAAACCATGCTCTACTTCCTCGCCAGCCTCGTTATCGGTGTACTCGGCGGCATTGCCCTCGACAAAATCATTGGATACTTCCGGTAGGCGCACATCATAGGGGCATCTATTGCAAGATTTTATACTTCAAACCTTAGAGAACAGCACCAACATCGGCTGGTATTTCATGCTAGTGGGCGGCGGTGGGTTGGTTATCTATTTCCTATACAATTACCTTCACGGTGAAGACCCGCTTAGGGGTGACATAACCAACCTGGAGCAGACGGGAAAGCGTCTAGAGTTCTTTAAAGTTTGTTTTATCGCGTTCGCTACCCCTGCTTTACTTTCCTTGGTAGTAGCCGGAATCGTCTTCGCTCTCGTAGCTACACTTATAGGCATCCCACCCATTAGCTTTAAGGGTGAGACAGCAGATGAGGATGAAGACGAAGAAGACCTTTGGGGTATTTAAGGAACCCCATCCCTATCTAAAGCCACCCAACCTACCCTTGTTCGCGACGCTCTCTTGTTAGGAGATATTTTATGAACGCGCCTTCTGTTCTATCTGAAGCTCAGGTGCATATTTTCTGTACTGCTCTTATTGTCTCTACTATCGCTGGGTTTTTCCTTGCATTTCATGGGGACAATGTAGGGCGGCGCATTAAGAAGCCTGCGCCTGGAATCTCTATTATTGCCGCCGCTATTCCTGTAGCAACAATGAGTATCGTGTTCCTGGTGTTCGGGTTGAACCTCGCCTTTATTGGTGTGATGGTGCTGTACCTTATCGGTGCTTGCTTTGTTGCGGGGTGTCTAATGGATGCTTTGAAGGCTAACCTGTACAACGCCCCTCGTGAATCGGGTGCAGGTGTTTTGCCGTACTGGGCAATGGTGTTTATTTTCGTGTTCTTTATCCGCCTCCTCGGTGAAGTACTGCATTGGTTCTCGTGACCCGCTAAACCGTCGTAAACAAACACATGCGCAAAAGGAGCCTCCTTCTAGTTATTAAGCTAACCGAGCGCGGTAAGCTGAACGCAAGGGGTGGGGCTCCTTTTGCGACCCCAGCGGCAACAAGCAAGCTTGAACAATCACTAAAACATGTGGTACTATATAAGTATTACGGGGTGCTTACCCCACACACATGCATCTACGAAAGGTAACAGCCGTGATTCAGCTCGCCAAGGAAAAGACCCACGAGGTAAACTTCCACACCCCCACCTACATCGGCTCCCTCCGCAAGGTAGGTAAGTACGCAAAAGCGCTCAACACTAAAGCGACCGAACAGCTCGAAACCTGCAACAAAGCAGACACCGCCCTGGTTGCCGCTCTAAAGGAAGTAGCTTCCAAAGCGGACGTACTCCGGCTCGAAGCGAACACCTACGTAGCATCACGAGACGGCGACCACTACCTCTACTACACCCACGGGGCTGACGCTGTAAAGAACGCCCGAGAACAGCGTGTAGACGCGCTCGCAGATAGCTACAGTGAAATCCTGCGTGAGTACCAGGCAGTTTGTAAACAGTACGGCATCTAACTAAAACAATGCGGGGCAACAAAGCACCCCGACTCTACTGAAAGGAAAAAATACCTATGGCTCCCGAAATGACCTGGGCGCTCATCTCAGGCGGCTTTACCTTCATTGCACTGTTCTATTGTTTTTTCTGGAGCTGGGGCAACTTCTCTTACATGACCGATGAAGAATATGTGGCACACTGTAGAAACCAAGCCGTGATAGCTATCATCTACCTGGCAATCTACGGTCTAATTATGACGCTTATCCCGCTAGGCGCAATGTGGTGGGTTGTATCTTTCGGAGCGGCGGCTCTGATTCTATCAACCATCCTCGCAATTGCTGTTCGTAAAAACCCAGAACGTTTAGGGCTAACGAAATACATGCCTGAATGGGTTCTAGGATACCTGATTGTTGCTACAGCAATCACTCTTGTGACTGGCATTATTACCCAAACCGACATGCAGAATAAGGTGAACGACGCGCAGTTCGACCAGACCGTCTCTTACCGCCTCGACGCAGACGATAAGAAAATGACAGGCGAAGCGTTCAACTACCCTGTAACTAACCTCAAAATTAACCAGGACGCTGGAATCTACAGCTGGACGGAACGCCAGTCCGACAACTCCCTAGAAGACAAGACTATCACCAGTGACGGTAACGCAAAGATTGAAGTCACCGTACTGAAAGACCTCGACAGCAAAGCTGAACCGCGCGTAGAGCACCAGGTAACCTATAAGCTCAACAATGGCGCTATCAGTAGCAACGGTGACCAGGTATGCGTTCTTAAAATCCAGCCGGGCGACGCAACCGTATTCCCTGCCTGTGATTCGTACCGTAACGCTCGAGAATCAGCCCGATTCGTGAAGCACCACTACATCATCCACACCCCCTACGACAGCAAACCTGAAACCTATAAATAACGAACAACACACGAATATGACCAGCGCCCCCAATAGCAAAATAAGGTAAGCTGGTCATATCTACTCCCACCACCTAATCCAAAAGGAGGATACGCACATGACTGTGCTTGACACTGTTCAATGGGCTATCAGTATCGGCTTTTTCGCCTTCATTGCGCTCTTTGGTATCATCATCCCCGCCTACATATTCAGGAAAGCAAAGAGGGATAAGAACTATGACGCGGACGACGCTTGGGGTAAAGGTGCTGTAGGAATATTCGCCTTCCTGCTCCTTTGTACAGTGCTGACCTTCTTTAGCGCATTTATTTTCAAGCACGGCATTTTTGTTTTCGTGGCTGGCGTGCTATTCCTCACACTTCTCATCTCATTCTTTATCGCTACAGAATCTGCTATCGATGAAGAAGAGGCGTACCTCTACTCAATATTTAGCGCAATGTTTTACTTTGCCATCCCCCTCCTGTTCATACTCCTGGCTGGCTTACAGGAGGAACAAAAAGTCGAAAACGCCCGTTACGACCAAACTGTAACATTCCACCTTGACGCAAACGAAAACAAGGTCGACACCGAAAACTACAGTTACCCCGTAAACAGCCTCCGCACCAACAACGCAGGTAACACCTACACTTGGGTGGAACGCAAGGCAGACGGCAACCTCACAACCCGCACTGTGCAGAAAGTACCCGACGAGCGGTACGAAATCATCCTCAAAGATGACCTGCCCGCGACTGACACGGAGCCGCGTGTAGAACGCACCGTAGAATACAAGGTCAAGAGCGAAGACACCAAAGCCGGTAAGGAGCCGTGCGCGTTGAGCTACGACAATAAGGAAATCGCGAACCACCTACCCTCCTGCAACAAAGACAAAACACACGCCCAATTCACCAAAGCACGCACCATCATCCACATCCCCGCAGGAAGCATCGATAAGATGGTTCCCGTAACCAACGAATAACCCCTATTCAGGTTCAACACCACTAACCCACCTAACCGCAAAGAAAGGAAACCCATGTCGCAACATGAAGCGTGGCTTACCGCCGTAATCGTCACCGGCGTTATCTTTATCATCATTTTCTGGGGTATCGTACCGAGAAGGATTAACCGTAAACAGCTAGGGCGTGAGGCTAAGCTCAAAGTCTGGCAGAAAGCAATCAGCTGGGTTGCCTATTTCATGCTTACCTGTGCTTTAGCGACGCTTATCTACTCAGTTATCTCTAACAATTGGTTACCCTCCACAATGTCCCTCGGTGCTTTTGCGGCTACATTTCTACTGACCGTTCTTCTTATTCCGTCAGACGGCGTGGGTGGAGATTCGTCAGAAACTTATGTGGGAGTTACAGGGTTTGTGGCTTTTTACTTCCTGATACTCACCCTCGCTAGTTCTGCCCCTATTCTAGCCGCACAGAAGGATGCAGAACAGAACGCCGAAGAAGCGAAATACGACAAAACCATCACCTACTATATGGACGGTAACAACCACCTACTAGAAGGCGACGCGCACACCTACCCTGTAAGTAGCCTCCGAAGCAATAGGGCAGGAACCAGTTACAGCTGGGTGGAACGCACCAACGACGGCACCATTATCACCCGAACTGCCGATAAGCCTCGCGACGCGAAATACGAGCTCACCATCAAAGAAGACCTGCCCGCCACCGACACGGAGCCGCGCGTAGAACGCGCCCTCGAATATAAGGTGAAGAGCGAAGATACTAACGCGGGTAAGGAAGTATGTGTAGAGAAGCACTTTGAAGGTCTATTCAGCCCTCTACCTGAATGTGATAAGGATAAAACCGAGGGTAAGCTCATCAAGTCGCGAACCATCATCCACATTCCCGCCGGTAGCTTCGATAAGATGGTTACCGTAACCAGCGAATAACCACCTAATAAAGGAATATTTTTATGGACTTCGCTTACATCTGGATGGGTATTGCCATCCTATCCGTTGTCGCCCTCCTTGTAACGGACATCGGATTCGTAACCCCACGTATCAACAAGTTACCCGAGGAGGAGCAAAGTGCGGCTTATGATAGCGCCCGCAAGAAGCTTGCCGCCTCCGTAAGTATCTGGAGCGTCCTTACAGCTATCTTTGCGCTCATCATCGGGAATCTCCTCTGGGTCGTGTTTGCCACGCCTATGTTTTTAATTGCGGCGATGCTTATATATGTAGGTATTGCTCACCCCTCCGTGGAAGACACAACAGAGGTATCACCTGGAACTTACTATCGCGAGGGCTTATTGCTTGCGAGTGGGATGCTTATGCTCACAATATTTATCAGCCTATTGCCTATCGCGTTCAAAGCCGATGAAGCCGCAGAAGCGAAATACGACCAGACCGTAACCTATCACATCGACTCAACCAGCCGTAAGATAAACGACGGTAACGTAACCACCCCTATCAGCAACCTGCGAAGCAATAGTGACGGGGACACCTACAGCTGGCTAGAACGCCAGCCAGACGGGACGCTCCAGCCGCGAACCGTGAAAAGGGTGAATGATGCGCGATACGAAGTCACTATCAAGGATGACCTGCCAGCGACTGATACGGAAGCGCGTGTAGAACGCACCGTCGAATACAAGGTTAAGAGCGAAGATGTGAACGCCGGTAAGGAAATCTGTGATACCACCTACAGTAGTAGCGACCCGTTTATCAACACACTGCCAAAGTGTGAGGATAGTATGACTAGCGCTAGGTTCCAGAAAGCGCACACCATTATCCACATTCCTGCCGGTAGCGCCGAGAAAATGGTGCCCGCAACTAACTAACGAAACCCACAACTTACAGGCGAAATAATGAAGCCCCGTACTAGGTGCGTAATTCCTAGTACGGGGCTTGCTTTCTTCTAGACCTCCCCGTAGTGGGCGGTGGCGTAACAGTAGGAAACTCGCCTCGTAGAGTGGTAAAATACTTACTAACCAAGCACGCAAATAGGCAGAAAGGGTGGAATCAACCCCCGTGAATATCCTGAATGATTTAGCTATTCCCCAATGGGTTTTAACCTTCTTTGCGTTCTACGGGTTAGGTATTCTCCTGGTCGTCTGGGGTGCCGTTATGGATTTGCTTGATACTGATGAGCTCACACCTCCTAAAGAGCTGGTGGACTGCTTTCTAATTGCGGGCGTTTCAGCTGGCGGGCTGACGCTTACGGCAGGCGCTATTATGCTAATCATCGATAGCACATCGGGTAAACCTACAGAATGGTTTCTTAACGATTTATGGGTCACTCTAGCCGTAATTCTTATTGTTACTTTGGTAGGTGCGTTTATCGCACCCGTTCTAGTACTAATCGGAGCTCAGGCTCTTAAAGCCCTTTTCATTACAGGTGCTTTCCTCATCACCAACCTTGTTATCAAGCCGCTACAGGCATGGGGTAACTTTCTAAACTATGTAACAGGTATTGGTGAACGTGAAGGCAAAGAAGAAGAGGAAGAAGCGACACAAACCGAGAAGTAAAAGAATCTTTAACCACCTTGACTAACCTAACTACCTCTAAAGAATAACGTTATGACTGATTTTAGTTTCGCTAACCATGTACGCCCCACCGTAGACCAGCTCTGCGGATATAAGCGCATGATGAATCTCGCGCACAGGAATCAAGTAATCTCAGACCTGCAATTTTGCGTACTTCTAGATATTCCTGTGAATGAGCTTCTAGAACGAAAGAAGTTCCCAGCCACAGAGGAGCTGTGGGGCGCAGAGCGCGTAGCACAAGAACTTAACGTACCCGTGGAGCATGTGAGTGTTTTGCACGCCCAGGGGCGCATTGTGGGCTGGGAAGAAAGCGAGGAGCTTGTCTACCCGGCTATTCAGTTCGTGAACGGGAAGCTGTTCAACCGCGTGTCAATGTTTGTGGAGCCGCTCCGTGCCGCCGGGTTCAACGACAAGAGTATTAGCCTGTACGTGTTCACGCCCGTGTATGCGTTAGGGTACTTCTCTTACGCGCACCTTGCAGACGAATCGCTAGACCACACCCAGTGGTTGCTTGGAATCTTGCAAACCGAATTTATCAACATGCGCCGCGCTAATGACTACCTACGAAACACGGAAGGTGCAATTACCGCTAGTAGCGTTACAAACCTAGACAAGCTCAACAAGTGGAAGAACCTACATTCAGGGGACGTTATCGTCTCTAAATCAGGGGCAAGCCATGCCCTATATGCGGATGCCGCCGCCAAACTGGAAGCATCGTTAGGTGTATCTTTCAAAACCATTATGGCGCGAACCTGCATTATGCCAGACTCACCATTCCCGGATAGCTGGGTGCCCTTCACGGAAATTAGGGAAAGCCTCGACGTTACCGAAGAAGAGCTAGATGCAATGCTCTACCCGGCACCTGATAGTCAAATGTGGAAGCGTGTACAGTCGGGCGGCGACCTAACTTATCGTGGCTCATATTTCATCCTTGGGGAGGATGGGAAAATTGAAATAAATTATGTGGCTCAGCGCTTGGAAAAGCTCCTAGCGCGCCTGAAAGAGCTAGGATACCCGCATCACATGCCCAGCGTTGATATTCGCTTGCTTTACCTCGGTAACGTCTCTATGTGCGCCTATGCGAATGTATCGCCTGAATACGAGGAAGCTCTAGTGAACCTGCTAGAGCGAACCATACAGGAGCTGAAGGGTGGTACACGTAAGCGCGGAAAGAACAAAGCGGCGGTATAACACGTAGCTTTAGAATCTAGTGCTAACTATATATTTTTTTGGGGGCTCACACATCTAATGAGTCCCCCAAAAAATGCACCCAAAACCCGATAGTCACTAAAAACATGTGGTAGAATAGCTGTGTAAACGTTGATTCTGGTTTCAATATTCTAGAAAGGAACAACATGCCCACCATTGACTTTTCTCAAATCGCTACCGGCGATTACCTCGTCATGAACGATGTTCGCGAGCGCGGCGCATATGAAACCGTCCGCGTACTAGCCGCTAATGGTGGCAATAGTGTGGTTATTGACCGTCTACACTATACCGCCATGAGTAACTACCCCACCCGTGCTGTACTTATCAAGGACACTGCAACCGGGGGTTATGTTGTAGCTGAAACCGCTACCCGTAACACCCGCACTAACGGTGCTGGGTTCGTATGGAATGAACGTATGAACGTGGTAGCACATTTCCCTAGCGACGAGGAACGCAACGCCAAGAAGTACGCCTGGGCGCTCAATCAGTTCAAGAAGCTTAGTGAAACCCAGTTCTTTGTTGCACCTGAGAAGCTTACCCGCGTACAGCGCCTCACCGTTTTGAAGCGTTTGCGTGACTCTCGGCAGGAAGAGCTAGACACTCTAGAGCGCGAATACGGCATCCTCACCGAAGTTGCGGATAGCTACATTCAAGCTGAACAGAGTAAGCAAGCCGCATTCACCACCGATACTAAGCTGGGGGAGTTCGTGATGCTCAAACCCCCCGCTCAGTATCAGGAAGTAGCCGACTACCTCAACGTTGGTTTCTTTATCGGTGAGGGCATAGAGTTTACACTCACCGGCGATAAGGGTGCCCGCCGTACTGGAATCATTACGGGCGACGAGGATGGTAATCTCACCCTCGCAGACGCGGACGGCAACAAGACTGGTTCCTTCACATCCGTAGTGCGCGAATATGAATGTCCCATCTGTGAAGGCTACGAATCCGAGAATGTCTTCCACGACGCTGACGAATGTGACGGAATCAGTCACCGCATCGAAGTCGAATACGTAAACGGTAACGGAGACGTTGAAGGTACTGTAGAAGCGTTTAGTGTTATTCCCGCCGGAGCTGTAGACAAGGTTCAAGAATGGGTAAAGTTCATAGAATGGCAGGAGAACGTATTTAAGGCGTTCCGCGTAGGCTTCCCTATTGGTGAGCAGATGTTCAAGTTTAAGCTCCAAGACGGCGCAGACGAGGTAATCTACCGCTGGCTGAACAAGCCCTGGGAACAGCCTCGAACCGTAACCACCCTCTGTGAAGTCGCTAAGAAAGCGCTACAGCAAGAATACGAAAGTAAGCGCGAAACCATCACGAACCGGGACGATGTAATTTCTAAAGCAAGCGTCATCCTCGGTGAATATGAAAGGCGCTTGTGGGAAGAAGCTAACCCGCTCGAAGATTACATGTAGAAAGCGTGTCCTGTAGCGGTTGGAGCTGTATTTCTGTAAGGCGGGCATCCTTATGTGTTAATTATTCTAACGCCTGGGGAACCCGCCTTACTTTGCCGCTTTATAAGTAACAACTTAAACCGCAAACCTGTAAATCATTAAAACATGTGGTAGAATAGTCGTGTAACCAGTTTTTACACGCACGAACCTTACGGAGGCACCCAACATGACCACCCTCGAAGCACGCATGGAAGAAGCCGTACTCGAAGCCGCCCAAAACGAATACGGCGACGATTACATTGAGCTCCACACCTACGTGTACACCGACGAGTTTAATAAGCCGGTCATTAGCGGTAAAGCAACCGTAAACACAGCCTCCCGCTTCACTGACCATTTTGCAGGTATGCGTGTCGTCATGACGAACAGGGACTTTGATATCCGTGAGTTCAGGTTTACTTATGAGGTTGCAACCGGCGGTGTAGAGATTGGAGATGGTTTTGAATAACCCCTAATAGGCAACAAGCATATAAAGAAGCCCTCTAGAGAAACTTTATCTCTAGAGGGCTTCTTTAGTACCTCCCGTAATGATTCACGCAACCCCCGGCGGATAACCTAAAACAATAAGGGGGGGCTTAGCTGTCACCATCATCTAGCGTCGTTTTTGGCATTGATAAGGGAAGGCTCAGCTGTTGGGCACGTTGCATAATAGCGCTAGTGGATAGGTTGAACGCCTCTACCATTTTCCGCAAATCACACCCGGTCATCCACCAGACGCTCTCAAATAAATCGGCGGGCAGAAGTAGGTTCCAACCGAAAATCTTCGCCGCCGTATAACCTGCCGTATTGTTCGCTACTGTTTCTCTATAGGTTCTACACGCCGTACCTGGTTCTGCGCTTTGGAAATTAAGAAGCCAGTCACCAATAATGAAAGCCAAACGAAACGACGACTCGTAAGGAACAATAATGTGGTCGGCAACACGCAGACGGACAAGGAAATACCCGTCCTCTCGTGCTTCCAGCTCGGTGAAATCTTCGTACCTTGACGTGTTCTTCACTAACTCAATTTCCCCGCCGATTTTACTACACAGCTTCACCAAATCCAGGTGTAGCGGGTTATTAGGGTCACCATACTTTTCTAGGTATGCTTCACGGAGCCGTACAGCTGAATCCTTAGCATGTTCAAACAGTTCAACCGAGCTCAACATAACTCCTCCTTGAAATAGAATATTGGTAGAGCTTTCATTCATCATATAAGCGCATAGGCGGAGCCGCACCATTGCCCACCTAATATTTCCCCAACGTCCTTTAACTGAGTAGCTATCCGAGCACTGATTTTAAGATAGCTTCCACGTGCTCATCGCCGCGTTTCCGCTCTTCTTGCTCCTGTAAAGAGCTTGGGGGTGTGCGGGGTAGGTTCAGCTGGTCGGCGCGCTTGCACGCCGCTTCAATATCAACGCCGAAATCGCGCGCCACCTTCATGAAATCACACCTATTCAACCACCAGACACTCTCAAACAAATCCGCCGGTAGAAGTAGTTGCCACCCGAAATGAACAGCAAGCTCATAAGAAGCGGCACCCTTACCCTGGGGGTTGCGATAAACACTGCTGTATGTTCTGCAAGCGCCTGGCTCAGCGTTCGTAAAATTGAGAAGCCAGTCACCGATAGCCATCGCTAGGCGGGGTGAGGACTTGTAAGGTACACCCATATGACCTAACGAATTGAGGCGAATGCTGAAAAGCCCGTCCTCCTCAATTTCTAGCATATTGTAATCATCTTTAGCGGAGTAGCTAGTAATCTCGTAAACCGTACCGCCCATCGCTTCGCAGAGTTCCAATAAATCTAGGCGCAAAGGTTCGCCCGCGTTGCCGATTGTGGTGAAGTAAACCTCACGGAGCGAATCAGCGACCGTCTCGGCAAACTTCAACTCTTCAGTGTTACTCAAAGCCGTGCCCTCCTTAGAAAATACTTACACCTATCACTACGTGTCATCAACACATGCTGGCGGCTTGAAACAATACCCTGGAAGCGTTTAGAAGTCCCACAGTGCCCTCTACGGGAGGGGTGTGGGGTTCTTTATGGTTTCAGGTTTACTCACCCTTGAGGAGTGCACGTAGCGTAGTGAGCCTGCTCAAGTCATACACCTTCGGTTCTACGAACGGCTTGCCCAGGTTTGTATCACACACAGGGTGGACGTACCGCACCCAAGAACGAAGACCCCACTCAGCGTACTTAGTGGTTGCGAAAGAAGCGCGGGTAAGCCCCTTGTTCGGGTCGGGAACAGAGAAGTATCGGCAGGTTTCATAGGTTACCTTGTCGTGTAGACGCGCGAACTTCAAACCATAATATAGGCGGTCGCCGTAAAGCCCGTATTGCCAATCAATACCAATAGTGCGAAGAAGATAAGTAATCGACTTAGCGGGGTTAGAGTCGTTCTTATCGCGTTCCTTACGAACAATACGCCGGTCGGTATAGAACGGGTCGCATTCCTTGAGGATGTTACGCAGGGTGGGGGAGTTCCAGAGCGCCAGTAGCTCGTACACGTCATGCACCGCCCCCGACTGGGTTTCAATACGCCCATAATCGCGGTACCTACCAATAATAGAGCCGCCACCTAGAGCTTCGGGAATGAGGAGGCGAACCTTATCGCCAGGCATAATGTTCAAGTCTGAGGACTTAGCGGGGTTAGGGGTGGCATACATCCACGAGAAGGAGCCCATAATTATTTTTTACCTTTCAAGTAGTTCACAGGGGTGGCTTTATTTCAAAATATTACCTGTATAATACCACATATATTTATCTATTTGCAAGCCGTGAAGCAATCTTGTGCCACCAGGCGCACCGCATGGCAAAACGTAAAAACATGTGGTAGACTATAGGTAGATTCTTAAAACACCTACCGAAAGGTTTAACACCATGCGTATCGAACCCAACAACCACGTCGCAAAGCTTCTTGAAAACCCCAACGACATTAAGTGGCACCTGGAAAAGAACATCCCCGGCTCCCAGGTAAACGTGGGTAACCGCACCAAGTACAGCGCTATCTTCTCCATTGCATGCGCCGGTGAACGATACCGCGTAACTCTTGAAGCTATGCCGCACGGTCACAGTGTCATCACTGAGCTAGTACACATCAATGCACACCCCGACTATGAATACGAGCCGGACGTTGAACACATTACTGAAACCTTGAACCGAATCAGTTCTCTTCTTAAAGAGTTCATCAAAACCCACTAACTAAGCACCAACACCCGCACCCTGGCGAGCGCTCACCCAAAGCCGGACGTCAGGGTGTAACGTCAGAAAGGAAACCTGAATAGGAATGAACCTAACCCACTACATGCTCCCCGCCCACGCCACCACATTCCTAGCAACAATCCCCTACGTGCTTGGAATCATTATCGCTTCTTATGTTGCTAAGCGTGCTTTCCGTAAGAGTACTACCATTGACGAAAAGGACAGTATCTGGCGCAATCTCAAAACGGCACTTGTTGCACTAACCGCCCTATATGTTGTTGCCGTTGTGGGCTTCACTATCCCTAACTTTACGGGCTCCAGTGTAATGCTTATGGCTGTCGCTATCTGTACCGGCTTAGCCGCCGGTTCGTCAATCTCGGCTGGTTTGGAGATGCGTGACAGTGAAAAGTTTAGGAAGAACAGTAACACCTATATGATGAACGTCTTCATGGTCACCGCTGTTCTCATGCTCATCGTAACCTTCATTATTGCCGTATGCTCCTCTCGTGAATCCACGGGACAAACCAACACCCCTGTATCTGAGAAGGTAAACGGGCAGACCGTTGAATACCGCCGCGCGCTAGAACCCGCATCCGATGGTAAATACCTCACCATTAACGCCATTAAGCAAAATAATGGCATCCCGCGAACGCCCCGCATTGAAACCATCACCTACTACACGTGGCTAGAGCGCGACACGGATAACAGTATTAAAACCGTGACCGTAAACGTGGGTGAAAAGGGCGGCGTAACCATCGTAGACGACCTACCCGCTGACGAAACCCCCTACGTGAACTACACGCCCATGTACTACCCTAGCTCTGTAGACGCGGACGGGGCGAACCTCTGCGTAGCAGGGCGCGACAAGGACTGCGACCTCAACGCCACCTACGCTTACGATAAGGCAACCGTACATATTCCCACCGGCTCCACCTCTAACCTGGTGGTAACCAACCGGGAAGCCGAAAAGTAATTACACATGCGGTACATAGAGCCGCTTTAGAGAAACCTGCACATTGGTCTTCTAAAGCGGCTCTTTTGCCGTCCGTCAGCTGGTAATATAAAAATAATCAACAACCCCCTAAAGGAGGAACCCATGCCTGAAACGTACCTGTTCGACTGTCACGAATATGAAAACTTTAAGCCCCCTACATTACAAGCCCTCACCGCGTACCAGAGTATCCGTACTAAAGAAGAAAACAGCGACACACTCAAAGTCACAGATAACCTCACGCTAGAGATGCTCGGGCTAAGCAAAGAATGGTTAAAAGACCGGCGGCAAGACGGTTTACAGGCGCTTACTAGCGGTAGGCGTGGGTATCCCACCGAATACTACCCTGCGGGAACCGTTGAGGAAGAGTATGGCATCACTGTCGAGGAAGCCGACACAATCTACCGTGGGCTAATCATCAAATATCCGCCCGAAAAAATTAGGCACAACACCTACACGAAACCCACCTACCCGGCGGCACAGTTTAAACAAAAGGGACATGGGGTAGACGCGCTACGCCCTGAAACATTTAACATCCTCAACCTGCTAAGCTCCCTAAATTTCACACCCCTTGAACAGCACGTTTTCTTATACCAGCCAAACAAAATGTACGGTTATATGGCGCGTGCTGAAATCCTCACCTACTGCACCCCAGACATACACCAACTCATCTACCGTGATGCCTACAATCAGGCAACCAAGAAAACCGAAAATCAAGTGACCCAATATTATGAGTCACTTGATATACCGGAACACTCCCCAGACCCCGCCCGCGTCATTCACGTGAGCAACACAAACACAGAACTGAACGTTGATGGAACCCCCGCTAACCCTGACAAGTCGCCAGGATACTCGCTTATTGCTCAAGAGCTAGGTACCCCTGAAACTCTCTTCAACGTAAGAGAAGCACTCTTACCTCAAGATGAACGTTACAACGGCTCAGTCGGAACCGAGGATAGGGTAGAGATGCTCCTTAAATTAAACGGAAAGCAAGAAACAGCGACCCGATTAGGGGCGATGATTGATGCTGGGGAAATCCTTGCAACAGGAACGCTGAGCTTCGGCTCCGAGCAACGAATCCTCCCGCTCTTCCAGTTCAATACATCACCTGACAGACTCACCTTTACAGGCGTAAACCCCGTAGCAAGCCGCCTCATCAAACAGCTCCTTAACGCAGGAATGAAACCCAGCCACGTGAAGCGGTACCTCACAACCCGCAACCCCTGGTTCGCAATGGCTGAACCCCTCACCTATGCGGAGCTAGGGGCTGAGTATGAGCGAGCCGCCCTCCATATCGGGCTGAAACAAATCTAATAACCGATAACCAGGCACATAATTACCCCTCCTTACAAACGGTAAACACTGTAAGTAAGGAGGGGCAACTCTTTTGTGGCGGCATGGGGATTATTTATGGACGTGTGTATCGAACCGGGCACCGTTCAGGATGCCAGACTTGCGGATAGCCTCCGCTTCTTTATTGGAAACATATAGGTGCGCGTCGGGTGCTTTCTTGACCCGCCTAAATCGCCGCTCCTTATATTCTTGTTCACGTCGCTGGCGCGCTTCAGCTCTTATCTGTCGGGCGCTTTTTCGTCTCTCACGCCCTGTAGGGGTTGGCTTATTTTCCCTCTTCTCAAGTATGCTATCTCCCCAAGCGGCGAGCCCGCCGATTATCACAGCGATAACCCACCCTATAGAGAACATTAGAAAGATACTTCTCAATAAATCCATGACGCTCAACTTCCTTTACGAACCGTAAACACTAACCTGACTTATGCTTCTCACATGGTAGCATCACAAGTAAAAGCGCGGGGCACCCGACACCCTGAAAGAATCAAAGCATCTGGGCACCCCGCACCTACCTATACGGCGGGTTATCGGGCTACGTTACGAACCTTCAGGTGGCGCTGGTGTTCTACCCAGCGGCGGGCGAGCTTAGCGGCAACCTTACCCGTGCTTTCCTTGAGGGAAACAGCGGTCTTCATTGCTTCACTATCCTCGTTGAAAGATTCAAGGTTGATACCGCCTACGTTGAGCATTGCCAGTTCAAGGCGGGTCGTATCTTCCACATCGGAGGCTTCACGCTTAATGTCGTGTACCTTCTTGAGTCGGGTGAACGCCTGCAAGTCAAGAGTAGTACCGGCTGACTCTAGACCTTCTACAGCCTCTACGGTGCCGTACAGGGCGCGCACGTGCCCGTTAATGAACATTTCCGCTTCGGTGCGAATATAGGCGATGGTATTCAAGTTGCCCTTGATGGTTTCGAGGATGAGCTGGAAGTCGTTGTTTTCAATGTTAGACATGGTGTGTAACCTTTCGTTGGTTTTTCAAGCCCCGGAGGTGGGGTGCTTTTGGGTCGGCTTATCGCCGTCCTGATACTTCCATTTTTCCACCGTGCCTGACATGTCGCAAACGGTTTCGTCATTTCGGCAATATGCGCCATAGAAAGCATAGGAACCCACCCCGCTTGCAAATCGTTAAAAACATGTGGTAGACTATAGGTATAACGAAATGATAGGTGAAAACCTCTCGCACCCAAACAAACGATTCACTGGAAGGAATCGCAACTATGTCGGACGCTATTAAGGTTAATCTGATTGGCACCAAAGAAGAGAAAGATGCCTTCATGGAAGCTATTGACGACTCTATGGAGTCTTATTTCTGTGGAGGTGCCGCGAAAACCAGGGCAATTCTTCGTTTCACCAAGGTGGACGGCGTAGCAACCATTATCTTCGACAAAATCATTCTCGAGTGTGCTGAGACGACTGTCCTTTTTGATAATGTGGAAGTACCGCTCAAGAAAGTATTTAGCGCCCAGATTGACACTGAATTTTCAGACGGCGACTCTTTCAAGCTATGGAACAGTGCCTACATTCCGGGGGTTGCATACTTAGAGCTAGAGAAGTACTAATAGGTAACATGAAGCTGACTTCTAAATTTATAGAGGTCAGCTTTGCGCTTTGTGGCACCTTTAGGTTTCGTGAGGGCGGCGGATGCTTGTTCAGTAAATCTATAAAGAGAGTATTGCCCCCAACTTGCAAACCGTTAAAAACATGTGGTAGACTATAGGTGTAAGGCAAGCGGGGAAACCTGAAAAGCTTAGAAACTTTGAAACCTACCGAAAGGCGTAACAATCATGGCGAACGTCAAGCGCACCACCTGGAACGAAGCTCTCACCATCGCAAAGAACCTCCAGGAAGAATACCAGCTCCCCATCTTCGCGATGACCCGCCGTTACAGCCCCAAGGTGGATTACTACACCCCCGCAAGCGTGAACCCTGAAGCTTACCTGAACGGAAACGTAGATAAGCGAGACTGGGATAACGTAGAAGCCTGGGTTGTTTTTGAAAACGATAACCTGGCAGGCGGTGAAGCCCGATTCTACAGCACCGTACAGACCTGGCGATGCGAGGAGCAGGTACCCGAGCCGTTCGGCAAGGTCATCAAGGGCTCCGGTTGGGAGGACGACCAGGCGGAAGGTTTCTACGTATCATACCGCCTGAGCGAAAACTTCACCATGACCGATTTGGTCACCATGCTGAACCGCTTTGTGGAACAGGTCAATGCAAACTCTGACGAGAAGTGGGAAGTTGTACCGCCCGAAAGCGAGGAAAAGTGCGCGGTTCTGCGCGTAGTAGGTACCCGATACTTTTAACTAGCAAGCTAAGTGAAGCGTTATCCCAGAGTAATATAATCCACGGGATAACGCTTCACCTGTAGCACGTCCCGGTTGGAAAGAAAGGAAACTACATGAAACACTTGACGCTAGAAAATTTCGCCCCTACTGTGAGTACCCGTGCTCGAACGGATATTATGCGCCTATTGACCTGTGAGGTTGAGGAGGCGCTACCTCTAGTAGGTGGTGGCGCGCTAGAGCCCTCGGATAACAGATTCATTATTGGCGACCGTGAGCTGTTCGATGAGTGTTTTGCCCTGAAAATCGTCATGACTGACGAGGGTATCGGAAAAATTCTGAACCTGAATAACCACCTGAACCTTAACACCCAAGTGCAGAAGGGCGACCTTTATCTCACAATGTACGCTGTGACAGACATATACGCCTGGAAAGTTACACTAGGAGATAAACGGTGGTCTGATTTTATCTACAGTGAAGATTTATGGCACCGAAAGGTGCGCGCCATTGAAGGTCGTAAGGGTGCTTTCATCGAGAACATCCCCATTAACCACACCGGGTTACAGGCAGAGCACCCTCTGAAGGATAGAGATAAATATAGCTGGGACGTGGCGGGTATCGAAATCGACTGGAACGACGTCACCTTCTACCTGAAAAGCCCTATCGGTCGCTATAAGGGCAACCATTCGTGAAAATAACTGTTGGCTCAAGAAGAAGCTAGGAAAGGAAAGTGTTTGCCTTGTTCTCAATTACTCAATCGGAGCTGGAACATGTTCGTGAGTTTTGCCGTGCGTACCTTGCTCTGAAGCAGATGGCTCTAAACCTTGGAAGCCGTAACGGAAACGGGTACCTTTGGACTACCAACTACGGGGAGACGCTGTTCCAATACATCCCGAAAATCATTACCGAGGATGAACCTCAACCGTGGGGTGCGCACCGCGTCAAAACTCTTAAAAAGTTATCCGTAAGTAAGGTGGATAAAGAGATTACCCTGCGCTTCACAGATGGTAGGGCGCAGGTTTTCCCTCTCGTCTATAAAGAAAACATTGAGGAGCGCGATACTCTTAGTTACTGGGACGGTTCCACCTACGCAAAGCAGATAGCGCGAATCATTGAGCGATTCTACCCACACCAGGAATCAGACCTTATCCTACGCACAACCGGCTACGAGGGGCTCCCTATTCCTTTCGGTGACTGCTCCGATGAGTGGGAATGTGACTGTGGCACGAATAAATGTGGCGCTTATGTGTGTAGCATGATTTTTGCATACAAGTTCCTCCCACCCCGGCGGTACGCAATCCTTATTGAAGGTGATATGGGGCGCGTCATTACAGCTGTCCTGAGGAAGATTAATGCTGTGGTTCCTAATGATGACTGCTGGGTGGAATGGATTGGGTATGGCGCGGTGGACAATTTCATTAGCGAGGCGATTAGAGGCGAATAGGAAGAAAGGGAATTATATGGAGCACCTGACGCTAGAGAACTTTGCCCCCACCGTGAGTACCCGTGCGCGAACTGACATTATGCGTCTCCTTGCTCATGCAAGAGGCAATGAACCTGTAAGCGAACCGCTGGGGCGTGATTTGAAGCCGTTTGAGCGATTACCTATTGTGGTATGCTCATCGCCCGCCGTACCTTGCACCATAAAAGCACCTATTAGTGTGGTCAATGACGAAGTTAAAGCGGGAAAGTGGCTCCCTATCTCTACTATTGCCCCGCCCGACTTGAGCGCTACTAGCGGCACTTATTTCACCTACCACTATGTGTTAGGGGAGCTGGGGAGCTAGTGGCTTTTTTGCGCTTGAGTGCTTGAGTCACGTGTATCTGTTTTACCGCCCACTAGTTTGCAAACCATTAAAACATGTGGTAGTATGGTAGTAGTTAAGGGGTTGAACCCTGAATACACTTACTGTTCTACTGAAAGGTTTACATCATGGGCAAGAAGCGACAGAAGTTTACTCCCGCCGGGTTTAAGGGTGTACCCCTGGATAAGTGGGGTGTGCCGCCTGCTGATTACTGGTCTCCGAATCTAACGACTTACCGTATGTTCACAGCACAAGAGTGTGAGGATGTTATGGATAAGCTCATCGCTACCGATAATGTGTTTGCGCTTATTGATGAGCCTGAGAAAGGGGTGGATGTTTTTGAGGCACACCTCATTAAGAAGGGCATTAAGCCGTTCTCGGCTGATTATCTGCCTGAGTGCTGGCAGGTAGTTCACCCCTCTGAGCGCGAGGAAGCGTTTGTGGTGGAATTTGACAACATCACGTACCTTGTCATAATGATTCTTGCTCCGGGTGCAAAGAAAGCCGAGAAGCTCCGTAAACGTCTTACAAAGGAGGATACGTTCCACCTCAAGGTGGACGACCTCTTTATGAAGGTAAAGTTTTAAATAATCTTTGAGGGGAGGCAGGCATCTCTGTTCTTCCCCTTTTACATACCCCCAAGCTTGTAAACCATTAAAAACATGTGGTACTATATAAGTAGTTAAGGGGTTGAGCCCCGAACACAACTTACTGTTCTACTGAAAGGTTTTCACACCATGTCTAACACCACCGCTAAGGGATACCTCGTTATGGGTATCAAGGGCTACGCTTACGATGAGAACGGAAAGCCCATCGAAGCAGACATCACCGGCGAAAACCTGGAGGGCTTCACCGAGCAGTTTAAGGACACCCCTATTACCTCGGTTATTCTTGAGGATTTTGAAAGCGATAACACTTTCGAGGTGGGGCTGTGTTCTATGGCTAGACGACTGTCGCCAGTTTTGTTAATATTGTGCTCATGATTTAATATGGATAACATTAAGCACATTAGCAATAATCTCTAAAACCAGATAGGAGGGTGCATATGGCTAAGAATCAGACGTACAAAGCTTTTTCCGTGCGCCCTTCCCACGTTATGGATTTGAATGGCGTGCTGTTAGAAGCCGCCTCTATCATGGCTGAGCTTTCCGCCGAGGTTCAGGGTATCTCTGCGTATGCGACTTACGTGGCTCGTAACGACACCGAACTAGGCACCCGTCTAGCGGAAGCGGGTGCTGTTCAGCCAGCTGAGGCTGGTCGTCGGGCGGGTGTTAATATTCCCGATGTGCTAGTTGTGAAGGGTGAGGTTCGCAAGAATAAGGCGGGAAAAATTGTAGAAGAAAAAGTTGCTGGCAGGTCGCGTAAGGAGCGGCTTTTTAGGCATCGTGTGGTGACTGAGTATCGCGCTTGGGAAGAGCGCATTAAAGCCGCTAATGATGAAAGCGCTAAGTATGTTTCTCAGGGCTGGAAACGCACTGTAAACGCTTCCCCGCCGTCATATGGCGGTGAGACCGTCAATCTAGGGGCTGTCGACCGCATGTATGCTGTGATTGAGAATAACCCGCTTGTGGATGGTGAAATTATCCTCAAAATGGTGATTCGAGGTAAGTGGTATCGACTCATTTTCAAGTTCGATAACACACGTTTCCGCGAGGGTAAGGTCACTCTACCTCTCATTAAAATTGAGGATGACCAGCCTATTTTCATTTTCTCGGTAGTTACCGATAACCCTGTTGTGCAATTTTCTGGAGATTATGTTCTCGGTGTAGACGTGGGCATCAATAACTACGCCACTGTTGCCGTTATTAACAACACTACAGGGCAGGTAGTTTACGAAACCACGTTATCTCAGCGTGTCCATTCACTCTGGAACTCTGTTAAGGCATCCGAGAAGCAAGTCCGCGCCCTCCGAAAGAAAGCCCGCAAGATTCTATATGACCGCCCGGCGCGTAGAGCGGCACTAGAAGAGGCTCAGCTCCACCGCGAAGCGGCTTCCCATAAAAAGAAGGAACTTGCGATTGTCGCGGCACAGGAAATTGCTTACCTGTCCCATTTCTTCGATAACGCCGTGGTCGCGGTTGAAGACCTCAGCTGGGTTCGTAATACGATGCAGAACGGCAGGTGGAACAGGGGCGAGCTCGCTAAATGGCTTACCCATTACGTTGAGCAAAATGGTGGCTGGGTCATTGCTGTGAACGCGGCTGAAACCTCACAGCTGTGCCACCTTTGTGGTGCGGATGTTTATCACCCTAAGCACAAGCTTTCAATTTGCCCCGAGCATGGCGAAATGGATAGGGATGTTAATGCCGCCGCCAATATTGCCGCCCGCGCTGTACCGAAAGTCGAAAAAGCCCGCGAGAAGCGTGGTAAGAACAGTAAACTCCAGCCGCAGGTTCCCCTGAAAACCCCGGTGGCTAGGCGCTCGCTCAAGTATCCTGGTCAAGACAGGACTAAGAGTGCTCCTACTCCTAAGAGGAAGCGGATGGGGGTGAAAACCCCCTTTAGCCCCGCTAGGGTACAAAACATTTCTACCCCGGTGACCACTGCACTAGTGTTTACCTCGATGACCACCGTACTAGCGGACTGCCTCACATACGGTGTTGCAGGGACTTCGGCGGCTATCAAACAGGGAACCATAACCAAAAACAGGTTATGTAGCCCTATTTGATACGCTACGCTGATTGACGGCTCCAAGAAGGAGCTCTCTCACTCTTACAGTATTAACGGCGTACCGCACAATATCTCTTTCATTATCCTCCTGGTTGATAACGACCGGGCACGCATTGAAAAGCTCATGAAGAGCAACACCTGGAAGCTCCCGGCAACTTTCAACCCGGAAGAATCGGGCTCCATCTTCTTCTAAACCGCCCGAAAACCGGCGGACACTGCAACACCCCCTCTGGAGGTTCTAAAGCCCCTAAGGGGGGTGTTACAGCCCCAGAAACCCCTAATAAACCCCAAACTCTACGCCTGAAAGGAAAGAGAACAATGTTTACTGAATCCGCTACCTATAAACTTCCTGAAAAACACCGTATGGAAATTCTAGAGGACACCATCCGCAACATCGAAAAGAACGGTTTCCTCCACGCGGAACAGACCGTACCCGTCTACAACGTGAACAAAGCCGACAATGACCACCTAGAGATTGAAGCCGAAGGCGGCGAATGGTTCTACATCGAAACCAACGAGAAGAAACAGACCCTAACCCTCGGCGTGATTGACGAAGAAGCAGACGGAACCTGGGACGAACACCTCCAATTCTGTGACGGTCAATGCGATAACGTGGACGGCGTAGAGTGCGCACCCCGTGTTGGGTTCTGGGACTCGGAATCCTGGAATATGCTTGATGCTATCCTTACTAAACTCGGGTACAAGGAGGAATAGCTCTTACATGCCCCACAAAGCCCCTTTAGAAGCCCTTATCTAGCCCGAACACCTAAGTGTCCCACCATGCCGAAACAGCCCCTGGTGGGGTGCTCTAGCCCCCGCTAGTAGCACACATCCAGCATCCTGAAAGGAAACGTACTCATGGAAACTTGGAATGAGCGGAAGCTCAACCCCGCAAACTTGAAAGACCGGAACGAAATTCAGACCGGCTACAACAACAAGGAACTAGCAACCGGCAAAGTCAAAGAAATCACCCACCTTTACGCGCCGCCACTCGGCTATGGTGAAATCTTTATTGAGCACCCCGAAAACCTGGAAGGCTATACACCTGGTGAACCATACACACCGAATGATGAGCACGAAGGTACTGTCGGGGCTGTGGGCAAAACCCTGTTTGGTAAAAATTCAGCTGTAGCATGCGGAGCGACACTTCACCTGGGGCGTAGCTCACAGGATACAGCACGATTTGAGGATGCCCATATCCGCGACGGTGCTGAATGCGACTTTGTTTTCGATAACGCTACCGTGAAAGGCGGCACACATGGGCGGCTTTCAATGCATGGAAACTCAAGCATTGAAGGGAACATCTACAGCGCCAATGTCACCTTAAACGATTCGGCGCGCATCAAGGGAACAGGGGCGGTAATCAGTGCGTGCCTCGATGGGGATGCTGAAATTGATTTTACAAACGGAACCCCTATCTTTGATGAACGGGGTGACCCTGATAATTGCTACGCAACAGATGGCACCGATATGCGCCTGCGCATCACTCAGCCCACTCAGTACTTAGACACAAATCTTTATAGAAGCCTCTATGGTCACAAGGTAAAGAATGAAAAGCCCCTTTGGGGTTTCCGGCGCTACAGTCCGGTTTATGTATCGGACACCGTTAGAGCGAAAATTGAGGGGCTGACACTACTAGACTCCCTTCATACAGCCGTTATCAGCCTGTATGAAATGCCAGAGGCTGTCGCCAATGTCAGGCTATGTTTATCAGCAACTCAGCATAAAAAGAATGCGGAATGTTGCCAGTGTATGTTGTGGTACCCTCTGTACCTATTGGCGGAGCCTGTAGCTTTGCATTATTTCGCGCGCGTAGACGGGCTAGTCGGCAAAGCGCGAGGTGCTCTTGCAAGTGCAGGGCTTGATAACCCTCTAGCGGGGCTAACTATTCGGAATCTTGAAACAGCTATGCGTGCCCGTATTAAACAGGTGTATGAAGAAGTCGTTGATGAGGATAAACTCCTATATGACTCCTGGAATCAGCGGAGTGTTTTGAAAGTTCTTGAATCAAACATGCTGGGCTTAGAGCCATACAGTGAGGAAGCCGAACAGGTGTACAACACACTGTTATGCTCCACAGACGGGAAGACGGTCTGGGACGAGGATGATTACAGTCTCATGTACTGGTACTTAAACTACCTGTGGCAGATACATGGCATCACACCCGGCGAGTTCCTTGTGGATGGTGTACCCAGGGAGGATATTCTACTTATGACCGCTCTGGAGCGCGGTATCCCTATCGAGTACGCAATGGCGGGCTGTGGCTAGAGCAAGACCAGAACCTATACAGTAAGTAGCGCCTATATCTTCTTCGAGTAAGAGGGTGTAGGCGCTACTTTTTTACCCAAAACTTGCAAATCATTAAAAGTATGTGGTAGACTATAGGTGTAACGAAATGAGGGACAAAAACCTCGCAACCTAAACAAACGATTCACTGAAAGGAATCACCCCATGTCTAACACCATTACCGTTAAGCCGACCTCCCCCAATAAGCAGAACTACAAGTTTGTAGATGTTGTAGATTCTATCTCCCGCGCCGCCACTGTTATGGATATTGCGCCCCGTGTACGATTCGCAAAGATTGACGGCGTGGGCACCCTCATTCTTGATAAGGCGTTCATTGATGGTATCACCCTGGTATCCCTCAAGAAGGACGAGGTGGCAACCATCACTACCGACGCTGAGCTTTCCTACAAGGATACTTACCTTGTTACCGGCTATGGTCTGGGACGCGGCGTAGATTACATTGAGCTGGTAAAGGGTTAAATAAAACCCAAAAAGTTAGGCGGCTTCTGGCTATGTAGCCGGGAGCCACCTGCCCCTTATAAATACTTCCTGAAAGGTGTAACCCCAATGTCTGCCCACGATGTAACTTTCATCCACCGCCGCTTTGCCCTCAAGGGTGGTATGACTGACGATTTTAAGAAAGCGGCTATGGATAGTCACCCGCTCATTAGCTCTATCCGGGTCTTGTCTTGCAAGGAAGCGGGTAGCGATAAGGAAATGCTCGCCTGGTCTAAGGATGTGGACTGGGACGCTTTCAACTGGGAAGGCGCTAGGGTGAAGCTCTTCTGCGATGGTTGGGTTAATGAGTTTGTAGTAGCAGATTCTGGCTCCGCGCCTGAGTATGTTACGCAGGATAAGTACTTCTTTGATTGTATGGTTGCCGCCAATGTTACGGTGGAAAAGTCTCTGAGTGCTGAATACCCCGAGAACGAGGACTACCTCGTGGGGCTCGTACTGTGCCTCTGGCATCCCGTCAATATTTCCAAGTGGACGTACCCGGTCTTTAAGCACCCTAGTGATGAAGTCATTGTGGCATACGAAAAGTATGTGGAGGGTCTAGAAGGCGACTGCCCCGACTTTCACCTCTACCACATGGGCGGTTCCGTAAACAATGGGGGTGAACGCGCTTACAACTTCAAGGAAGTGCTCTGCGAGGGCAAATACGATGAGTATAATTAACCGTTAATCCAAATTGTACAAATTTATATTTTTCTGTCGTTAGCTGTTGCTAAAATCGACAGACTATGGCATACTATAAGTACAAGGCAAAGAGAAACCTAATGTAGCTATATGTCAGGTTACTCTGAACCTATAATCGAATCAGAGCTAATGGTTAGTCATTGCTACCAGCTTCCTTGCGAAGGTGAGCTAATCCATCCACCGTCTTTGACGAGATGTAGATTTAGCCCGTCTTTTTCAGGGAAACAAAAACTGGAAGCAAAGGAACACCTCGGCTACTTGGTTTGATTACACGTAACCCTAAGCTTATGGCGAGGGGCTAGGGGTATCGTAGGGTGCCTATAACAGGGTTTACCTGTTATGAATTAGATGCAACGGATAGTTGTTTTTGCAACAATTCGATACACCATTTAAACCTATGGGCTTCCTAACGCAGATGTTCTTTCCGAGCATTGTGGTTGCCCGCGTTCTCGTTATCTTCTGCGGTCTGTAGCTCTTTAGGTTGCGAATCTTTAAAGGCGTGTGTTACATTGTAACTGTAGGGCTGACAAGAGCGTCAGACTTGCAAAACTATTAAAAACATGTGGTATATTATGGGGTAGTGAGATGTTAAGGTCTTGCTACCCCATGATACTTTTTAGAAGGATTCATAAGACCATGACCGAAAACCATACGAACAACATCCCCGCTTATGAGGCATACCTGAAGGAGCTTTACGGAAACACTGCCAAAGATATGAGTGCGCTCCTGGATAACTCGAAGCACACTGACGCTCTGCGTAAGGTACTCGCCCATATTGAGAAGGTTCTCGGGTACACGCCGCACGTTCAGCGTAACGAAACCCTGCGCCGCGACAAGTTCGGTGATTACTCTTACCATAGTGACCACTCGCACCTCACTAACCGCTACGCTGTTCTTTGGGAAAATGAAGATGGTGATACTCTCACTCCGTGTGAGGCGCTAAGCTTTATCCAGGGTGATGAGTTTAAGGATGTTCGTAAAGCTCTGGGGCTTGCGATTAAGGCTGGTCTGTTCTCGCCTGAAGTTACTGTTTGGTACCGCCGCTATACCGACTCGGGTAACGTAGCGCGCCAGCGGAACGAAGCTCACGCCCTGGCATTCATGGATTTTTGGTTCGAGGAGCTCTTTGGGCACCCTCTTGACGACGAGAACGTATCGCACACTTATAAAGTGATGAACGACCGTGGTGTGTTTGAGGAAGCGTTTTAGACGTGAACCTATCTCTGGCGTGTGGCTCTTATGCCTATATACTGGTGTATGAGGCACACGCCTTCTTTTATCCCCTAGAGCAAGGAAAGAGTAACCCCCCGTATGTTTGAGCGCGCACGTAAAGCTCTGAGCCGCCGTAAGAAGCAACAGAGCCGCCCCCTACCTAAACAGTTGCAGGCTCCTGGCTTTCCGCCTGAGATTCTAATCGACATGCGTGATAACCATGATGAGACATTCGTTATTTCACCCGCTCCGGCTCAGTTCCAGCCATACGGAATCATCTTTGAAAGCGCCAACACAGATAACGGGAATCAGTCCAATATCTTTACTGTGGTCGATTTTAAGCCCAGCAACGAGGTATCCCCTCTACCTAAAGAGCTTTGGGGGTTGCCTAGTAGGTATGGGCGAACCGAAACAGGGGACGACGTGCTACGACACAATCAGGAAGAGTTTAGGGGTGCGAAACAAGTCGCCATTGATGAAGCGGTCTGGCTGGATGAGCAGGGCGTTGATTTTACCCGTTGGGAGCTCACGCTAACCCCCGACAGGGAACATATTGCGAGCGCTTCCATCTATCTACACGACCCGAGTACCGTAGCGGAGCTCGTCTATGATGCGGTGCTGAAATACCTCCCTGGGTGCGCCGGGAATTATATTCGCTACCGTGACCCGCGTGGTGTTATAGATGACGCTGACCTGACCGTCGAAATTCTGGGTACAGATGAAATCTTATATATTACCGGCAGGAGAGAAGATAAGGCTTTCCTAAAGTGGACTATCGAGCTTAATAAAGCCCGAGGATGCTTGTACAACGAAACACCGCTCTTCACGGACAAGAAGGTTAGGAAACTTTTCAGTCACCTCAACAAAAATATTCCCGAACGCAAATACTGGCACTCGCTTGACGATTAAGAACAGCTGAATAATGAAAACATGTGGTAGAATAAAAGTAGCAATTGTTCTACCACATGTTCCTTTATCTACTCTCTGAAAGGAAAAATCATCATGGGTTACACTGACTCTAACCAGGCAATCCAGATTACCAACGCCTGCAAGGAAGGTAAGGCGTTTGAGGTCGCCATTTACGACAATGTGACCGCCGCCTTCATGAACCCCCGGTTCATTGTGAAGAACGGCACCCTTTACATGAACTCTAGTTCTGACAAGGGAGAGGCGCATGACTTCTCCACTCTCATGAGTAAGCACCCTGAGATTAAGAAGATTACCGTCAAGGGAGTCAAGCCGGGCGGCTCGTGGGATGCGAACTATGAGACGTTCTACGAAGCGTACCCTATTGGTCGTATGCTTGTTAATACTGAAACCTATGAGGATAACAGCTACGTTGTGGGTTACTACATTCTCTCGCTCGATAACTACGTAGATACCCACGGAGAGCTGACTCTTGAGAAGGTGCGGTCTAATAAGTTCTTCGCCCCCGCACCGCATATCCGCTACGACGCTAACGATATTTGGGATGTGTACGACAAGGACGGCGATATTGTAGGTACGATTGAAGAGTGTGACATGCCGGGTATCCGTGCCAAGTATGTGGGTAACCTGCTCTTCACCTGGCGTACTTCTTACGGGATGCAGAGTGATAGGTGGCATGATGCTTTGGTTAAGGCTCCCACTCTTGCAGAGTGTGCTGATGTGATTCTCAAGGAAGCTGAAGCCTCTAATAAGTAGCACACATGCGAATCATATACAGGGTTTCTGACGTTATTGTGAACGTTGGGAGCCCCGCCCTTTTTCTGTGTAGCGCAACTGTAAGCGTGCATCTTTCTGTTAGCGCTTACACCCCAAAGTTATACAATCATTAAAACATGTGGTAATATAGTAGTAGAGTTTTTAATGAACACCTACTGAAAGGGTGAACCCCGTGAGCACTATCAACTACCTGCTTTATAAGATGCCGCAGGTCAGCCCGAACCTTTGGCTCCCCACCATCCACCGCCAGGACGCAAACAACCCCTCTAACATTCTTTGGCGCAAGAACGGCAACAAGGTAACCCTCGTTACCCCCACACCTCTACACCACATCTTCGCGAACGGTGATACCAGCTACCAGTGGATTATGTATCGCGCCCAGGACAATATCTACCCTAACGGTTGGTACAGGATTAAGGATGAGCCGTCCGTCGCTCTCATTGGTGATATTGAGACGAATCTGCCCGGTATCATGAACAGCCTCACCCCCATTGCAGAGTACGATAACCTCTACGCCGTCCCGGACGATATTGCCGAGCGTGTACTGTGTAGCCATAATAAGGGCGGTAACCTCATTACCGGCAACGCACAGGTAGACGTGAATACTGCTACCCTGCGCGGCGGCAACATTCACATTACCGGCAACGCAAACATTAGCAACTCTACTATCCGTAACTATGGTTACCATGAGAGTTTCCCTCGCGTCGAGGACTACACTATCCGAAACAGCGAAGTTGTACTAGACCGCCCCGGTCTGCTAGGTTCCGGCTCTATTGTGGATAGCCGCCTGGTGCGCGGTGCAGAGGTAACTAACGGCTCTCTGAGCTGTGATAACGCCACTATTAGTACGCTCGCTGTTCGGGATAGCAACGTTACGGTAAGCGGCGCTAAGGCTGAACTGCTTGTCGCAGAGAATGGTGCTGACGTAACCATCACGGGCGATGTTCAGCTTAACCGTGTAAGCTTCGAGCAGGGTACCTTCAACATCTCTGGTTCGCTCTCTATGGCTTCCGCCGTATTCATGAGCGGTAACCTGTCGGCAAAGATTAACCACCCTGACCATCACGACGTTTATGACCGTAAGGGCGGACGCTGGATTACCGCCTGCCCTAACAATCACGTCCACTACAGCCTCAAGGATGCTTTGAACCCGCCGCACAGTGAGTACGGTAACATTAGGAGCTTCACGGATGCGGCTAAGGTCGCACTAGGTATTGCCGCCGACATCAAGTTCTGCAAGGCAAACGTTGAGCAGTACTGTATCGCACCTAACGTTCATACGAATAGTGATACCTGCCGTTGCGGTCTGTTCTTCGGTCTGCTTCTTTTGGGTAGCCAGGACGCTGTAGCGTACTTCGCGTGCGCCGCAGGCGTAGATACGCTTCTTTCTGAGGTTTACAGCAATATCCCGAAGGTAACCCTGGAGGATAAGCTGTACGAAGACCTCGATAAGGTTGCTAAGCGCCGTGACGAGGCTGACATGTTCGATGGTTTTTGGCGTATCTCTACCGCCCCTCTTGGTGATGATTACTACTGGGACGGTGACGGTTGCGTGAAGCACCTTCAGAACATCACGGGTCTAACTAACATTGGTGTTCTCACCGGCGAAACCATCACCCCGTAACCCTCATATAGGCGCTATATAAAATTTAGGCGGGCACCCCAGAATCAACACACCGGGTGTCCGCCTAAAATGTAACCAAAAACCCAAACCAGCATCACACCCGAACCACCCTCATCCTTGCTAAAATGGTAGCAAGACCTACACGTTTTCCCAGCACGTAGAACGGAAACCACCTATGGCACGTAAAACCCCAAAAACACTAGTCGGGCACGGAATCGCAGTGCTCCTCAAAAACCGGCAAATCACCACCGAAGAAGACGCCCCAACCTTCACCCCCTGGGTTGAAGGGCTCTACACCCTAGCAATAGGTGACATTGAAACCTACAGCGGGGTTACAGGCGCGTTCACAGCCACCCTAACCGCATGTGTACCCGGAAACTGGGCTGGCAATACTTTTACCGCCACAGGTAGCTTAGAAACCCTTGTAGGGGCTCCTTTAGAGCCAGGCACCCGCGCCACCCACATCACAGGTACACACACCCTCACAGGCGAAGTGGAAATCCCAGCCTACGCTTTCTACCTGGGTACCCCCGTATATACGGGTAACGACCCGGCATGGCACGAAATCCTACCCGGCGAAACACTCTTCACCAGCGGCTCCTCTTACCCCCTCACGGCACAATACGTGTACAAGGCAGGCGTTGTTGCTCTAACCCCATACGGTGAACCTTACCCTTTCATTGACGGGGCAATCAGCGACACCATGCTAGAAGCTGTACAAGAGAAGCACGGTAACCACCTGTACGCAAAGTACGGGCACATTGGTTTGTTTGGTAACACGTTCACCTGCGATACTGCTACAGGGGAGGCGCTTGTAGAGTTTGCGGAAACAAACCCGAACCACCTGGTGCGTCCGCTCAGCTTTGGGGTAGAAGCACTAGACCCGCGAAGTCTACCTGATACATGCATTGGTGGGTACATTGTCCCTGATGTTCTAGAATCCCTCCTGGTAGATATTCCGACGAAGAGTATCCAGGTTAGTGCGCTCACTATTCTTACTGAGCAGACCTTGGAAGCCGCCCGAAAGCTAGAGAAGGAACTGCCTGCTCTTCAAGAACGGCTAGAAGCTCTTCATCGTAAGTTGAAAGCTTCACCTCTCTACAGTGAGGAAGCGGTCGAAGAAATGAGGCACGACCACAAATAGGTTCCACCACCTGTAAGGGCTGGGCATATCTGTTCACCGATATGCCCAGCCCTTACTTTGCGCCTAAAATACGGTAAGCTGGTAGCACTACAGAGCACGTAAGGTTAAACCGCTTTCCAGGAGGATATAGTATGGGCTTCTTTAAGAACCTTTTCAACAACATCACAGACCAGGCAACCGGGAACGATAGCCTGGTTATCACAAAGCATAATGTGCCTAAACCTAAGCTAGTCGTGTCCCTTATTGGTTGGGAACAACTACTCATTGAAGCTTGGGTACATAACGGTGCGGAAGGTGTTGCTGGCTTACTCGGTATGCAAGATGAGGTGTATATTAAACGTCAGGCTCTAGCTTTTGCCGCCGACGCAAAAGGGGAAACACGTAAACCCCTGGACATTGCTGTAGAGCCAGGCGACAGGGGCGTGGTACATGATTTGCACTACCCTGAGCTCCTACTCGCAAATCTTACCGAAAAAATCCAGGAAGTCTTTGAGCGAAACCTGCCACGAGACACGCGCTTTCAACATTACTTTCTCAATTACGGGTCGCCCCACACATACCTACACATGCCCCGTCCTGATTTAGGGTGGGTAACCCTTTACGAGTATGCACAACTATCAGAGGCACACTTGAACGCCGTGTACCGCATCATTGACGCATGGTTCAGCTACAGGGAACCCCCAGCCGGGCACCGAGAATACATCGACAGCCGCCCACCAAAGGACGGCGTAGAAGAACGCAAACGGAACGCCTACAAGTTCGCATACCCCGCCGGAGCATTCCGAAGCTACCGCACCATCTGGAACGAACCCATAGAGAAGCACGGAACCACCTACTACCGTATAGAAGCGCTACACGACTTCACGGCTGGTAAGTGGAGCTGGCGTGATTCTTACGACGTGAAAGCTGGTGAACGCGGTGGATACATCACAAAGGACGCTAACTACCCCGAATACGACCTGAACATTAGCCCAACCCAAGAAGAAGGGGAGCTCAGTAAGTGGGGGAGCTGGATAGGTGAAGGCGTGTACGTAGAAGGAACCGTCGAAAAAATAAGCTACCTACAAGGCGACATGCTCATCCCCAAAAACACCACCATCACCTCCTCAACACTAGTGGGAGACGTGTACATTATCGGTAAAGCAACCGTGGAAGATTCACGCCTTAACGGGGACATCACCCTAACCGGCGAGGTAGAAATCAAAGACAGCGAAATCAAAGGTGACGTAAACATCTATGGTTGCCGCTACAAAGCATCCCGACGCGAAACACAGGTCATAAACAGTGCAATCGAGGGAAACGTCACCCTCGACAAGCCCGACTTACTCTACGACACCACAGTACGCGGAAACATCACTATCACAGGAATGTTCGTAACAGGGCAACGTTGCGTGTTCTCAGGTAACCTAAACCTCAAAACACGGACACTCAAAGAACTGTACGGCGAGCGGATTCACGGCGTATCCCCCGATGGAAACACACCAGAAGTCAGAGTGCTAGGATAAGGGGTGGTAAACTTTGCCCACCTCCCCTGATTCATATAAACTCAGTTATAGGTAGCGACAGGCAAAAGAACGTACAACACCCGGCTCAATGCCCTAAACGCCCTGCTTGTCATGCAAGGCTAGACAACTGTCGCCTGTTTTGTTAATATTGCGACCATGATTTAATATGGGTAATATTAGGCGTTTTAGTAACAATCTGTGGCACCTGAAAGGAGGGTGTATTGGCTAGTAATCAGACGTATAAGGCTTTCTCGGTACACCCTTCTTGCGTCATGGATTTGAACGGCGTGTTGCTAGATAGCGCCGCTATTTTGTCTCAGCTTGTTACTGAGGTTCAGGGCATATCCGCGTATGCTACATATGTGGCTCGTAATGACACAGAGTTAGGTACCCGCCTGGCACAGGTTTCTGTTCCTCAGCCTGCTGTTGCAGGTCGTCGTGCGGGTGTGAATATGCCTGATTTTTTGGCAACCGGCAGAACTGGAAAGTCGCGTAAAGAGCGGCTGTTCAGGCATCGCGTGGTTACGGAGTATCGGGCGTGGCAGGAGCGTGTTGATGCTGTAAATGGCGAAAGCGCTAAGTATGTTTCTCAGGGCTGGAAGCGTACCATGAACGCTTCGCCTCCGTCGTATGGCGAGGACTTTGTCAATCTCGGTGCGGTCGATAGTCAGTACGCTCTGATTGAAAATAACCCGTTTTTCGACGGTGAGATTATTCTCAAAATGGTCATCCAAGGTGTACGATACCGGCTAATTTTCCCTTTCAATAACACTCGTTTCCCCGATGGTAAAGTCACGCTACCTTTGGTGAAAATCGAGGATAATCAGCCTGTCTTCATCTTCACTGTGGCGACCGATAATCCCGTCGTTCAGTTCTCTGGTGATTATGTTATCGGCGTGGACGTTGGCATTAACAATTATGCAACCGTCGCTGTTATTAACAGCTCCACGGGGCGGATAGTTTATGAAACCTCCTTGTCTCAGCGTGTTCATTCGCTCTGGAATAGTGTCCGTGCATCTGAACGACAGGTTCGCGCCCTCCGTAAGAAAGCAAAGCCGATTCTGTACGACCGCCCCGCGCGTAGAGCGGCACTAGAAGAGGCGCAACTTCACCGCGAAGCCGCCTCCCGCAAGAAGAGGGAACTCGCTATCCTTGCCGCGCAGGAAATAGCCTATTTGTCCCATTTCTTCGATAACGCCGTGGTTGCGATTGAAGACCTCGGCTGGGTTAAGAATACGATGCAGAACGGTAGGTGGAATAGAGGGGCGCTCATTAAATGGCTGACCCACTATGTATCACAAAACGGCGGTTGGGTCATATCTATAAACGCCGCTAACACGTCACAGGAGTGCCACGTCTGTGGTGCTGATGTTTACCACCCTAAGCACGGGCTTTCGATTTGCCCCGAACATGGCGAGATGGACAGGGACGTTAATGCCGCCGCCAATATTGCCGCACGCGCTGTACCCAAGGTTAAGAAGGCACGCGAGAAGCGCGGCAATAACAGCAAACTACAGCCACAGGCTCCTCTAAAAACCCCTGTGGCTAGGCGCTCGCTCAAGTATCCTGGTCAGGACAGGACAAAGAACACGTCCACGCCTAAAAGGAAGAAGGGGGTGAAACCTCCTTTTAGCCCCGCTAGGGTACAAAACATTTCTACCCCGGTAGCCACCGTGCCAGTGGTTACCACGATGACCACCGTACTAGCGGACTGCCTCACACACGGTGTTGCAGGGACTTCGGCGGCTATCAAACAGGGAACCATGACCAACTATAGGTTATGTAGCCCTATTTGATACGCTTACATAAGGAAGACCTATCATCCGCCAAGGATGCGAAGTTCACAGCCGTAGATGTATACAAATGTCCCCGTTGTAAAATGTGGCATCACACATCTAAGCCCCGCAGGAAAACAGCACCACAAAAATAAGAGCGGCGCACCAGCACGAATAGGAATAAACAGGAGGTAAGAATGTCATTTAATCCGCGTAAAAGTAAGAGCACCCGTCATCTGCGTACAGTTAAAAAGCAACTGTTTATGCCGTCAAAAGGCGTGAGCTGTAGCAGTGGTAAACGTGTTTTCACTACACGAACCGATGCGTGGAAATCTTTAATCGCGCGGCAAACCGCCAACGCGGTCAATGCACTCGACGGGGATACGGAAGCTGTTGAGCTATACAAGTGTGCAAGTTGCGGGTTTTGGCATCACACGTCGAAGCGTCGCCGCCAAACCGCGTAATGACCTGTAAACGCCAGCACAGTAAAAGAAACACAGCAACATGTGTTCTTGAACGTGCTGGCGTTTCTGTTTGCCTAAAAAACTAACCCGAGAACACATGTGGTACTGGTATAATTAGCCATAATGGTTGGAAAAGCCGTGTTTATTCTAGAAAGAGAGAAAGAACCATGCGTGCCAAAGCGCCTACAGCTCAGCAACTTAAAAACCTTACAGGGAATACCCCGCCCACCTACCGCTCACCAGCGCAATCAAGCTTAGGCGTAGCCGAAGCTCTAGACGCTATCGACCGTACCTGGGTTGCACTGCTTAGGGCGGCGGAAATGGTTAGAGGTGACTTTAAAACGTACATCTTAGATACGCCTGGTTCCTACAGTGCTGTGGTGCTTTCCTTATATAGAGATGTGATGACACCTAATATTGATGCGGCTACAGTACTGGTGGGGGAAATCGTGAAAGACTTGCATAAGGCGCATCCGGTGGAGAGTCAGCAAATCATGGCGCTACATACGGACGCAAAACGAGGCATGAGTCGTGCTCTAGAACACCCTTGTGCTCCCTCTTTCGTGCCCATCTATATTCAAACCGTCATGGATAACTTTCAAGAACTGCGGGTGAAGTTGCTTACCCCAGGTCGATACGTCAAAAAGCTTATGGCACAACAACAGTAGTAAAGGAAGAAGCCCTATAGATGTTAGATGCAAAAACCCCAAACCTGTGGGACATTCAGAAACTCAACTCCATCGACAGGCGGGAGCTCACTATCACCGCCGTGTATAAAGAGCTGGAACACGAATACGGTAAGTTCAGTACCGAAGTAGAGCGTCGCTTCAATCGCGAATACCGCACGCAAAGAAACAAAAAGGTGCCTTACCACCTTTTTAACGACGTGCTCACGGCTTTCCGGCGGATTCTAAAAGACGCTGAAAGCACCGACGAATCCTTCAACAAGATTCTCCATGTGTTGGATAGCTACTACAGGAACCATTTCTCAGAAATCTCAGCCGCCATGAACCGGGGAGAGACCTGGGAAGTATTCAAAATGCTCGAAAAAGAGGAAGCAGAATTTACAGACCTGCGAAACGCAATACTAGGAGGGAATTACCTGTGCTAACTGCTAAAACGTTTACCGCCGAGATGCTAGGCAACCTCGCCGGAGCAAATATTCCCGCCGTCTACGAAAGAGAAGCGTCTACTGACCGGGCGAGTACCTTTATGCGCCTTGCTCAAAAGACCGAGGAACTGTGCATTGAAGTCGAGGGTCGTTTTTCTGGTTTCAAGCGTTTCAACCACAACGCCACTCAAGCATTACAGCTAAAGCTGGACGGGTTCAATCTTGTTGTTCGACACGAACTTATAGGGCTTACACATATAGGGAACCGTGAAATCTCTAGAACTGAAAGAGAAGAAATTATGGAGACGGCATTTATTGGGCTGGATGAAGCTGTTTCTGCTTTAAATCGGAAGCAGGATAAGGTCGCGAATACCAGCTCCGAGCACTCTCAGAATACTTTGTCCGTAAAGCTTACCCTGGAGCTGTGAAATAGACCTATAGAGCCAATACGATAAGGAGTTAAGCAACATTGCTCGACGCTAAGCACGTCACTACGGAAGACCTGAAAAGTTTCAACACCCAAACTAGCAACACAGACCCGCACTCTGTGGCGAATGTGTACCAGTGCCTAGTAGAGGTGAACGCAACCTACAAGGAAAAGATACACAACGCATACGACACTTGGGAGGCGCACATGAAAGCCGGGTATCCTCCTAAGAACTACAGAGCGGTAATCAAGCATCATTTCCGAAATCTCAGGCACGGCACAAGCCTGGCGATTAAGCCGCTCGCTACAGGAACCTACCCAGCCTATAGGAAGTTGAACGGGTTTATGAGAGTGAATCTTAGCGCCCTTGAGCAAAGCGCCCTCAATAGGCGCGGTGGGTGCTTCAAAGAGGACTGGGAGCAGTACGAAAAGCAGTTAGCAAACCTGCTCCCTGAGTTACTTAATCTAGAGCGGAAAAGCGCTATCGGAAAGAACACCTGAACCTACCCCCACTATCAAGAGAAAGGAGCCCTCCATATGGGTGTTACGCCCCGGATGCTAACGGTGCAAGATGTTAGCCGCCTAGTCGGTAACACGAAAGCTATGGTGCGCCTAGAACAGCCAGTCACGCCGGTTGCAGTACGGTGGAAGCCCCTATCTAAATTGCGGTGCATATCTACGCCCGAAGAAGTAGCTAACGTGTGTTATACGGTAATGTGTACCGTAGATGAGTTCTGCGCCAACGTGGAGGCAACCTTTAGATTCTGCGGCTTTACCCCTGATAAGGTTTTCGACTATCGTGCGGGCGTATTTCTAAGTATGTTATACCGCACCTATGTGGTGCACCCCCTAAACAATACTTCTTCCGCTTTCTTGGGTTCACGGTTTGCTATTCAAACCATCCTGACAAGGGAACTACTAGTGGGGTTTATGAGGCGCTGGGGGCGCAACCTCCGTTGGGACAGGTCACGACCATACACAGCTCAACAGTACATTGAGGAATGTTGCAAGATGCGCGAAGAAGCTTACGAGCTTTTGACCCGCATATGTGAAGAACACGGCGCACATATGCCTGTAGACCTAGAGAAAAAGGAACCATTTAGGAGCATTCCCGCTTACCGCGCGGTTCCAGGCTTTTTCGGTTAAACACAAATAAAACTAGAAAAGGAGCTCACTATAGATGCTTACCCCTAGAACAATCACACCAGAACACCTCAAACGCATCTCGGAGATGAAAGACCAGCTGATAGATGACGTTCTAGATAATGTAGCGCAGGCGGATAAGATGTTCCGCGAAGAAGTAGTCGCGCTCGCATCCGACCTAACTCTTAGGAGTGTCCTTAGAGAATATGCTTACCGGGAGATACCCCAGGGCTGGTTTAATCCAGAATCTCTACCTGAATACGCTTCACCGAATGATGAGCTGGAAGAGTTAGATTTTAAGATAAAGAACCGGGAACGAGTTGTAGAGGAGGGGTTTAGTTCTCTTTTTAGTGAAGCTATCCGTCCTCTACAGGATGCGATGCCCGCTCTTTATGGTGAGCTAAACGCAATGATTGAGGAAGCAGATGCGGCGTTTAAGAGTCGCCGTAAAGATAGCTGGAGCGAAGCTAAGCTGTACTCCGCCGCTCTAGAACGAAACATACGGGAGCGACTTGAAGCACTAACTAGTCAGCCCCGCCATTTATAGGAAACATGTGGTAGAATAAGGGTTAGATTTATGGGAGCCCACTCCTGCTCCTTGAAAGAACCAATAAAGCTCCTTACACAAAAAGGAGCCCCGCTCTCTAGAAAGGTACTTCTACCCTTGCTCACCGCTAAGGTACTTACAGCCGACCAGGTTGCTCTCTATGGTAAATATTTTGAGGATAACTACCGTCTGGTGGAAAGAGTTAAGTTTGATGTTGCGCGTGCGGCTGAGCTTTTCCGCACGGACGTTGCCGCACTTGTTTCAGAGGTTGCGCGTCAGGAGAAATATATTGAGATGCAGGTGGATTTGATACGCGGCTGGCACCCCAGGGAAAACCCAGCGAAGATGGAGAGGCGGGAGCGCCTCATAGAGCACGTTGAGGACACACGGGATGCAGTGACTGCGTTGCGCCGCCGCATTAATTCTGAGTTTGAAGGTAGGTTTTTTGAAGCTATCAGCCCTCTAGAAGCTACTCAGCCTCTTCTCTTTGGTGAGCTGAGCGGGATTATTCATGATGCGAGCGCTAATTTCAGGTCGCATCGCATCACCGATACTCGGGAAGCTAAGGGGAAAGCTACAAAACTTGAACATGACTTGACAGAGTATCTGGACGCGGCGCTCGTAAAAATGCGGCTAACATAAACGGCTCGCCAATCATTAAAACATGTGGTAGACTTGATGTGTAACTTACGAAAGGTTGAACATCATGACTACCCACACCCCTGAATACACCGAACTGATGAACCTCCGCGCCCGCCTGCTCGAGCACATTGTAACCATGCGCCGAATTTCCAGCATGACCCAGACGCTCTGTGACGATGTACGCGCATCCGAGATGTTTGAAGGTAACGGTCGCAACTTTCACTTTGCCGCCCGTAAAGCAAACTGGTACGCCAAGCACGCGGCAGAGACGTTTGAGGTAATCATGGGCGACTACGACCGCACCAGCAATGCGGAGCGCGCCATCGGTCGCCTAGCCACTATCCTGAGCTACACCACTAACGGTTACCGCACCGTTGGTAAGCTGATTCAGGGCTAACACAAAGCGAAAAATACCCGTCATACCTCCTAGAGTGACAACCTTTAGGAAGTATGATTCTGTTCTGAAACCACGCTCTCTACTGAAAGGAGTTTATTACATGCATTTTGACCCGACATGGTTACAGGCTTTTGCGAGCGCCACTACCGCTCTAGCAAGTATCCCGCTTATTCTTGAAGCACTACGCAACCGCAAAAACCAAAACACACAAGAGAACCCAGGTAAGCACTGGGATGACAAAACCGACAGCCCAGGCGAATCAAAGGACGGAAACCCCCAGGATGGGGAAGGTACCTCCGAAGAGGCAACAGATACGCCCGAAGACTCTAAAGAGCAGGCTCCTGAATCAACGCCCAATGAGGAAGCTCAAAGCGGCGAATCAGACGGAGCCTCCGACGGTGAAACCAACCTAGACGAAGCTACCGGCTCTACAGAGGAAGCCGACAGGTCAGATGAAGCTGGACAGGATACTGAGGAAGCTCAAGAATCAGCTGAAGGCTCTGAAGGTTCTAGTAGTGACAGTGAAGGAACCGGCAATAGTGCTGGCTCTACTATTGACGATGAAGGAACCGACAGTGGTACGGACTCTAACACCGACGGTGACTCACAGGAAGCTGATAGCGACGCAGGGGCAACGGAGCCCAGTACCGAAGCTACGAATAGCACAGACGGCGCGCAGGGCGGCTCAGGTGGTACTCAGGGCGACCTGGAAGGAACCCCAGCTGAGTTAGAGGAACTGGCTAACGCTCAGAGCTTCGATAATCAAGAGGCTGATACTGGCGTGCTTGATGGTGAACTAGTACGGCAGGGGGAAACGCAGGAACCTCCCGTATCTGAACCTGTGTACGATACTGCGCTAACGTTAGCGGCTCTCGCTGTAGCAGAAGAAGCCCGGCAGGAGGAAAAGGAACGTAACGCACGCGGCGCTGTTGAAGAAGGAAAACACATTACCGCCTATGTTCCAGTCGTTACGGCGGAATCTCAACCCGGCACAGGTGCAGGTAGTAACCAGGGCAGGTGGAACCCACCTGGGCTCAGGTTCTACAACAGTGAGTGGATGCAGAAAATTGAACGTATCCTCACCCACAAGATGGGTATCGTCAAGGAAACAAAGTCGGTGAAGAAAACCTGCCAGCGGTGGAACAACAAATCTAACCGACCAGGCGGGATTATCTACCCGAAACGCGCAACCCTCACCAACAGGGACACCACTATGGCAACCTATGTGGGCGTAGACACCTCACAGTCCATGTACGCCTATAACCCTAACCGTGTAGCCGAGGCTTTAGACGAGATTCTGCAAAAGAACCTCCTGGATGTGCGTGTAGCGTGTATTGACACGGTGATGCGTGACTGGCAGGAAACAGCCGCCGTTAAAGACATCCTTATGGAAGGCGGAGGCGGAACGCTCATGTCCCCGTTCTTTGAAGCTGTGAACGTGATAGCTGATGGGTACACGGATATGCCGAAACCTAACCTGGTTATCCTCCTCACAGACGGCGAACTGTACTGGAGTGACTGGCTACAGGTTGCCGAAGAATCAGGTAAGCTGGCGAACAGGAACATCCCCGTATTCATCCTCATTCTAGACAAAACAGAAAAATACCCCGACCACCTTGAAGACGTAGCACACGTGTACTACGTATAACCCCTCTACCGGAAACAGAAAGGTAAAACCCCTTTATTATGAAGCGTCTTAACGAACTAACTATCGGCACGGTACTTGACCTGCTGAAAGATACCGCGTACCCACAGCGTGACGAAGCAACAGGAGAAATTATCTCCGCCGGTGAGAACGCTTTCCTTATCGGTACCGCTGGTATCGGTAAGACCCAGGCTATCGCGGCGCTCGCGAAGGACACCGGGTACGAGATGATTACCCTCATCACCTCCCAGATGAACGCTGAGCAGTTTCAGGGTATCCCGCGACCCACAACCATCACTATCCAGCAGGGCGGTAAAAGTGTTGAGGTTGGTGCGGTAGAGTATCTTCTCGATACGTGGCAGGCTCAGGTTCTCGCTAATGAGAAGGCGGGTAAGCCGACGATGTTGTTCTTTGACGAGTTGAGGAACGCCCCGTCGGATGTGCTTGCCGCCTCCCTGAACATTCTTGCTGACCGCAAGATTAATGGTGTGCCGTTGCCTGATTCTACGGTGATTATTGCCGCCTCTAACTCGGCGGAGGACTCGGTGAACCCGTCCCCGTTCCAGACCCCTATCCAGAACCGTTTTAGCTGGTATGCGGTAACTCAGACCCCTACAGGCTGGGCGGCTGGCGCGATGAATAAGTGGGGCGGGAAGATGAGTGAGCGCGAGCGCATTATCCGCCCGGTTATTGTGAAGGCGATTAAGGAGGGGCGTGCCTCCCTGTTGGAGCCACCTGGCGACCGTGGTATAGAAGTACGACTCGATAAGGTGACTGGTTCTAGCGCTGAGACGGAAGAGGTCGTTAAGCACGCCTGGCGTTCCCCGCGTTCTTGGAACAGGCTTATTGTTCAGTTGGCTTCTTTGAGGCTGGATAACCGCACGGAGTCAGACTGGGTTAATGCGGCAACACATGTTTCAAACGCTACTGTTGGTGTACTGGGTGCGGGTGAAATTTCCTCCGAACTTCACCGTATCGCCCACCGTCTCTACAATAAATCCACAGTGTTCTCTACAATTCAGGAAGCTGTAGAGGACGCTACGGTGACGGTGAAGACGAAGGGTAACCAGGTTGCTACTCAGGCGCATTTCATTGCCGCCGGTGGGGAACTGTTTGTTAATAACATTGATGCGCCGTACAGCTTCGATATTAGGAGCTGGCGTGAACGTGTAGAGGATGCCGGTCTGACCAGCTCTGAGGCGGTAAACAACCATCTCGCGGACGTTGTTCAGGGGTATAAGGCGGCTATGAAGCTCAAGTATGGTGGCTTCATTAAGCGCCTGCTCAGTGATGGTTCTGAAACTACTCAGGTTCTAAACGGTATGATTCAAGCAATGGAAGACCATATGGAGCGTGCTCTCAGGACTCTCCCGCGCCACACATCTCGTCAGGAACAGTTGAAGGACTTTGATGCTGATGCGCGTCTTATCAAGGCGCTACAGGCTACGATTAAGGACTTCTTGAACGGGCGCTAACCTACAGTTGGGCATCTATAACCTTTTAGGGGGCTATGTTTTTCGCATAGTTCCCTAAAATTATCCCCAAAGCTTGCAAACCATTAAAAACATGTGGTACTATGTGAATGTAGCGAGGGTGAAACCCTGAAAAGCTACAGAGTTAAATTTTCTACCGAAAGGTTAAACGTCATGTCCAAGCTCCACATCGGCACCATTGAAAAGTTCCTGCTTCTCTCCAAGAATGGTAAGGTTCGCGAAATGGAACCCTCCGACGAGAAGTTCGCCAATGTTGATTACCAGCTGGATAACGAGTTTGAGGTAGAGTTTGCTGAGTTTTTGGGTGAGCGTGAACCCGGACTCTTTGAATTTAAGCTCGAGTACTGGAGTGATACTTGCGAGGAAGCCGTTCGCGTTAAGATTGGTTCCCGTAAGTATGAGGTCGTAGCCCTGGTTCGTGTAGAAGACGCGGAAGCTCTAGAGTGTCTTGCTCAGATGGACAAGGGTTACACTTACCCGGTGGATTACTTCTACGGTGATGAGTGCGAGCTGGGCTTCTTTGAGTAAGCATTGATAAATAGGGGCGTATAGCTCATCACGCCATACGCCCCTATTCATTTCCCCTAAAATTATCCCCAAAACTTGCAAACCACCAAAAACATGTGGTACTATTGAAACGTAGCGAAGGGGAAACCCGAAAAGCTACAGAGTTAAACAAACCAACGAAAGGGTAACCTGCCATGACCACCTACGCAATCAAGGACATCATCACCGAAGGCGACGCAACCGAGCCCCACCTCGACATCCTTCTGGCAAAGAACATTAAGACCCTAGCCGAAAAGCACGAAAACTACAACGAAATCTTCAAGTACATCACCGAAGCTCTAAATATTTACCCCGACACCGTTCTTTACGCAAAGGAGACGGAGCGCGACGGTGACAAGGCAACCCTCCAGCTCTTCACCGACGAGGAATGCACCAATTACAAGGAGCTCGAAATCGTTATCGAGGAACCCGCCCCGTTTGACGGCGTACAGACCGTAACCCTGGGCGTAAACGAAGCACCTTACGCAACCATCAACTAAACAAGCTACAAGAGGGCTATAATCCCCACAACGCCCCGCCAGAGAGAAGAAACCCTGGTGGGGCAACAACTACCCCAAAAGAACAAAAACACCCCGCAGAAAGGCGACAAGCACTATGCGCAAGCTCAAAGCCCTCAACCCCGGCGACAAGCTCATCACCCAAAACCCCGAAACCCACAAGTACGAGCTCCATATCGTAACCGGAAACACCGGCACCGGACTCATTCTGAATGGCGGCACGCAACTCCTGTGGGAGACTGTAAATGTTAAGGAAGATGAAACTCGAGAGATTGTGTATGTCCTCCAGAATATTCTCACTTCCTACGACGAGAACCACTACGACCGACACATGTATGAGGATAACCCGAACACTCAGGTTATAGATATTATCCGCCTGTTCCCCCAGGGTAGCGATGCGCAGGTGGCTCGCGACTACCTTAACACCCTCAACAAGCTACAGCGAGTACTCACCCCACATTCTTACGAGCAGGACGCTTACGTCTCCGTAGGTTCCCGAACCTATAAGACCGACACGGAAGATATGGCGCAGGCACGCCTAAACCCGCACACTATCACCAAAAAGGTCGCGAACAAGCTACAGGACGCACTATTTAAGGAAGTAGAAACCGTAACCGAAACCTACCTCCAGGACGTTGCCGCTCTACAGCAGAACACTCACACCCTTTTCGTGGAGAATCATGACAAGCTCAAGGCGTACCACGACAGCATCCGCAACGAAGAGTCGCAGGAAACCGGCTCCGTACACATCCTGCTCAACAGCTACCGCCAAACCACCATGTTCGGCTTCGTCGCCGGAAGCCTTGTAACGTTCGAGCTGAGCGACTACCAGGGTGCGTACACTCTACAGGTAGCGGGCGGTAACGATTACAACATTTACCTTGTCGACAAGGACGGCAACCCCGCCGGTAAGTTCACTACTGCTTGTGAGCATATTGACCATGAACATGACGGCATGGCGCTAGAAGACCTCTACGGCGACTACGACGAGTACAATGTGTGTTATTCATGTCGGGAACCTGAGTGGACTCGCTCACGTCTGCTCTTCGCCTCTCAGGGAAGCTCCCCCATCACTGTGGCTTCATATGACGTTAAGCTCAACACCACCTTCAAGAAGGAACAGGCGCGCCGAGAAGTACACGACTGGCAGGTACAGAACCTCCGTGACCTGGCAAAGCGATACAACCACCTCACCCGAGGCGTAAAAGCAACCCACCTCACACCCCTGTACCACGCCGCTCTATCCCTGTACCCCTCCGACACTAAAACCCTGAATGTTGTTGAGAATGTAGTGAAGACCGTGAACCGACACCTAAAGGGCGCGGAGGATAAGGTAAACAGCGCTAAAGAGAACTTCATCCGTGAAGCACAAGAAGCGTTGAACCACTACCTGACTATCAAGGATGCTGGAGTAGCTTTCTAACCCGTCCGCCACCTGTTAAAGATAGTCGCCCCAGTGCTCTACAAACGCTGGTGCGACTATCTTTCTCTATAATGAAAGCATGAACCACATGTTTAAGAAATTTAAGAAAGCCACCGTGCTACTACCCGTACCGTTCCTCCTCACCGGGTGCTTTAACATCCCCGTAACCTGCGACACAAACCAGCGCACAACCTACGCCCCCATTGAGATTAGGAACCAACAACCCGGATACGTGGAACCATATGTGGAATATTATCCCTGTAATCAGCAGGTGACCTGTCAGCGGTACACACAACGCTGGGTAGATGGTTACTTAGAATGGCGCGACAAAGGTAAGTATGAGAACCCGGACGAGGGGTGGCAAACCTGGCATGGCGACCCCAAAAAATCTGACGATTCAGAAACCCCTTACCGAGTCACAGAGGAATCTGATAAGGTGATATGCGACAACAGGGACAACTTCAAGCACAAGAACGGTGAGCATGTTCAACACAACGTTAAAACAGTTATTTACGCGCCCAAAAACTAACACCTATCAAGACCCGGAACCGGACAGGGTGAAGGTAGCGAACCAAGACCTCCCGGCGGAGCTTGACCTATGGGATAAAGATGTTCTGGTGTTCGATGATGGGCGCGAAGATATGCCTCCTAAAACCCGCATTATCGGTAGAAACGTTATCTTTCGTAACGACATTACTCGCTGTTTCAACTCTATCCGGGGCACTATTTTGGCGCGGCGAAACGTAACCCTCGAAGACATGTGTGACGTGTTCTCCCCAAGCCCGCCCGCTGAGCCTGCCTACCCTTACGCGGGTGGCGGTATTTATGCAGGCGGGGACGTTAAGGTAGGAACCAGCAGTAAAGTATCCACCCTCTACAGGAATATGCACCCTGCAACGCAAATCCACGGCAACATTATCGCGGGCGGGGATGTGCATATTGGGGATAATGTTGCGGTGCATGGCTGGATTATCGCAGGCGGCAACGTGTACATCGGTGATAGTTGTAGTTTCTACAAGGAAGTCATTACTGCAGGGCGGGTCTACACACACGGGACAAACGTGCTGTTCGACAATAAGCCCATGTATCACACGGGGGCTAACGGGAAAATGGTGCGTACCTCAAAAATTATTGAGCAACAACCTGCGAACGCCCGATACTTCTACAATCCAGGCATTATCTTTAAAGCCCCTATTTTCCCTAAAGATTACATGTACACCCCCGAGCCGTAACAAGCGCCCCGCACACCAGGAGATACGAAAATACCAGAAACCCTGGGAGCAACCTCTCTAAATTGCCGCCTAATAGGTGACGAAACGGCAGGTTACTCTCGGGGTTCTCATATATAATGACATGTGGCAAACCCGATATGATTCAAATGCAGAACATTCAGAAAAGGAACACCCCAATAGATGAATCCGCGACCCCACCGAAACCCTAACCGTAAGGTTGTAGAAGCCGCTCAGAACGCCCTAAACGACTGGAACACCCAAACCCCCAGCGTTACCGGCAACCCGCGCCCTAACAAGCTTCTCAAGGTTATCGCTACCGCCAGCATGGGTGCTCTACTCCTAGCAGGTTGTAGCACCCCCGAAAGCAACACGCTCTCCAGCGCTCAGCCGTCTGAGGCTCCGTTCTCATCTCAGGGTATCGAGTATATTCGCCTGTGTAAGAATATGGCTGACGAAACCCGTGCCGAGGATGCAAGCTGTGAAGCCGCTGAAGCCGCAAACAGTACCCCGTCTCCTTCCGAGTCAGCGTCCGCTACCCCAACCGATACGGCATCACCAGCTCCTGCCGAGACGGGAACCCCCACACCAAGCGAAAGCGCTACACCCACCCCATCGGAAACGCCCTCCAGCGCACCTACGGACGGGAACCATAACGGCACCAACATCAACATTACTAATGGTGGCTCGTCAGGTGGGGATACGCACCACGGTGGTAGCGCTACTAACGCTTTCATCTGGTATTACATCGGTTACATGTGGGCGCAAAACAGTAACGGCGGCGGAACTACCTACAGCAATAACTACTACAGCGGTAACGTACCCGGCGTAGGAGCGCCCCTGCGCGGTGGTAGTGATACTATCCCCAATAAGGGAACTGTCTATCAGGGGCTCCCGTCTTCAGGTGGTTCTTTCACTGATTCTTACCGTGCCGCCCGCGCAAAAACCGGCGTGCAGAACGGTAAAGTTGTGACCACCCAAAAATACGGGAACACCGTTACGGGAACTAAGAACGATACCGGCTCTAATAATTCCAGTAGCGGCTCTTCTAATAGTAGTAGCGGAAACTCTACGGCGGCGGCTGTAGCAGGCGCAGGTGCGGCGGCAGGAGCCGCTGGTGCTGTAGCCGCAAACAAAGCCGGTAACAACACCAGCACAGCTCCCGCAAGCTCATCCACCAGTAAGAGCAACCCGAACGCCGGTAAGAGCACTACAGGCTCCGCAGGTAGTAGCTCTACGTCTAAGGCGGATAGTAAGAGTAGTACCAGTAACAGCAACTCATCTAGTAGCGGTTCCGGTTCTAACTCTAGCTCTTCCAACAAGTCCAGCTCCGGCTCTTCTAGCAACTCAGGTTCCAGCTCTAGCTCAAAATCGGGCGGTAGTAGCGGTTCTAGCTCTAGCGGCTCCAAGTCAGGTGGTAGCTCATCCTCCGGAGGCTCTAAGGGTGGTTTCGGAGGTGGCTCCAAGTCTGGCGGCGGTACCTCCGGCGGATAACCCCATAAACGCCTCTCCCCCTGCCGTCCTGAAATCTCTGTAAGGAACAAGGAACACATGTATAACATCACATCCCCGCTCGCGAACCTACCCGGCAAACCACTCAACATTATCCACACAGGTAGCGAAGAGAAGTGGGTGAAAGCACCCAATAAACCTAAACACGCGGTTTATGTTGCATCCACGGGCGGCGGTAAGCTCCACATTGTTGGCAACATTAACGCCAAAAGCGTCTATATTGATAAAGGTGTGAAAGTTTATGGGTCTATCACAGCTGAGACTGACATTCGACTCAGCACAGATACTGAGCTTATCGCCCGTACAGAATACCCGTTAGTAGCTGGCGGGAACATCATCATTGGCGAACCTAGCTATGGTGGTGATTCCCAGGGCGACAGGACGAAGTTATATCTTCTAGGCGGTCTTTTAGCAGGAGGCGACCTTTTTATAGGGGAAGACGTGGAACTTAATACATGTCAGGTCATAGTAGGCGGGGACATTATCCTGGGTGCGTATAGTTCTATTGAACTCCACCCCATAGAGAGGGAAAAGAAGCCACTGCCCTTAGAGCCTAAATACCTGTGCGGCGGGCAAATATACATGCATCCCAAAACGCACTATAGCCCCATTTCTTTAAACAAAGCTACAGGGTGGAGCAATATTCTCCCCTATAACAAGGATACGCCTAGTGTTTGCCTTAAAAATGGTGCGCACATGCGCGCTGGAGGCGAGCGTATCTCTTGCGCCAGCACGACAATTTACTCTAACAAGCTTAAAAACCCACACCACATTATTCTTCCCGCCCCAGATGCAGAACAAGCCGAACTATACACGGCACCTATTGGTCTGCCACCCGCATACAAAGCGCAAGCCAAAGTTCACCGAAACACATGTCTACTAACACAAATGATTTACAGCTGGGAGCCGCTTGTCGTAACAGATAAAAGGTTCGCACACCACATTGAAAACAACCTGGAAAACATCATCACTGAGCTTTCACACCTTGCTCAGGTGCGCCCTGAAATGATTGAAAACCAGGCTATTCGGACAGAGTATGAGGTGGCAATACTGGGGGTAGCTAAATCATTAGACAGGAGGTACCACATCAAGGAAGCGGATTTAATGAAACAGGTGCGTAAGATAGCGCAAGCGGTAGCAGATATTGACTCTAAATATCTTGACGAACCGCCCACCGAACCGGAAGAAAAAGGGCTAAAAACCTGGTTCAAGAGCCTGTTTTAAAGGAACCACCCGCGCGTTCAAGGTATAATGGGGCTTGTAGTGCATATGCTTACGAGCGCCCATTATTTACTGCTAGAAAGGATTAGAAACATGCCCTCAGCGACTCCCCAAGTCACACAGCTACCCGGCAAAAAGCATAACATTGTGTACGGTGGAGACGATGTGAAACTGTTAGGGGACATTAACGAACCTGACTGTTGCGTGTATATTTCCGCTTTGCCTGGAAGTAAAATTGCGGTGCGAGGAAACATAGCCGCTAAAAGCGTCCACCTCGGTGAAGGCGTAACAGTATCTGGTCGCATCTCCATTACCGCCGAGGCGGACATCTTTATTGAAGAAAAGGTTCTTATAACCATCCCCAGCGTCCACACTCTTATTGCTGGTGGGAACATCATTCTCAACACAAATGCGCACATCGTCAAAGGTGTAATCATTGCTGGGGGTGACATATATCTGAACGGCGGTTACACCCGCGCTAATAAAATCATTGCAGGCGGGGACATTATCCTTGGCTACTACCATATTGTGACTATCGAAGATTACATGCTAGATGGTGTGAAGCATGAGGGCACCTACCAGGCTGGCGGAAAAATCTATCGGGAGCAAGGTCGCGATACAGGCTTTCTTATAGACCGGCTAATTCAAAAGATTGTGACACGCCTATACGATGAGAATACCCCTGCTGTTTGCTTAAAGAATGGTGTAGCTATGACGGGTGGTGCGGAGCTTGTACCTTGCGCCCCCACGCCGATACTTTATTCTAGCCTAGAGGGGCTGACGGAGCTTATGCTTCCTGCACCAGGTGTTGGTAAAGCGGTACCTTGCACGGCAACAACAGGCATTCATCCTGCTTATAAAGCTCAGGCGATGATTTACCGTAACGCTTGCTGGATAAGCAGGGCTGTACAGGATTCGTCAGGTACCTATGTGAGTAAGAACAGTTTCCAGGATTACATCACGAACAACCTTGACGATTTGATAAACTCTTGCTCTTTGCTCGTACAGCTGGAGCCAGAGAAATTTGCAGAGGCTGAGGTTCAACGCAAGTACCGGAAGTATGTGCTTGAAGCTTTGTACATCGAGTCGGGGGAGCGGGCAATAAGCCAGGAAGCTCTGGAGGAAGCTACCTATCATGTAGCGCAGGCTATTGCGAGTACGGATGTTGAATATTTCATGGGGCTGGACGACGAAAAAGCTAAGGAAGAAGCAGAACCGCCGTGCATTGAAAAGCCGGGTGAGGAGCGCGGCTCGTTCTTTAAGGCGCTTAGGGGCGCGGTGCGGAAAATCTTCTAGAGCGCCATTAAACCCACGCAAAAAAGATGAGGGGTGTTACCCGAGAAACCAAGTAAACGGTTTCGGGTAGCACCCCTCATTAGTATTGTTCACAGCCGGTTACACCGTACCTACTGTGACACTGTAACATTACCTGTTAGTTGCTTTTCGCGATGTTCGTGAACAGGCGTAGGAACTCGATGTAAACCCAAATAATAGAAAGCATCAGGCTAAAAGTGAGGTTCCACCCGTAAGCGTCATCCACGCCCTGCTCAATAGCACGAGAAATATCGGTAAAATCGCTCAGCAGGCAATACAATCCCATACCAATAGCGAGAAGACCAATAATCATGCCGAACGGCGTGCCGGTCACATCGAAACCTGTGAACGCGGCAATAACGCCACCCAACAGGAGGTACGCAACATACGCAATCATGCCAATAAACACGATACGGGTAATCTTCGGGTTAGAACGCATACCGCAAGAGAACGCAATTAACACAGCGAAGAACGCGACCACCGTCGCTGAGATAGCCGCCAAAGCAACACCAGGATACTTCATCTCCGTAAACACAGAGATAGCGCCCAAAGCGGCTCCCTCAAGCACAGCATACGTGAGCACCGCAGGCGCTTTAATAACACCCGTAAACGCACCACGAATAACAACCACCAGACCGAAAATGAAAGCAATCAGACCAGCAACAGCACCCACAACAGGGAACAACCAACCGATAGCTACACCAGCAACCAAGAACAGGGCTGTAATCCACAGCTGAGACGACAACCCACTATAGGTGAGTGGCACACCCGTCAGCTTGCTAGAGCCGGTGGAGGTGAGGTTTGCGTTATTGAAGCCAGACTGCATCTGCTTACTAATGACAGGGTTTCTTGACCGCATAGGCGGACTCCTAACTACCCCAAAAACAGGGGCTAATAGTATGAAATAGTACACTCCAAGTATAGCTACTACAGACAACCCTAAAATATAGAAAATGCCTGAAACATATGGTAGTATGTAAGTGTAGTGAGGTGAAACTCAGGAAAGCTACATCACAACAAATCTACGAAAGGTAACGAACCATGACCACCCCCTTCTCTGTAAACATCAAGACCAGCAACTACGACGACTTTGACTTCCATATGAACAGCCTGTCGGGTATGACCTACCTGCTGGGAAAGACGTTTTACACTCCGTTCACTTTCACCACTAAGGATGGCGTAACCACCGGCGTAAACGACCACATTATTGTCAATGGCAAGAAGGTGCCGCTCGCTAACACGCTGACCGTAACAACCGACCAGCCCCTTAATGGCACCTACATGCTCGACTGGTACACGTGGACTGACGGTAAGGGCTACAACATGACGTTCTTCCCTAATCTCTAACCTTCTTGTTTTTACTAGTAACCCCCGCGTGGAGCCAAAGCTACAGCGGGGATTATCGTATAGTTAAGATATTTACAGCTTCAAGAAAAGAAAAGGACATCCTATGGGTGATAAGCAGACGTTGCACCTTACGAAGGTTCAAGAGAAAGGCGGTGTTAGTGTTGTAGAAGGAATGAACCTCGTGTATGGCTCTAAAGAAATAATACCCCTAAATAACGGGCTTTTTCGACCTAAATATGGTTTCTACGCCTCTAATCCTGAGAACTTTGAGGGCTTCCCGCCCGGCAATATGGTAGAGGTGGACGGGAGCTTTTGTGGTACAGCTTTTGTATTTGATGATGCGCGTATCACGCCCACCGTGACTCTGGAAGGTAGGCAAGGTGCAATGTGCCTCATCATGTCAGATAACAGTTATGCCTCCGACGCTCTTTTCCGGCTCAGTATTTTCTCCGCCAATGCTCTTCTAGGCAATGCTACAGTTAAGGGTGGCGACCACAGTCAGCTTAGGGTAGAAGAAAATGGGTACGTTGAGGAGTCTAATACATCTAACGTTTACGTTACAGGCTCGGCGCGTCTCATCAACGCAGGGGGGACAGCGGCGGCAGTATTTGGTGGCGACACAGAGGTGAATCTATCAGAGGTTAATCTAGGGAAGAAGAACGCCGCTTCTGTGCTACTTCAGTTCGGGTGGCTTCACTGGGATTTAGGGCAAACACAGCCATTTAAAAAAACTAGCCCCCACCCTGACTGTCGGGATATTGATACGCCTCAAAACACTTGGGCGGCTTTAGATGTGCCTGACGTTGGGTATCTTTACAGGGCGGCTACATCGCTAGAGGAAGCGCCCCTCCCAGAGGAAGCAACAATGTGCTTATCCTCAACCCTGCACAAGAAACACAAGGAACATTGCAAGTGCATGTTCTATTACGCCCTGTATCTACTCGCAGACCCTGTAGCGTTGCACTATTTCGCGCGTCTTGAAGGCAATACGGCGGCTGTAGAATCCAGTCCCCTAGCCACCATTCCTTACAAGCAGTTAGAAGCACACATGCAACAACGCACTGTTGAGCTGGAAGCGGTCACAAGTAGGTGCGAGAACACAATGCAAAACGTGTTTAACAGCAACCTCGTTATCCCTGTTGCACAGGTGAAGAAGATGCAAGCGTTCAAGGAAATGGCGCGCCGCCTATCAGAAAACAACGGCGTGGTAGAGAACAGCGTAAACGAAGCACTCTGGTACCTCAACTACCTGCAGGTCGCCTACAACATCACCCCCGACGAGTTCTTCAAAACAGGTGAACCCGACGAAGAGATTCTAAAGATGACCGCCCACACCCGAGGAATCATTTAACCCGCTTTACCCAGAAAGGTATAAAAACATGGCAGGGAAGAAAACCCTCACCCTAACAGAAATCCCCACCCGGCGGGGTGTAAGCATTATTCAAGATATGGCGGTAGCATACGGAACCGACGAGAAAATCTTTGAGAGTGACGGTCTAGCTGTTCCTAAACATGGCTTCTTTGCCGCTAGTTTAAATAACTTTGACGGCTTCCCCGATAGCGGCACCATTGATGTGGGGGATGACTTTGTCGGAGGAGCTTACATCTTTAACGAAGCGCGCATCACCCCCACCGTGTCCTTGAAACCCGAGAAAGGTGAGGGCGCTTGCCTCGTAATGTACGATAACGCCTACGCTACAGACGCTCTTTTCACAAACGAGTACTCCGTCACGCCATGCATCCTTGGTGATAACGCTATTGTCCGCGGCGGGGAGCATCATGAGATTTGGGTGGGAGGAAACGGCTACGTAGAAGGCACGAAAACGAACGGCGTATCCGTGGCGGGCTCGGCGCGTCTCATCAACGCCGGGCAGGTTAGCCCAAGCATGTTCGGTGGTGATACGGAGGTTAATCTAACCGGAGTTGATACGAGCGTTAAGAACGCCGCAACAATGCTACTCGCCATCGGAGCCCTTGAATGGGACTTGCGTAAGGCACAGCCACTCAAAAGCAACAAGGAACACCCTCATCTTCTTACAGGGGGTAACCCTCAAAACATGTGGGGCACTCTAGAGGAACGGCAGGACACATGGTACCTATACCAGACAGCTAAAGCACTCAAAGAAGCGCCCCTCCCAGAGGAAGCAACAATGTGCTTATCCTCAACCCTGCACAAGAAACACAAGGAACATTGTAAGTGCATGTTCTACTACGCCCTGTACCTGCTGGCTGACCCCGTGGCGTTGCATTATTTCGCACGACTTGAAGGTAACACGAAGGCTGTAGAATCCAGCTCCCTAGCGCTTGTACCCAACGGCACGCTAGAAGATACTTTGATGCACCGCACCGTTGGGCTAGATAAAGAAACCCGTGTCGAGGGAACAAGTACAGCGTTAGATGTTTTTATGGGTAACCTGGTCATCTCCGTTGAGAAGACGACACGGATGCGCGGCTTCAAGCAACTAGTGGCTGACCTGGAGCAGTTCAACATCCCCGCTTCCTTTAAGCCAGCAACCAACGAAGCACTATGGTACCTCAACTACATCTACGTAACCTTCGGTATTACACCTAAGCAGTTCTTCACCCGAGGCATCCGTAAAAGCAAGCCGAGCAAGCGCGTCATGGAGATGACCGCCCACACCCGAGGAATCATTTAACAGACAAGAGAAAAGGAGCACGCCAGAATGGATATTGACGTTCGCGACATCACACCCCACCTTCTTGCCGAGCAAAGTTCCGCGCGGGAAGACTTCAACGTGTGGCTCACCGTCATCAAGCCAAACATGGTGGTTGAGAACACCCTCTGCGTCATGGTCGACCAGATGTGGCAGGCGAACCTGTGCTTGGAGGCGCTTGGATTTATGCCACGCAACTCACTCTCGCGCTACCAGCGCAGTTTTGACGAACTGTGGGAGGACGAGCAGGTGTGGCGTAACAAAGTACTCGAGCTAGGTCTGGATGTTACGCGGTGGCGCATTAACCCGTTTGTGCAAGGTGAATGGCGTAAAGCATGCGACTTCTATGTAACCATTGCACACGATGCCCCGGAGCTTAAAGCCGTAGCGCGTCTCCTCAAGAAGATTAAAGACCCCAAGAATCCTCACGAAAATACAGAGGGCGAAATCCTGCGTGGTGGCTTCTATAGAGTCAAAGACCTCCCTGATATTCGCATCAACCTACAATCTCACGGCAGGGGATATACACAAATCGTTATCACCGCCTTAGTCGAAGAGGAGGGTATCGCTACGCTCGATAACCCGGACGTGAAAAGAATCCTCAAACAGTTCAACAACTGCCTCACCCCAGTGCGGAAACCCTGGAAAGGTGACGCAGAGACGCTTCTCGCTGTAGCTAAAGAGCTCAGCGGCAAACAAGAAGAAAAGAGTGACCCCTAAATGGCTTATACACAGATGCAACTCTCAGGCGCATCCTGGAACTACAGCAACACAAGTAGCTGGTGGGTTACGCCTCACCTACTCGGCACGTGGGTGATGTTTACACGCCCTGCCATATCTGACAGCTACCTGCTCTACACAATTCCCGGCAACGACAGCGACCAGCATATCCCCAATCAGACGAACGCGCCGCTACCGGGCATCAATGAACCCGTGGAGCCTCTAAAGAGTATCGAACCGATATGGCGCAAACGAGTGGAAAGCCTCAACCTTGCACACCCTGAACGGTGGAAGCTTGGTGTCCCTGAAAAAAGCATTATCACTCTTGAATGTAAGAACCCCGCTGAGCATCTTGAACCCGTCACCGCAATGGTTGTAATCCAGAACAGCAATATTGCGCACCCGGCTTTCCGTGAAACCATTAAAGAGCTATTCGGTAAAGATGCTCTACAGTACAATTTCGACAGCATACGTCACACCTTCACTCTCACCGACAAGCAGGATACGGGTGCGTTCCTCACCGTTGAGCGGCTCGACAGTGCGTTTACCATCCTGAAAGTCACAACGGTAAGCCCGAACTGGAAGAACCGCCCCGCACGCTGTGTGCTTGATAAGTACCGCGCACGACACATCATACAAGCCATAGACGCGGCTCTAACACCCGTACAGAACCCCTGGGAAACAGACACCGCAGATGGTCTGTTAGAGCTTGCTAAAGAGTTCACACGGGCGGGCACAACAAAGATACCTTTTGGCATAGGTGAATTTATCCGCCGGTAACACGACCAAGCGAAAACCCTATAAACAAGTAATGCCGCCAGCCTGAAAAACTACTCAGGCTGGCGGCATTACTTTATCCCCAAAATAGGGGGGTGTGACTTTTCCGTAAATAACTCCGTAAGCTACCCGGTGACTTCTTAGGGAATAACCCGCCAGAAGCCCCAAATGTTACCCTGTGACTTTTTCGTAAATAGCTCGTCAGGCACTCGCGGGCGGTGTGATTTACCTGACTACAACCCCCTATTTCGCGCCCTGCTATGTGCTGTGACTTTTCGGTAAATAACTCAAACCACCCTCACTGTGATGGGTGGTTTTTCCGTCGAAACCGCGTGTGACTTTCCGGTCGATAGCGGTGACTTTTCCGTCGATAACTGTGGTTTTTTGGGTGTGACTTTTCGGTAAATAACTCCGATTTGCGTGACTTTTCGGTAAATAACTCTCCGGGCGGGTGCCCTGTTTTTCCTTGAAATGTCGGGGTTTTCGGGCTGTTTTGTGGGGGTTACACTATAGATAGTGGATAAGATTAAAGAGCGGGTGCCGTTTTTCCCGAAAAGTCACCGGGGTAACCGGCAAGGGTGGGGAGATGGATTGGCGCACTACCGTCGTGGGGTTTGTCCCTCGACCCGGCGCTGTGAGTCGGTCGGCTATCGTTTTTTAAAAAAGAAAAAGAAGGAAGAAGAAAAGCGGGGGTGTAGCAATGCGGACAGATTTGCGCTATATTGTGGGTGAGCGAAAGACGCTCCGCCCCCAATTTAAACCGCTAAGTAATTTTGGCGGGGGGGGGGTGTATTTTCTCACGAAGGAGATGTGTCTCTTAATGGCACGTAAGAAAACTGTGAAGCGTCAGGCTGGCGCTCTGCTCGCCCTCCCACTCATCATCGGAGGCGCAACCATTCCGGCGGTTATGACTGCCGCTAACGCAGAAACCTCTGCAACTTCCACTACCGCTGGTGTAAGTAACACTACGGTAAACCTCACCGCGCAGGACTTCACCGTAACGGGTGACACTCTCACCTGGCAGGAGTTCGTAAACTGGAACTTGAACACCGACAAGGTGTCCGCTCAGGGACAGGATGGTGTAACCACCTATAAGGTGAACGTTCAAGACCTTATCGGAACGAAGATTAAGCCCGAAACGTTGAGGATTGGTTTCGGTACCAGCGGGCTGTACGGGATGCACAACAACATCCCCGTTTTTAGTGAAGAGCCCACTAAGAGCATCACCTACAGTGGTATGACTTTCACAGCGGACGATAATGGTGTAATCACCATGCCCATCCCTAACAAGTACTTCGGTTGGGTGGCGCTCCCCTTCACTGTAGAAGCTGAAGACGGTTCCACTATTACTCAGCAGATTAACTGGAGCTCCCCGCGCCCTAAGCTGGAAGGCTCTTGCAACGAAAGTAACGCCTCCACCACTATCGGTACTCTAGGTTCCACGAAGGATAACCCCGTTACCGTGAAGCCGGGCGCGGAGGGTGAAGTTACTTTTACTTACACCAACAACACCCCTTACCAGGCTACCACCGCTAATCAGCCCACTTACCCGCCTATTAGCGGTTCTGGGGATGCGTGGGTAGCTTCATTGAAGGCTAACGCGGACACGAACGTCTACCTACAGTTCTTCAAGGATGGTGAGAAGGTTGAGCTCCCCGAGGTGAATATCGCGCCGGGCGAGACGAAGACTATTACTGTCTCCAGCTTGAAAGCTTCTGATACTGCTGGTGAAGTTACGGGCGCTACCTACACTCTAAAGGAACAGCTCCCCCAGTTCTCTCAGTTCCTACAGGTTGTTCCTACTGACCATCTGGCGGCTCAGCCGGTTCTTGCTAAAAAGGTACCCAGTTTGGCTTTCAACTACCGCAATGGTGAAGTTCCTGGGGTGGACGCAATGGGTGGGCTTGAAGCACGCCGTGCCCCGCGCCTAGCCTCTGGCGTGGACACGAGTAAGCTTGTGGATTCGTCTAAGAAGACCGTGCAGGATTATGTTACGACCGACGGTAACATCGACCCAACGTTCTCCGCTTACGCGACCACGCTAGGCACTGTGAAGGACGGCGGAACCCTGTATATTCGTTCAGGTCAGACGGAACACAGCTGTGATTACAGTGTGTATGTGAAGCCGGAGGCTGTACCTACTACAGAACCTACACCCGATGTGACCCCGGAGCCTACCCCGTCTGCAACTCCTACCCCTATAGAAACCCCAGCCCCCACCCCGACGCCGTCTGAGGTTCCTCCTGTTCCGGTTGTGACTCCTACCCCGACCGTGGTACCTACACCGGCTCCTAAGACGGAAGAACCCACACCGGAGCCGTCGGTAACACCTAGCGAGACTCCTAAGACTGAGGAGCCGCCCGCTACCGTAACACCTACACCCGAGGCAACCACCCCAGCAGTAACCCCGTCTGTTACGCCTGTACCTGACGTTACGAAGCCTGCTGAGCCGGGTAAGCCTGTAGAGGCTAAGACAGGTCACGATGAGGGCTCTACGGTGAACGTGGGGCTTATCGCGGGTGTTAGTGCCGCTGTTCTGGCGGGTCTAGCCGCTGTAGCTTACGGTTACACGAAGCGTAAGTCTGAGTAACCAGCTGTTTGTTGTGTACCGTACAGCTTTTATCCCTCGGTTTGTGTAAGCTGAGGAGCTTGTTAATTTAGTCTGTTTTTCTGTTTAGAGAAGGCACCCCTTACTTAGCTATAGGGGTGCCTTCTCTAATGTGTTTCCATCAGGGTGGGGTATGCTTTGCCGCGCCGATTTGGAAGTAGTGAAAAACATGTGGTACAGTAGGTTGCGCCTGATGTTAGCGGGCACCTCGAGCTAGTAAACCTGCCTGCTCGATTTTTCTTTCTCACAACCGTTATTAGGAGCTTATTATGAGCAATTCCTCTATTTTCATTTCCGACTTCTCCATCGAGGGCACCTTCACTGGTGCTTTGCCGGTTGATTCTGTTGAAGAAGCCGCTAAGAAGACCTTCACCCTCTCCGACCTTACCCTCCGTAAGGATGAGGATGTATCGGGTCTGGCTGGTGTTTCTTTCCCGTCCCTGTTTGGTAAGATGCACCTCGGGGACGCTACTGTAGACGTTGAGTTCTTCATTGGTTCGCAGGTCACCTTGGATATTGTGTCTCTGTTTGTAACTACCGCTGAGATTGAGGGGGAGCCGCAGGTTACTTTTCTGGGCGAGAATGGCGGTGGCGTAGCTCTCCGTTATGGTGGCGTGGAGCCCCTGGAGCTCACCGTCTAACAGTGAAGCTTGCAAGCATCTGATGTGATGCTTAGGTGGGGCACTCTAGTGAACGGCGTACAATTTTGCGCGATTTAGGGTGCCCCACCTTTTTTTGTACCCTCCTATCTAAAACATCTGGGAGGGAAAATAATTAACGATTGAATCTGGAAGGTTCCTACCATGACCGAAAACATCACAACCCCCACCCGGACGGTGGACGACATTCTTGAAGCCCTATTCCCGCGCTGTACAGAGCCTCTAGAGGGCTTCAAGTTCCTAACTCCTATCAGCTGTGACTGTGAGCGACATGAGACACACGGGGGATGCTGTGAATCCCGCTGGTGCTGGTCTGTCATTCATATACCTCTTTCGGCTTCGGAGGAGCGTCTACGTCGCGAGCGCATCGACAAGGCACTGAGCATTATCAATGACCCAGAGACAGCATTGGCTTTGGAGCTGACGCTTAAAGACGAGCGTCGTCTTTCGCTCACACACCTGGTACTGGGAGGTTTCGTGAAGACCTGTAAGGCGGCTGGGCGTGACCCGCTGAGTGAGGAGTCACTCTTGTGGTTCTTGGAGATGTTCACTCATACGCCTGGTAATTTTCTTACCCCACCATTCGTGTAAGATGCCACGTAAAGTCACCCACCGGCTTGCAAACCACTAAAAACATGTGGTACTATTGAAATGTAGCGAGGAGCTGATAGGAAAGCCCCTAAAGCTACACCTCATGCTTTTCTACTGAAAGGGTTTCAATCATGGCAAACACCGCTCTCATTGGCGCACCGACCGACTACACCACCTTTATGCTGGATGTAGATGCCGCTCTGCGCTCGGCGGGTCACCTTGAAAAGAAGGTTTACGGCGCACCCGGTCTGCTTGTTGAAGCCCTGACGGAGGTTAAGACAGAAGCCGCCCAGCTCGAAGGTAATACCAAGTCGGACGACTGGAAGTACGTTATGGAAAAGTATGTTACTGCTAAGCGAGCAATGGGTGCGCTCTACACTCTCAACCTCCTTGTGGGCGACTAAGCATCAAAACTCATACGCTCCCCTCCCTGTAGAGCCTTGCAAAAAGGAAAGCGGGGAGGGTGGGCGCTTCTGTTACACACACTCGACAAAGAAGGGTAAGGGGAAAACCCCGCATGTCTACTTTCACTACCGGAAACCTTAACCCCGGCGACCTTATCGTTATCTACAATCCTTACGATAGCCAGTACGCCCTGCATACTGTACTGAGCATGTCGGATGAGCATACCGCTAACCTCACCTCCCCGTCGGATAAGGAAAACATTCTGACCACCCTCACCGAGCAGGCGGCGGTGAATGAGGCTGGCGAGTCGGTTACTGTTCACGTGTTGCACCAGACCCGTAAGTGGACTGGTAACAAGATGGTGTACGTACCACCTGTATCTGAGGTGCAGGTCGTAAAGCATTTCGTAAAGGGCGCACCTGGTGTAGACCCACACGGATATATGGAAGCTCTACAGGGCGCATGTGAAACCCTAGATGGCATCAAGGTACCCGAAACCTTTAAAAGCCCCGCTGGAGGGGCGCTAGAGGCTATTCATGCCGTACAGCCTGGCGAGGTTGAAGGTGTTGTTGAGCAGGTACAGCACCTGCTGGAGCAACGCCTGGTTACCTCTCTAGCGGCTTACGAAACCGCATCCAGCATCATCGAACCTCTAGCGGCTGAGGAGCAGGAACGTGTAGACCACTTCCTGGGACGTGTGGAAGCGTCAGGGTATAAGCCTGGTAAGTTCGTTCACCTGGAAACTGAAATCCCGCCCGCCTACCACCTCAGCCTGCACTTCAACGACATTCTTATGGTTAGCACCGACGACGGCTGGGAATATATTCAGGCTAAGTCAGGCTCTAAAACCCATATTTCTGTACGTAACCTTGATACTAGTGAACCTGAAACCTTGTACGTTAAGGCAGAACATGAGGAAGGGTACAGCGGTTATGGATGTGACACTAGCGAGGAGCGCGCACAGTGTACTTTCGAGTACCACTACCGCATGGGTGTGTACATTGTTCGTGCTGACGGCTCCGAGGATAAGGTTCACGAATACACCATCATCCCCTGTAATGACCCGGCATTGATGGTTGAACACCGTGGAACTACCTCCTGGCAATACGGAAACCTATACACCCTATGCAACGAGCTGGATGCAATTGAAGCAGGTGTAGACTATGAGCTTTTCGACATTCTACGCCTGCGCGCTAAAGCAATCGACCTGGTAAGTGAAAACGGCAACCTTTACCGTTTCCGTGCCTTGAAGGATTATCTAAAGAAGGTGACCCATAAGCCGCTAGATGCTCACATGGGGGAGGTTCAGCGAACTGTTAATGGCTTTGCTGAGATGTTGAAGGTTATCGCCTCAGCTAACGTGTAAAGCCCACATATGGTGTTTTTATCCCGCCTGGATTAAAGAAATCTGGGCGGGATAACACTCGTTTACCCGCCGACTTGCAAAGCATTAAAAACATGTGGTACTATATAAATGTAGCGACGGGGGAAACCCCAAAAGCGACACCGCATGTTTTTACTACCGAAAGGGTCACATCATGGCAAACACCAAGTTCGAAGCTCTCAAGGCGCAGGCACACGAAAACGCTACCGAACGTTTCAATGAACGCCTCACCAAGCTGAACAACATGCTCACCGATGCTCGCGAGCTCATGAGTAAGCTTGAAAACGACCCGAAGGCACACGAGCCCATCCTGGCGGAAATCAACGACCAGTTTGCCGAATCTTACATCCCGTTCATTGTTGCTGATAACACTATTGATGACATTAAAGACCAGGTACGCCAGGTGGAGCGCGCACGTAACCTGCTGGTAGATAATATTGACAGCTCCTGGGTTACCGCCGATATTAACATGCACAACGTCATGGTGAACCGTAAGCTGGCGGGGTTTGACTGGCATATTGATAATATTGAAAAGCCGCTCAATGCCCTCAAGGAAGGTTACGAGCAGGGCGTTATTGCTTACGGTCAGGCAACCTACGAGTTTAAGGTACGTTACGGCTTCTAAGTAGAAAGTTTCACAAGCCTCCCTATTGGAACACGATAGGGAGGCTCAACTTGCATACCATTAAAAACATGTGGTACTATATAAGTGTAGCGACGGGGAAACCCCAAAAGCTAAGCCCACTACCTACCTACTCGAAAGGTTTTAATCATGCACCTGATTGATAACTACGATGCCCGTATGACTGTCTCCGATGCTCTTGAGTTTCAGGACGTAATCGAGTTCCTTACCGAAAACAAGGATGAGCTCGGTATTGATGACGAATTGCACCTGTCGGATAACTACCTCCAGGTTCCCCGCTTCAATGGTGAGCAGATGCTTGGTATCACCTTTGAAGCGCGATACCTTGCGCCAAAGAATGCACCCAGCGGAAAATACAAGGTACTCGAAATTTCGAGTGAAGACATGGAAGACGAACTGGGCAACGAGTACAATATTCCCTGTGATGATTTTGACGACCTGACCGACGCTCTTCTCGAAAAGTTTGAGACTGACATCCACTAGCCCTCAAGCAACACTCTACTCCCCCTATTGGAAGGACTGTAACCATGCACCGAATTGATGAATTTGACGCATACATGACCGTTCCCGAGTCTCTTACCCTTCAGGAAATAAAGGACTACCTAGCCGCAAATAGGGAGAAGCTTAATATTTTCCCTGCAAACGGTAAGTACAACATTGATAGAGGCTTGTACATGTACACGTCCGGCAACGGGTCTATCGATGTTCACCGACTCAAGGGTGAACAGGGACTTAATATTAGGTTCCATGACCGCTACTCATGGGGCGGTAAGGTACTCGAAATTGCAAGTTTGGCAATGATTGATGAAGAGTACAACGAGTACTACATTCCTAGCGAAGACTTTAGCGACCTGACCGACGCTCTTCTCGAAAAGTTTGAGATTACCCCCTAACCCCTTCAAGCCACCCCACTACACCTACCTACTCGAAAGGTTTTCATCATGTACCTGGTGGAAGATTATGTTGTCGAGATGACTGTTTCTGACACTCTCAAGATTCAAGACGTAATGGAGTTTCTGACCGCGAACAAGAAGAAGCTCCGTATGATTAACCGTTAATCCAACCTGTAAAAGTTTATAGTTTTCTGTCGTCTGTTGTTGCTAAAATCGGCGGCTCATGTCATACTATAAGTACAAGGTGAAGAGAGGCCCAATGTAGCTATACATTGTGCTTCTCTGAGCCTATAATCGAATCAGTGTTAAGGCTAGTTATTGCTACCTGTGCCCTGTGAGATAGTTAAATCCATCCACCGTCCAGGTTGCGGTATATCCGTGACCGCCCCATATTTTCTGACGAGATGCAGATTTAACCCGTCTTTACAGGGCGTTAAAACCGGGTGTGAGGCTTACCTTAACTACTTGGTTTGATTACATGTAACCCTAAGCGTTCAGCGAGGGGGTAGAGGTATCGTAGGGTGCCTATAACAGGGTTTTACCTGTTATGAATTAAATGTGCAACGGATAGTTGTTTTTGCAACAATTCGATACACCATTTAAACCTATTGGGAAGGAAACGGTTATGTGTGGTGACTATATTCAGGTTTCCCGATTCAGGCGTAAGCAGATTCTTGGTATCAGGCTTAGCGGCGGGTTCCCCTACAGTCACCGCACGCTCGAAGTTTCGAGTGAAGGCGTAATTGACGAAGAAGGTAACGTACACTATGCCACGGAGATGGACTTTAGCGACCTAAACAGGGCACTGCTCAAGAAGTTTGAGGATTACCGCTAACCCCTCAATACTACCCCGCACCCTACATGTTTAGTAGGGTGCGGGACTCTTGGCTAATGTACAATTAACCGTTAATCCAAATTGTACAAAATTGTATTTTTCTGTCGTTAGCCGTTGCTAAAATCGACAGACTATGACATACTATAAGTACAAGGCAAAGAGAAACTTGATGTAGTCATACACTGTTTTACTCTGCGCCTATAATTGAATCAGAGCTGAGGTAAAATCGTTGCCTCCAGCTTCCTTGAGAAGGTGAGCTAATCCATCCACCGTCTTTGACGAGATGCAGATTTAACCCGTCTTTTCAGGGAAACAAAAACTGGAAGCAACGAGCACCTCGGGCACTTGGTTTGATTACATGTAACCCTAAGCTTATGGCGAGGGGGTAGAGGTATTGTAGGGTGCCTATAACAGGATTTACCTGTTATGAATTAAATGTGCAACAGATAGTTGTTTTTGCAACATTTCGATACGCCATTTAAGCCTATGCAATGACGCTCTACGTTAAGCATTGCGAACGAGAGTACGGTGCCCTGCCTGTTAGGACTGCGCCCCGCCGCACGCCGTAACAGACGTAGACCCACCATAAAACAAACCTTCAAAGCCCCTGTAGTACTTTATCTATAGGGGCTTTGAATCGCCCACAAGCCGCCGCAATCTAAAAGTGTAGGTAAGTTCATCGTATCTACAGGGTAGGGCGCTCACAAGCTAACGCGAGGCGCGCTAGGCAATAATCCAAAGAATACAAGCGAATAGATTTAGGGAGTGACAATCAGGCGCGTTGCATATCGTAAAAATATGTGGTACTATAGATGTGTAGGTGGACGTGCAAAAGCTTATTGTTTTAAGCGTGAGCACACTAAAACTTACAAACCGCGCCTGTGATGGATGGGTACACATTCCGTTCGTGTTTTGACGGAGCCCTCGATGGGCATAGTGGGTTCGAGTCCCACCAGGCGTGCAAACAACACTCTAGCAAGAGCAATGAATCCACGAAAGGTAACACCCCATGACCGGCAAGAATGACAAATACCCCACATATAATGAAGTACCTCTCTATGGCATGCGCCGCCTCGAAGAATACCTCAAGGATGTTCTTATCGGGCGAACCGTCACCGGCGTAACCCACGAAGGTGGCTGGGGTGAACCGCGTGTTGAGCGATTGACCCTTGATAACGGGTACAAAATCGCCTTGGAATCTATTAACGGGTGTGAGTGCTGTGGCGGGATTAATTCCTCTTTGAGTTTCCATTTCGGAAACCTTGAAGGCGTTACTATTCGCAGTATTCGCGGTGAATACGACGACGAGGAAGACGAGGATAATGGCGATTTTGTTATCACTTTCACGGGTAACCGCCGTCGTAAAACCCTCTGTACAGGTGATGAAGGTAAGAATGGATTCGGTGGTTACGGTTACGGCTGGTACGTAACCTCCGGCTTTGATATCGGCGACGAGTAGTAAGCCCCTGCTTATATGTTCTTTTAGCGCCCCTAGTAATTGTTAAGATAAACCCTTGTGGTAGTTCTCATTGTTACTAGGGGTGCTTTCTTTTTGTTGAGTAACCCCTTCAAGCTTGCAAATCATTAAAGACATGTGGTAAACTATATGTAGTTAAGGAAAAACGTAAATCACCTACTGAAAGGTACTACCACCCATGAAAACCGCCAAGGAATATGTAGAGGCATTCGTTGCTGAAACCATTGACGCTAAAACCGGCGTTCGCCGCTACACTCTGTTTGGTGAAAGCTATTTTGTCGACGCTAAGGGGCATGGATTCTACAGCCGTATCGACAAGCGATTCAATAGCTCATATGAGCGCCTGAGTAACGTCTATGAAGAGTATCAATTAAGGCTACATAACTTACATTCATAAGCCTTGTTTCCTTGATTGAGTGCCGCCTTAGAGGTCTCTGGGGTAGTCCAGTCCGCTAGAACCCTGGTATCCACGCAAAATGCTCGTACCCTAGCGGGGCGCAGAGGAAGTTTCACCCCCTTAGAAGAACGTCGCTTCTTCCTCTTCGGGGTTGGATAATTCTTATTCCTGCTACCGCCAGGGTGCTTTAACGTTTCCCTGGCGACAGGGGTTTTTAAGGAAGTCTTTTTCTGGAGCTTACGGTTTTTCGCGCGGCTGTTCCTTGCCGTCTCCACCTTTTTCACGGCACGTGCGGCAATATTTGCGGCGGCATTAACGTCCCTATCCATCTCCCCATGTTCGGGGCAAATCGAAAGCTTGTGAACAGGGTGGTAAACATCCGCGCCGCAAAGGTGGCACAGCTGGGACGTGTTATCCGCGTTCACGGTAAGAACCCAGCCGCCATTCTGCCCCACATAGTGGGTCAGCCACTTAACAAACGCGCCCCTGTTCCAGCGACCGTTCTTCATCGTATTCTTAACCCAGCCGAGGTCTTCCACCGCAACGACTGCGTTATCGTACTGGTGCGACAGGTCGGCAATTTCTTGCGCGGCAAGGATAGCCAGCTCCCTCTTTTTACGGGAAGCGGCTTCACGGTGAAGTTGAGCTTCGTCTAGCGCCGCCATTTTGCCCTGACGGTCATAAATGATAGGCTTTGCCTTTTTCCGGAGGGCGCGTACTTGTTGCTCTGATGCGCGAATAGAGTTCCAAAGCGAATGGACACGCTGAGACAGCGTCGTCTGGTGCGTGATTTGCCCCGTCTTGGTGTTACGAACGACGACGGTAGCGTAATTGTTGATACCAACATCCACGCCGATAACATAGTCACCCGAAAACTGCACAACAGGATTGTCAGTAACGACAGAGAAGATAAAAATAGGCAGATTATCCTGAATCTTCACGAGCGGCAGGGTCACTTTACCCACAGGGAAACGGTTGTTATTAAAGGGAAAAATCAGCCGATACCAGTTGCCTTTAACCACCATTTTTAGAACAATTTCCCCGTCGACAAACGGGTTGTTTTCAATCACCGCATACTGCTTATCTGTCGCGGCAAGATTAACATAAACCTCCCCATACGACGGGGGTGAAGCGTTCATAGTACGTTTCCAGCCCTGCGAAACATGCTTAGTACTTTCACCGTTTACCGCCTTAACGCGCTCTTGCCAGGAACGATACGCCGTAACCACATTATGCTGGATAAGTTTCTCTTTGCGCGACCTGCCTGTCTTGATTTTGATAGGCTCACCATTCTTATCCTTGAATGGTTCGCCGTTCTCGTCTTTTTTATCTGGCACCAAAAAATTAGGCATCTTAACGCCCGCCAGACGACCAGCCTCCGCTGGCTGAGAGACAGCAATTTTAGCCAACTCAACCCCAAGCTCAGTATCATTACGAGCCACAAAGGTTGAGTAACCCGAAATGCCCCGCACCTCAGAGGCGAGTTCAGCCATAATGGGTGCGCTATCCAACAGCACGCCATTTAAATCCATGACATGAGAAGGGCGCGCAGTAAACGCCTTATAGGTCTGATTTTTACCCAACGCATCCTCCTCTCAGGTAGCATGGTTTATTGACAATACGGCTAGTATCAATAATACTAAAGCACATGTGCAATATTAACAAAATTGGCAACAGTCATCAAGACTCTTCAGGGCAGGGAGCTGGATGGTCTGATTGGGTTTGATGTTGAGTGTAACAAGTTTCTGGATGAAATGAAGTTTGGCAAGGATAAAAAGGCTGTGGGTGCTTTTTTGAGCAAAGTAGCGGATGAGCCTCCGAGGTCTGATTTTCAGCACTACCTGCTAACGAATAATCAGGTGGGCGTGTCTCCGTTCGGTTTCTTTGCCGGGGATATTGTTCGTGCTCAGACGCAGGACGGTGTTCAGTTTTTCCAGGTTACTGGTGGTGACGGGGTAACTGTTCAGGTACGCAATATTGCGGATGATTCTGCTTGTTCCTTAAAGATTGTTTCTGACCTGGACGAGAGCTGGCAAATTTACATTGGAGAATACCGCTACAACAGCGACATTCATGTGGTAAAGCCTGATGGCTCAGAGGAGCCTGTATGGTCAAGGTCTTTCATGATTCTCCCCACCCGCAACCCCGACCTGGTTGGCGAGTTTGAATCCATCTATGAAGCACAGGAAGCGGCGCTGAAGAAGTTTAGCGACGGTATCAAGGAGCGGGTAGACGGCTTCAAGGAGACGATGCGCAATAAGCCCGATGACTTTATTGTCGCTATCTCGGTTTTGGAGCTGATTGAGTTGCTGAACGAGATTAAGAAGCTGAACTATAAAGCTGAGGTGTGCGGTGATATTGCCCGACTAGGAGCGCTAGAAATGCAGGTGCGTACCCTGATTGAGGACAAGGCAGAGTCTGTACGCTATGCCGTGTACGACCTATGTGGTGATATTGCTGAGGCTCTAGTTAAGGTAGCCGCTCTGAACACGGAGCAACCTGAACTAGCGGAAACCATGCGCGCCCGCCTATGTTGCTCACACACGCATGCTTAGGCTATGATTGGTTGTGGCTTCGATAAGCTGTTCCTATTCTTGGTTTGTTTCTTTGTGATTCACGCCTAGCGGGGGAACGTTATGGGAGTCTACACTTTGTCACGGAGAAACCCCTAAACACTGTTTCGATTAGTGTTTAGGGGTTTTCTAGTGCCCGTATGTTGCGGCTTTAAGGCTTAGGATATGCTCCGCGGGGTTCTAAGGGGGCTGTAAAGCGTTTTTATGGTTACGGGGTGTAGTTGCTGGGGTTACAGGGTATTACAGGCTTTAAAGGGGGCGCTCATTTATCTGTAGTCGTCTCTATGTTGTGTAACTACTGCGTTAGAGATTAAAACATCTTGAACACATTGAGGGGATTGCGTGCTTTAGCGGTGGAGCTCTTGATTTCCGTAAGCGCGTCGATTACGTCAGCGACACGTTCCGCATACTCGCCGCCCATCTCACCTGCAAAGTACTTGAGGCGCTTAGTGGCGGCTCGGGTGAACGTACCATAGTTCTCAGACATGAGTTTAGTCGCTTGCTTTAGCAGGGTCTTATCCACATCCAGAATTTCAATAAACTCGCTAGTAGTCGGGTAGGGCATTGACGTAACACCTGCTCTGACTCCAACAGCTTTCAGGTAGTCGCTCATTTCTCGCAGGGTGTGCATTTCAAAGCTGTCGCATGCTCTACCGGCAAAGTTTTCGAGGTCTGCCACCTTCTCGAGCTGTTCACCGGCGTGTAGATTGTCTAGTTCTGCAAGCTTGTCGATGATGCCGATAGCGCGTTCTGCGTACTCGTCACTCGCCTCGTCTACAAAGTCCTTGAGACGTTCAGCGAGCGCAAGGTTAAAAGCGTTAGGGTTGTTAGACATGAGGTTACCAGCCTGCATCAGCTGGCGCTTGTTCATGTTCGCGATTTCGATGAAATAGTCGCCGTGGAGCCGGTAGGGAATTTTTGTGATACCCGGTTCGACACCGACCATTTCCAGGTAGCCACCGTGCTTATTCAGGATTTTCTGTACTTCTTCGATGTGCATTTGTGCGCCTCCTTCTTAGCTTCGGGGTTAAAATTAACGGGGAGCGCCAGATGATTCCCGAACGCTTATATAACTAAATGATAACACATTGACAACCCACAAGCAAGCCAAAATCACATAATGTAGGTT